>Ga0214480_100152_pt1 | contig 32156 bp, 27 predicted proteins | sample M1_20Mar14CPVII9_3_FD_165042 | JGI IMG/M metagenome (GOLD analysis project Ga0214480, IMG submission 165042) | Marine eukaryotic communities from Monterey Bay, California, United States - M1_20Mar14CPVII9sort6BwellE17 | ecosystem: Environmental > Aquatic > Marine > Unclassified | place: USA... | reverse complement strand
TCAACGATGACACTTCGTATACATCACGGCTATGCAATACTCTTCTCTGTAGCGGCGCTATTAACCGCTGAAAGTAGAGCGTTTGCTGGTAGTACACATTCCAATATTCATAAACCCATCACAGCAACAAATAAAGTCCATCTATCATCATCAAGACACATTGATACTAATAATAAGCATTTAATAACCCAGCTACGGGCTGGAGCATCAAATACAGCTACTATTCCACCACCACAGCCACCCACTAATGGGGCACTATTCAAATTTTACTTTCCATGTTTAGCGCTATGGATATCTGGTCCTCTCCTCTCTTTAGTAGATACTTCCTTCATTGGTTTGTCAGCCAAGGCAGGGGCAGTTGGCGCTGCAGGGTCAGCTGCGCAACTAGCAGCTCTTGGACCGGCTACAACCTTCATCGATGGATCTTTATATCTATTTGCATTCCTTAATGTTGCCACAACAAACTTATATGCATCGGCATTGGCACGAGGTGATAGTGAGAAGAAGAATAAGTTAGGCAATGATGAATTACCTGGTGAGGGTGTTGTTAGGACTGCTGCTAAGACATCATTATATTCGGGTATTGGATTGATGTTCTTTCTATTGGCCGTTGCTCGACCTTTGATTGCTTTGTACATTGGTAAGTTATTGATGTTTCATTCACATATGATTTGAGTTGATCGATCTTGTATCTTCTGGTTTGATTGTGTCTAACTTGTTGTATAACTCAACTGTATACAAAAATGAAAGGTCCCGAGGCAGCTGCATCTCCAGGTCTACTCAACTCGGCACATGAATATGTACAAATTCGTGCATTATCAATGCCAACATCACTCTTGGGAGGAGTCCTCCAAGCAGCTTTACTTGGTGCTAAGGATTCAGTGACACCATTAGTTGCAATTGCATACAGTACAGCTGTTAATTTAGTCGGAGATTACTTATTAGTTAGTAGATTTCATATGGGTCTAAAGGGAGCAGCCATTGCCACATTATGTGCCCAATTAGCAGGAACTATCGCCATGATTAGACCGGCACGGAAGAAGTTATTATCGAAGGGATCATCATTGGGATTATTACCACGTTGGATTACCAATAGTGCACCAGATGCTATTAATGGAAAGACATTTCTCAAGTTTGCTGCTCCAGTATTAACATTAATACTTGGAAAGATCTCTGCTTTTGGTTTCATGACAAATGCCGCCGCTGGATTGCCAGGTCAACCACAGACATTGGCGGCACATCAAATTGCTCTATCATTATTATTCTTTGCGTCACCATTCTTGGAAGTTATAAGTCAAACTGCTCAAACGTTCTTACCTGCCTATGGAGTACTACCGAAAGAACAACGAGGGAAGAAGGCCGATGTTAAAGAATGGAAGGCAGCATCTAGCAAATTGGTACTTCGATTAGAAAAGGTCGGTTTGATGGTAGGTGCCATGATTGCTTCAGTAGTTGGATCAATCATTGCTTTTACACCCGGTATAGTTACGAAAGATTTGGCAGTACAAGCAGCAGCCAAACCTTTGGCCGCTATATTAGCAGCAGGAGCTTTCTTAACCGCTCCAGTGGCAGTATCAGAGGGAACACTAATTGCTCAGAAGGAACTATCATACTTGGCAGGTGTATACTTTGTTAGTACGGCATTATTACCTCCAGTATTGAGAAAGATACGAGCTGGTGGAGGACCAGTTTCTCAAGTTTGGATTTGCTTTGCACTGTTTCAGTTATTCAGGTCAAGTTGCTTTGTGGCTAGATTATTGATGACAAAGAATAGAACGGAGGCTCAAGAAGAGTAAGCTATTGTAAAGAACATATTCTACTACTTAATTGACTCTTTTGAGGAGGCATACTTCCCTCTTTATTCGAGGCCGCTTTTCTTCGCGATTTGATATCTCTGGTATTGCAGTCACTTGCATTATTTCTCAGAAATTGGCTGAGTATTTTGCTTATTATTGTTAGTAAATTTAGCAGCTGTTGTCTGTTGTTCGGCGCAGATATTGCAATAATAATAAATTAGCTGTGGGGTATAACCACATATATCCAACGTTTAGTTGTGGAGCTTACCTCTTTGAAAGAATATAGGCATTGCAATAAAAACCTGGATACTTAAAAATTATTGCAAAATTACACCCATCAAACATCATAAATCATAACCAAACTATGGCATCTACTACCGAACATCCATCGCCTCCCTTATCCTCTTCCTTTCCTCCTCAAACAACAAGTAAGTTTTTTTTGTATGGATACATTTCTGTTGTGCCGCTACTTGCCGGTATACATACAATATTTTGCACATGATATGCACAAATGTCTTACATAATATCTTTTCTAATCATATTGTACGCAGCAATAATAAATCCATCAGATATCTGTGCAGTATGCTGCTATCCTGGTGCAGACGCACGGATTAAATCATGTCCAAATGGGAGTGCATATCATGCACGTTGTCTTGATCTCGTATCAATTAAACAAACCAACGCAAAATTGGAAATGGTACCACTAAGTTTTATTGAAATTGATAATGCCCAGCGTATGAGTATGGGACAAACTAAGAAGATATCAGGGGGTAGCAGTATGTTATCAACATCGCCGGGAACTAAACGTATGCATTCTGACATCTTCAACACTTCATCATCATCCAAGGGAGAGTCAAAGTTTTATGACTATGCAGAACCCCGCACAGGCAAATGGTCGAATGAAGAGATTGCCTTCCGAGATTCATTAGTACCAAAGTTTGTAGATGGGTCTCTTCCATTATCAAACGGGTTAAAACTTATTGACTTCTTAAGCACCATGTTGAAATCCAAACCGAGTCGATTAACAAAGAAGATGAAGCATGCCAAGTTAAGTACACGTCACTTCCATCTTAATACTGGTTGTATTAAAGATATTTCACATGCCAAGGAAATATCAAGGTTGGAAGTTGCATTTATCAATTCTATATTCGATCCCATCGAACGGAGTGAAATTCAATTTCATATGCAAAAGGAATGGCGTGATCACTTAGCTGAACGATTAACATCCATGCGAATACCATTTGATGCCAATGAGTGGTTAAAAAGTGTTGATAAGATGGATACACGTATAACATTGGCTAAGTCTCGAAATCGTATGGTAAAAAGACGAATTATGATGGGGAAGGCAATTGAGAAGGATACAAGTTCCCCAACACCTGGTATTTTTATTGATAATACTTTGGGTAGTGGTGCACATGAGGATGTTGATTTTGATCTCTTGGCTAGTGCACTGGAAACGAATGATGCCGAGGATGCAGATTTGGGTGATTTAATGTGGCCATGGTTGGGGATATTCCGACTAATGTGGATGGAGTTAATAGTGGAGGTAATGGAGCAGTGCAGCAATCACTGTCCCTCTCTTCCAACGCAGAGAGTACTTCAGCACAAGCCCAACCATTCCGTTCGGCGCTACTTCCCAATTTGGGATCAACAGAAGGTCCCAACTTTCGGTTCGCGGCACCTTTCCTTGCCAAGATTACTGGTTACATTGAAAATAATCGTGTACCATTTGAGCATATAGACATTTGGGTACCAAGTTCAAGCAATGGGTACGCGCTAGACCCCACAGGAAACATCGCTCCGGAACCCCCGGCTTTAGGCAGTGGGAGCGCAATGAATGCAAGTCAAGGTAAGGTGAGACTTTGCTTTGCGGGTAGTGCCAGTGTTGGGGTGCAGATTGTGGATGAAGCCGATCAACAGCACGGAGATGGGACACCTCCGCCCTCTCCATTTGATCACAAGATGCATGGGCAGAATCTCAAGGCTGTACCTTTGTCATCGGAAGAGATTTATCATTTATCTCTATTTGGTACATACTCTGAGAAGTTCTCATTTACTTCAGGATGTGGACTACCTGGAAGAGTCTTTGAATCTGCTATTCCTGCTTGGGAGCAGTTCATTTGTAATGCACCATCGCATCTCTTTGAACGACGAGGCGGGGCAATGCAATTCGGTATCAATACAGCCGTTGCTTTACCTATCAGCTCTCCAAACGCTGGAAGGATAGTATTAGTAATGTACTCCAAGCACAATCGCGTCAAGGATGATGATTTGGTACGCCGTATGATACAAGACTTTGAAGCATTTAATCCCTCCCCTCGTTGGAAGCTAATGGTCGACATGCAGCAGCAAGGTAACAGTAATGCTTCCCAGGCTATCGGTAATCCGGTCCAACAACAAAACCAAGGAAATAACAACCAAGCAGCGGGGAATCTTTCAGCCGCCCTGGGTAACTTGAGTGAAAAGAGTGTTCAGATCTTTAATCTAATTGCCCTGTGTAAGTGTGTGTGTTAATATGATATTTTCTTGATATTATACTTCTGATGTCAACTAACATCAATTCATACACATTCTTTTGTAGTGGGAGAAACAATGCCTAGCGATATCTCATCACCACTAGGTGAACAGATACAAAGCATGATGAGTCTTCGTATGCTTTTACTAAAAAAGAATCGAGACGTTGAAGAGGAAGATCTGATCGATTCAATTCTCATGCTTTTTGACTCATATGTCAAAGCAGGGAGATCGAGGCCCGATATGGCATTAATGTTGGCTAGAGACTTTGGGTTTCATGTCATGCAGCATGCCCAAATGCAGCAGCAAACCGCTATGCAAAGACAAGTTTCGATTTCAGCAGGTTTGGATCAACAACACCAACCTGATCAACACCAACCTCAAGAGCCACCGACTCATCTCGATCATATGCACCATGGAGAACAACAAGACCAACACCAGATAGACCAATCTGATTCTAGTCGCCCAGCCACAACCACTTTTGTAGGATCAAGCCTCAAATCAGCAAGCTCATTAACTCTTTTGACACAAGGTTTAGCCATGTCTGAACCTCCCGAGACCTTGCCTTAGAAGGAGGTAGTCGCTGGATGAACACACTGTATATAAATTGCATTTATAACAATCAAACCAGTGCACTATGTATGCAGAAACAGAGCTTTATCAAGCGCTCAATTTTGTCGATATTGTAGTTATGTACAGACTTTAAAGTTTAATAAGTCTTCTTACTGTTGTATTTTCACATCTACATATACATAGTCTTCATCCACAAACTCAGGGTTACTGATTGGCTGATTAGGGTTGTGGTTGGCTTAGATTAGCCATCGAAAGTGTATGCTGAATTTGAAAGCCATAGTCCCTCGCAATCAAGATAGCAAGGTCTGGTCTTGTTCTTCCTGCTGCTAAATAACTTTCATATAGTACCAACATAGTCTCCACAAGCTCGTCTTCATCGGATTGACGATTTGGTTTCAGTAATAGCATTCTTAGTAGGAGCATATTATTCAGCTGCTTACCCAATGGTGATGTTTGATCAACATCCGATGAAGGCATATACTCTTGGAGCAAGTTAACCAACCCTATAATCTGTTTATTCTTCTCATCTGAAACATTCATATTATTGCCTTCGTCAATATCCAATCCTAATGACTCATTTTGATTCATTGATAGAGCAGACATGCCAGTTAAGCTACTCGAATTTATCACCTCCTTTGGAGGTTGTTGTGGTGTAGGAGGTTTTGCATCAACTGGCAAAGGATTTTCCCCATCTGCTGCTGAACCATTTGAACATATGTCGACGACCAATTTCCACCGAGGGCTCGGGTTAAATAACCGGACGTCCCGAACGATACGATTTACTAGTTCGACATCTTTTTCACGATTGTGTTTGCTGTAAAGTACCAAGACAATCCTACCCACAGTTGGCGAGTCTATTGGTAAACCTAATGCAGTCCTGACGCCGAACTGAATCGCGCCACCGGTCCTCTCAAACATCTCAGCTGGGGCATTTGTAAGGAATTGCTCCCATGCCGCAATTCCGCTTTGAAAGACACGCCCTGGTAACCCACAACCAGAGCTGAAGGAGAACTTTGCAGAGTAATCACCATACAATGAAAAGTTGAATATCTCTTCATCGGAGAGTGGTATTGTTGTCGGTTTTCCAGTCTCGATGTTCTCGTTGCCCATAGTACTTGTTGCTGGTTCTTCAGCAACAATTTGCGTGCCCAATGTGGCACTACCAGCAAAACAGAGCCGTGTGACACCCAGTGTATTTCCAACTACTCCACTCATACCAAACAAGGCCGTATTGGATCCACTGCCCATGGAACCGACCAATGGTCGACTAGATTCACTCTCCAACTCTTTTGGTACTGTACTGGGAACCCACAAATCCACATGCTCAAAAGGCACACTGTTCCTTTCAATATAACTTGTAATACCAGCTAGGAACGGTGCCGCATATCTAAAGTTGGGATCGCAAGACGACCGCAGTGCCTTCTTCCCTCCTGCCAAAATACCTGTGGAGGGTAGTGCATTATTCCCTTCTCCTGATGGAGCCGGAGCAATCGGTGCCTCATCCAACATGCTCATGAGGAATCGTCCGAAATCTCCATCCTCGGTAGTATTGGCAGCTGTCATACCTAAGCCACTCCCGACGCCTGATGAATTATCACCCATGACAGCTCCAGTCTTGTCCATATCCAAAAGAAAATCATGTCCTCCTTTTACATCTTGATTGATAAAAACTCCCTCTGTGACATCCTTTACATCCCTCTCCATTGCCAGACCCATTAAACACCTCCTCTTGGCCATACGACTTCTATTCTTCTCGAGTGCCACTCTCCTATCCATAATTTCCACACTATGCAACCACCTATCGGCACTGAATGATATATGCATATTCGTTAAGCGCTCGGCAATGTGATCGCGCCACTCCTTCTGCATATGAAATTGAATCTCAGAACGTTCAATCAAGTCTGGCACTGCATTGATAAAGTTATGTTCGAGCGTACTAAATTCCTTAGCCTTGAGTGTTGGTGTGAGATGTCCTTGTTTAATCCGAAAGTACTTGGATGATAACTTGGCATGTTTCATTTTCTTTGTCAATCTTGATTGCTTCGATTTGAGGATGCTACTTAGGAAATCATTTAGCTTGATTCCATTTGATAGAGGGAGTGATCCTTCGACGAATAATGCAATAATGGCATCACGGAATGCTAATTCCTCATTCGTCCAACGACCAGTTCGGTGCACGGAAGGATCATAACATTGTGATTGTGATATGGGATTGTATTGATTAGTTGCTGTGGGGATAGACCTTTTCTTTGACATTCCATTTGTAGAATCAGCACTGATGAATGGATGGAGACAAGCAGATGTATGTTAGAATCTGTTGCGAGATATTTCACAATCATATAAGTAAACAACTTACACTCCCATCATACCACCATATACACTATCATTATTTGTAGTCTTAACCTTTTGAGCTCTATCCAACTCTACAAAGCTTAATGGTATTATCTCAATACCATTCGTTGGTCCTAAACAGTTTGGACATGTTGTTATTAGTACACTACTTTCATCTCCTCCTCCTCCAACTTGTTGCTGTTGCCGTTGCTGTTTGGCAATTGTGCAAATACCAAATAAATCTAAACATCGTGCATGATATGCACATTTACAGGAACCCACGAGACGTACATCGGCACCTGGATAGGAACATGATACACAATTAATTATATGTTGATTATTAATTGTTGATGGGTTTGGTTTTTGTATTGCTGGTTGCAATGTCGTAGGAGATGCACCAACTTGTGCAACTTGCTGCTGTTGTATTTGATTTAATGTATCATTTGCAATAGTATTACTCATTGACATTAAAGTGACTAATGGATCATCTGCTTGCATGCTAGATGCATTGCTTTCTTGTCTGTTGTCCATGTTGAATGCACCAGTTATCTAAAAACTTTATGAGAGTATGATGATGTTTTTTTACCTACTTAATGTGCAAGTTAGATGAACAATATATGATATCGTCCTAGCCACGCCCTCTCAATGTTTGTAAAGTTATGAACAATTGAACAATAGCATTGTTAATGTTACCTTCTGATCGTATGGCAAATGCAGATCGAAAGGACAGATCCCAAGATGACGGCTGAGATGACGGCTGACTATATTATGATTATATGGTTGGTTGAGATGACGGCTGAGATGACGGCTGGCTCTATCGAGCTGATAAGATGTAGATGAATAGATGCTTTTGAAGTTGCTTCAGTTCTGAAGACATTAGATAGATATGTATGTAATATGTACTTTCAAATAGTCAGCTAGATAGTCTAACTTAATTAGTATTCTTTTATCTAAACTCTAGTTAGAATTAACATACTCTGGATTGCAGAGATATTATCATCATGCTCATATACCAATAAAAGCTTAACATCTCAAAAACTCTCCTCGCCACTAAGCTGAACTAATGCCCCTGATCGTATGAACGGTTCAACATCTCCCCTAGGTAAATAATGCATACTCCCAACTTCCAATTCAACCGTACCGCACATTTCAGTTTCAATCTTCCCAAGTCTAAATTAGTTGATGAGTAGAAGTAGTTGTCGAGATGATATGCAATGAATTCGTAGGTTTGTAACGTAGTTGAGCACATACGAGGAAGAAGAGATTTATTTAGTTGCATGGTCGACACATTATAAGTGCACATATATAACTATATAACATCATAAATCATAGACAAATTTATCCAATACACACAATACAAATATTAACTCTTACCCACTCTGTACAACTCGAACTTGTATAAAATTCTCCTCTGGTGGATTCTGATCAGCATTCCAATCAAATGCAGACATTGGTCCACTCAATGCATACCGTGATGCCAACTTATCATATTCATTAAAGTAATCAATTTCAGCCTCACTTAGTACATTCTTCATATTAGGTGGTAATGTACCGGCTGTTTCCCATCGTAATGTACGTAATTTGTCTATACGGTAGGCATGATATGCCAATAGACAACGTTTGTTCCGTCGGATGGATGCATCGTGTAATATTAATGATGGACGATTTTCAATGGCTGGTCCGCTTGAAGATGATGGTGTTTCCTCATTATTACTGGCACGGTTGGTTGCCCGGACTAATGCAGTTAATTCATCAGTATGTGTATTAATCTCTTGTAAGGTGGCACGTACACCATCTTCACTGTAAGATGGTAACCAATCTGATCTTTTCAGATCTTGTAATAGTTCTATTCCACTCTTTCCGTAGTTCATTGTTTATATAATATTATAAAGTTGTTGCAATTGTTGTAGGTGCATATGATTATGATTGAGTGTTGTTATGATATTTGCTAATTTATTGCAAATCAAGTCGCGATGTGTCGTCTCTCAGAAAATGAACTGATGATGATATCAATCCAACTACACTATCTAATAAACCTCTATTGTTATTCTTCTAAGCGCCACTAATTGTTCGGTTGTAAAGTTTGTGTAATGATGAACTGAGCTCAAGAAACTTCATTCTAGCTACAAAGAAGTTTTCGATGATACACTCTCATAATTTTGGGTGCACCACCATATTATACCATCCATAAACATCCAATATTACGCCATTTCAAAAGGTAAATATAATGATGAACGCTTCTATACTTCTCCTAATACTAGCAAGCTACTGCAGTGCTGTTTCTAGTGAAGAACAGGTATGTACAACTCCTGGAAGTTGTGAAGATACAATCATACCACCAGAAAAGTTACCAAATGGTATGCAACAAGCCCTTGATGATGTTGAACGATATGAACTACACGAAATGCATGAATCGTTAAAAGAGATTGCAGCAGAAATAAATGAAAATGTAGGCATTACTACTGTTATGCAACGTCATGTTGAGCGATTATTAATTCAAGATCAATATCCAAATACTAATAATGACGAAGATGAGACACAAGAAGAAAAGTATGCAACATTTGGTTCATTATTGGATATATCAACAGCCTTCTCGGTATCATGGGGTGGTAGTACGGAGTTTGGTGGTAAGGTATCATGGATTGGATCCATGTTTTGGAGGAAAGACATTATAGATTTTGAAAAGAAGAAGGAGAAATCACAACATGGAATCTGTCGTACCGATTTAACAAATGATTATGATAAGGAAAACAAGAAGAGTTGTATCCATGGTATTACCATTGATAATTATGTAAGTGTTCGTCCAACACCTGATAAGAAACATGAACATATGGAATTGGCAGCCAGTTGGGAAATCTTAGGTGATAAGGGTACATGGCGTACAGGAAAAATAATGGACTTGAAATTTGGCAATCAAAAATTTGATACAATTGTTGCCAATGGTATGATTGCCGGATCAGATTATGAATTACAGGATATGGATTTATTATTAGAAAAGGTAGTTTCATTACTTAAACCAGGTGGTGTGTTATTTTTAATTGGTACCGAGCCTAGTAAACGAGTAGAAGGACCGAATAATATTTACAATGAAATTATGGATGTTATCAATTCTGTCAAGAAGCTGTGGGGAGAATCACCGATTCATAACATGCCAGCAACGTGGACTATCCGTACTCTTGATCGTCTTGGCGTGAATGTATTCTCATCAACTCTCTTCCCTGCCAAGGCCGCATATGAAGACATGGCACAAACCGTCGGAGATGCAATTGAATGGATTGAGGAAGAAGCTGATGACGGCGGAGATGAAATGTGGGCTGGAATTAAGGGTCAATATGTAGAAATGTTGGAAGAGTTACTCGAGACAGGCGAGGCCGTTGCGGGACGGGGTCCAGTTTATGGCGGTGAAGATCAATACATTATTGCTTCAAAGCTTCCACTAGATGGTGAAAAGAAGGATGATAAATCACCATTGATTATACCTACTGTTTATGAACCCAAAGCCAAAGCCAAAAAGAAGGCTCAAAGTTAGAGTAGATGTGTATATATGTTTGACGAGTCCAGAGAAGAGCATCTTAAAAGTAAGCACTTAATCTTACGCCATTCTCTAATAAGTGGAGCTTGCAGACACATAAACTACAAGATACAACTAGACTAGTTTACTGTACACTAGCCTACAGATTAAAAGGGCCTTGCCATCGGCAAACCTCGTGAGCTTAAACTTGCAGCCGTAACTGACAACGTATCCCATCTTGGTGTGACCGCTCTTTGTTCAGTTTGAGTTGGGGTGTTGTTCGTGTTGTTCCCATTCTCCAAATCATTAAGATTGATATCAGTTTCACTCTCATCCTCTTCATCAACATTGTCACCATTTAGTAATGCCTCTGGTATAAACTCTCGTCTACAACATGGACACAGAGGCTCATCCTTCTTCAACAACCACATTAATATACAATCACGATGGAACACATGGCAGCACTCTTTGTCAGAACTCCACGATACATAACATCCTGGCTCGTATGAGTTTAGACATATGATGCAAGAGTTAGGTACGACACGTGGTGTTGGAGATGTATCGGAGGGATTTGTACAGGGTATACACAGTGTATGTTTGTTGTCTTCGTCATCACTGTCAACATATGGATCATCTACTTGATACAAAGATGAAAGGATTGGGGGAGGATCTTTTGGCGGTGGTAGTTCAGCAACCGCTGTTGTGGTATCTTGGTTGTTGTCGTCAGGTGATGGGTGTGATTGTGGCTCGTCTGGTAAATAACCATCTTCTTTATCCTCGGTCGGTTGTCGAGTATCAGTTTCGAGTGGTTCAGGTTCTGATTGTTCATTTGAATCAGCAGACTCGCTCTTCGTATGGTTTATCGAGACTTTGTTTTCGGCTTCTACTGGCTTGTCGATATCTTTCTCAGTATCCATGTTTAGTCGTCCCATCTCAATATCTCCATCAACATTAGCACTCAAGCAATGAGTTAAAGCAGCATCCTCCTTTGTAACCAAGTGACATTCTTGTACCTTTAAGCTTGTCTCCTTCAACACTGCGACCATCCTTCGACCCTTCTCTTTTCTTCTTCTAAGATCCCTCTCCATTATATCTAAAACTCGAATGCCAACACTGCCCATAATATCTCCCATAATCCGTCTTCTACCTGCTGCCTCTTCATTGTCACCACTTCTTTCTGGACCATCAAACAACGACTCTAAGTATTCCCAATCTCTATCACGGTTGTCACCATTCAAGTCTATTAATGTATTATCCTCTTCATTTCTTCTACTTTCAATTTCAGCAAGTCGTTCTTGAATATTTGTCAAGTTATCTCGCAAGGCACGGGCGCTACGTCGACGACGATAGTATGCACAAAATGTGGGTAGTAAACAACATATAATTAAGAATGCATACCATCCCACAAAGGCAACAAATTCACGAAAGTCAGTATCATCTCTTGTATAGTCATTGCCATAAGTACCATATTGTGGATTGTAATTATCAGGTAATATCGGGTCATCATTTGCATTTGTATAATATTCATCATCGGCAGTCTCATCTTGAAAATGTGGCCCTGTATGTATTGCTATATTGTCTGTGCCAATAGTCGGCGATGGCGGCGGTGATATAGATGGAGGAGCTGTTGTCGGTGAAGAAGTGGCATAGTAATCACATGGAGTTTGTGTCCAACAGTATTCTGATTCTGGACAGTCTCTATCATCCTCACAGTGTTGTTTGAATTGACAATTATCCCTTGCATCCGTCCAATATTCACCACAAAAAGAATATCGATGCATAGCCTGCTCTTCATTTATCGATGGCCTATCAGTCGGTCCTTTAGATGCAGTAGTATTCATATTAGTTTTGAGTTCATGATCTGGATGTAAGTAATCTTGCCATGAATATTGATTGAGGTCTGGTACTGCGTCATTATTGTTCTTAGAATTAGAATTACTATCCTCGTGTTCATGTGGTAAGCCTATCATGTGTAGTATTCTATTCTTAATCGATATTGGTTTAGTCGACTCTAACAATTGCAACTCATTTCTATCTACCCTCATTAAGGTAGAGGGCATAATATGTGGCGTTGGGTTGTTATTAGAATGGTATATTGATGGCGGCTGTTGTTGCAATAGTATATCCTTCTTATGCATATCCCTCTTTAAGATTGGGGGTGTTTGATGCAGTGTGTAAGAAGCTCGAACGCTTTGTATAATACATACAAAACATACTACCGATATCGATATAAATACTGCCATCATGTACCTTTTGATAGGTACGATAACTCTAAATCTCAGTCAGTTGTCGTACAAATCGCGAGTCTCAAATTATATGAAGATGTCCTATAATATAAATATAACTACGACCCCGTATATATTGCCACCTATATCAATACATCTGTAATAAACTTTCCAGCCGTCTTCATCCAGCCAACTCATTACTTATTGCTCGAGTTGAGAGTTGTGAGTTGAGAAGAAAAAGTGATGTGCGAGTGAATGTGGCGACAAAACGATATCCAGTCAGAACATCATAATTTGTCCTATTGCTCAGTTGTGCAGCTATCAATTATCAAGCTTTAGCACGGCTCATAATACTACCAACTACAAAGAATAATATATAGTAAACATGACATTAACAGTATGCGTCGGAGCTTCCGGTAGTGGTGCGTCTTTTTACAGAGATTTGTGCATATCTTGTGTTTTCTTTTGCAATGCATTTCTGATTTGTTCCTTCTCCATCATTATATATCGTAGGTAAAACCACCTTTCTTAATGATGTGCACAAGAGTCATAAGTGTACATATATTCGACAATATCATAATTTGCGGCCGTATATTGCTGTGTCGGCTATTCCTAACTTTGATCCTAGTCAGGTAAGTTTATCATAATTTTGAGCACATCTTATGAGTTATGAGCGATGATGCAATTCTATATCATTGCAAAACCATCTCATTTTCTCCTCCTCTTCTCACATATTATAGCTTCCATACTGGGATATCTACATTAAAGAAAAGAAGGATAAGAATATCATTGTTGGAGGCACTATAGCTGGCCAATTTATGGCAGGATTGAGTGGTGGTCAACGAAAGTTACTTCTCTTTGAATTGATATTCCAACGTACTGCAACACAAGATAATCTATTAATCGTCTTAGATGAGCCGTTTGCGGGCGTCACAGATGACTTTGTACCTTTCATAGTCGAACGACTAAATGAAATGAGGAAGAAGCATAACATCTTATTGGTAACAAATGATCATGTTGATACATTGAAGGCAATGGCCGACAATACAGTAACAGTATCTGCTATCGACCGCAGTGTAGTCAAAATCAACAAAAAGGAAGGTGTTGATCGTGAACTAGCATTAATTGCAATGAGTATTGGTGATGATTACAAGCATAGTACAAACAACAGTGATCTCAAGTTCTTCTGCTCTGTGGAGTTTAGTAAGCAAGGTGGTATTCTAAATGTAGCTGCCTTCGCGGTGTTTGCATTTAGTCTCTTCCTATTGATGTTCTGGGACAGTAAGCCCGGAAGTGAAGCATTAGTGTTGATTGCGGCTGGAATGGTTTCCTTCTTTACTGCCAATCCATACTTCTTGCAGTGAGTAAAATTGTTTCAATTTTTTTGACTGTATACTTTTTACTAACACTCATATCTCACTTAATATTCTCATGCGACTATAATAGATTGGTTGATTGGCGTGTCTATATGATAGAGGAAGCAGAAGCTTTATTGCACTCAAGTAAAGCAATGAACAAGTACCTCAAGACGACCTTGACTCTCTTTCTTCTATTCGTGATTAGTTGTGTACAGTTTGGATGCATGGACGCTGTTCTGGGCACTCTTACCACCTGGGGATTCTTCTTTGGTGTCCTCTTTGATAACTTATCACTATTGGTATCAATGGTTACACTTGGTTTGTATACAAACTTACCAGACCAAGCTGTACAGATCTTAGGTGCTATGCCGTTTTTGTTGATGATATTCTTCAGTACAACATTTTCTCCTGGTGCTGGTGTTCCTGGCGTTAAGGCACTTAGATGTAAGTTCATTTTACTTGTATGTATGTTTCCTTCATGCTCATCAATATCTAATATATCTTTCTTCTTGCTCTCTAGACTTGTTCTCTCGCTTCTATCTGTGGTGCATGCTTCCTGATCCAATCGGCAGCCAAATGGAGGGTTGCCCAGAGTCCAACACTGTCTTGTATCTGATCTTGACATCATTATTAGTGCCCTTCCTCTTTGTGTTGTACAAAGTGGCTGCCGTCTGTTACAAGAAGGGGCACAAGACAAAGCAAGAGACAGCACGTAGAGAGAGTATGACCTCGATGGCATTCGCTGAACTGCAGCTCGAGCTCTTCGGAGAGAAAGCTTTGAAGAACTTGAAGCACATTGGATCTAGTCATGACTTACAGAAGCTCGCATCCTTGAGGAGTTTAGATTCGACAAGTAAGATCAGTATAAGTAAGGTAGAGACCAGTGGTGAAAGTGGTGATAGTATGTCGGAAGATGGTAGTAAGGTTCAGTTTGATGACTTTATGTCTTTTCTAAATGATTCAAAAGTATAAACTGTGGAAAGAGTGGACATTAGAGATGCAGACTTGTTAATCGAACTATTCGTAGAGTGTAAGAAAGATAATAAGGATGTAATAGCGTTTTACAATAAAATTATAGAGATATAACCTCTGGTATATGTACAAAACAGAGGATTATATCTAACACAGCACTGGAGTGTGCAGCTCAAAATTGGGTGTTTTTCTATATACAATAACACCGCCAGGACTCTTCTCAAGAGAAATATAAACAACAAAATTCTTGAAAGAAGATGCCCTGACTAAAAACATTGTGAAAGTCCAGTACACATCATTAATTCGATGTGGATGACCTTGGACTACCAAGACCGGCTATATTCTGCCTGTAAATATCAGACATTGACTGGCTTCTTGGGTGAAAATTCATAGTATTTGGAGCTCCCATAGCTCCCATTGGAAGAAAATTATGGGCAAGTTGGGGATAACTCATCGCAGGGTTCATTAATGGCTGCGGAGGAGCCATTTGAGCTGCATTCATACTATACATGGGTGGAGTTGCCTGGGCACGAAGTTGAGGAGAAACTACTCCATTGCCACCTGGAGGAGGACATGCAAATTGAGCAGCAAGGAATTTATTGTGTCCGAGATGGAATGTGAAATCCCTGGCAACCATCACGCAAATGTCCACATCCGACCGACCGGCAGAAATGTAAGACTGATACAGTACCAATACTGTATCAACCAACTGCTCTTCCTCGGGAGTACGACGATTACCTCGAAGTAAGATCAGTCGAAGACTCATGATACCTTTCAGTTGCTTGCCCAACGGACTTTCCATATCTTGGGGGATATTGGCAGCCAGAAGGACAATGAGGGACTTGATCTGGCGTTCCTTATCAGTATCTTCAGCAGACGTGGCTGCGGAATTTGACAAACCGCTACCAGTACTTGTACCTCTTGTGAGGGGTAGTGCCGACAACACTGGACTTGAACGACGGTCAACAAATTCACCCACAGTTGATGTATTCACCGCACGAGGCGGAGCTTGGAGAGATGACGTCACACCTTTGCCACTGGGAGTATCCATATCGACAACTAACTTCCACCGTGGACTGGGACACAAGAGCTTCAAATCACATGCCATCCTCTGAACTAATGCATTATCCTTCTTGCGGTCATACTTGCTATACATGATAAGTACAACTCGACCAACATTGGGCGAGTCAACAGGCATAGCCAAGGCAGTCTTGACGCCAAATTGGCACGCACCACCACTCCTTTCGAATAAGGCCGTTGGAGCTTTGGATACAAATTGCTCCCATGCAGGGTTACCACTCTTGAAGACTCTACCTGGTAACCCGCAACCAGAGCTGAAGCTGAACTTGGAGGAGTAGTCACCAAAGAGGGAAAAATTGGTCTTGTCCTCAGATGACATGGGAGAAGATGTTGATTTGCTAGCTGCAGTACTATTGGGTATCTCGATTGTGACGCCCGTGGTAACGCTACCTCCAAAACATAAACGAAAATTGTCCTTCTCGTCCGAACTTGATGCACCAGACCCTTGAGTTGACGAATCCTGACAATAACTGGGCACCCAAACGTCGACGTGTTCAAACGGAACACTATTCCTCTCAATATAACTCGCAATTCCAGCAAGGAACGGTGCAGCAGTCTTGAAATTTGGGTCATTACAAGAGTGGTTCTGATCACCCTTGGCACTCTGGACAGAATTGCAACGAGGACGGGGAAGAGGTCGAGAGGAGTTACTGACACTCTTCTCAACTGCTAATTCAAACTCTTCCTTCCCGTCACTGCTTGCATTAACAAACACGCCCTTCTCGAGCCTAGCCTCACCATCTCCAACATCCTTTTCCATAGCCTTACCCATCATAAACCGACGCTTGGCAAGGCGATGACGCTCCGTCTCGAAGGCAAGACGACGTTCCATATCATCGACACTCTCAATGAACTCTTCGCCATCGAATACAATATTAAGAGAATGGCATCGGTTGGCAAAATGCTCACGCCACTCACGTCTCATATGAAAAGACACTTCCGAACGTTCCACGAGATCGGGAATTGAATTAATAAAATCCCTTTCAAGACGAGATAAATTCTTGGCCAACTCGGTATTACTCACGCACCCATCTTTGGTGTAGAAGAACTTGGTACTTAATTTGGCATTCTTCATCTTCTTGGCAAGTCTGGATTGCTTGGATTTTAACATGACGGGTAAAAAGTCATTAAGTTTTAATACATTGGACAGAGGAAGATTCCCTTGTAAGAAGAATTGGATTAAAGTATCACGGAACAAAATTTCTTCTTGGGACCACCGTCTGTTGATTTTGTGCAGTATAGGAAATGGGTGGGGTTAGAGTGATTGATTATGAAAGGTATATTTAATACCACCCCCATTATTAAAAATGGGGATAATAAACATTAAATAAAAATACTCACCCTGTACGGGGATTGGCAGGATCATAACACTGCACAGTCCTACGTGGCTGAGCACCAGCATGCGACGGAATAGACGTGGGTATAACACCCAACAAATCACTATGTGGACGTTTGGCACCGGCACTAAATGCCGCCTTGGTAACTTGCTGTACTCTATCCATTTCAATAAAACTCAATGGAATAATTTCCAACCCCATAGCGGGAGAGTGACAACATGGACATTTGTTAACAAAATTGTTACCACCCTCGTCACTAATGGAGAACATATTATTACCACTTGTTGTAGTGGGAGTTACGGGTTGGCAAACTAGGGGATTTAAGTCCAAACACCGAGCGTGGAAGGCACAACCCCCCTTACCACCTCCACTACCCATGGACGTACAGCGGACACGTACATCGGCACCGGGATAATTACACTTGAGGCAAATTACATCATCTTCACAGACGGGTAATTCATTCGATGATGTCTTGGGGATGGTATTATTCGTCGTAAGTAGATTCGAATTAGAAATAATACTTGAAAGTGCCGCCCCATTATAATCAAAAATTGGGGAGGCGGTATTAGCCGAACCACAGTTAGAACGCTGTTTCTTTGTTACTTGTTGGGAAAATTGTAACAAGGAATTATTAGCGCCACCCTTGAGTGGTACGGCTGTGGTTGATGGTTGAGGCACATTAATTGTCTTGGGGACAGTGGTGGATGCGTCACTCCCATCCGTGGATGAGGCACAATCGGTAACATTGCCGGGGTATTTAATACCCATAACCTCTTCCGCGGGCGGTGGTGGCAGCGGAGGTGAGGAGGATAGGGATTGCATAAGTTCACCCGTATGATGTGACACATCAAGTTGTGCGTCATCTTGACCTTGAGTATTAGTCGCCGACGCATTAACACCCGCCACCGCGGATGAGGCAGCCACGGCCTCCTCCAACATTTCTTGATTTAATATCTCTTGTGTAAATAATTCAGAACACAATTTCTCCATATCTAAATGTTCCATAGCCTTTGCTGCAATGGCATTGAATGAAAAATCAGATTTATGTGATGCTGTGCTATGTACAGATGCTGCATCATTATCATCGTTGTTAGAATTAGTATCACCGTTATTTGTTATGGAACGATGATACTGTTTATTATCAAAATTGGTTGAAACGTCTATATCAATACCATCAGTTTGTTGCTGATTGTTATCTTCTACGACCTGCTTTTGAAAATTGGCAGTAGAAGACAACTTATTGATGGCATTTGTTGTGGAGGACGTTCTAGATGATGTGGAAAATTGTGCAGCAGTGGAGAGCATGATGTATCAAAATTGTTGGAGGAGTGAAGGGTGTTAAATCATATGGTTTATTATATTGTCCATTAAAGGACTGGTGGTTGAGCCTAATGAGTGGTGTTTTTACTTTTTTTTTTTTTTTAGTAGTGAGTAATAATTAGCGTCTTAGAGAACATACGTCGGAGTCATTTTCTCTCCCCGACAAGTATTCAATGTCGAAGAAATATGTTTGATCGCCAGTTCATTCCCAGCCTGATCCTCCAGTAATTTTTCAAAGAACAAACCAAAAACCAACCATAACTACCATAATCTCTCCTTCCTACTTATCATCTAGTGAAAGTAAGTATCACCATTGCAATAAAAACAATATAAACAATGCCAAAGTCAAAGCGTGCTCAAAGAGGTAAGTTTTTTTTATTCGCACATCATATTGACATACATAATGTTCAATTTTCCGGATAATTATTATAGGCGGAAGAGCATGTTGCATAGGATCCATCTCGAGCTATGGCAATTTGATTTGATACTTCCGGGATTTCTTATGTCTCGTCGTTTACTCACTCATTTGCTCACCCTATGATCATACTTATCTCTATGTATATCTCCAACAACAAAATCATATTATATACAATGCATATTACTACAACAACACCACACAATACAAATATCAAACAAAACAACAATACAGTGGCACTTACCAAAACTGCAAAGAAGACGAGAGAACATAAAACAAATTATGTAGACTCAGTTCGAACTGCAATTGATACTAATAATCGTGTATATCTCTTTTCATATGAAAATATGCGATCTAATCATTTCAAGGATGTACGATTACACTTTCGTGGTGATGGTGGAAAAGACGATGATATGAATGATGATAGTGAAAACAACAGCAAATCAGAAGGACGATTATTCTTGGGTAAAAATAAGTTGTTGCAAATAGCACTAGGACGGACACCCGAGGATGAATATTCTGATAATTTACACCGTTTATCAAAGATATTAACAGGATCAGTCGGTATATTATGCACTAATCAAAATGCATCAGATGTCGAAGAATACTTTGCAAAGTTGGCTGTGGAAGATTATGCACGTGCCGGAGCTATATCACCAAAGTCAATCATGTTAACAAAGGAACAAATCGAGACACATCCTGTTAGTATGGTTGAACAGTTTCGTAAGTTAGGTTTGCCGGTGGAAGTTAATAATGGTAGAGTTGCATTCATTAGTGGTCGGACTGAATATGAGGTCTGTAAGAAGGATGAAGAATTGAGTGTGGAACAATGTAAGATATTAGTACATATGGGGATGAAAATGGCTGTTTTTACGATTGATTTGGTCTGTCGATGGGAGAAGGAGGATGGATCTGTTGAAGACTTCTAAATGAAGAAGAGACAGGGATGAACATGTTGAGATAAAGAGACTCGAGAACAACTTGTGTGTCAAACATGCTTTACTAGGATAGATTAAGCAAGAGAATAAAAGTATGTGTAAAGATACAAGGTTTGTGATATGAATGGTATAGTTGGCCATCTTATCGGCTTAATAAAGCCAGCCGTCATCTCGGCCGTCATCTCAACGAGCCATATAATCATAATATAGTCAGCCGTCATCTCAGCCGTCATCTTCAACAGCCATATTCAATATCTATTGTATTATTCATTTTTATACCCTATTTTGAGCAGGAGTTGGAATATAGAATGATATATTTGACCATCTAATCAGCTCAATAGAGCCAGCCGTCATCTCAGCCGTCATCAAAACCAACCATATAATCATAATATAGTCAGCCGTCATCTCTGGCATCATCTTCGACAGCCATATTACTCTCATTGTATATGAACCTAATTTGAGCGGTATCTTCCCCTTCTTCCTCACTCGTCATTTTTTTTTAGTAGTGAAAGGAAGGAGGAAGAAGTAGGCGGCAGTAGGGACAATGCTTCATAATATAATGCTTATCGTTGGTACAGTGGTTTATAAGCACAGTGCTGTGTACGCCTTTTCATATTGTAGTAGAAGTTCATCAAGAAGATATTCCGCTGGCATTCTATCATTATCATCGTCTACCAAAGAAACTTTGGTATCAAGTGATACAACAATAACAACAATTGGGAAACCATCATCATCGTCTACAAATGAAATATGCGAGACAACAATAAGTAGTGGCGGAAAGGCAGAAGTATTGTGCACAGTATCGAATGAAGATGATCGGTCGTCTCTTTGGAGTGATGTGGCGATCAATGCTGCTAAGCAATTCACAATCTCACAAAGACAAAAGTTGAAGGATATGGGGGCATTAGATATTAAACGTCCTATCCGAATTATTGGAACGCCCGTCACTGATAATTGCGGATCGGGGGATTGTGTTATTGACTATGATGATATAGATTCAAAGAAAGCTACATCAACAAATACAAAGATTATACACTTTCAGCGACACGGTCAAGGATATCACAACTTAATCTGTGATATGTGGAGAGAATTAGAAAGACCAATTGATTTTGATTCTCCAGATCCAAACTTAAACCCAGTTGTTCGACCCGAGTTTTTAGATCCGCCATTGACAAATCTTGGAGAAAAGCAATGTAGAAGTCAAAGAGATCTTTGTGCAACTCTGGAGCCAGAGTTAATGATCGTAAGTCCTATGCTTCGATGTATACAAACTGCAAAGCTTAGCTTTAGAGATCATGTATCGACAGTTCCTTGGGTATCACATGAAGGATGTAGGGAAGAATTGGGACTATTAGTGGGTAATAAAAGACGACCAATCAATGAAATCAAAGAAGACTATCCAGAGATTGATTTCTCTCCTATAAAACATAATGAAGATGTATTGTGGGATGAATATGGGGAGCGTCGAGAAACATTATTGGAGAAGTCAGATCGTATCTATGACTTTCTAACAAATTTTGTTAGAGATAGGCAAGAGAAAGAAATTGGTATCGTATGTCATTCAGCGTATCTCTTCACTTTAATGAATGCTGTGATGGATATAAGTGATGAAGAGTTAAGAAGCTGGTTTCTTACATCGGAAGTTAGATCGTTGAAAATGACTTTTGTTGAAGATTGAATGCAGTAGACAGTATATCAAGAGTCTCAGTAGTCTTTTGATAATTTCTTGATTACTAGATTACTAATAGTTGACTGATTAAAGTAACCCTTCCACCACACACACACGAGACCAGACAACTTAAATTGTACACATTTGCCAATCCATAGTCCACAATAAGCCCCTGCTAAGCTCCGTCAACTAAAAAAGACCAATAACCCTCTCTCTGATTCTATGGAGTGTTGAACAACCCCGACAAAAAGTTTTGTTGATCTTCTAGCCCCCATTTCATACACCACATAAACTAAACACCAAACGTATATACACAAGTTGCACAGTATCGAGCTGATTTATAGAAGAGCAACTGCACCAGTTAGGGCAAGGGCGCCAATCGTGCCAAAAGTACAAGCACTGTTATTGAATCAAAGATGATGATGATTGCAATAAGATACGAACATGATGTGAGATATTACAATTGAGTATAAATTGTAGAATAAGAAGAATCTTTTACATCAACCGAATAGTGTATTGGCAGTATATCCATCCCATTACACAATATGCAACGACATATTGTTAATATTGAAGTTCAATAGTTCAATCACTTACCTTGAGACCTCCTCTACATCTTTATCATCAGAGTGGTCGTCTTCTCCATGGTCATGACCCTCATGGTCGTCCTTCATGGACATAGAATGATCGTCGTGATGATCCATCATAGACATAGAATGATCATCTTCCATAGCACGTCTATGTTGTGAAATTCCGATGTACGGGTCATATTGTTCATCAGTTGTTACAGCAGACTTGTGTACAGTCTTTGTTCTTTGACGAACAGGAGCGGCGGCGTTGGTGGTAGATACCACGCATAGGGCGGCAAGGATGGCAATGGCGGATTTGTACATGATGGATATTATTGTGATTGTGATGGCAGGCAATGAAGTCTGTAAAGTTTTGATCTCTATACGTATGATCACAAAGCGCTACGATACAAAGCGGCAAAAAAACTGTAACTTTGGTTTCGAAGTGCCTTTCTCGTCCAATAGACAAGATTCCAACAATGACCAAAATGCACCTAGCTGTGGCTACTATGCCAACATAAGTGTAGCTGATACAATTGAGAATAATAGCCGTACGCAAAGGTACTTACTATTCAAATGATTCTAGTGTGATGCTGGATCAAAGTTAGGTTAGGGGCTACAATTCAATCACAAGCATAGAGGGGTTGTCAAGAATTGACATATTATGTCCCATTTGTTTGTTGGGTAGCGAATATCTCCTGTTCTTGACCGTCTTAACTTTTAGATGATTGTTCAAGTGCATACGATGGATACGACATAGACATATTAACACAGCAAATGCTTCTTTTTTATTTCTCTAGTTGTTTACCAACCATACATGACAGTCCTTGGCTATCTAAAATACCCCTCTTCATTTCACATCCCTCACACAAATATCTTATTCGAATTATATAAATAAAACGGCTCCTTTATTTCTAACAACTCTAAACTAAATCATCCCCCGTGATATTATATATACAGATGACGAGTCAGAGCTATACAACTTAAGCCAACTTGTTCTCCCACATTCTAATGTTTGACCTTCACTAAATACTCATATCCGTCATCTGTTTAAGCAATGATCACGAAAAGAGCAATGGCGGCGGCGGCCAATGTTGTTCCAACAGTAATGGCACTGTAATAGAATGATATATAAATGGTAAATGTTAGAAGATATAATGAAAAGACATATGATATGCACAAAACTGATCGAGGATATGACTAGACTATTGCCACCGTCTCCAAGATATATACGGGCCGTCAACAAAAACAGCAACATACACATTCAAATGATCCATGCTCAAAACACAAGATATGTCTCAAACCACAAAAGAACCTCTACACAATAAACCACCCCGAAAAATTAAAGATCCTAAACAAGAGATAAAGATAAACAACTAATAAACAACCTTACCTGCTAGTAGGGGCGCCTGGTGCAGTAACCCCGTCTGGTTGAGCAAATGGATTTGGTGGCTCAGTAGGTTGGAATGTAAAAACACCTTCAGTGGGCTTAGGCGTAGTAACAACTGGAGGTTCAGTAGGAGCCGGTGTAATAACGACAGGAGGTTCGGTAGGTGCCGGGGTATCAACAATAGAGGCAACTGGTGGATCGGTAATAACCTCAGCAACAGTGGGTGCGGAAGATTCAACAGCCGAAACAGAGGGGGCACTAGTCATTTCCATACTCATACTTTCCTCGGCAATGGGCGCGGGTTCTGGTTCATTATTATCAGGCTTTTGATCTTTAGGGGGCTTCGTCTTCTCGGGCTTATCCTCCTTTTGTAACATACGTTCACCATCGTAATCATTATCCTCGAATGCTTGTATTTCCTCTGGTGTATATATTTTGAAGACACGTTTGCGTTCTGGCTTTGCAGTGACGATCATCATTGGTGCCGCTAGAGCTAGGATTGATACGATAGTAGAGACCTTCATTGTTGTATTGTATTATTGATGATAATATTAACTTGTGTTTAACAAATGCCAAGTAATGAGACAATGTATATTGATTTATGGCGGTCAATGTTATGATATGACGGAGTAGGTCGGAAAGCTGCAATGCTATTTGTTCTTTTGCTACGATCTTTATTAAGAGTTAAAAAGGTGCATTGACATGGCGCAACTGGATTGCCGCCAAAATCGATTTCTTGTAATCAAAATCAAATGAGAGAAAGCACGAGTCTGTGTGGTATCTTTTGACGGGCAAATTATGCCCTTTTTATTGTCTCCGCCGGGCATTTCCACATTCCACATTTCATTTCATTTTCACCTCACAAAAGTTAAAAAGTTACGATACTTGAGAGGTTGTTGATATTAGATTCTAAAGAGAGTGGCTACTGTATTATTAAACTGCAGAAGAGTATTAGGAAGTACTGTAAATATATATTATTATTATCAAAAAATGAAGTTTCGTTCCACCATACCCTACGCCTCAGGAATTGCAATAGTATCAATTGCAGCAATCGTCAGTGCATCATCTCCAGGTGGAGGAGGTGGTAGTTATTATGGTGGATATCATCCTCAACAACAGCAGCATAATCCTCAACAACAGCAACAGCAATATAATCAATATTATAATCAACAGCAGCAGCAGCAATATGGGCAGCCTCAAGGATACCATCATCCATCACAACAAACTCAATCCCAACCAAATCAACAGTCTTCTTCTACTACTCGATCTAATGAATCAAATGAAGTAGAAGATAAAACAGTAGAATCCAATACAGCAGTAACGAATGACAGTACAGCTGAGAGTGATACCTTACCATCACCATGGCAAGAACATGTCGATCCAACTTCAGGAAAATCATATTATTATAATCCTGAAACTAGTGTAACACAGTGGGAACGTCCTGCTTCCCCTCCTCAAGTATCTGCTGCTGCTAGTACTGAGGAATTTTCTTCTACAGAAAGCAGTCAAGTTGAGGCAGATACTGTGGAAAGTAAGGGGCGTATGGGAGTTGTTACCGAAGAGATTAAAAATGAGGATACTTCTTCTCAATCTCAAGTTGCAGTGGAAGATATGAGTACATCAAATCCTCAATTGCAGCCTGAGGGAGGGGATGCAACAATGGATCCATTTGAAAACGCATTTGCATCTACAGTGGTAGGAACTAGTAGTGATCAGCAGCAGCAAGGGAATAGTGAGATGCCTAAAGAAGAAGAGAAGCCTCCGCAGCAAATTGAACAACCATCTCAGCAATTTGGAATGGGAGGACAAAGGGATGGAGGATATCAGCAGCATATACCACCACAGCAACAACCGGGACCATCAGTAAACCAAAATGGACATAATCAATATGGTCAACAGCAGGTTGGAGCTGGTGGTAATGGACAACAATCTCAACAGCCTTGGGGGGTGAATAATGGACAGGGAGCTAGTCAGCAGCCTCCTCAGCAACAACGTTGGGGTCAGCCAGAGCAACAACCTCCCAGTGAAAAGGCACAGCAGGAAAGTCCAAAGCCAGAACCTCAACCAAATCAACAATCTCAACAGCAGCAGCAACCTGGATGGCCACAAATGGGACAACAGCAGAAACAACCTCCTTCAGAAATTGGACAACAGCAGAATGCTCAGCCTCGGCCTGGATGGGGCATGCCTCCTCCTATGAATCAACAGCAACAGTCAGGACAGCAACAGCCAGGACCGGCTCAGAATCAACAGCAATCTAGACCGCCAATGGCGCAGAATCAACCTCCGCCTCAGAATATGCAGTCTCAGTTTCAGGGCGGTAGGCCAGGATATGGCTTACCTCCAAGAACAGGCTATCCTTCGCCCCAAAACAATCAACATTATCCTCCACAACAACCAAACCAACCATATTCTGGTCAACAACAGCATCAATACCCTAATCAGCCGCAATACAATCAACAATATCCTCCGGGATATAATCCATACGGAGCACAATCGCCACCAAACACAGGACCAGGCGCAGGTCAACTAGTACAGCAACGTACAGAGGACTTATCAAATGCAGTGAAAGAGAAATGGGGACAGGCATTAGGTGGATTAAGTGTATTTGGTAATCGTACGAAAGAGTTGGCTGAGAATGCTAAATCATCTATTGGTGAAAGTGCAACTGCTGCACAAAAGACTATTGGGGAGACGAGTACTGGTAAGTTTGGTGACTGGTTTCTTTTTTGCATTCAAATCAGTGATTTGTCTAAGACAGTATGACATCTTATCCATCTTTTGATACTTTTCAGGAATATGGGGTAAATTCCGAAGTGGCATTGATCAAGTAAAGGGATCAATCTTTGAACGCAATGATCCAAATCAATCACAGGGACCGGGAGGTTACTCCTTGTCAAATTATGGAGGTAAGTTGGATACTATCAATCTGATATTTCTTTTTTAAAGTGTTAATTGGAAGTGTTCAAAGTTTAACTAATATTTTGTCTACTTAAACTTGATAGTGCCACCTCCTGGTCAAATGGGAGGTCCACGAGGCCAATATCCACCAGGTTATCCTCCTCAGCAGCAGCGTGGTCCTCCTCCGGGCTATCCAGGGCCTCAGTATCCATCCCAACAAAGGCCACCGCCAGGGTATCAAGTAAGTCCGATTTGTGTTGTTTTATCAAGTGAATTTGTGTGTTCAATATGAGTTCTTTGCGATTTGGAGTCTTCATTTGAACTTGACTTTGTCTTGTATTTGATTGCCTTTGCATCCCTCATGTTCTAACAAACGTTAATGTCATCTTTCTTCATAAACTATGAAACGCACATCTTCTAGCCACGGCCAAACTACAATCCGCCGCATCCAATGGGTGGACCAGGGCCTAATCAACAGGGCGCTCCTCCATTGCAAGCTCAGTACGGACAGCCTAATATGCAGAGACCACCAAATCAACAGCAGCCAAACATGAGGCCTCCTCCTAATATGCAACAGCAAGGGCAACAAGGTCCCTATGGGCAGCAGCAATATCCACCTAGACAAGGCCAGCAACTGCCACCTCAGCAGCAGCAACAAAATCCAGCAGATCATCCTGGTTGGAGTCAATAGAAGAGAAGTTTTACTTAAAGGGGACAAAATAGAGACAGGTTGATCAAAAAGGTCGTATAAAGCTAAAATATACTTTAGACATTGATTTGCAACTTTGACGCTCCAATAGGGTATGAAAGTGAATACAATATGGCTGTTAAAGGACGGCTGAGATGACGGCTGGCTCTATTGAGCTGATAAGACGACAAAAGATGCTTTCTGTAACTCTAATAGACCTAACTTTAAAGTTGTGTTACAAGTCTAACAGTTTCTTCATTCTTCTTTATTGTGTCATCCTAAATTTCCATTTGTTACATTTACACCATTATCAACCCTAAAGTAGCGATCAACACAGCCATTGAAACACCGGCAGAATATGCACTATTTGAACCTCCCTGAGCTCCATCGACTTGAGGAGTTTCAGTTGGCTCAGGTGTATCACGCCACCAACCTGGCTTCAATGTCAAGGGTGGCAGTGATGGACGTGAAGTAAACTCGCTTGAAGTAGGAATTTGTGGAGGCGTCAATGAAGGTGAAGGGGCTGGGGTCTTGGGAGGTAGGGGTAGAGTGTCTGTTGTTCCTGCTGCCGAAGGTGATGGTGTATCATCCGTTGGTGGAGGAATTAGTACCTCGTTCACAACATGGATAATGCCGTTTGAAGCAATGATATCTGCCTTTGTGACAGTAGCATTATTGATCATAATAGCGCCGGCAGGTGTATCTACCGCAATAGAAGCTCCATTTAAAGTATCGACATCACCCGGGGACAGTGATGAGCTCGCTGCATTGGAAGGTACGACATGGTATGTGAGGATATTTTGGAGCTCCTCGACATTCTCCGGTTGAAGAAGATAGTCTAGCGTGCCTTCGGGAAGTTTGGCAAATGCTTCATTTGTCGGGGCTTTGAAGAAGAGTAAAGAGTTTATGAGTATTCAACCTTTCCAGTATTGCACATGTCTCACATCATATCACGTAAACAAAACTTACCAAAGACGGTCAATGGCCCTTCTCCACTCAATGGACCAACTAATCCAGCGGCTACAATTGCCTGAACGAGTGTCGAGAAATCATCATTTGCCGAGGCAATATCCACAATGTTAGAGCTCACACTGGTAGGTGTCAAGACTCCATCAATCGCATGAATAACGCCATTTGTAGCCGGAATATCAATTAGTTCTTCTTCGATGAGGAATTTGTTACCATTCACTCCTGGGGGGAAGTATGTGAATTCGATATCTTCACCATTCAATGTCGTCTTACTCTCTCCGGGCAATACAGCACTACCTGGAAGAACTTCTCCCAAAACATGATATAATAATACATCTTGAAGCTGTGGCTGCCAAATAGGATCAAACAACTTGGTTCGTAACTCGTCGGATAAATCAGCAAACGCTTCATTGTTTGGAGCAAATACAGTCAAAGCTCCGTCCCCGCTGAGCACATCAGTCAGACCAGCGGCATCAATTGCAGATGTTAATGTGCTAAAGTCATCACTACTCGATGCGATTTCATAAATAGAACTGGTAGGTTCAGGTGTTTCCTCAACCTCTGGCAAACTCATACTCATACTATTGCCAAGACCCATGAATGGATCAAACTCCTCGTCAACATCTTCTTCCTCCTCCTCAACTGGCATGGTAGCTTCGGTAGTAGTAGTGCCATCTTCAACAGTAGAGATTACTGTGGGTAGAACTGCTTCAGGCTCATCGTTAGGCACTCCACAAATACCCTCACATGATCCAGCAGGCAATTCAACACCATCCTCATCCATGCTTATTGAACTCATACAAGAACTTTCACTCAATGATCCAATACAACATTGTGAAGCTAGAACTTCAATATCATTCTGTTCATTAGTACCCTCAATATACAGGTCCATTGTCACGGCACCTCCATCTTCAACACACTCCTCTTCCTCTTCAGCAGGCATAGTAATGGGCATACTCATACTCATACTCCCTTCAATTTCACAATCAGGTCGTTCTTCTGGACAATCCTTACTTTCACAACATGATGGCCAACCACTTTCATAACACTCATAATCAGGACCCCATACACAATAATCTCCTCCAATAGGCTTCACTTCTGGCATAGGTGACAATACATCACAGGGGGGTAGATTTGGTGGACAATCTGTTGTTAATGGTGCACAACATAATTCTGATTCCATATCCATATTCTCTGCAATGGCATCAACACAAGGCGTAACATCAGGGGGACAATTCGGACCAGCACAACATAATACGTCTTCATCTTTGCCTACAGTTACAGTACTACCAAATAAACCATCTTCTTCCTTTTCTTCAGCAGGAGGAGGAAGAGCTGGGGGGATACCAATCTCACCATTAATCAAATCTAAACTCATTGATAAATTAACAATTGGGATTGATCCCAAGTCGGGAATGGTACCATCGGAGAATAAACTTTGTAACTTGCGATATCCATTTAGTTGACGTTGTGTCTTCTCATTATTGTTGGGGGTAATATTAGTATTGGATTTATATACCTTTTTAGTTCGTAATCGTTGTGTTGTTTTAGCAGCAGTGGCCGATCCAATTAGGATGGTCGATGATAGTAGAATAGTATTTGATATCTTCATAATTTATTGCAATGAAGATAGATTATTTAGGTGCGATTAAGATATCTAAATCAAGTATAGAGTAATCACTCAACTCAATAACCGACCCCCTCAAAGTATTACAGTGGAGTGCAGTAAAGTGTGAAGGATTGAATTCGCACGTGTACTCCGCTAATACGATCTTCCTCTAGATCTTTCATTATGTTGAGCCGATGCCCGGGCTCAACAATGCCAATCACGAGAAAGATTTTCGAGAAAACGACTTTACTATGAGACTATAGCAGCAATATTAGTAATGCCCCCATCACACTTCCATGCTTGTGGTTTCCTATGCTATTTAATGTATGGGGGGTATGAATTGTGAAAAGAAGATTGTTGACATGCTGTGTTGACTACCAGTATGCATCCTTTTACAGAAGATTATAAGATACTCGAAGATACTTGCAAGATACTTTTACTAATTTGACTTTTAGATATCGAATCTCAAACAAACGAGCATCTCTACTATCATTTATAACTACTTCTGATCTCTTTGTTCACTGTATATTGTACATCAGTAGTCTTATCAATAACAAAACATAACACATGTATCGGTATCCAAAACAGAACAACAAACTATCTATCTCCTTCTCACTTCTCTCAGTTGAGCATCATTGCAGTAGCGGCGGCTACAAGAGCAGATACTACAGTTCCAGCAGTGAACGAGCTACGAATAGAGTTGAAGATAGGGAGTAATCAGAAGAGGTTTGGTGTTAGAAAATGCACTCTTTTAGCAATCGTTGCAAAATTGCAAGATATACACATGATGTGAATTCGCACTTACCCATTAACTGGATCTTCTGTTTCAATACTGCTAGTTGGCAAATCTTCAGGAGTAGCTTCACCACTACCAGATCCTCCTTGTACAGGTTCTTCTGGAGGAATCTCAAGACCAATTCCCAATTCACCAAGAGGCAACGACATTTCAGACAACGATGGCATACTCATAGACATGTCTGGAATCTCACAGGGTGGCTGTTCCTCGGGACAAGTACCCTCCACTAAACAGCATGCTGGCCAACCAGTAATATAACATAATTTGTTGGGGCTGTATGTACAATATGATTCTCCAAGGAGTTTACGATCACGATGGGTTAAGCCCAGAAATGGATCGTAGGTTTCATCACTCTTCTTTGCTGCTACTCCAGATTTGTGTTCAATCTTGGTTCGCATACGCTTGACGGCGGCGGCGTTTGTGGATGCAATGCATATGACGGCGGCGATGGCAGCTGAGGTCTTCATGATGTGAATATGATAATTATTATGCGAGCGATTGAAGAGTTATGATCATCGAGGAGTTGTTTGTTGCAAAAAAATACAGAAGCCACATGCTAGGATACCGGCATTCAATTTTAGCTTAGCTTGATTGAAGGGTGTTCTACTCCTCGATATTTGAGAAGACTGCATACACTACTCCAAGGATGAGTGGTAAGATGTGTCCTTTTTGTATGTTTTGTAGTGCCTGTTGTAGACGATCTTATATCTACTTTTAAAAGGTCATAAGAAAAAAGGATACCTCGATACTTTTGATGTTGATACTGATACAAACTAAATCCTAAAATATATATTATGGCGGCAGAATAAAACGATGAATGAAGCAACCTTTCACCATATTGCTATATCTTGGCATACACTCTCATTAGATTTCATCTTCTGTCTACGCGTATTACCAGTTAGCCGACTAAACATATAACGTAACTTGACCCGACATTCTTCTTGCTTCTACTTCTAATCAGAAGTTGTACAGTATCACTTTAGAGGAGCAACATGGCTCCAGCGATGGCAAGGACCGAAACAGCACTTCCAGCAGACACAGCAGATGATTCCTCAGTATCCATGGTCTCAACCTCCGTCATTGATGGCATAGACATACAAAAAGGACACATCTTACCACTCATCCTTGGAGTAGTGTATGCAGTCTTCTCAAATATCGAGGAGTAGAACACCCTTCAATCAAGCTAAGCTAAAATTGA
>Ga0214480_100151_pt1 | contig 32197 bp, 20 predicted proteins | sample M1_20Mar14CPVII9_3_FD_165042 | JGI IMG/M metagenome (GOLD analysis project Ga0214480, IMG submission 165042) | Marine eukaryotic communities from Monterey Bay, California, United States - M1_20Mar14CPVII9sort6BwellE17 | ecosystem: Environmental > Aquatic > Marine > Unclassified | place: USA... | reverse complement strand
GTAAAAGAAGAAGTACAAGAAGTAGAACACGTAGTTTAAGTTCAGCTATATCAAGTTTAAGTGGTGCCTCGGAATTCTTACGTGTCTTTTTATTAGTCCGACTGGGGGTGGCGGTAGTACTTGAATCTTCTTCTGTCTTCGATTCGTCGGTAGCAGCCGCTGCCAATTTACGTTTACTTCGACGTTTCTTCGGTGGTAAAGTCTTCATTTCATTAATCTTATTGTTATTCGACGATGAGGTAGTAGTAATACCATCAGTATTATTTAATGGATCACCTTCACATAATGCCTTCAAGTGATCTTGTACGTTACTATTACCATCTGCTACTGTTCCGGCTGTTGTTGCCACATCTGATAATTCAATATCACCAACAGGATCATCACTATTGGTACCAATTAAGAAATCGACTGTGTCACTTCGTGTACGATGTGCTGATAATGCTGATGCCGCATTATTCATATTGGAATATATTTCCAATGTATCACTACGTGGTCTTCGTTGTTGTTGGACTGCCAGTAATGACTCATCCTTACCTCCAATACCAGCAACACTCCCGACAAGTCCACCACCAGCCGGTACGGGAGAGTTTAGTACACCCTGCTCGGCAGCAACCTGTACGAAGAAATCCAATTTGGTACTATTAATTGAACTAGCTGTCGAATCTAACGTATCACTCCGTGGACGTTGCTGTTGTCTTGATATTGAATCCATTGTACCACTACGTGATCTACCACCACCATTACCATGAAGTAGTAAATCACTACCACCACTACCGGCACGTATAGGACGCAATGCGGTATAATTACTCGACGCACCACTAGGTGCTGATATAACATGCATTGCAAAACTTGCACCATCATCGGCGGCTGCGGCGACAGCTGCATCTAGGTCGTGTCCCATATCACCGGCAACGGCGGCTGTTAGGAAATCTAATGTGTCGGAACGTTCACGTTGACGATATCCTGGGAAGACGTTGTCGAGTGTGTTACTACGATATCTACCACCTCCTTCGTTATCTTCTTCATTATAATTAATTCCATTATCCTCATCATTCTTATTATTGTTATTATTATCCATCAACATGTCAACAGTAGTCGATGCACTTGCAATCTTCTTACTCTCTTTCCCACCACCAACACTACTAATACTAAGACTATTATTCCTATACCGTTCAGGTTTATTAATCGTAGCAATACTACCACTATTTGATCGTGTTCTATATCGTTTACGTATTGGTCCCTGTGAAGTCAATGATGCTTGTGATCCTTTACTGCCTATACTATTATTTAACGATGTTAAGCTGGCACCTCGTGTCCGATTGGTAATTTTAGGTGTCTTACCGTATATATCCATATGATGTGTACTAGATTGATATGTGTCGTTAGTAGTACCTTTCATTAAGTCAGATGTTGCTTTACCAACGGGAGTTGGATTGTAAATCATATTACCATTTGTATCAATATCGACATTATTGTTGTTGGTTGTGGAATTGTTATTGATATCATTATCAACTTGGAATTCAACATGACTTGATAGGAAATCGATTGTATCACTACGACTACGTCGTTTACTATTATTACCATTAATACTGTTGGAGCCGCCGGGTGATAATGGGTTAATATCTGGCAACATTTCAATATCAACTCTACTCTCCTCTTCATTGTCATTATTATTAGAATTGGAATTATTCATTGCAGCACGGAATGATTCGATGGTATTACTCCTTGCCCTCCCACCACCAGCAGCACTTTCATCCTCACCCTCATCTTCTTTAAATGATACCTGTGGCTCGACCGGGTCATTATTTAAAATTGGTGGTAATAAATTTGTTGTTGATGAAATTTCTTCTTGAGGCTTGGATGAACCAAATGGTGGTGTGTCAATATCTTCTTCTTTTTTAGTGCTTTCATCAGCTACTTCCGCTGCCGTTTTTGTTGTTGGGGCGTTTAATAATTGAGACATGTTATCATCATCAGGTGGAGGCTTTTTACTACCAATTGGTGGAGTGTCAATATCTTCTTCCCCTTTGTTATCTGCCTTAGCATCCGCCACCTTATGATCTGCGGCCTCGTCCTCTTTTTTAGAGTTACTAACACCATCAGCATTATCGTTATTAAACAGTGACTTCTTAGCACCTCCACTTTTATGTCGCTTACGCACCGGACCTTTTGTATTTTTAATTAATGGTGTTTTAGTTGGTGATTTCTTCCCATCCCCATCTTTATCCTTATTTCCATCAGGTTGTTGTGCTTCCGTGGTATTATAATTTTGAACATCCTCAGCACCACTTAAACTTGATATAGCTGAACTTAAACTACGTGTTCTACTTCTTGTACTTCTTCTTTTACTACCACTTCCTATTATGGTAGTTTTATTTTGAGAGTTTATTGACTTATTCGAAGAGGGTGGTGTTGGTACTTCCTTTTCATCACTATTATCGTCTGAATTCATATTTTTGGAAGGTGATAGCATTGCCTCTATAGTATCGGTTACACAATGTTCCAATGGATTAGATTTATTATTGGCTGTTTTATTTTGATGGGGTGGTGTACCGACGTCATTATTATTATTATCAATATTATTTTTAGGTGTAGGTGATTTGTTAGTATTATTTACGGATGGTATATCACCACCGATATGAGTAGTACTCTTAATTTGTTTAGATGTAGCCATATTACTATTGTTGGTATTGTTTGATTATACGTTTCTTACAGTTTCTAATTGCAATGGTGATTTTAATAATTATGTGTGGTATCCTTATATGTTATCAAATAAGGAATGCTCAGATATTAAAATATATTTACATCTTGTATATAATAATACTGTGCACGGCAATATCTACGGTTGGGAATGTCGATTGATTGTAGAGAAGCGGCAAACCATAACATATTCATTTTTGTGGTCTCTCGATTCTCGACTCACAAATATTTCGTTGTCTCGCCAATTTGCTTTAGAGGTTCTACACAGTGTTGATAGTGCTTTGATGTGTTGGCGGCTGGCTGCTAATGCAATAATTATATCCAGAAGCTGGCTGATCAGTAGTAAAACGACGCAAGAGTAATATCATCATTATTAATTGAGTTTCTTTTTTGAGTAGTTTACATTATCTGGAGTGTCATACTCTAACAAAATAAATCAAATCTATAATTATAATATGCATCTCTGTATATTATAATTTATTGATGGGAGAGTAGTACGTTGATCTTATTGTATACCAGACAACATCCATCAATTCTAATGTTACTCCGTCTTATACTAATTTTACTTATAGTGGGCATATCATGTGTATTTGTAGTCTCTTCTGACACATCATAATACTCAGATGATAGCTGTCGACAACAATATGTACACCTTCTACATGAAATTTGTGGTAACAAATCATCGTCCAACAATAATGCAATAGAATCAATAAAACACTTGATATCAACAGGTAGTTTATCCAAAGCAAGGAAAGTTGCATATGAATGTTTATATCTTTTTCGAGGTAGTGATAATAATAAAGTGAAGAGATATGATGATAACAATCATAATATAGATGTACGACATTGCTGTTCAACGGAGGATAAAGTGATACAAGCATATAAATCTTCATCGGATGCATTTTATAAGAATGAGAACTTCCTTGAGTTGATTAAATATGAATATCAACAGTATGATGACGACATTGTTGACAATAGCTCATCTTCTTCATCGGATTGTTGGAATGGAGTCGAGTTAAAGAAAACAAACTCGATATCCTTTGGAGGTGTAATGGAAGAAAAGGATAACAACAGCCCCGGATCTGCGGCTATTGAACGTTGGAATAAGTGTTGTTCTTACTTTCGATCATGCAATACTGATAAAGAATCATCATGTTGTGACAAGACAAATGAAAATAGATATCTATGTTGTGATTTGGCAGAAGGAATTGATAATCATCTGATACTACCTGCACTTCGTGAACCAACGATTAACATTCGTATCAACAAATACAAAGAAGAAAAGTCGGAAGTCATTTCAATTGAACAGGAAGGATCTCTTCGACAGTTTGATGTTTCGGGAGTGCTATGGCCTGCCGGCTATTTACTTGGATTGTGTCTTTCCAATCCTGTAGAATGTGGAATGCCTGAGGTTCTAGATGCCATAGATAGTAGTAGACGACCATTTGCGGTAGAATTAGGCTGTGGGGTTGGCTTTCCGTCAATTGCTTTTGCAAAGTTTGTGCAGCAATACATGAACAGTACAGAGGTCTGTGATGAGAACAACAACACAGTCTCGCCAATTATTGTTTCAACAGACACTTCAAATATATCATTGGCTCTTACCAAAACTAATGCTCACGCAAATAATGTCGGCGAGTTGGTCATTACAAACAATTCAAATCACTCTGACTTGGAGTCTCTGGCTACTCTTCGTCAACGAGTTGCTATAGGCGAAGATCTGCATACCAAATTTGATATCATCCTCGGCTCATCATTACAATCACTATTCGATGAGACATCAAAGCAAAGCGCGACATTATGGCAATCATTAGATGTACTTTTATCTAATGATAATCAAGATGCAGTTGTAATTCTGTCTCATGTACGATCGGGAAATGATCAAATTATACTACCGCCAGAGCCGGATAATTTCTTCGAGGTTATAAGGAGAGTTTCTGGCGACAAGTTCAGTATGTATACAAGAGATGGTCATAGTTCTGACTTTGAGCTTGTGCTATTGAGAAGAAGACAAGTATAGTTGCACAAACCAGGCATTAGCAAGTCAACAATCTACAAAATGATTCTACTCTTTCTTGTTGGCAGCCTCCAAACAAATTGATTCATATTCTTTCAACATGAAGTCTAGGAACTTCTCAGCATCCGGAACCACACGAGAATCGGCAGACTCAACACTCAAAATGATTTGGCCATTATAACTCGTTACTAAAAGGCCTACAGAAATCTTTGGAGGAAGTGGCAAAAAGGCACATAAGAGTTTGATTGGCATACTTCTCCAATGAATCTCAAAAGGATATCCCATCACATTGGAAATAACCGCAACGGCTTGACAATTAGTGTGTACAAGAGCATATCTAGCAAGTGATGCGCTTCCTAACTTTGAAATCAATGATGTAATGAAATGACTAATCAAGGGCGCTGGGGTACGTTTAGCTTTGCTCAGTATCTTTGATATTTTACCCAATCGAGACAGTGAGCTGGTGTGGCCTGAAGGATTGAATGGTATTCGAGATACAAAAGCTCCCACCTTGTTTGAGATGGATTGTCCAGGTAGAATAGAGCCCGTGAGATGCGCCGTAATAACAATACTAACAGAAGATGGGCATTTGGTTGGCTTGGTCTCTGATTTGGCTTCAAGTAGTTGATACTGCTTCTCCAAGGCTCTACCCAATAGAGCAACGAAGAGGTCATTCAGCTTTGTGTGGTGGCCAATAGTCTTTGCCACGGCCTTGGCATCATCTACTTTGGCCAAATACTTCCAACATACAGATCGTTTACTGATGCTCTCAACGTTTGTATCAGTTACAGCATTAAATGGGTTGACCGAACTCAACATGTTCCAAAGTTGTTGAGAAATAGCAACGACTGATCCAAGGACATAGTAGAGGATGAACCCAACAAGTCGTTTGATCACCCCCATCTTCATTACTTGAGTCTTGTACTTATCAACAGCATCAAGTAGGAGGCTATCAAGCTGCTCCTTCTCGTCAGACATTTCCTTCACAATAGCTGACATACTAACGCCGTCACATACGACGTGATGTACACGGAAAAGAGCAACCGTTTCTACTTTGTATCCTTGTTTGATGAGCTCCTCACTATTGAGGATAGCACCGGAGCTACCTAAAGGCCCTGATGATATATTAATCTCCCATGGACGATCGGTTACATCTATTGGATCGGTTAGGAACTTGTTAATCCTATCTTTAAACTCCTCTGAACTTTTAGGATGATGTACTTCTAAACAACTATCATGAAGGAAAGCGGACTTGTTTGTTGCTTCTTCGAAGTAGCCGTCTTTTATATGTGAACGGAGTCTAGAGTACTTCTTTAATGCCTCATAGAAGAGCTGTTCAAACTCTTCTCTATTCATGCCCTCGCCTGCTTTGTTTGTTAAGGCATTCATACCTTCGGCTTTACTCGCTAATGCGATGAAGAATGATATGATAGACGGATTTCTTTCAGTTTGAGATAGTAGTGCAAACTTTCCAATAGGAGTCATTTGTTTGTGTAGTACTTTTGGATTGGTCTTCGGTGTTGTCTTCTTAGAAGTAGCTGTCCAATATTGGTAGAAGTATAGAAGTGCAACAAAAGTAACAAATGCACAAGATGTGCTCAATATTGCATCCGAATCGTCAGTCCACGATGAGAGGGATGCCATCATGTTGTTTTGCCGTATAATGTTATGATATTTGATATTGTTGGTATTTGGATCGAGATGTTTGTATTATTCTAATAGTGACAGGAGTGTTATGAATCGAGCAGAGTTGCAACGCGAACACCGCCATCATCAAAGATATGCGAAATGAGAACCCGAATAATATCTCAACTTTATAGTTATATCAGAAGTTACTGCAAAGCATCAAACTACTTGTTATTTATATGGTATACTGTATTCATCAATGATTGTAATTACCGGACACATCAAACTCTACTGAAAAGAAGCATATCATATGTCTGTAATCGTTTGCCTTTCAATCCATTCGACAGTTAGTACAACCAGAACCTGGTTCCCCATAGCCTACAGCAAACATTGTGCATCACTATATCCACCCATCACAATGATGCCTTTCTTAACCAGTATTGCTATGATTATACTTCAATTTGATGGCTCACTCCGTCCACCTCGAGACCCTCATCCTGGTTTTACTTACTCTTCTAAAGTCATCGGCGGCGGCATACTAGATGGTAGTGAAAAGTTAGCGTCGTGTAGTGCATCAATATCCTCTAGTGATGGTAATGATGACGAAAAGTTGATTACAATGTTGGGTAGGTATATACCAAATGAAATATCCATGACATCGGCAAATACTGAATATGATGGTTTATTACTTGGATTAGATTGGCTCTAGTCAATGAGTTATCTTTCAATCATTCGAATATTTATGAGCAGCTGAATGATACAAAGCTAATTATAAGAGGAGATTGCAAGGCAGTAATCGATCAGATTAACTCTAAATCTATACCGAGAAAAATGGAATCAAAGTATAACTTGGCAGTGGAGAAGATTGATTCTATCAAAGAATTATACTCGACATACCAAAGTAATAATGATGTATCAGTATCTAATGCTAATGGTGAATTATCAATATCATTAGAGCATATACCAAGAGAGCAGAATACACTCTGTGATGCAATATGCAAGATTGTTACAAATCAAAAACAAGCAGAGATCGTGGCAACAGTTCTAGACTTGATTAAATTAGGTGAAGAAGAGTCAAAGAAGAATGTAGGAGATAGTGTCAAACAAAAACATAGCAAGAAGAGAAAGAAACACATTAAGCACTCCAAAAGTAAATACCTTCAGAAAGCATTCGACAGTATATGCAACAACCCACAACTATGTCATTCATCTCGTCTGGCATTGGCATGTAAACTCACTAAAGTCTCTATTCAATACAAGGATACCGCAATTCTTGATAGTTTGTCTAACTTCTTCATGAACATGTCGCGTCGATTGGACAAGTTTTATTATGCCCAAGACAATGATAATAATAATATGAATAGAGATGCCCTGAGAAGAGCTAGTATACTCTGTAAGAAGTTTTCAACTCATTTCACTAGTAATACCGAGTTAGGAGAAGATAGCAAAGCCTGCAATGAGGTTGTTGACTCAATCTTTGAGTTTTGTGTAGGAAGTAAATCGAGTGAGAATAGTTATGACATTATGGACGCTGATATTATTGATCCCTACAGAGACATTTCTGATCTCATAAGCAGTGTTGAAGTAGAATCTTATAGAAATGAGCTGATATTGTTGAGCACAGGTTATAAGAGTTGTGAACATGGGAGAAAATGAGATACCATTCAGAGAAAAGTATGTATGTGTTATCGATACAAAGGGAGTTTAGAAGAAAGACTTTGGCGAGATCATGTTCGACTCACCATCACCTCAAAACTTGCCTCCGCGTCATGCGTTGATGTGTTATCACAATATCATAAGTAGCACAAAACCACACAAAACTACACCAACAATATCAACAACAATATCAACGATAATGATGAGCGACAGAGACGCGAGGAAAAGTGCAGCTCTTTCATCTGCTAGGAAGTGGAGGGATGAAAGAAGGTCTCAAGCAGCGACAGAACGTGTAAGGAATGGACCACCGAAACCTCTAATCAAGACAAGCACTCGTTATCCAAGTGACAGTTCAAGAATCAAGCCTACCTCTTCAAGGCGTGCTGGTCGTAGTACATTACCACCCATCGAAACTGCAAGTAGAAAGAACAATGCAACAAAGGCTGAGTTTTCAGACGACGCACTCGATAATCCTTTCGACAAAGGCTCATTCCGCTGGGTAGCAAAAGGGAAGTACATCAAGGGTGCAAGGGCAGGAGAGCCTTGTGTTTGCAAGTGGTTTATCGGTGGGGGTCAGGGCGTAGATCATGAGAGATTCTTTGACCTTGATATCAAGGCCATGCAGAAGTCATATCAGATTGTGAAGGAATGGAACAACGAGCGTTTGATTGATAAGCATGTCAAGGTGAACATCCCCGAAGTGTGGACGTTTGATAAGTACGGTGGGCATGAGATTTCGGGAAAGAAAGTATTGCTTGAGCCATTCATCGAAAACTATACAAAGTTCAACTCTAATAACGGTTGGCAAGATAATGGGTCGCATTGGTCACGTGTCATGCAAGCTCTTAGCCATTTCTCATATCATGTATCGAATGGCGAGTTCCTTCTTTGTGACCTTCAAGGTGGTGTGTATAAGTCAACCATTGTACTCACTGATCCGGTCATCCTATCTAGAGATCAAGCATATGGCGTCACTGACTTAGGCATGCAGGGAATAAGTTCCTTCTTTGCCCAGCATGAGTGCAATGAGTACTGTTGCAGATCGTGGAAGAAGCCAACCAACAAGAAACAGTACCTGTACTTGAGCCAGAGTACTACTATGATCAAAGGTTCAGGCTTTTCAGGAGCATATGTACCCACATGCGGGCCTACATATCAAACTGTTGGGAGTAGCAAGACCTCTCAGCGGCGCTCTACCTCTCGGCGTTATAGGTAGACAGCTGGTTTCTACCTGAGAGAAAGTTATTTATGTATGTTTGATGAAGAGGAATAATGTGTTGTACAGTATGGATATATGTTGTTTGTTGAAAGAGAAGGGATATGGCAGATAGAGTGTAATGAACTAAGAAACGAAGATACTAGAATAAACGATAGTGTGTTGAGTTCTGATTAACTATGCATACTGTTATATTTACATGTTACATGATACTAGCATTCGATCATTGACTTCTTAAAGACTGATTCCCAAGTTCTCTAAGATACCAACTCCGTTGATCTGTTCCTGGGCACACATACCGGCAGCGGCAAGCATGGCAAGACGTCCGTTCTGTAATTCCTTAGTCTGTAAGTTGGCGAAGTCCTTAGCATCAGTTGGCTTAAATCCTGAACCGAAACCGATGTCTCCAGGGTAGTAGTTTTCTCTGAGGGAGAATAGTGGACCCATCCCAGGCTCAACCTGGAAGATGCGCGTTTGACAATTTATGAAGATGAAGAGAGACGATAGTAACTCAAGTTAGTGCATACTGCTTGAAAAGACAATCAAATGAAGATACATGAAGGCCAAATGAAGCACTCAAATCTACAAGACTTCATAATTTTAAACACACGAGTTCACACAACAAAACAATACTAACGCGCACTTACCCAGCCCGCAGAAGCCCTCCATGCCTCAGCAATGTTAATGGCAAGGAAGAATGGGAAAAGAACAGTTCCTGGTACCTCAGGGATTTGGTTGTTGGCAATGGTGTGGTGAACATCCATACCGTATGTGATGGTGGGTGTTGATTCTCCAATAAGGTATCCAAGAACAGCCATCATTGATACACGTCCGTGCATAACCTCGGCCTCACGGTAACGCTTAATGGTGTTAAGATCAGCATCCTTACTGAAACCAAGAGGATCGAAGAATCCAAGAGGAGCTAATGCTCCTGGAAGTCCATAACATGGTTGGGAAGCATCTGCAACCCATCCGTTGATTGATGCAACAGCGGCAACTCCGTTGGTGGGTTCAGCTACAACAACAGTTTCCTCCTCAATAGAGATTTCTTCCTTGGTTGGAGTCTCAGACATACGGATGGCAGAGGGAGCACGTCCAGTAGATGATGGAGCAAAGGCAGCGGCAGAGCCGATAATGGTGGCGATGATAGCAGTCTTCATTGTTAGTAGTAGTATATATGTATGGAGGGAGTGTTGAATGTATGCGTTAGAGAATTTATGAGCTAATTGTGTGGCTGTGGTTAGTAGGTGATGAGCTGTCATATTATGTTGCGTCATATGATTGCTGAGTAGGCAGTGCGTTGTTCATTTTTTTTGAGCAAAAAATGGTATCCAAAAGGATACCCTGGTCTACTATCTATTATCGCTCTGCCGCCATGCCTAGTATAGTAAACTACATATGTAGATTCTATGTTGCTCTCGATCATTGTTCTTAGTTTGTTTATGCAAATATGAATATTCTAACACTCATAAGGACAATACTAGCATCAGTCCATGGTAAGAGCATTCCACATACTAGCCACTCGGACTGGTGCTTTATTCTTCTCCCCATCTATCTTGAGTCTCTTCAAGTCTTCTTGATACACGCCCTCAAACTTCCTCTTTAGAGTAGCCTCCTTCCCTGCAAAAGGATTGAGTTTGTTGTTCACTTCCGTCAACTCATCTTCCTTCTTGTCAATACCATTTTGGAGGATACTCAACACAACTTTGTTGTTGGCATTATCAGTCATACCTTTCTCCGCCTCCGCCAATTCAGATTCCAACTCCTCCTTCTTCTGTTCCAACACATCCCTCTCGGCACCCGGCTCCATGGGAAGAGAAGTATTCTCGTCTTTCATCTTTTCAAGCTCACTATTGTGTTGACTAACTCGAACCATAGCAATAGCAGTGATACTTTTGACAAGGATTTGTTCTTTTTCATCATTGAGTTTCTTGAGAACTTGTATTGAACGTGTCGTGTAGTCCTCCATTTCCTCTTCGTGCCCGGTAACAATGTTGTTGATACGCTCTTCTGCACTGCTGCCAATGAGATTACTGACGTCTTCGGATGATTTGGAACCCTCCTCGTGGTTACTGGTAGCGGTTGGCACGGAACCATGTGGGTCGTTGACATCAGTGGGAGATTTGGCACTCTCAGTATAAAGAGATTCATGATCCGCTAGAGGCGCAGCAATCTTCAGACTTGACTTTGCTGCAGGAAGTTCTTCACTTGACATCTCTTTCGACTCTCCAAGGGAATCCAGAAGTCCGGTAAAGTCTTCTCCCGAATCAGAAAAGTTTTCAAATGGATCGTTGTCATTATATCCTCCGAATTCTTCTTCGGGAAGATTTAGTTTGGCAGCGGATGAATCGATATTAGAAGACAAAGGAGGTGCAGCGGTCCCTGCCGCCAAAGCCGCTTGCCAATTCATGGCATGATCTGGACCAGACATTTCAGATTCGTTCCCAACACCACCACTACCCAGATTGACTACCGTACGGTTGTTATTTTGTTGGGGTGCTGAAGTATAGTTATCGGCGACGTTTGATGTTAGTTGGATACGTTGAGTGGCGTTGTCATTCTGTTGGAGTGTTGAGGAGATGTTATCGATGGCGGGTTCACTTCTAATACCACCACTACTTTTCTTGGCATTATAAATCTTCATCTCTTTATCATACCTAATCTTTTCATCAGATGCCAATTTATAATACTTCATCTTATCACCAGGAGACAAAGAATTCCACCTCAAATTCAATTCGACAATCACCTCAGACTTTGATACTGTTGTTGAACGATCCCTACTCAGACTCAACTCTCCCTTGACTAAATAATATTTTTCTTTTGAGTAAATCTGCATGGCGCTTTTATTCCTCTGTGGTTTATCAACCTCTGCTTTTGAATTAGAATCTTTGGCAGCACGTTGCGCAGGGACCTTTCGCGTTTCCCATGTTCCAGCCTTTATGGCCTCTCGTTGTGCTTGATCATAGGCAGCTTTGACTGCTTTGTCTGTACTATTAGGTGCCTTCTTCTTCTTCTTCTTTGCGGTATCAGTTGTGGCAGTAGCATGTTGATCATATTCAGCTCTTGTTGTGAAAGTTCCCTTACTTTTCTTACCAAATCCAGTTGGTGCTAATGCCATGCAGTTAGTATGCTTTTGTTGGGGTTTATTGATTTTGTTGCTGTTGTTGATACGATTGATATTTTGTTGGGGCAGTGTTGGAGTATTATATGATATAGTTGCAGATAACAATTTATCATCTTTTTCAACTACAGCCTTCAATCTCAGTATTACCAATCCTATCTGTATATCGGATAATTTTGCCATATTTTTATTACTAGAACGTATGTCATCATATGTCATCGATTCAAGTGTCTCTAAGCGTTGTTTCATTTGAGCGGGTGTCTGTGATATCTTTGCAGTAATAGCTTGTACAGAGTAAGGATTTGATTTTGCAGTAGCGCCTGTAGATTTATTCGAATGGTTCTGTTGGTTCATACTGTTGTGTTGTTATCAGTGGCGGCGGCGGCGGCGGCGGTGGTGGTGGTAGTAGAGGTTTCAGATACTGCAGCCACAGTAGAAATTGCACCACCAGATGACAAGCTTAGAACTGATTGACCTTGATTCATGGCCTCTAACCTGCTTTTACTTTCATCCATCTTCTTCTTGTACTTCTTACGAGCTCGACAAAGGAATCCATCGAGCTGGGGATCATTCTCGATACCGTACAGTTTCTTGAATGCATCCTTTTCTCCTCTTGAAGGGAACGGATGTATTTGATGCTCTTCCACCCACTTGGTGAGACCTCTTTTGGCTTCATCTGATAATGGTTTGGGTGTAGCACTTAGAACTGATTGACCTTGATTCGAGGCCTCTACCTTCTTAAGCTTTTGCCTAGCTCTAAATAATTGATGAAAAGTTAAGATGAATCAAAGAGCAAGGGATAAACATAACAGTAAATGCACTCACCTGTAAAACCATCCTTCCAATCTATTCTTCTCGATGCCAGTCTCTAGTACAATCTGATCTTTTTGAGCTGAAGAGGGCATTAGATTGTTGGCATTTGCGGGGTTAGCCAACCAAGTTTTCATGTACACTTCTAGCTCTTTAATTGATATCTTAGACTCTTGCCCATTTGTGTTTGAATTAAAGGCTGCAGCAGCGGAGGCTAATTGTGCATTCGATTTTGCACCAGTAGCAGCACCTGTAGATTCATTCATTTGCTGGTTCATATTGTTTTGTTGTTGGTTCATGTTGTTGTTGTTTGTAGTGGTAATACTTTTGGGTGTTTTCTGGTTATCGGCGGCGGCGGCAGATGGGAAAATTCCGCGATCTAATTCACTAGATGTAATACTATCTGCATCATCTGAACCCAGAATCATCTTATATGTAGTAGATATATATCACCTCTTTGTTGTATTGTAGTTGCTGCTACACGTAATTATTGTGTGGTGTTATGAGACATTACCAAATTCTCATGAAATTCTGCATTCTCATGCGAAAGGATACCAACTACGATAAAACAACCGTTTTCAATCAAGCAATTAATAAGAGGCCGTCATTGAATGCTCAATATATACCATACCGCTAATCATTAACATATTCTATTTTATTTTTGGTTGTGTTAGTTGATGGATGATAAGCGATCATCTAACTGTGATAGTATTATAAGAAACAATTGATACTGGCAAATGAATAAACAAAAACAAAAAGTAAAAGATTGTGATGCTGCTAATGAGGGACGTCCTCCTAAACGCCAGAGGCGTGATGAGAATAATCGTGATGGTAATATACTATATCAACGGGTGAACAAAAGTACTAAAAAATGTCTTGAAGTTGCGGGGGGTAATAGTAAATCATTATTCCAAGATGCAAGTACTAAACATCTTCCATCCAATGCTTTACTACCAAAAGAAGATGATAATAAACTGCCGCTGAAGAAACTAATTCAATCACTACGGTATGATTCAGAAACGGGGTATCAGTCTCCTGATGAGGTAGGTTATAATATATGATATTTTTGGGTGCCATTATTCATTATCTTTCTCACAATTTATTTATTTTCTAGGAACAGTACAATTATCTGTTAGATTCACTAGAGCAGTCAATACAAGATTATACTGGTGATGAGTTTACCGACTCAATAAATAAGTTAAATAATTATAATATAGTTAGTGATGATTCTGGAGGTGAGGAGTCAGGTGAGGAGTCGGCGGAGAAGGAAGAAGATGATGATATTATCTCCACACCTAAAACTAATTGCCATTCTTCATCACCTCTTCCATTGGATTGGACTGGTTTAGGTTGTCCATTGGGGATTAATTGCAATGATATTCATTGTTGTATTAATAATAGTGACGAAGATGAAAATGATACACCGCCAACCATGCCAACCATCAAATCACATTCATTTATCAAAGATAAGCATATTCGCATATCCGGGGGCTTTACAATCCCCCAATCAAATTTAATAATTGAATTGGAAGCACTCGGGGCAGCCAGTGTCAAAATGGGTAAGACCCTTGGCAATGCAACAATTCTATTAAAGGGTAAAAGCTGTAAAGATGTATTACTCAAACTTGCCGAGGCGAGGAATCGGAATGATGCTGAACAGAATGTACTTGTACTAAATGAGGTTGAACTCATTGCCCGGCTACACCGTGATGGATGCTCCCTCTCACCAACAACTAATACATCAACCGTTATTGACGAATCAGAACTTGCAGATGGGCTCATCAAGAAATGTATATTCGAGCCAGTTAATAGGCTGAGCAGGGTACAATTAAAGACCAAGTGTGACAGCACCCTACCAACAGAATTGATGATATGTTATGATGATGAAGATGTAGTAGTTGAATATGCAGAGCTTGAATTCAAGGATCAACGCATTCAAATGAAGCAGGGCATTAATAAGGATCAGATGAAACAGATGAAGATTAGTGTTACACGAATCATACAGAAAGACGAATCAGATTGGCAGTATCATTACAATTTTTATAGTAAGAGTGGGACACAACAGAATTCATACTGCATACAACATGACCGTGTTCGTAATAGATGCAGTGAATGTAACAAGTGCACCCATTTGGACCCAAAAAAGAAGCTTGGGTACCGCCTTCCTTATCAACAATGCATAATCTGCTGCCCTTGGATCACATGTACAAACTGTGGTATGGAACCACGATTAAAAAAACAATCATCACTTGATCCGCGGTATACAAATCGCTGTGGGAGGTGCTATAGGTTTGCCACGGGTAATATGTCATCTGAGGATAGAAGCATCAAGTATATTCTTGACTCGGACATACCCGTTTCGAGTGCTAACAAAGAGGTATTTGGACTGCCAATCCGACCTGATGCTGAGATCACAGAGAGTCCACTCAATGACATTTCATGGGAGCATGACGATAAATATGGCCATGTAAGCCGGACGAACTACCCTGCACAGGCACAGCACCAACGAACTGTGGAGTTGAACAAGTGTCGTCCTTGGGAGAAGGGCAAGATCACAATTCGTCAACATCCCTTAGATACCTACGAAAGTGTCCGACAGGAGAAGCAGAATAAACTCATGGTGAGAGTTATTAAGAGCTGTATGAAGAAGGAGCTTGGTCTACGAGGAGATGGACAGGGCGGGAAGAGGTTCATTATATTTATTGGTCATTCCAGTTTCAACTACCACTACTTGAAGGCGTTAGAGGAGAAAGAAAACGGATATTGGGATGAGGTTCGTTTGATCCGTCCATACAACCCCAATAGAAGTTACCCTGAACAATACTGAGCTAACTTTTGAAGAGTTAATCTGGTATTGCAACATAGAAACTGAATTATGAGATATAAGAAAGAAACATGTCGCACTCTCTATAAGCTTCATGTTTGTTGCCACCATCATATTCGATATGTGGTGATGTGGTTGTTGTTGATGGATTGAGCTGTTATTGCATCGTCATCATTTGCTCTGTGTTGGTGCACCTTATATTGCAATGAGTCATTCCCTGCATGCAGTGCGTTGTCTTTTTTTATTTTTTTTGAGTGGTATCCTATCTCAGAGTGGTATCCTTAATAAAGTTAAGATAGGTGTAGTTCATGGTGGCCGGTGGCAAGTGGCGTGTTAGTTTCAGTTACGGTCACTATGCCGATACTACATTATATACTTTGATACATAAGAAGATTTGTTCTATGAACTTCAGATACCAAGTTTGTAAGCTCTAGATCCGACCATATCCTTAGATTCTTATGTTTATGTAAACATACCAACAATTGGTTCCTATCATCTTGTATTACCGAATAAAGTCCCCATGCATTGAACCAGAAGCTGCTGGATGACGAGCAAGTTTATCAGGAATTTGACTACCAGTACTTTCCAAGTATTGCTTCAAAGGAGCCATAATACTCTCATCCTCGTCTGTGATGAAACTTGTAGCCAGACCTTCCTTCCCGGCACGACCCGTACGTCCAATCCTATGACAATAGTTGTCAATACTCCTTGTTGGTAGATCGTAGTTGATTACCTGCTGAACATCGGGAATATCTAGTCCTCGTCCAGCAACATCTGTGGCCACCATTACCACACCTCCACGACGGAATGTGGCTAGATTCTCCTCACGTTGATCTTGAGTTTTACCTCCGTGTAAGACAACACACTTCCTCCCGGCATTTTCTACTGTACGACCGACACCCTCGGCGTGTTTCTTTTCATTCACAAACACAATAATCTTTTCACTAGGATGAGACCGACGTAGTAAGTCACGCAATGTACTCTCTTTCTGACCAGGTGATGACAAATATAGGATACGCTGTGTAATACGCGCATTCTTCCCCGAGTCTTGATCTCCCACTGATACAATCACTGGATGGCGGAGGTATCGTTTGGCAATACGTTCAACCTCACTGGGCATTGTGGCACTAAACATTGCAGTTAGTCGATGACTGGGCACAGCTTTACCAAGACGTTCCAAATCCTCTCGTTCTTGCTTATATGCCTCAGTTTCATCTTCACTCTTCAACTTGCCACCCATGGCATCCAGTATCTGTTCAATTTGAGGAGCAAATCCTAAATCAATCATACGATCAGCCTGTTGTTATCCCGGAGTTGCAGTAACAAATAAAAAGTGCACATTATGTGAGCAAAATATCATACAACACCGTACAAACATTGCAATAATATAATGACATACCTCATCAAGTACAATATACGAACACTGATTCAATACCAAATATGTCATTTCAATACAATCATTAATACGACCAGGAGTACCAACAACAATATGCACACCGGTACGAATCTTCGTCGCCTGTTCGGTAATACTCTGTCCACCGACCACAGCAAATGATACAATATTGCTCTGTGAACTTAGTAACTTTCCAAATTCGACATTGATTTGTAATGCCAATTCACGAGTGGGTGCCATAACTAATGCCAATGGACCTTCCTCATCTACTGTATCCAATATACTCTGTGGAAACATCATAACGTGATGACATAATGGTATACCAAACGAGGCAGTCTTACCACTACCAGTTTCGGCAATACCAATCAAATCACGCCGCTGCATGCCAATTGGTATAGCCTGACGTTGGATTGGACTTGGATTTGTATATTTTAATTTATTCTCAATTGCATTTAATAAACTTGGATGTATGGGAGGTATACCCTTGGGTACCTCACGGAAGGACCGTAGTGGTGGTGGTGATTTACCACCTTTAACTACTATATTGTAATTTTCACGATAGATTCTCCAATCTCTGTTAGTCATTTTATCAAGTGGTTTAGTTGATACTGTATGAACTGATGTTACTGTATCATAATTCTTGGATTTCTTCTTTTTATTACCTTTACCGAACTTGATATCATCCTGTTGTAATTGCTGTTTGGCTGTATAGCTTTGTGGTGGACGGCTTATACCTCCACTACTACTGTTGCCGCCATTTCGCGGTGACGATTGTTGATAACGTCCATTATATCGATTGTTACTACTATCCTTCCTCATGGTACCACCATACAAGGGATCGTCATCCTCAAATGTATCATCGTTGCCATCCCATTCAAATTTGAATACTGTTTTCTTAACACGACGTTTCTGACGTTGTTCTCGTAATCGTTGTCGGATCGATGCGTTTGCATTGCTGCCTTGACCATTGCGAGATGATGAACTATCATATGATGATGCAGCAGTAGTTTCGTTTTTTACTGTCTTTTCACCGAGGTAGGCCTTTTTAATAGATGCCAATTGTGATGCAGTCAAGTGTGATTGTTGACTGCTATTATTGTTGGTGTTGGATGGTTGTAAACTATCAACTTTTCTACTCTTTGATGCAGCAAGAGATACTGATGTACTCGCGTCACCAGTAGTAGAATCAGCAGCTGATATTTGTCCTGTACCACGCTTGCGCTTACTAACAAATACCAATCCACCGTTTGTAGTATTACTCCCTCCCTCCAAATTAGAAGAAGTCTTTCTACTATTACCACCAGCACTCATTACTCTCCTTCGTTCTAAATCCAACTCACGCTCACGCTGTCGTTCAAGCATTCGACGTTCCTGTGCTTCTGCTATTGCACGCTGTTCTTCCTGCTCTTCCGATAGTGTAGCAGTACCATTACTACTACCATTAGTATTATTGCCATTCACATTGGATTTTGTATCATTATTTTGTGCTAGCTTTCTTTGCTTAGCTCGTTCTTCTGCGCGTTTTTCAGCTCGCTGTGCAGCTTCAGCGGCAGCTAGTGCCTCTGCACGTTCTGATTCGGATAATTTCGCTAGGAGAGACGGGTCTATTAGTGGTGTATCGGCCATTGTCAAATGATAAATATTGTTTTATCTCTGAATTTTGTTGTATTTTGATGACTAACCTAAGATTATGTGTACTTTTTGCAATAGCTCAATAGACTGCCGCGAATAAACTTTGGTATGTGTTATATATGAAGTATAACTCTAAAATGGCGGTAGTAAGCAGGTACCAAAGTATTTTATTATGTTTAGGTGGTGGTGGGCGGTAGTAGTTGATGCTGAATGGGCTTGTGTGGCGTGGTGTATTTTATATTGTTGGTTTGTTTATTTTTCTACTATAGACTGCCGCGGATAAAAGAAGGCATATGTTCGCAAAAAGATTGAGTAGAAGATCCGACGGCAGTATACCAATGGGCACCTTTAGTTTATATCGTGTGGTATGCTAAATAGCAAGGAGGCTAACCATCTCCATCGTAAAAATTTGTATAAGTATCAATTTTTTATGAGAGTCGAGAACACGGTATCCATGGTATCTTAGAGCGAGCGAGTATCTCGCCATAGTTGCATATGAATAACAACCCAAACACAGATCTTCATCTCACTGACGGTCGTGGGCAAGAGTCTACTAACCAAGATGTTAATCGTAGGATTTACTCTCTACTCCGTCTATTGCAAGAGACAAAGTCTATTATAATTGCATGCTTTATAAGTTTGCAATATCCAAGATCTCCAAGATGGAAGATCGTTTCAAATCATTTGCATATTATGATGTCTCTCAACATCGTCTCATAAAATCAATAAGCTGATCAATACAAACAACAACATCATACAAAAACTACAAACACTCTAACAATATACTATATAAAAGAATAAGAAACATGAAGACTACTATTGCATTATTCCTACTATCCGTCGTTTCATCCTCCAATGTACAATCGATTACTGCTTCTGAAAACAACGCCGATGAACTCAACTTTAACCTACGACACACCGCCAACATTAAGCTACTAGAAGGTGCCCAGAACAAACATCAATGTTACAACCATTGTCAACGTCATACCGGCAAATCTAATCAATGGATTAAGAATTGTGAGGAGGATTGTGATCGTCAATATGATCCACCAACTCCAGCTCCAACTGAGCTCCAGTGTTACAACTTGGGGGATGAATGTGAAACAGATGATGATTGTTTAACTGGTGGATTCAATCCATGCAACAAGTGCGGTACTACCAAAGAAACCGAGTACTATCAGCGTTGTTATTCCGAGCCTGAAGAATCCCCTGCACCTACCCCCGCTCCTTATGAGCAGCCTCAATGCTACAACCTCGGGGATAAATGCGAAACAGATGATGATTGTATGACTGGAGGTTTCAATCCATGCAACAAGTGTGGTAAAAATCGTGGTACCGAGTATTATCAGCGGTGTTACTCGGACGAAACCCCTGCACCTACCCCCGAACCTACCCCAGCTCCATCTGAGCTCCAGTGTTACAACTTGGGGGATAAATGTGATACGGACGAGGATTGTATGACTGGAGGTTTCAATCCATGCACAAAGTGTGGCACCTCTCGTGGAACACTATACTTCCAAAGGTGCTATGGAGAAGACGAAGAAGATGTAGTGTTGATTGAAAGTGATGAAGTAGAGACAAGGTCAATTGGGATAAGGCTGGAAATTGGACGCGCAAGGCGGCGGATACGGTAGCCGATGGAACTAAAAAAGCTGCTCAAGCTACAGCCGATGGAACAAAGAAGGCAGCCGAGGCAACTAAGGACTGGGGAAAGAGGACTTTCACTGATGACAACTCGTCTGCTATCAAGTCATCAAGTATGGTAGTAGTAGCCGGAGTTGTCTTTGTCATGCTTGTTTAAAGCACAAGAGAGATTCATAATGTTTGTATTGCAAGCGATTGTCATAGTATTTGAGATAAAAATAATATAATGTTTGAATCTGCCTTATGTTTAGTAACGTGCATCCTTACTAGACTGTTCAATACTCTTCAGTCGATACACTCATTTATAGGAACTAGAGCATATCAGGGGATACCTTTTGAAATCTTCTTTCCTTCCTACTCTCATACCTAGTAATTTTAGCTACTATTTACGATTCACATCACCATACATCACACCTACCATACATCAACTACTACAAACACAACAATAACAATATGGATAAGTATGAGGTGATAAAAGAACTAGGGCGTGGTACATGGGGTGTGGTAAGATTGGCAAAGCAAAAGTCAACCGGACGGCATGTGGCACTTAAGAAAATTAAGAGTGAACGTCCCGAGGAGGGTATTAACTTTACAGCCGTACGAGAGATTAAGTTACTAAGAGAGTTTAAACATGAGAATGTTATTGAATTGGTAGATGTATTTACTACCTCTGATATGGCGGTGTGTTTAGCGTATGAGGTTGCCGATACCGACCTTGAAAAGATATTGAAAAATCGTGCTATCAGTATATCTTTGGCTGATACCAAACAACATCTACTTACAATATTACGGGCTATAGCTGCTTGTCATGCTAGATGGATACTTCATAGGTGAGTGTAGGAGGTATATTAGGACTGTGGTGCATTGTTTTTAAGGAAATGTGCGCGCTAACAACAAGTGACACATCATGTGTACTTTTACTGCAATACAAATTAATACAATAAAACAATACAATACAGAGATTTAAAACCCGACAATTGCTTATTCCTCAAAGATGGTACAATGAAGTTGGCAGATTTTGGTTTGGCTAGAACATATGGTACACCCAAAACAAGGTTAAGTCCACAGGCCATCACACTATGGTACAAACCACCAGAACTATTACTAGGTGCATCAGAGTATTCATCAGCTGCAGATATTTGGAGTGTGGGTTGTATATTTGCAGAATTATTACTAAGAAGACCATTTTTACAGGGTAATCAAACAGATATTAGTCAATTGGATACAATATTTCAAGTGTTTGGTACTCCCACTGAGACTAATTGGCCTGATCACAGCTCCCTGCCATTGTGTACACGGGGATTGGAATGGGATAATTGTCCTCCGATACATCAATTTGAAGAAATATTTATAGCGGCACCACAGGATTGTATATCGTTACTGCGGTCTATGCTGGTGTTGGATCCTAATAAACGATTTACGGCATCTCAGTGCTTGAGTCATCCTTACTTTACAAATGATCCTCAACCGACACCAAAAGAGAAACTTGTCCTTTCATCAGATTGAGAGATAGAGATGGGGTTGTTAATTGACTGTATCAGTTTTCTAAAGGTAAGACTACATTTATTGACAGAGCTTTGATACGATACAACACTTCTATTATTTCTTATTCTTTATTAAACACACATTTATTACATTTAGAGTCCCCAGAACTCAATTCAGTAGAAGCCATCAACCAAACCAAACAAACTGCGGTCATCATACTTTGGGTTCTTAACATCACCACTAATCTGAGCACCACAAAAGCCATTTGCAACCTTAGGAGGGGGGAGAGTCTCTTCTTCATATTTTGGGTACACTTTGTAAACCTTCAATCCCTCAAGACTTGCCTTGATTGACGATTCTTCAACGTTATTCTCCTTGGCTTGACTTGTGACCAATTCAGCATATAGAGACTTCTCAGTATTGACTTGTGTAGAGTACTTCTCATTTTGGCGTTGCTTTTCATCTTCTACGGCTTGAATGAGTTGTGCTCGATCATCTGGCGATAAAGCTGTCTCATCCTCAATAATATCATCAACATCCTCACGAATATGACTTGATCTGACCATTATTTGAATACTTTTGAAGGGGAACGACAACATCTGATGAACACAATCAGCTTGGAGCATAGACGGCTCAAGTGCATCAATTTGTGATGGCTTGTTGATTGGGAGAAGATCATATGCAGTAGATTTATCAGAGGATACAAGAATATTAACATTCTTCATACCATCATGTGCTGAAACCCATTTCAATCCGGCTTCCTTAAAAGGAGTAAAGGTTTGAGTATCAGTTTCACGATCATAATTGGCAAGGTAGTTCATTGGAAGTACGGTACACTCCACAATACAAAAGATAGGCAGATTTGAATTGTCAAAACGTTCAATGATGTGTTCATGGCCAGAGATACCAGGCAAACATCCTTCACTCTTGATGAAAACAAATGATTGAAATTCTGGTTTCTCTACACTCCTCGATAAGAACCCAGTAAAGTATTCTTCTAAGGTTGACTGATAGTCGTAGTAAGAAAACCTGATGAGTAGTAACAAAAAGCAAGAAGCGTGAGGAAATGGTTATAATAATGAAGCAGCCAAATCAACATACATACTTACATCTTCTTGTTGATTTCATTTGGGCCTACTGCTGTGATATTGTTGACTTGAGAGAGGAGTGATGTAGACATTTCGGCAGCGCGTTGTTTGTGTTTCGTCAAGGAAACAACTTTACTATCTTCCTTTGATAGAGAGGGAGGCGTGGCAAGGGCTGCTGCTCGTCTCTCTTTGGTGAGCTGTTGCTTGGTTTGCTTACGCTTCTCAGTGGTATTTTGTCTGCGACGGCTAGCTCCGGTTGGCTTGGGAGATTGCTTTACGCTCTTACCACGTGGTGTATGTTTCCTTGCTTTATGGGCTTGTTTTGTCAAGCTTAGATCTCCCAACTTGTCATTAAGAGGAGAGGTTTCTTTGCCCTTTGTAGGGGATGTCTTTCTTGGCGTATTCCTTGTAGAGACGACCATTTTTCCTTGGATTAGATATATGGGTAAACAATAGATAGAATATGAAGCACAATGGTTATTAGCTGTTATTACTAAGGGGGTTTCCTATTTCCTTCAAAATTAATCCCTTCAAAACCCTTCAAAAAGACTCAATGTCCTAGCTATGTCCGCCTTTTTGGTATCCTATTTCTCGGTATCCTCCCAATTCTCTCTTTTTATTTCGCTAAGTCTGAAAACAAAATACGACACTACGAGGTTGCGGCGACGAGCCATATTCGGCCATGGTATAGTCCACGGCTCCGAAACTCGGCGAATATACTCATTGATAGCACTTCTAATAGACTACAAACTATTGTATTTCCGACGAACCGGGGTGATATCATACAGGGCATGATAAGTAGGTATAAAACCTGACAATTTTACATATTATTCATCTATTCAATCTATGTTTAGTACCTTATTGCATCAAATATCAACGTAGAATGTGATCTTATACAATATAATGTTTATTAGAACTATTTAGTACTGTTTATCCCTCTCTAATTGTGCAGGATATGCATACATAACACAAATATATCCCCTCCAAATCACTCCCATTACGAATAGATATGCTATCCATAGCACCATCCAACTGCAGTAGTACCAACCCCTTTAATTGTTCATATATCTACCCATTCAAGACGGTCAATTGTTGAAATGGTGCCTTCTATTGCAATAGATAGGTTCATACACACTATCTCTCTATTATTCCCATTTTAATAACACCAATCTACCATAACAACCTCACCAACATTATTAACTGGACTTCTAACATTACTAATCCGAATCTATACCAATCAATGGTGTCTTTAATCCTTATACCATTGTTTGGGAGGTGTTATTGTTGTGTTTTAGAGGTGTAGTGAATACCTCTCTAACTCTCCGTAGTTAATACTACCAATAATTTTGCAATAGCCTCCCCTACAGCCTCAGTTATATGTAGTATCCAGCTTGTACATCACTGACAGCATCTAATCCGCCTATTTATCGGCATATGTATTGCAATGTACCCCATTTAATGGTATTAATAGAGGAGGAGGGATTCGTTGTAACGATAATATGTGTATTATTAATGTCGTCGAAATAACGACGATCTATGAGCCGCCTACGCTGTATCGACGGCGTTTTCGACCGCCTAGTATTGCAATAGTATGCTAGGGCGCCGATGGTATGATGTGGGTGCTCTGCGGCGGCGGTGGACGGCGTAGGAGGAGGCGATAGTGGGGCTATTGTCTAATTGTCATGTCGTTGTGCAGTGAAGTTATTGTTGTTGTAATATAGCGACGAATGGTGAGCCGCCAACGCCGTAACAGCGGCGAAAGAAGCCGCCAAGTATTGCAATAATATCATAGCACCAATGGATAGGCAGGGGTGTTAGACGGCGGCGGCAGTATGTAGTGTACGATATTATATTAGTAGTCACTTTAACATACTAGAGGAGGTATCTTTTTGAAGGGTTTTGAAGGGATTAATTTTGAAGGAAATAGGAAACCCCATTACTAAGGGAGATGGGGTCTGTGATTTTTGTCAAAGATTGAGTCGGTATCCACCACAAAATCTTTTACTTATGTTGCAATGGCATTGGATTACAATAGCATATCATCTAACATCTCAAATTGCAGTCAATGATCAGTATATACACAATACACCAAGTTTCTATCGAGTTAGTTTGCCTTGCAAGAGTGTAGCATAAGATACACTCTCTAAAAAGATATTATTATATTATATAAAAAATGACATTAGCCATCAACATTATGATACTATCAACAATCTTCCTGGTATATACAACCACAACACTATTCGTAAACAGTTTTCATCATCATGCATTTGTTTCATATCCAACTAGAAGAGCTAGTAATCAATACAATAGTTTCGGTTTGACGAAGCACAAGATACTGCATCAACATATAACAACACAACTGTCATCAACCACAGTCCCAAACTCCAATCCATCATCATCTACACATCAAAAGCAGTACAATGTCTTATATCAAAAGGTATTACGAGCACCAGCTACATCTACATCTTCTACTGGTAGTTCATCAAAATCAACATCACAAACATTTCTATTAGATTTATTAACCTACCTACAAGATATTTATAAATTACCTAATGGTGAATTAATTATGCCATATGAAATAATCATACCTGATGATCATATTAATGAAGAAACAGGTGAAGTTGTAGATGATGGCAGCAATAGTGGCGGAGATGAAGGAAGAGCAGTAGTAATTATTGATTCACCATTGTCAAATAGTATATATGATGCTAGATTGGAGATTGAGGTCATTGGCATCTATCCTGACAATAATGATATTGATACTAATGATAATAGCAATACACAGCAGCAGTTGGTAGGACCAAGTATGGCAATGGTCGCAGTAAAAAAACTCAAGGATCCAAATTATGACAGTAATAACAATGATAGTGGAGCTGCCGAGGGACTATATACTGCATCACAGAATACAATTATAAATTCGTTAGATGTTGGATTACAACATTTCGAAGAGGGACGAATTGTTATACCCTCTAGTTATGATGAGGAAGATGTGGTTAGTGCTCAGTTTAATAATGATGATGATGGGGTAGATGCTGCATTGAAGAGGATTGGGTATAAGAATTCGATTAATGCCGCCTCTGAAAGTAAAGAGAGTAATGAGATGATGAAGGTAGAGAAGGAACCAATAGCAATTGAAAAGGATGCTTTGGGGAATGTTATCATCGACTCTACACAAGCTGCAGTTGATGTACCTCGGAAAGAGAAGGAGAAGAAGGTTACAAATAAGATAGAGAAATCTACACAGCCCAAGGTTGTTACTTCACCTACCCCATCAGCATCATCAAGTAAAAGTGATATACAATCCAAAGCCACAACAAAGGAAAAGAAGCCTTCTTCAAATGAAAATGAAGACTATGCAATAATAATGGCAAGGAAACAAGCTGAGTCATTAATGACTACAGTCAAGGCAGGTCAAACTACCTCTTCTACTCATGGAACTGTGTCAATATCGGGTGGTGAAAGTGATTTTGCTATTCATGCTGCCAAGAAGATTGCTGAAGCCGCCGCTAAAAGAAGACAAGCAAATGAAAAGGATAAGGCTACGGTCAAGGCAAAGTTGGAACATAAATATGCAGTTAAAGGACAGGAGAGTAGTACCAACAACAAGATGCCACCCTCATCAACAAAGGTAGTTCAACAACAAAAGAAGAAGGCAAAGGTACAAGATTTATCAAACGATGAAATGTTTGTAAAGTTATCAAAGATTGCCAATAAGGCTAAGAAATCTTCATGGGAGAAGACTATACCCAAGAGAAAGGCAGTCAAGAAGGTTAGTGACAAAGACATCAAGGCAAGTACACTTAAATCAAACGAAGATACAACTCCTGCCAAAACGGATACTGAAATAGAAAAAGATATACTACAAATAGCCAAGGAGAATGAACGTGTACAGCAAGAGTTACGGGCGGCAACAGACATGATGCCAGTTGAAAAAGATGATGAAGAGGGATTATCACCCGAGGAACTTTTAGCACAGGTATTAAAATTTGGTGATGAAAAGGAGAAGGAAGATAAACCTGGACATGGTTTTGTCGAGGGTGCTTATGGTAAGGCAAAAGAGTTGTTACAAACTGACACTGTGTCTACCTCAGCCAATGAGTTAGAATACAAAGAAAGGGATACATCCTCAGATGAAATGAAGAGAAGAGCAGAAGAGGAAGAACTACGACGGATATTCGCCGCCGGTCAGTCTGTCGCTGAAGATAGAATGATTCATCAACCATCTCAAGTATCAAATCTATCAAAGCCGACAATAACAGAAGAGGATATAAATGAACTTATAAACGCCGATGAGACTGTGCCTCTCAATGCACGAGTATTAGACGATGAACTTGCCGAGTTGGAAGTACGAATGAGCAAATCTCAAGAAGAAGGAGTAGATGGACCGAATAAATTGTTTGATGTATTTAGTGGACCTGAAACTTACAATCCTAATGTCGATCCGACGAGTTCAGTTAATTGGCCTGGTGCGAAGGAGGGTACTCGAACAGATGTAAAGTTGGCCGCTGAGTTGTCAACTGCCTTAAAGCAAGCTAAATTTGCTGCTGCTGTATTGTCACAAATGAGAGAAGAAGAGGTAGATGATGATACAAATGAAGTTCGATACTTTGTTGGTGAGAAAGAATTGCCATTAGAACGAGTCACTCTACTCCGTACATGTGTCAATGAAGCTGTCAAGGCTGGTTTAATTGAAGATCCGGAGGTCCTTGCAATTGAACGATCAAGGCTTCAAATGTTAATTGATGAATTAATGTCACAACCGGAAGAACGATTAGAAGAGATTAGTATGAGTTACAAAGATTTATTACTATCAGATAACTTGGTGGATCTCATTAAAGAGAGATTGTATAACATGGCACAGAGCGATGTCAAGGCACAAAGGGAAGGCACGGAACGTCAGCTGAAAAATCGACATGCAAATGAACGAGCCATTCTTATTAATCTTGCACAAATAGCCCAAGCGTTGGTGAAAGAGGCTCAAGCACTCGGTGCCGAGTTGGAAGTATCAATGCTTGAAATCATCCGTTCAATTTGTGAGGTAGCAATGGATCCATCTCATAAGACAGAGGAAGATACGACAGTTGCACTTACTGATGCGGTGCGTGATATGAGACCGCTGCTAGATGATGCCTTTGTAGCATATCTCAAGTACGCCATTGCAGAAGAAGAAGGGAAGTTAGCTCGAGAAGGTGTCTTAGATGACCCAGAGCACAATCGATGGTTATTCGTTCTCAAGATTGTTCAAGAAGGGGTATATACCGAGTTGTCACAGGGTGTCAAACGGTATATTGATCACATATGGTATGTCCTTCGTATGAAATCAAAATCCGAGAGGAAGGAGCTTTTAACGAAATTGATTGACGTTATGCCAACGATGGATGTACGTCCGTTTGTCAAGGTTGTGAATAACATTGTCGGAAGTCTCGGAACAACAGTCAAGGGTGATTTTGCCGATGGTGTCATACTCGGTGAAATGACTAATGAACTATTACAACTGCAACGAGATGTGAGTGAACTTCTACCCCCAGAGAGGGTAGATGAACTTAGTAAGGATGCAGATGATTGGGCTGCCAAACAAAGACAAAGGTTGTTAGAAAGAAGAAACTTGACAAGACAACGACTTGAAGCCGCACGGATAACGGCAGATGTCGATCCAGATGATATAATCAAGAAGCCAGGTGCAGAAGCAGAGCGTTTTGATTGATATACTGTAAATAACATACTACTTTTGCAACCATAGGTTAATGAGTCTCCTCCCTTGTGGTTGCAAAGGATACCGCTAGTGTATCATTTACTTTAAAATAAATAAATACTCAGCACGGCATGGGAGGCTCCCTAAATAGTTATAGCATAACGTATCCCAAATTTGTTTACACGAACATTAATAGATTAATCTACAATATTAGAGTACATACACATATATAGTAATACCAATAATAATTGGTATCCTTAAAACCCAAATATTGGATTTTCCCCAGTCTACTGCTAGCGATATCGGCTCGACTGGGTACATGACAGTACTGTAGCCCCAGCATAAATTGAGACGGCCGGCACCCATCCCCACATATAAATAAAATCCCCACAACCCCCTTCCCCCACTATCAACTCTTAACCAACTTTATTAAGATCCATTAATAAATTAGCCTCGCTCATAGCCTGGGGTGTCCTCTTCTCGGGCGGACTCGATGGTCTGCTTGTTGGTCTTGGTGATAGATCCATTAATAAATTGGCATCGCTTAATGATGGCTTATCATCAACAATTGATGCAATTAATGCCGCGGAATCGGATCGGTTACGATTATCAAGCTTGGGATTAGATGGGGGAGGGTCTAACTTGGATACGGGGGCGTTAGGTGTTACCGAGGCTGGAGTACTCTTTGAGGTAACAATACTCTTCCTTGCAGGGGATGATAATAATAAGGAGGGTGGGGCGGCAGTTGTATCCCCGGACACAGCTCCATCCAAGGGTGAGGATTTAGCATTACGAGCCTCCTCCTCACTTTTAACACCACCCTTATCCCCGCTTTTATCACCCTCAACACTCTTCCCACTATTACCAACACTCTTCCCTAAAAACGCTAAGGCATGTAATGCCGCGGCAGCATCATTATCCGTACTATCTACGGCCATTAAATCACTTGGTGCAGATTTAATCTCATCAGTCTTGAGGGTCGAGGTGGTACTTTCTTCAGGGGGGACATCATCTTGTGTAATAATTGGACAAATATTCTCGCCAATACCCGGTAAGGGTGGCATAATATACGACATGGGATCCTCCTTAACTTCTTCCACCTCCTCTTCACTTTCCTCCTTTAATTCCTCCTGTTTACGCTGCTTACGTCTCTTCATACGTTTGGTATGTAAATCACAATAATCACCAGAACGGGCAACACGTTTACATCCGGCCTTTTGACAATTGATTAAATCAAACGCGCCATGTCGACGGCATAACCCACCACGCTTGGCAACATTCGTACATCGTCCACCGCTGCTAACACCATTCGAAAATCCATTAAACCCATCATCGGTACCTGTATAATTACATAAGGCACGGGTAGTTTTGGCACCATGTCGGCAGCAGACACCGCCTTGTTGTACTGTGTTGTTAAAAATGGGGAGTAGGGTGTGGGAAATAAATTTATATATGGTTAGATTAATTGCAATAAATATGGTTATCATTTAACCAATAATTAAATAATTGCAATATCAATCTGAGGTGTCAAACACACATGTGCCCCAGAATTGCAAAAGTCAACGCATCAATCTTACCTTGTTTAGTACAACCGGGGATACTACAAAGCCTACCCTTGGCAACACTACGATTACGTCCCGCGGCAGCAACCGCTGCTTTAGTACTACGTGGTCTTCCAACCTTACCCTTACCCTTTGATCGGCGTTTAGGCTTAGGGGTTGGTTCAGTATAACTATCATCAGAATCAGAAAAGTAGGATGTGTCTACTACTTTACGTTTATTGGATTTACGTGTTGACATTTTAGATGACATATTTGCAATGTTTATTTGTTTGTTAAATTAGTTATTGATGTGTATTGGGGCGTATACTATTGACTTCACTATAAAGAAGAATGGTTCAAGATGGTGCATGAAATGGTGCAGTTGTAAGTGGGTTTACGTTGAGCCCTCAAAATGCCAGACGTCACAAATTGGTGGTACTTTTGACTTTCTGGTCAACAAATTTCGACAATGGACATTTTCTCGCTCCCTATCGCTCATTGCAATTTTTATTCATACCACATGAGATTGCTAACAAGGCGGCATCGTCTACTCACATCACATGTCTACCCCAATTATTGAGAGCAGTAGAGGCCAACTGCAAACCACCGCTAGGTACTAGATAGGCCGCATAAGAATAGCCCCTATAGATAAAGAGATAGAGAGGTATTATTGCAATACATTAGAGTAGCAAGCTATTGCAAAGATAGCATAGATATATAATAACTATGAGCTCAATAATAATATCGCAGAGAAAGAGACGAAATAATAATCCTCGTCGACCAGTTAGTATATCAAAGACGGCAGCAGTGGCAACTACTATATCAATATTATCACTTGTAGGCTCGAGCAATAACGAGTCAATATTGTTGGTATCAGCTTCTAATAAAAGTGATGGTGATGTCGTCAATACCGCAATACCAAATCTACGAGGTAATTCAGCCGCTTACAGTAGTAACATTGATATAGTCAATCAGGAGGAGAATGACTCTTTCATAGAGTCTCAAAAGGCTCAAGAAGTAGAGAGAAATCTACAAAGAGCACATCAATACAATAACATTGGCAACTCAATCTCCACTGCAATTAAAAATCAACACCGTCATCGTCAACCTCCTCCAGCTCGTATACCACCAAATAATAACAATTACAGTCCACCACTCAATCCACATCCTAATTCAATACCACCGGGTTTGAGTAATTCAGAAATGCCACCTGATGCTATACCGTTGGATTCAGAAATGGTACAGCAATTGATGAATACTAATCAGATTGTTAATTCGCATGAATTACTTAAAGATGGTAATAGTAATGGATTTAGTTGGGGTAGCTACAACAATAATGGCAATAAAGGTATACCTCAATCTCAGTCTCAAGTTGTATCTTCTTCCCAACAACAACATCAACAGCACCAGCAAGGCAATTCATCAACATGTCAATCAAGAGAATGTTGTAAAGCTCAATACAAAACAGGTAGTATTGAATTAGATACATGTTTAAAACAAGTTATGAAATATAACATTGGTAGTTTAATCAATGGTAACGTGCGGCCGAATGATAGTGTGAAGCCACAGATGCAACCTATGTCAGGTATGAAGCCACTGAAGGGTATGCAGCCACTATACAATCCACTATCACCACATTCACAGGGTAAACCACCAATAGGAGATCCAATCTTCTCTGACCCAAACATGCCAAACGGACCAAAGCCTGGCTTAGTCGATGGACCGAATGGTCCTGGTGTTATTGTCAATGCT
>Ga0214480_100150_pt1 | contig 32250 bp, 29 predicted proteins | sample M1_20Mar14CPVII9_3_FD_165042 | JGI IMG/M metagenome (GOLD analysis project Ga0214480, IMG submission 165042) | Marine eukaryotic communities from Monterey Bay, California, United States - M1_20Mar14CPVII9sort6BwellE17 | ecosystem: Environmental > Aquatic > Marine > Unclassified | place: USA... | reverse complement strand
TGGACCACATTCGCTTCCTCAATGAAGAGTTCCTTTCAAGTTCAAGGAACTAGCACGATTATTTCCAATTGGCCGTATGAGCTCATCCAAGAGAGTTGCAGCTCAACAAACCACGCCATTGTTGCTTTCTCGTTTATACGAAATATGTCATTCTTCTTGCCTCTGTGTCTAAAGTCCATTGGTATAAGATGTGCTCAAAATAGCACTACAAAGTTAATTGTGCCGATGAATTTCCTCGAGTAAGTGATTTAGATGTGTTGATATTGTCTGTTGTAGTCCTATACTCATCAAAATTATTCCATGTATACACAGTGACAATCATATCCAAGTCCTAGTCGTAATGGTTGAAACTATTGCTTTAGGTCTTATTAGAGAAGCAATGAGCGGTAGTAACGGAAGTGCTAATTCAGATCAAATGCTGACAAAGGCGCTTGTGAATAGCGATTACATGCTGGACTTCATTATTGGGCTGTTTTCTTTAGTACACCCGTCTCAAGTCGCCGCATTACTTCTAGCCTACTTCAATATTCTAGTCGAATGCGAAGATCCTATCGGTAGAGGAGGAGTTGGGGATGATTCTTATCTTCGTCGCAGTAAATGTGCAAGACAAATTAGACTGCATGCCGTCGAGCGGTTAGCAGTCATGCCATCTATTGCCAAGCTAAACTATCCATTGAAATTTACAGGCTCTTATCCAAAGGTAAAGACTACTTCATCCTCCTGGACAATTCAGAGTGATGAAGAAGTCACACCAAAGGACTGGCTGGAGACAGTTGATCGGTACCCCAAAGCTTTCTGGTTGTCAGAGCTGCTCATGGAGCAATGTTTAGATATATGCAGTAGTTCATGCAATATGATTATTGAAGAGGCAAAACGACAAGCAAAAGCTACAAAGCAAGGAACTAGAAGAGGAGATAGTGATCTTATGAGAGATGATCTCCTTCGTATAGAGTCATTGGCATTTCATTCAATAACATGCGCATACGAACTACTTATCAAGAGACAATCTATGGATTCAAGGTTCCAAACAGTTACTCTGAGTACTCGTGTGGCTGCCTTGTTAACACGAAGTGTATTAAAACAATCTGTTCATGCGGTATCAATATTGTCGCGTATGGACTCAAATCAGAAAGTACGACATATCTGGCTTCTCTGTTTGTTCTATATACTGCAAGAAGGACCAGATGCTATGATTCGTCAAGAGTTGAGGGGATTTTGTAATCCAAAGGTGAGTTAGAACCTCAATATTAGATAAGAGAAGCTTGTGTTTATGTTATGACTAACATAAACCTTTGTCTTTTATTCTTTTTGTTATCATCAGGACAATCGAATCAATGATTTCATTCACCTACTCAAGTTGGCTAGTTCAACATGTCAACATTACATACCAAGTAATGCCGCGTCTTCGTTCTCTGTTATTGGTGGTTTATCAAACGAGATGACTCAAGAGTTGTTCAATACACTAAGTGCATCAGTTATCTTATTAATCGACGAGTGTTTTGACATTGTCTCGACTGATGAATACGAGCGAGAAAAGCTTGGAACGTCTATGTTTGATGTTCTTCTCCATCTATTGGCTATTCCACAATCATCTGTGACTCTTCTTCGAACTCTTGGCGGTAAGTGATCAGCTGATAGTATATTCATGATTTCATATTCGGATATCTAACTTCTCTATTTCTATTCTCAATATTAAGGATCTGCGCACGCACTCGATAAGTTTGGAACACGGGTGTTCATAAAGGGAATTGGTGACCAACTTCAACATTGGGGGCGTATTATTCTAACGATGATGAACTCGACAGAACTCTCAGTACGGTCAATGGCAGTAGACTTTGTAGTCTCACTTCTTTGTGATATTTACAGAGAGTATGGGAGTATTGAAAGTACAAGTCTATGTTTCTTGACGGTATTGCCTGAAGTAGTGGCACGAGAAATAGCTTTATGTGATATGAGTGGATTGATCAATTCAATGAAGGATATCGAGTCTTCACTTTGGCCTTTGCGTCGTGCACTTGCAGATGTAGAAGAAACGAATCCCCTGGATGATGATCGTGTAGATCCACAGTTGTTACCTTATCTCATGACTCTCTGTCGATCAGGACAAGCCATTATTGACGGCGTGTTGATAGAGATGAGATTGAGGGGTGCCCCAGACCTGAGCTTAAATGAAGTTGGTATATCCAGAAAGAATAGTCCTTCAACAGACTTTCGTCTGTTTCAAAGGAGCATGTCTCCAACTGCAATCTTTGATGCTGATGAGGAATCTATACTGGAGGCAGCAACTTTCTTCTCGCATGAAACTAGCTTGTTACAGAAACTCAGATGGCTCTATACACTTACAGATTTACATGTTGCGAAAGAGCAGTGGTCTGAAGTGGTGGAAACCTTAATTCTGTGTACTCATTCCTTGCTAAAATCACTCGACCATGTTTCAAATCTTTGGCAACCATCGAGGTTTGATTCGTGGAATGATATTCGACGATCTCCTTGGTTGTCATCCATTGGTGGCGAATCTGATGAGCAAAGTATCCAAGGCAATCATTCAGTTATGGAGTTTGCAAATGCATTCTTAAAGCCTGAGGTTTTCATACAACAAAGGGGTCAAGGTAATGGCCAACAACATAACTTATCAGTTGAAATTATATGCTCGACAATAATGACCCTGATAGATCAGATAGTAATCGCCTTTGACGAAGAACATGGGGATATGATTGAAGAACTTGTTTATACACATTTTGAGGAACTGCTAACAATGGTGACGTCTTCAATCAACACCGAGCGAAAAGTGTATCATTCAGAAACACGTTCTGCTCTTCGACGTGTACGCAGTTGTATATGCTCAAAGCTGGTCGAGTTAACTCAAAAGGAGCAAGTTGGAGAAGGCAGTAGTGCTCAGATTTATGTACAGGTTGTACTTCATGGCTGCAAGCCTAATAGGTTTAAAGAGTCGACTGCAATCCCAACATTTTTGGAGTGGAATACACCGTCCATTGTCCGTATCCCAAAGCCTACACTTGTTTCTGCAGCACATTTGAAACAACAAAATCCCACTGAATCATGGGAAGAGTGTATATGCAGGACATATGCTAAGCCCCTGATTGAAGCATTGAAGGTGGAGGATATCAATAATACTATTGTATTAAGAACAAGAGGATCACAAGATCCAGGAACGAGTGAGACAACAACATACATTTCCACCACAATTGTTCAAAAGAAAAGCTCAAGCAGCAGGAAGTTCTTCCTACGAGGTCAGGATAATATCACCGAGTACACTTGTGCTGGATGCTTCCCTCATGCTTTATCAAGACAGCGGACACTCATTACTAGTGATATAAAGATGGAGGTTAAATGAGGCAAATTGTTACAAAGTAATTCTAATTCCTATTAATATGCATTTGAATCAATCTATAAGCCCCTTAATGACCTTGCAGACACATAGGATGCTCCACTCGTAGTACGTCGATGACTTGTAGGAGGTCTTTCTCTTTCTGAACTGACTGTTCTAGAACCAGCATACTCATGAATACTTTGATACCCACTGCATAATGAGCCATTTGGACTGTTTTCTTTATAAGTATGGTGACCTGAGCGTATTGATCTTGTTCCAATAGATCTGGGAAGGATTGAATCATCATCGTTGTCATCTCCACTAGTGTCAACATTGAAAAAGAGCTCGTCGCCAATTGCTGTGAAAGATAAATAAAGAAAAGTTCATTAGACTCCGACCAATAGAATACACAACAATAACAACAAGTTCATGACAAGACTCACGAATATCTGCTTGTCGATAAAGACCAGAAGAAAAGTAATTATCTTGACAACAAGACCTCATCCATCTTGGTACTTCATTGTTGAGCGTATCTAACAAGTTGGAAGATAAGGCCTTGACCAAGCTTATCAGGCCTCGTTGTAACTCGCTTTGTACTCCAATGGCACTATCTGTACGATCACTAGCATTTGACACATGACCCACATGACCCTCAGCTACTATCGATCTGCCAACAAGCTCGCTACTCGTTCTTTCGTATACTGAGCCCTCGAGACTCTGTCGTTTTAGCGGACTAAAGGTACTACTTGAACGTGGCGCAGATGCGTATCCGTGGATAGAACCTGATGCTACAGAAGATGCATCCCCGCCTCCTTTTCGTTTACGAGCTTGCACGACTGTTAGTAGAACATCTCTATTCCTTGCGATCAACAAATGCAATAGTTCAAGAAATGTCACAATCATACGAGCAAGCTTGGTCTGTACACGTTCGATCTCTTCCTCGCTCAATGTTTCATACGGAGAGTACATCCCGGAGCCAGCATTTGGGTCCTCTGTTGGTACACTTACAGCCAGGAAAATAATACCAATCCTCTTCACTCCTGAAGAATGTATACATTCCATGACAAGCTTAGCCGAATCTGCAGTTAACCCTTGATGTTTTTGACCTCCCAACACACCTTGACCATTGGTAGCTGTGACCGTACGGAATAAAACTGAGCACCATGTGCTGACAGCTTCAACTGATGCTTCAAGAGGACTTTGTGTAAAGACGGCGCGATGAATAATCTTTTGACGAGTAATACAAGAAGGAAATGAGTTCTCGACTTGTAACTCGGTAACCCGAAGACTTCTTTCAGCAATACGACCTTTAGGGACCTTGAGCCAATCCCTAAAGCCGCGTACAGGGTCCTTCTTCATAGGCTGGGTAAAGTAAAACCTATCTACACCAATCAGTTCTCCATTAACACCATTCCCATCTTCAAGTTTCAAATTCTGGTGAGTTGTAGATGATCTACGATATGATGAACGATTCCCAAGTGTGCGTCTAGATGAAGTTGCGAAAGATCCAGCGCTACTAAGACTGTTTGTTGTAGATGTTGATAGAGTACGTTGATGCAGGGTCGACAGAGAAGTTCCAATTAAAGTCCTCCCGCTTCCTTCTACATTAGCATCATACCCTTGGTCGTCGGCTTTCACTTGGAACCATTCGGGTGTCCCTCTAAAAGCCTTTTCGTTATCTTCAACCTTTGACAGAGGGCGAAGAGGAGTAACCTTGATCTTCACTGGTTCACTAGGAGCTCCACCGATTACCGTCGAGCGTTTGCCGCCTGTAGTTTTGGATGACATTGTAGGACTTCCATCATCAAGAAGTAGATCAATAGTTGTCTTGGATGGTAGGATGCAGCGAATCGCAGATTCAAGACGAGCAGCAAAGTCTTTTATCTGAACACTATTTGGAACTCGATAAATAAATCCCTCAGAACCCTAAAAAGATGTGATGCTGTGTGAGTGACAAATTGCAAACATATATTAATAACTCATCCTGCATTCTTCATCTTACCTGAGAGTGGAGAAGATCATCAGGAGCTCCACCATGGAAGTAAACTTTATAAAATCGACCAATTTGAGAGGAAAGATCGAGTTGATTGCTCACATCAATGATTGGTACTTGTGATGTGACAACAAGGGCTAGTTTCCGATACACAAATGCAAGACGAGCATAATTAAAAGTCTCAGAATAAAACTGATTAGCAAGAGACCATGCATATCTTGAACTCTCAACAATACCAGCTCTAAGGTAGAGTTCGCCTGAGGTCTCTGCTTCCTCAACCTGTAAATATGCCAATGGAAATGAGTAAGAGTGTATGATATCATCACCCATTTCATCTAACACAAGTTTAAAAGGGCAGCAGGAAAAACGTACCATATTCTCCTCCATTTCTCGATGCGAATACCATGGAGATATAGAATCAAACTCAGACTTCAAAGTGACTCCGTAGAAGAGATACTTTCCACCACTGATAGCAGTCCAGTCGCCAGATCTCACTCGAACACTGTCTGATGCACGATAGAATATACGACGAAATGATGTAACTCTTTCTTGCTTCTCAGAACCACCACTTGCATTTTCTTCTCCATAGTCGTAGTCAGATACAATTGCATGTCCTTCGCCACTTGGGTGGGTACCATCTAAATTGCTTGTCCAGGGGAGGAATGGTGAACTACTCCAGATATGATCATGTTGTTTAGCAGCTTCACTATAAGTATGATATATGTTACATCGACAAGACGCTTCCTCTGCAAATCTACCTCTCATTCGATGAAACTCTGCCAACTTTTGTAACCATGCAACCCTATGACTAGGGAGTTCAGTTGACGAGAATACATCTGCTGCAATCAAAAAGGAATCCTCCTACGAGACATGATTCAGAAAAAAAGACATGGTCAATAACAGTGCGATATACAGAAGATAAACAGAAGACAAACAGAAGACAAAAAATAGTAGTACTTACAACGGCTTCGGTTTGAACCATGCTACGATCCAGTAGTACTGATGTCTGGTTGCCTAAGAATCTTTTTGAGAACCATGTTGAATTGGATATAATACGATGAACTGACACTCGCATTCTTTGTACATATGGATTTGGGTATGACGCAACAACATCCCCACCATTGCTTCCTGATTCAGACCGACTGACTATAGCTAGCGCGTGTGCTGCGAGGTATGCTCGATATACCTTCTTCATCTTGAGTGCAAGTCGAGCTAGAGCACTCTTGAAACTAAGGTTACTGCTTGCTGATTGGTTGTGAAGACGGTCGATGGTTCTCCATAAAGGTGTTAAACTTGCTTCGGCACTGTCGTTGGAGAGCTGAACTGGAGTTAACCCAAGACGCTGTTGCTCTGCAACATACTTTCGAGCCGCTTTCGAGACGATTCGTTCCATGACCTCAGATTGAACGGCGAGAAGTGGAAGCCTCACTCGGGTGAAGGATCCGTACGAATCCCATGTAAGACGTAGTATGAGATTTAGAAACTCGCATGCATCAACACGAAGTTCTGCCCTTCGTGCGCCACAGTGCTCTAATATTACCCTCATCCAATGTTGTAGTGTCTCCCCAACGGCTGTCAGAAACAATTTGATGCCGAATATCTTTACTATTTCAACAGCCGCTGTAAGAGTTTTTGTGATAACAACATCGCTCTGTTTCATAGACAATGCATGTAGGTAAACTGATGTTGCAGCTCGCACAAAGACTATTGTGTCCGTCACAGCAAATGACAATTGCTCCAGTTTGCGTTTGCGCATATGCTTTCGCGTTCTTGCTGCTTTCCCTTCCTCATATTGAGCAGCTCCTTCGAAGTTGCTAGAGTCGTTATCATCTATAGAGCTTGCTGTTGGTTGAAGAAAGATGTCACTCATTGATCGTGATCCAGTGACTCCAGCATAGTTTGATCCCCATTCACCATCATCCTCCTCTTCAATTGAAGATAAATTTGGCTTGAGCATGGTTAGTATCTCTCGAACAATCTGCCTACAGATATTGATAATGACCATGGAGCAGTCATGACTATGCCACCGACGTGAATTAGTTGTATTTGGCTCATTAGTGCTTTCGACTTCTCCCCCAACACCACCATGACCGGATTGATAATTGTTAAACGTCGTCCTCCTCGGATTAGCAATTGTTTTAGCATTACTAGACAAGAGATATTCCCTCCGCCATAGATATTTCTCGTCGTACTCGGCATTGCTTTCTTCGGCCCCATTTGAGCTGCCTTCGTACTCAATTGTTGACAACTGAAGATTCAACAAACCAAACATGTCGAAGATGTCAGCTTCTTCATCTACCTCAAAGTCATCATTGATTTGAGATCCAGTAAGGAATGACGAAACATCTGCATTATTGATAACACTTGCAGAGCCGATAATTCCACCATATCTATCGCCACTATCTCTCCTTTGAGATTTTCCTTCAGAACGCTTGGCTAGTTTCCTCCATAGTGCTCGTAATAACCCGGTGGGAGCGCTTTGCAATACAAACAAAGTACAAGGGAGAATGTCTTTCCGAAGTTGTCCCTTCGCTGGAAGATTGGACAAATAATCCATATGACTCAATATCTTAGCCAAGAAAGGTACAAACACACTCGCAACTACCGATATATTTCCCTTGAATCTTCCTTGTTGGCTGTGTCTCCAGAACAATTCAAAAAGAAGAGATGATGCCCTAATCTGGATCTTTTCTTCAGCGTGACCTGTGGCCGAGAGGCAAATATCTGTGCAGAGCTCTGCCAACCAATGAGGTTTCATCCTTGGAATATTCAGTGGTTCTTTCCTCACCGGGCCATCAGAAGTGGTGAAGTCACTAAGGCCCAATCGATTAATCTTCTCCAGTGCATCTGAAAAGAATCGACGTGCAGAATCGGCAGATGATTGAACAGGGGCCCAGGATTCCAGTATTGGCGAGCACACAGTCATGAATCCAGGAAACCTGTGTAGATGGAAGTTGAATAAATGTGAGCACCATGAAGAGAATATAAACACAGAGATTGTATACCATCAACTATTCTTACCGCACAAATACAGTGATGGCATTGAGACGAAGCTCTATTAAAGAAAAGAGGTAATGTAAGATTTGTTGGGATGTAAAAGATAAGAAACATCAACATTGCAACAACATTGTCACTTACTTGTTGTTTCCCATGAACATCGTAGTCCGGTAACTTTAGAATCGCGATCGTGCCAGTGCTTCCCTTCTTTGAGTACAAATCTGGAGAAGTAGATCAAAACGAGCTTGTGTACCAGTTGGACATCAAGAATTGAGAATAAATCTCTGATGAATCTAACAACAGCAGTGTTAACATCAATTGATATCTTTCGATATTCAAAGCTGTCGAAGTTGCGACTGGAAGATGCGCGTTTCATAATTTATAAAGATGAAGAGAGACAATAGTAACTCAAGTTAGTGCATACAGCTTGCAAATACAATCAAATGAAGATGCATGAAGGCCAAATGAAGCACTCAGATCTCAAATACTTCATATTGAACACACCATAACATACAACAAAACAACACAAACTCGGACTTTCCTGTCAATACTTGCATCGGTTAACATCGTGATTAGCTTTTCAATAGCAGACATTAGACTTTCATCCAGCTTAATGAGTGGTGTAACAATATGGTCGCATCTAGTTTCAGAAAGACTAGGCTTCTGTTTCTTCCTCTCTCGAAAGACACAGTCGACTCTCCAGCTCAGGCTCTGTTTAATAATCTCGAGGAGGAATGGTGCGCATCTAATTGTAGCACCACGTGCAGCCTTGGCTGCATGGGAGAGATACTTGATCACAATGGGAGACAATCCAACGGTTGGGTCGGGGCTTTTTGGATCTTCAGACTTCTTACTGTCACCCTTTTTGGTCTGTTCTTCTAACAGAGCTACCCATTGGTAAAGAATGATTTCATACACGTATGGCCACCATCTAATTTCATCACCATTGTTTTTCATGTCACTAATACGGTCAGCAAAATCTGAAAGTTGAACTGGCTCTATTGATTTGGTCTCACTTGAAGATATGGAACGTTGGTGCCTCTTCAATGGATGTTCCTTCTTTGGTTGTTGCTCGTTCAAAGGAGTATCACTTGTATTGTCAGCAGCCTCACGACTTGCACTGCCATCAATACTACTGTCATTTCCCGTTGTATCATCATCTGAAATCGATCCATCTGGATATGATCCAATCGGGCTCATGGGTAATACTGGTTGAGACACAATTCCTGAACGATTACGATTCAATTCTTCCATCTGTTGGTCTTTCTCTATCAACTTGTCTGTTGGTGGTAGAGTCCAGTCAATTGAACATCTACTCCTTGTTTTGCGATGATGTGCAGCGCCAACTCTCCGCTCTTCTCCGCCAACTTCTTTTCCCGATAGACTACGACATAATAAGAGATAGCGCAATGTTAGAACAAAGATATTGTGGAAATAATTGATCAAGCCTTCTATCCAAACTTACCCTTGACCAAATCCCATACTTTTACTAATGGCATCAAGAAATGCTGTCCCTGCGGTTTCGATATCTTTATCATCAGTTGGGAGAGTTCTCTGTTTATTAGGATCCTTTGCTGGATCATCATTGACTTCATTCTTTTGTTCCTTCTCTGTGGGTAAAACTAAATTGTCAATAAAGGAAGACATTGACTGGTCGCCATTGTCATCAGTAGGCTTGAATTGAGGGACTCTCATTTGCTTTGACTTCTTCTTCTTTTCAGAAGGATGTAGAACTAAATCTGAATCCATCGAGCTATCCTTCATGGAAGTAGACAGTGGAACTGGTGGGTCCCGCTCACTGTTTGTCCTGAGATCTTCGGTGTCACCTTCTTGTATGGTGGCTAAGGCATTTAAGGGTAGTGTATTCCAGCGTCTTCTATTTGCAGCAGGTCCTCCCTGAGCTAGAAGAGGCTTTTCGGCATCAGAAGTCTCGGAAGTAGAGTCAAGAGTTGCTTTTAATGCCAACATGAAGTCACTCTTATTGTCAACCGCAAAACCAGCCTCTCTCGATGATAGGTTGGTGTTATCATCTGAAATAAAACCTTGTCCTGTAGCTGCTGCAGAAGTGCCAAGGTTCGGTGGAAGTGTCCCTGCTAACATGGCATCAACATCAAACTTCTTCGTCAAACTAATCTTTGGACTTTCGTCTTGTGATGAGTAACGTTGAACTATACTCGGTCGGGAGAGGCCTGATGATACATCAGCTGTTTTTGCCCTATTTGATATAATAGACGGCTTTGTGATAGATGGCTTGATTGGGCTAGGTGGTTTGACATGAAGAGGTTTCTCCAATGGACCTCCAAAGATTGCCCATTCGTCAAAAACCATTGATAGAATTCTTCCCAAAGCTATATCATGATGAAGATAAGATGATCAAGTTAGATAAATAAATTTCATTTCATCGAGCAATAAAAACAAGCATTATACACACCTGTTATATCCCATGTTGCATTTCCGTCGAGTTGACGAAGTCCAGCTTTTGACATGTGATGAGCAGCCGAGCTGACAGTATGAAGGAGGGTTGCAAATGCATTCAATCGCAGTGGAATAAGAGAATCAGGACTGTGAACGAGCAAAACAAGAGTTAGAGTGTTAAGATTCACAATATGATTGACAAAACTGCTGCATGCACAATATATAATTACCTTGCCCATAGTATTGATGGTTCACCAGCTCCAGTAACTGCCGTTCGCCATAATTGTGCAACAACACGTATCAAATGTGTCATCAAATCAGAGTGTGGGCACTTTGAAGACTTTGTCAAGCTAACCACTGGATCAAGCAGCTTTCGTTCTGTCTCAGCGAGATATCCTCCAACAAACATGAATGGTGGAATACGCTTTGGTCTTAGACGATATAAGATTTCACTGCGAGCCTTCCCCCATAGCGCATATGCTTCAGTAAAGTCTGATGCCACAAGGCAACGTGGCGGCATTGGTTTTGTCTGAAATAACTCTGCAAGCGTTTTATTTTGAGGATGTACAGAGGTGAATGCAATTGTGGTCACCCGTAGAATCATTCCGCTAACACATGGAGAAGATTCACTATTCAATAAACTCTGTAGGTCTCCGGTACTAATTGCAGTACGGATGCGTTGGATTGACCCCCCTGTACTGGAGGCATCATCGACGGCACTCCTATCGTCTTCTGCTGTATCATCATCAGCTTGTAATGTCTGGGGCATACGGTTCATGGCCAAAGATCCAGGAGGGTAGTTCTCATCTGTATAGAGCGGAGGTGCCAACTCTTCTTCCAACTTGGACATTAGTATTTCACGGGTATCGCTACTGCTACCAAGACTAAGTCTTTTATTATGTTTTCGGCCTGAAGAGGGTGAGTTTGATTTATCAATGTCATCTCCTAGCCGAACTGCATTGTAATCAATCGGTATCTCGTGATCGCCATTTGGAATGAGGCAAGTTGGACTGTTGTCCAGCGCCAATGGAAGGAATCCACTGCCAAGTTGTACAAGAGTATATCCCGACTCAGATTTGGCTGCAGTACCATCGCTCTGTTTTGAAACAGCAGACATCATTACACTCCGTCTTTTCTTCTTTGCCTTGAGATGATATACTGTGAACAATAGACCATACCTCTTCATTCCAGTGGCATCTAATATCAAAGGTAACTTGATTTTAAAATCATCAAGATAATATGGTGCACCCATTGCACAAGACGTGTAGGCTTCTTGAACAAGCCATGGTCCTCTCCGAGTATTGTGAATACTGGGCGGAACGGGAAGTGCAACTTCAGTTTTAAGAGTATCATCCCACTGAAGTTCTCTCAATTCAACCTTGATGAGAGTGTTTTCCTTTGGACATTTGTGTATCATCTTCGGCTGACAAACCAATTCATTGCAAAAGTTTGTATGTAAAAGCATACCGTCATACTTGCTCCGGTTGGTTGATTTGCGAGAAGAACTACGGGAGCTACTCTCAGGTATAGAACGTTCTAGAGGGATTGCAGCAATCTCTTGGGCGTACAATGATTTTGGTGTCCCTTTCCCTTGAGTCTTCCCCTTCATTATTGGTTCTGATGCATTACGACCGCCGGATGGTGCAGGTTCGACTTCATACTGACTTTTCCACGGAGGTAGTTTATAAGTCTCACCTAAAGTGGGGCATTTCTTTCTCTTGTGTCTATTATTATCACTTGCATTATCATCATTCGTGCATTTCAACTGAAGCTCTCCTTGAAAGTCGACTAACCGTTCTCTAGCCAACGAGCTCTTTTTCTTGAGTATTGAATGAAGACCCAGATAACCAAAATATCGCATCACCAACAAAGCATGGCCACGGGTCATACTTGCTGTTTTACCACCTCGTGGTTCCGCTCTGTTATTGTTGAGTGAGTAAGGATATCATGTGAGAAGGTTAGTATATGTGAAAAAGATAACAAACAAACAGTGGCGTCTCTTATTACTTACCTTGGATGAAGCATGAGTAAAATATGATCAAAGATTGATTGTGGACCACGTTCTGGGTCAAATTTAAAGAGAGGTATCTGAACTGCACGGCTGACTGGGACCTTGGGAGATTCTTCACCTATGATATGTTTCAGTGGAACAACTCCAAATGCAAATGGTGTTGTAAATTGCCCAGAATCTTCACAAGCCTTGGCGGCGTTTGCTCGCAGTGTTGCTAGATCGAATTCTTCGTTTGTATTCTGTTCATGCCGACTGGGTTTGTAGTAAGGCTTTAGATCTTCGCTTTCGGCAACAACCTTATCCACTACGATGACCGCATAAAGGTTTGATATGCTCATATTTGCAGGTAATGGAAACATTCCACACGATGTTCCTTCAGTTTGAGGAAGTACAGCATTATCACTATTCTGTTTATCACTTGCGTATGGCCAAAGAGCGTCTTTGCACTTTTGTATCACTCTTGGGTCTTGAACAATATCGAAGCTAAGTGATTCAGTGACCCTACCACAACGTTCCATATTGGGAGATGGTGTGGATGTTGCATTTGTTGACACAGAATCAGATTCTACCGTATGAGACATCTTTTCCGAACCCATTTCAAAATGATATATTGCCAGTTTACAAAACATGGGTTCAATCTCACCCCCAAGCTTTGGAAACCCCACAGCTGTTGTATCGATTTGGAGATGACGAACACTTGGTGCTCGATCAGACAAATGAGGTAAAAATCGTGCTGTCGATGTTGCAGAGTGAGACCGTGATCCAGACATGTTATTCTCGCGGAGTAAGTTCTGTGAAGGCCAAAGATTGGTTTCAACATCAAGTGGTATTGGTTCATCCAACGCTGGGAACACTTCTGCAACAGAACCTGGTGAACTACCACCACTTGATTCTTTGCCACCGTTAGATGCAGCATTTGATGTCGTCCAATCGTAACTATCGGGCAAATTCCACCATGCAATTCTCTTCACCTCATATTTTGGCGACTTATGAAGTTGTATAGATGACCCATTGCCGGGGTAGGTCGAGCCGTCTAAACTAATTAGGGTTGTATTGTTTTTGCCAGCTGAATCACTCTCGGCAAATCGTGAATTATATGATGTACAATCATCGACATCGGAACAATGTGTCGGACAGGTAATGTGCGGCATAATACCAGGCACGGCGAAATCCTCAATCATATTGCGCTCACGTCGACGTTCGGCACTACGCTTCTCTTCATCCTTTGTTTCGAACATGCCCAAATCCGATTCGTGTGGTAACGAGGGGTCGTCACAGCCAAATTGAGGAGTGCATCCTCCGGTTAACTCAAAGTTGCTATATGGTCTACCATATTTATTTGCAGACTTCGCCCCTCCGCCAGCGGCCAGGAACATTGATGTGTCAATGCCTCGAGTAACGTCAGCATCTTCGTCATCGTCTCCTCCATTTCCAGCAAGCATGGCAGCTGCGGCACTAATATTGTCATTCAATCCGACCCCTCTACGTTCCTCGGTAGCGACTATCTCGTCATCATCACCATCGTCGGAACTTTTCACTGCCTGGACAAACGTACTGCTATCCATGGGAGGAGATTTCTTATTAGGTTTTGATGATACAAAAGTACCCGCGCCTCCAGAAGTGCCACCTGATATAGATCCTCCACGAGCATACTGTAAGAACATATCTTGTGAGAAGTTATTATCACTATTGTTGATTTCTGGGGCACCCAAAATAAAAGTGCCACTGCCTCCAACGTTAGTAGTATCATCGTCAACAGAACCAGCACGTGCATACTTCAAAAACTGATCTTGTGAGAAGTCAGAGGAATTACTATCTTCCTGAGTTGTTATTGGTGAACTAATAGATGTTGCATCTCCATTCGAAGATTCATCAACTCCGTTGACTGATCCAGTACGAGCATATTGCAAAAACATATCTTGTGAAAAGTTATTAGCACTATTATCCTGAGGTTGCGGTGCTTCTTTTGATGTCTCAGTGGATCCAGAAATTGAAGATGCCGCAGTATCAATTGTATAAGAGTCTTTTGTCTTTTGAGACTGCTCAACATTACTTCCCGTGTTCTCCGGTGGTTTACCAAGTGAGAGGAAGTCTATGCTTGTTGTTTTCTTGTGTTTCCTTCTTGGTGACGCTTGAAGCTTTGCGTTTGCTTCCTCGACGGCAGCAGCCTGTTTATCTAACAGTCTTCCTTTCTTTCTACGAGCCTTGGCACGTGCCGCAGTCTGCCATTCTTCCCATACTGGTGAATATAATGACACATATGGCTGAGCTCCTTGCATATTATCATTATTATTGTCTTCCTCATGTTGGGTATCAGCGGAACAGTTTGAGGTAAATGGATTAACACCAAAACCAAAGGCCTCGATTGCCCCTTCGAAGTTCCGGCAACATGGTGCAACAGATGACTCCAACGTTCGTCCTCCAGCGGCCAAGCTTGATAATGACCGACTGGATAAAACTGACCCATCATCTGCCACACTTGATTCACTATCAACACTCGTCAGTGTTCTTTCGGGTGATATTGTTTCTTTCACAGCGGCAGCTGCTGTTGCAGTCTCTTCCTTATCTTCTGATTCAAGCATGTCTGGTGGTGTATTATACAGTGAAGCGGCACGTTCTGCCTCAGCGGTGATACGAGGTGATAAATGATGACCGAAGAATAAAGGACGTGGAAGTAATACCTTTTCCATGTAGGGTTGTATAGGGAGTGTCAACCCTTCGATATCTTCATCTTCGATCTCTTCTTCCTCCTCAGTTACTACTTTAGACTGCTTTGTTGTGTCGGCTTTCTCATTATCAAGTGATATCTTACTTTCTTCTCCATTATTATCATCAGCCGATGATTGAATTGACATCATAAAATCTGCATTATCTCCTCCCGTCTTCTTTATGTCTTTAGAATCGAGTACCAATGTGCCAGAATCATAATCATTGCCACCAGCAAAGGAAGTAGTAGAAGATGATTGAGATGAAGTAAATTGTGAACCACGCACTGCCATTAAGAATTCCGAGTCGGTATTCACACTCTGTTGTTGTTGGTATTGTTGATAATCTTTTGCTGCTGCTTGCTGTCCTGCCAATCGTTGTTTCGCCTTTTGCATTTTAGAGATTGGTGGAGAAGACATGATGAATGATCCATCGGGGTATGATTTTGTTGCTCCTCCTTCTCCGCCCTCATTTGGAATAGACGATGCATGTAATGCACCTAGAAAAGCAGCATTGGCATTATCGACATCATTCGTTTTCTTCTTTGGAGTGCCACCTTCCTGCGATGAACCTTCATCAAATTCATTCAAATTATCCGAACTTTTAATAATAGGAAGTCTACTTGCAAATTCTGATCGTAATGGTTCTCTTTGATTTGATGGAGATGCCTCCATGGAACTTACAGATCCACCACCCCAGGATGGTGCCGATTGTAATGATGATAATGGAGGCGTACTACCCCGCATGGCCGCCAAGAAATCTGTATCAGCATTTGACATTGGTGAGACTCTGCCAGTAGTAGATTGTGGTTGAACATGATGATTGGATGAAGAGGCATTTCCCTGAATTGCCTTTAAGAATGCATCATTCTGTTGCTGTTGACTACTACTGCCATTATCATTTATTCTAGCATCTTCTTCCTCGTCCATACTATTTGATCCACGCAATGCCTTTAAGAATGCACTATCCTGATGATCTTTATTATTACTTGATGGTGGTGGTGATGCTATATCAGAATTGGATATAGCAAGTCCAATTGATAAAGGCGATGACATAGACTGCTGTTGAGATGTACTAGTACTTCCACTTTCATTAATCTTGGCAAGTTGTGTATCTAATTGTAATTGTTGTGCCTCTAATAATTGACTCAATCCTCGTTCTGCTTTATTATTATCATTAGCAGTGACAGTTGCAGTTGTAGCAATATCAGATTTCTTACCACCTGATCTAATCCTACCTCCAATCTTTGGTTTGAATGGTGTCTTCTTAAGACCGAATGATCTATGTTTCTTTTTCATCCCGAGAAAACCACCTGAGGCAGCACTACTTTGTGATGTTGGGCTGTTGGATAGATTGGTATCCTCATCTTTAGAACCAGAGGATGATGGCATTTTAAGATTTGATATATAAACTGCAATATCAAGTACAGTGTTTGTGTAGAGTTAGTTTGGTTGAAGGGCAGTTTATGTGAGATGGTTCACCATTATGTCATTGCAATTAAAACATATATATTTTGAAGACTGAAATATATAAGCATACACTTACCTACAGCAACAATAATATATCACCTTTCATCGAGTTATAATATCAACCTATCCAATCAATCAAACATCACTACTCCGTATACTTTTCTTGTGCCATCAACTTTTAGGTATCGGTGTACCGAGTTATGAAAGTGAGTTGGGTGATAGATGTAATATTGTACGTAGATCTTGTTACAATGATATATTGAATTGCAAATTGATACAATGAATTTAGGACGCGGAGAGTGTATCGTGAGGTAGTATCAATACTCTATTGTCGAGATAATCTCGTATTGTAGTGTTTGCACATACAAAGACAAAGTTAGAGTTGGGTTGGAAAAGATACCCAGGGTGCTCTAGAGGTATCCAAAACCCTCAGGGCTATCTTCTCTTTCCGAAACTCAACGATAGCAAACACTCTAGACTCTCCTGCGGCTTAACACTAATAGGTATAAATTGAAACAATGCAAAGTGGATCTGGAATTCAAGAGCTCATGGCCGCGGAAACGCGTGCCTCACAAATTGTAGCAGAAGCTCGGATAGGTTAGTTTTATTTTTATATTTTATTGAGTGGTTCATGATTCGATAAGTTGCAATTAGTGGTGGTAACTCTCCGTCTCTTCAGTTGTATAGTTGTTGAGGTGGTGTAATAAAACTCTTTTCTATGATGATATGTTATTCTTCTTTTCTCACTCAAATACCTCCGCTTGATTCATATTTATATATAAATAAACAGCACGAAGCGACCGAATGAAACAAGCCGCAACTGATGCTGAGGAACTTATTACCGCATACAGACTTGAACAGCAAGATGCATTTGATAAGGCTGCTAGTGCCAGTGGTAAGTAGTTATTGTATATATATTGAGAAGTATATTAAGGATTATTTTATATTGCAATGCACAGCTAACAATTTTGTTCACATGATATGTTCAATAAAAATAATTAACAATACTTTAAACAACGAAAAAGGTGGTACTGGAGGAGAGTCCTCAGCTAAATTACAGGCAGAAACATCACAGGAAATTCAGAATATGCAAGGACAATTTACCAAGAATGCACAAAAGGCAGTAGATGTATTATTATCAAAATGTTGTGAGGTTAGTTTGGAAGTTCCAACCGCTAGGGTTCGTGCTACACAAAAGTTGTATGGAAATTAAATATAAATGTGTTGGAAGTTTTTAAGGCTGGGGAATGGTTGGAACTTATAGTTTGGTGTTTGGTGGATATTTAAGGGGAAAGGGATTGGATTAAGGTATTTTATATGTTAAGGGATGAAGGGAGCTGTATAGCTGTGTGGATGAAAGGGGGGGATTGATAAACACCAACAGAGGTACAACTATTACCAATATTATATAAGGAGGCATTCACCCAAATGAAATTATAGAGTGGGGAAATTGTTATCCTTGAATGTTAAGCTTTATTAGGTCAAGTTTACACAAATGAATCAGAGTTTTACAACGACTACTTCTTCACCTAACTTAATGTGGTATATTATCCCTTCCACATTCCTCCGATATCTTCCAAAGCAATATCCAAATATACATATTTGTGACAGCGCAGTGAAGGACTGCTATCTCTCTTGGATATATTATCTATAGGTACACTCGTCTGCTCTCCACTCTCAACAGCTCAAGCCTGTAACTTTTGGGGGCGGCTCTTTTGAGGGCAGCCCCCGGCCCCCGGGTGCCCCGAAATTCCACAAAAACTACAAGGCCTCGTTGCCACTTTTAGTGCCTCTATCACCTGCCGTCCAATATATCAAATAGACCACCTCTCTATATAGTGCTGAAGTGAGTGGTTGTTTTTGGTTTGTTTTGACTGCTAGATCGTCGTAGTCTTATGTTTTTATTACCTAACTTTTTACTTCACTCACATCTCACACTACATATTAAAAAATTTATATTATTATTATACCTACCTTATGAAGAAAAGTATATAATCATTTATACTATAATGTCATCAGTTCATACAGCAAATAACAATGTAGTAGATTTGGTGGGTTCACCTTCACCACCATGTCGAGAAATGAAAAGTAGTAGGAAAAGAAGATCACCAAGATTTCGAAGAAATGATATGAGTGATAACAACAATCATAATGTGATGAATAATAATGGTAGTACTACTAAAAAGAAGACAGATAAAGCCACATCAATAGATGATACCAAAATACCAGCAGCTGAAGTTATCAACCTCGCAGACGATTCACCGCCTTCTCCCGGATTGGCAATGATTAGTACTAGTAATAGAAAGATGAGAAGGAAAAGAAGAAGACGCAGACCAATTGAGCTAACATTGGATGATGATGAATACGATGATGATGATTTAGTGGAGATTATAGAATCTACAAACAGAAAAACATCTGCAACAGCTGCTTCTTCTTCCTTTGCCGCAGCAGCTGCATCAAAACAACAACCACAATCTCCATCAATCAATGAAACAGATTTAGTAGATCGTATAAGAGAAGTATTTCCATTGATATCAAGAGAAAAGGTACAGACATTTCTATCCATGGCAAAGTCGTATTCAAATGAATCAAATGGTAATAAGAATGAGAGTGTATTCCTTACTGTAATGACAGTACTATCAGAGGATCCATTGGGCACCTCAATCACTAGTGCAACGTTTGCTGCCGCCTCTGTTGGTGGTCGACTTGAAGGAGATTCACAAACACAATCTACTGGAAATCAAAAAGTGGCACAATTAGAATGTCAGTGTTGTTATATGGAGTACGAATACGAGCTAATGGTTGCTTGTAAAACTGGAGGACATTTATTCTGCAAGACATGCTTACAAAAGCATACTGAGCAGCGAGTGTTCGGTTTAGGCAACTTTGGAGTCAAGAACACTACAAATGGAGGTAACAATACAAAAACAACATCTAAAGCATTAGAAATCTTGTGCATGTCTGCTGGTTGTGAATCGGGATTTCAAGAAGGACAATTGCGAAAGGCTCTCAATGACAAAGTCATGAAGAAATATGATGAATTACAATATGCTGCTGTGGTTGAGTCTTCTGGTTTAGACATTAGCAAATGCCCAAAATGTGAGTTCATGGCTGTGGCAGATGAAAGATTGCCTCCTCTTTTATTCCATTGTCCGAAATGCAACTACAGATCTTGCCGGAAATGTGGAGATGACTATCATCCGGACATTAGATGTGATCAAGTTGAGTCGAAGAAAGAAAGTAGTGGACGAACTAAAGTTGAAGAGGCCATGACAAATGCCTTGGTACGAACATGCCCAAGACCAATGTGTAGACGCAAGTTCTTGAAAGAGTCGGGATGTAATAAGATGACTTGTTCCTGCGGTGCTTTAGTTTGCTATGTATGTAATCAGGAGATACCAGCTTCAGTAGCGTATAAACACTTTTGCCAGACTCCACATTGTAACCACAGCAAGTGTAACAAGTGCCCACTATATGTCGACACAACAGCTGCAGATAAAGTGAAGGTCGCTAACGCCGCCAAGAAAGCAGCTAGGAGTGTAAGAAAGAATGTCAAGGTTGATGTGAATGCAATGTTGAAGGACCCTCCGCCACCTGCTCCACGCCGTAAAAGATAAATCTAAACATTATATAAGTATATGAACTAATAAAGTAAAGTAATTTAGTTTGTTAAGCTCACATGATTGTTGGAGATGTGATATTATCGTCAACTCACGACTAGAAGTTTAATGAATATGAACTATTGTAAGGTTTTATCTGTACACCAGTATCACTTCATCTCAGCATACATGAAAGGTGATGCAAATTACCCCCATGTTATTGCTGACAGTGCTAAGGTACTTACTATCAACTAGAAACGGTGTCCTTCCGCGCTTCACAGGCAGCCGGCCTTGACTTTAACAACTTTTATTAGCTTGCGAAAGGAAACAATTCTCTCGCGAGACAAACAAAAATCAACACAAGTTTCCTCGACCCCCCAAGCAACCTTTAAACTTTCCATAACACTGTATTGTTTAATACCATGAGTAAGCCGTCCACTTCCCGTCCCTCACTCAATTTGTTTGCTGATAATGATGAGGTGAGCAAGTGATTAAAAATTGTGCATATGATATGTTCATGCATCTATACTAATTAATTTCTCTGTGTGACACAGTCGCCATCGGCTTCTAAATATCCACGGGTAGCTAATCTTACTATATCAGTAGGTGATATGAGTATTAACAAAGGTAGTAACAACAAGAGTGTATCATCCCGTGCTCAGCGAAAGTCCACCCGCAAAAATACTAAGAGACAAAGTTTGAAGAAAGTTCCAAGGCCAGACACAACAGCTAGTCGCCGGAACAGGCAGAACCATCAAAAGGCAAAGTCAGCTCTTATCAAGAAGAAGCGCAGTGCGGTGTCTCGGGGTGGCAAGCCGCTAAGGGTTGGATCTCGACAGCAACCAACACGCAAGGCAAAAGAAGAGAGCCCCTTCTTCGCCTTGAGTAATGTAACACCAGCCGATGTTGCAGATGCAAGAAAGTTACCTTTGCCTCCTCCAGATGTTGAGAGTGGCCTTTAGAATGTTTGGGATGAGATATGTTAAATGTGAAGTAGTAGTGAATAGTCAGGCATCAAGCTAAAAGGGGGTTAGAGATTTGGTTATGGGTATAAGACACATCAATTGTTAAGATTAGCTTAAGAGCCTCCTAATTAAGATGCCATAAAAAAACATCTTAGTATCCTCCAGTTTCTGTATTTGGTATAGGCCAAATATCCTTTGCATCAGCTTGTTGATACCTCACTGTAATCTTCCTCCCGAGAACATTTGTTTTATCAAAAGCCAACACAGTGCCTGCATCTTCAGGAGTCTTGACCTCGATGAATGCAGACCCATAGAACTTGCCAGTGTTACGATCAGTAAGCCATTGGATATGAGTTACTTTGGCTGGATGCAATACCTCTAGAAGTTTGGCTTCGTCCATCTGCTTGGCACACATGTTCTTTAAGAACAATCGTGTGATACGGTTTGGGTTGGGCTTGGGCTTTCGAGTGATGGCATGCTTCCTTTGAGTAGGTGGTTCATAATTGGTATCCAAGCTTTGTAACTTTTGTTCATACTCCTTCATTTCTCGTTCTTCTCTATCCTTCAATTGACGTTTGTTTCGTATATCTTCTGTAACACATAAATCACATCGAACTTCTCTGCCTAGCTTTCTTGTACCATCTTTATCTGCCTCAAAGCATTCTCGGCATATGAGAGAAGGTACACCACATGTTGGACATCTCCTTTTACCTCTATACATATCCCATGGTTTGTTACACGCTTCACATTTGCCTAAGATTTCAACTTCTCCTGATTTGATAGGTATATCTTCCACCTTCTTGTCGTCGCCCAAGACCTTCTTTGTCCTTTCCACAGCCTCGACAGCCGGTGGTGCATGTGAAAATCGTTTGTCAAATGTATAGTTCTTACCCTTCCATAAACCACCGGTAGGGAACTCCTTGAAGTACTTGTCGACTCCACCTTGCAGTTGATATACTCCTTTTATATCTAATGCTTTGGTATCATCTTCTTTATCAATCTTTTGTTTGAGTAAAGCGCTTGCTCTTTCACATCTATGTAAGAGTATAGTACATTATATGATTTGTTTGTGATAAGAGGGTTAGAAAGTATAATGTTATTCACATGTACAAGTATTACAATCCAAACCCCTTACTACTTACCTAACTCCGCCAGTACAATACATGAGCACTTGTTTACCACGCAACTTCTCCTTATTATTTTCCAACCAAATAGGAAACTCTGTCGACTTTCTCATCTTCGGATCAATCATCTGTGCCCCATCAGCGGGAGGGTTAAACCGTCCAATATTAGCTTCATAATGATTCCGTACATCTATAATGACTGTATCACTTTCACACATTTTCTTATGATACTCTGTAGGTTCTAAATGTGTACCACCATGTTGTGATAATGGCGGTGCTCGTGAACCTGCTAATCCATAATTGACCAATTCAACAACCTCAAAGGGATGTAACTTTGGGAAGCGTTGCTTAGGTGGTAAATCATCTGTTAATTTGAATTCAGTGTTGGCAAACTCTGTAACCTTTAATCCAGTATTGGGATCGATTGTTGATCGTCCTCCATCAAATTTTCGTAGTGCAGCACACCAAGCTCGTATACCATCATAACTACCTGTTAATGTACAATTCAATCCCTCACGAGCTACTCTCATACGTCCAGTAATACCATTCTTCTCGCCATGAGTAGTAACATATTGTAATGCTGTTTGGAATTGATCCTCGTCCCACGGCGGTTCGACGTACTAGAAGATGCGCGTTTCATAGTTTATGAAGGTGAAGAGAGGAGATAGTAACGTCTGTTAGTATACGTGATTTGCAAAAACAATCAAACGAAGGCAAGCCAATCTCAAATGAGCATCCAAATGATCGAGACTTCATACTCAACACACGAGTTCATACAACAAAACAATACAAACGCGGACTTTCCTGATAAAATAGTAGCAGTGTGATGTTGTCTGTCTTGTTTGGTGTATCTGTTTTATCGGGTGTAAATGATTTTTCCTTCTGTTTCATATGTTTCAAATAATCATCGGGATAATATTCAATTGCTGATGATGATACAATTGCATTGTCAGATGATAGTTGTTGTTTGTCCTTCTTTGACTTTTTACTCTTCTTCTTCTTTGACTTACTATCATAAACATCTTGTGAGGTATTATTATCAACATCATCGTTTCGCTTACGCTTCTTATCTTTCTTCTTCTTCTTCTTTTTGCTACTCTTCTTGATATCATCATGTTGTCCAATAGTTGCATTGTGATGTTCTTCAATAGTTGCATGTTGGTGATGTTCTTCAGTAGTATCTTTTACCCTCTTTTTATGCTTCTTCTTCTTCTTCTTACTATCTCGTTTCGGCACCATGCCGACATCATCCGGTGATGAGTCTGTATCTGTCATGCTACTATTATATTGTAGTTGGTTATTAATATATCAGCAATGCATCCTACCCCTACTAAGGTACAATAAATTTTGTGGTCTCATGGTAAATCATGGTATCCTTCAGTAACAATGCAGCAGCTACTGTAGAAGAGGAGAGGTATGCCGCCATCAATATGACCGCTGTTAATGCACAATCATGCCAGTATTGCTACATTGATATTGATATTGATAACCATCGGTCGAATCTTGCACTAGTGAGTATGGCTTATTGCAATAGAAAAATGATACATATGATATGTCTTTTTTTTAAATATCTACATTACATGCCTAACTCTTCATGTTATCTCCTTTAGACTGCAGCCTTTGTGGATGCTACAGATTCACGATATGGCTTCTGTTCAAAGGATTTACGAAAGCTTGGTGGATCGGAGTTATCACGGTTGAATGAACTGATTACTACTGATCATGGTGAGAAAATCTATATTCGTGTATTATGTATTAATTGCAACATACTAATGCTGTTAACATACTCATACAATAGAGTGGAGTAGCAAAGTACCATCAAATCAAAAAGAAGTTGTTACTGAGTTCCCATCGTATGGAAGTCGAGTCGTTTTCAAGTTGTATTGGGATGTATCACCACTTGCCTGTGAAAACTTTGCAACTCTCTGTACCAATGGAGGTAACTCATTAGATATTGGAAACAACAATAAAAAGACAAAACCGGCACCGATTGGTGAATCCGGCAAAGAGTTGACATACCGAAATTCAATAATCCATAGAGTAGAAAAGGGCTTTATCATTCAGGGTGGTGATTTTGTAGAGAGTCCGCGTTTGTGTTGTTTTCTCATGTGAATTCAAGGGTTCAATATGAAGTATGTGAACTTAATTTGCCTACATTCGATTGCCTTTGCAAATCAATGTTCTAACAAAAGTTACAATCGCCCCTCTTCATCCTCATAAACTGTGCTTCTGTAGTTTGGAAATGGCAGTGGTGGAGAGTCAATATATAATGGAAAGAAGTTTAAAGATGAAAGAGCAGGATTGGCATTGAAACATGATAGAGCAGGCATATTGAGCATGGGTAATAGTGGCAAGAATTCCAATACATCACAATTCTTTGTGACACTTGACAAGGCTCCACAGTGCGATCAGAAGCACGTCATCATCGGAGAAGTAGTATCTGGAATGGAAGTTCTTAGAGCTGTGGAATCACATGCATCAGATAGTGGTGGAGAACCATCAGTCCCAATAAAGATTACAGATTGCGGTGGATATACTCCTTTACTAACACCGGGTGCAGGATCTTGGTATGATCGTCCTGATTCTGAATCATATTCTGGTGTCACGGCTGAGTTTATGGTAAGACCTCGAGTAGGTATTATAGCACCAAACAAGCAAGTTGGTGAAAGGTTCAAAGCTGCCTTGGAAGGTCATGCATCTACATTTGTAGTAGTAACTATAGATGACAAAGATGGAGGTGATGATAAGGCCGTTCAAACTATCATGGAATCATTGGAAAAGTTTGCACTAGATATTGTAGCTGCTGCTCCAGCGTGTGCCAAACTGTTGGAGAAGATGGATATTCCTAACTCTTGGAAGGATGCAGCAAGTAAGAATGGACTGACACTACCAGAAAGAGACACTGTCTTTATAGAAGCCAAGCCAGTTAACGCCATCGCTTCTATTCTGAATCAATCATGGGTAGGTAAAAGATCAGGGTGGTTATTGAGTGCATCATTCGTGTACTGCAATTGGAATGATTTAGGACGAGCCATTACATCGATTAAACTTAACATTAGATAGTACCTGTTAGCTATTCATAAACACTCTCGTCTTTACTTCTCCTTTCAGGTCGCCTTTCTTGCTCCCAGTGTGTTCTCCCGCTATGAATAAGGCTTACCATTTTCCATGGCAAATATCGTATCTCCCTCACTAGAAGAAGCGCGTTTCACAATGTTATGAGATAAAGAGAATGATAGTAACTTCTGTTAGTACATGTGGTTTATTCACAAGAGTAATCAAATAAAGGCATATCAAGTTCATATGAAGTAGCCAAATAATCGAGACGTCAAATCAAATCACAAATTATCATGATAAAAGAATACAAACGCGGACTTTCCTGACCCCTAGGTCACGAAAGGACTGTGTCATATTGTTAATGACAGTATTCTGGAAGTAAAATTTGACAGTCTGACATCCCTTTGACTTGTAATACTTGATGTAATCAGTTTGGAGTTTTGATATTGAGTTCGTATTGTAAACCTTCCAGCTCTTTTGTCTTGAGCTGGTGTTACGATTTCGGTTGGTTTGGATGCTAATCTGTCTACCAGGTCCTAAACTTGCACTGCTCGCTGCCCTTGCTTGATTGCTTGGTGCCCCTGTAGCACTTGCACTACTACTACTATTGCTTTCAGGAAGTCTGACATCAATGATTTCATCTCCTTCCAAATCTAACCCTTCCGGTGTATTATTTGGGTTCAATGTCTCACCATCAAAGATGAATTTACATTGAGAGATAGAGAGATTCTTCTTTTGAGCAAACCGTCCCATGATTGATTCAAATTTCCCCTTCATTGGAATGGATAGTGTGGTTATATCATTCGCCTTACCGTATACTCGAAACTTGAGCTTGATACTTGGCCCACCTTGTACTAAATCAACAGCATCTAAATGTACCTCATTTGGTAATCCCTCAGCAGAAAGAGACTTGTTTGAATCCAGCATTCGACCATTATGTTCCAATCTCATTGAAATCAAGTCATACTTTTCGCAGTATGCAGTAACAACCTTTGATAATGGAGCATCATTCTTGATTTGAAAGGTATGCTTCTGTGATTGATTACCTTTTGTCTGGACGTGCACAGTTGCCACAGATACTGCTTGTGCGGCAGGTGGACTCCTGACACCTAGTGCCTGTGCCGCTCGACTTGCCAATCCTCCAAAGAAGGATGGTGCAGACGCGGCATTCTGTTGCTTGACAACGACTACAACGTCCACCAAATCTTCATCTTCCATCTCATAGAATGCTGGTGTGTTCTTCAAGCTGAGATTTTGCCCATCAAACTTTACAGTAGTAATTTCAAAACTTGGTTGTTGTGTATTGAATTCATTCACAAGATGCTGTAAAGGTTGATCAGTTTTGATTTTAATGTTGGCCTTACTCTCCTTCTTAGTTGTAGGATTTTGATACCGCAACGTTAGTGTAATTCTTGGTCCTATGTAACTAATTTGAACTGGAACAGGTGGCCGACTAGGAAACGAAGATATCATGTCAACATCTACAATTTCCATACCTCCTCTTGCTCCAGTACGACTACGAGATGTTGTTAAAGAAGATGGAATATCAACATTAATTGGAGGTAACACAGCCTCCTTGGCTTTATATTGTTGTGCCGCCTTTAGTGCCTCTCTAGCCTTCCGTGCTTCATCGAGTGCCTTGGTGCTCGCCTTTCGTACTGACGGGTCACGTTCTGTATCTTGTGACATTGGCTTTTTGGAAGCTGATGCTGCTACTGGCTGTTTCCGTGGTGAACTACGAGCTGCTGTTGTCGTTATTGTCTTGGTTAAATCAAAATCATCATCACCAGACGATAAGATTTCACAACTAGTATCCAAAATAGACGACTTTCTCTTCCCCTTGTTTCCTGCAGGTTGTTTCGTACTAGTCGCTGCAGGTTTCTTTTGTGGACTTTTTGTTGTCTCCCTACTTGGATTCTTCCGTGATTGTGTACCCAAGAAACTAATACTACTGTCCGAATCATCTAATGCGGACTTCTTTTTGGCTGGAGGTTTCTTCTTCTTCTTTTTATCTGATAAACTATCATCTGAATCTGAACTGTCATCGTCGTCGTCACTACTTGAATATGTATGAGTAGCCATCATTTTCTGTCGTCGCTTTGCCAATTGAGCAGAACGATTCCGTCCTAATCCCATACCCATTGACGAATCATCTGAATCAGAGTCATCCGAGTCTGAATCCGAATCATCTTCATCTGAACCCTTATTCTTTTGTAACTTTTGACGTTTGTTACTTCTTTTGCCTAAATTGGCAAATGGATCACTATCATCATCTGAATCATCGTCATTATTTGTATTATTATCACCTGCTCCATCATCCTCGCTAGTATCACCACCATTTACTGGACTCTTGGAAGTGTTTGATTTGTTATCATTTATATGTCCTAATGCCCTCCGTCCTCTTTTATTATTTTTAGCTGATTCCTCTTCCATATCATTATCACTATCATCCTCACCATTATTATTACTTTTAGCCCTACCCTTTTTACTAGATTTCTTTTTATCATATGTTTCAGTATCACCTTCATATGATTCATCTTTTTCTTCTTCTTCTTTTTCACTACTTAATAATTCAATTCATCAATACTACTTTTTTTACTTCCTTTTTTACTGGCACTACTATTGGCAAAACTATTCTTCTTCTTCTTCTTACCACTGGAGTTTTTACCCCGTTGTGATGATCGTGCACCACCCCGCATAGTTGCAGCAGGTGTACCGCCACCATTATAATCATCACGTCTATTATTATAACTAGCAGCGGCAACATTATCAATATCGCTCTCTTCACTTGGGGAAAAATCATCAGTTTCGTATTCATCTGTTGATCCTGTTGATTGGAGGGGGTCTGTTATCTTCTTCTTTTGTTTTGTTTTAGTAGACATGGTATAATGTGTTGCTTATTGTAATTTCAATTAGGTGCACCGTCTTATGATTTTTTTCTTTGGGGGTATCCTAATTAAATGGGCGAATATCACAACCGTTATGAAGAAGTATTATGAGATACTTCTTCTAACGATATAGGAAAGAGTTTGTTGTTTATGATGTCGATGCGTATATTATGGTGGGCAAGCAAAGGCAAGCAAATTGAACTCTATTGAAATGTTAGTAAGGTTGGAGATTTTTTTTTCCACTTCTTTTGTTGGGTATCCTTAATGGTCAATAACGCCACCGGTATTGCGTGAGAGCTCCTTCTAACGATAGTAAAGAGTTTGTTGTTTTATACTGATGCCGGTGGCGTATGATTGGGCAGCAAAGTTGTAGTTGTACTATTGAACTTGTGGTTTGAATTTTGAAGTGGTGTATTTCTCCCAGGAGATGAGGTACTCTATTCCCTTGGGGTCTGTGGTCTCGACTCTCGACTTCGCCACTCGCCACTCACCACTCACCGGCGGCCACCGTCTCATTTCTCATCTAACCAAGCTCTCCCTCTTATATATATATGCACCAAAGGAGTCCAAAGCTCACGTTTCTTTCCAGTAGAAGAGATACTACATATGGTTTAAATTGTAAAAGTTTTTCTATATTAATTATAGTAATAGATATAAGCCAACATCAAGATGGGCCGCCGCCATGAATTTGAAGTATCTCTACCAGTCGGATACCAGTCGGGGTATTCGTTCCCCTACCAGTGCTACTTCACATTTGACAAAGCCAATAGGAGATCTCATTATATACTCGACTCTCCGCCAGCATTTTCAACACGGGGTAAACACTCTCCTTTCTTATGTCTTTTCCAGTCTTTCTTTTGGCACTCTGCACTGCAATACACTGCCACCTTACATCGACTGCACTGTTTCGATGTAGTTTCATCTTTACCGCAGTGAAAACAAAGTTTAGGCACACCATCAGTCGGAGGTGTACGAAGCATTGTGCGAAAAGTCATAGAAGCGGGGTGAAGACCACGAGTAAAGCCAAAGTATGGAGTCTCCTTGATGTAACTGTAACGAATAGACGACAAGATATCCATCACATCAATACTCGGATTATGAAGCTCAAAGTTGGTAGCCTGAACATTAACAATAGCTCTTCCCGAAAAGTATAATGCAGCAAATTGTTCTTGTCTTGTGCAGTTAAATCCTCAGGAAGATCACCTGATCCTTTCGCATCACATTTTCGTTCATACCAGATAAAACGATTAGATCTGCATTTGTTGTTGTAGTATCATCGCCACGATTAATAGACATTTCCTTTGGATGGCCAACTCGTGGGCAGTTCTCGTTCACGGTATATAGGCCAGCTTTATAGAATGTGTTCTCGCGTTCACCTACTTGAAATTTGAGAAACTGCATAAGATTCTCACGTGTAGTAGGTTGGTCCTTTCTACCATGTCCATAATTGCCGCATACCTCCAAAGGAGGGTAGAGCTCAAATTGTACTTTGGGAATGCCATGTTTCGCGAATGCGCTGTTACTGATAAACATATCAAATGGATCTGGCGTATCATTGAAAAACATTCCTAAACCAGCTGCCTTCATACCTGTACTATCCATCCATCCTCTATCGTTCTTACCCGAGTTAGTTACGTTCTCTGGCATCAATGTATCAATATGCCCACCAAGAAGTTGACGACGGATAAGTTTGACGGTAGCGGGATTCTTCTTACTTCCTGGTGATTTCTTCTTCTTGCTACTCATCTTAATGTATGATATAATTAGTATTGCAATTGCAATATAATATTATGAGTGTATAAGATATGGAATGTTTGTCTTTTTAACCGAACAAATATCAAAATAGGTATGAATCCAATACTACCGATGTATGTAAAGGAGGTGTTAAAGATGTCTATACTGCAAATGCCCTCGATCTGTTTCCAATTACCTCACATCATAGATAGGTACTAGCATCAGCTACTTTGCGGTATTTGATTGTACCAAGAAAGCCAAGAGTAAAAAACAACTGTGTTAAATAGTAAGTCCACCAATCACCAATCGTCATCTCTCCCCCTTCTTCAAGAGTGATAGCACCGTCTTCCCCCTTATTGCAAGGTATATCGTCGCTGAGTGACCTCATTTGAAGTAGCAGTACCATTTATCTAAAAACACATCATAGGTATAAAGTGCATATAAAAAACAATGGCGGCTGAAACTACCTCTGCATTAAACAGTCGAGATGTTACTCGAGATATCTTCTCTGCATCCATCGGTTCAGTAGCATGTTGCTACACAGGTCAACCATTCGATACAGTTAAAGTTAGAATGCAAACAAATCCGACAGCATTTCCATCAGTTGCATTTACAACTAAATCAATAATGACAAATGAGGGAGCATCGGCATTATGGAAAGGTGCAGTGCCAACAAGTTTGGGTATGGTAGCTGAGAATGCAATGGCGTTTGGTGTTAATGAAGCATTGAAAAGAACATTCCCTGATGATGCAAAGGAAGATCCTACCAAAAGACCTGATTTAGTGAAGCCTTTCTTAATGGTACGTCAAATCAATTGTATGATGTGTATCCTATATTTAATGCTATATCTATGCTTGTATTTGTCACTTACTCTCTATTGTTTTGGTTTTGATGATAGGGAGCTATAACAGGATGTTGTTCGGCAACAGTGCTACTACCAAGTGAGGTTGTTAAAGCAAAAACTCAAGTAGTAGTTGGTAATATGGAAGCATCGTCGTCAGATGTGTATAAGAAGATGATTACGCGAAATGGCATACGGTCTCTGTTTGTAGGATTCGATGCACAAATAATGCGAGATGCTCCATTCTATGCATTCTTCTTTGGAACATATGAGTTAAATTGCTATCTATTTAGAACATACGTTCCTTCGATGCCAGAGGAATTGAATTACTTCTTGAGGTACGTTTTGACTGTTCTCTTCCATTGCCTTTTCGTTTGTGCATCTTGTATTGATGATCTCTAATCAACAAATAACATAAACAAACTATAGTGGTGGATTCGCCGGTATGCTTGGTTGGACTGCAGCCATGCCATTTGATGTGCCAAAGACAAATGTCCAAGCCAGCTGGGATAGTAAAGTATTCGGCTCCTACTTTCCAGAATTGATTAAGATTGTAAAGGAACGTGGACCATTGGCTTTATATACAGGATTGATACCAACTGTTGCACGAGCATTTCCAGCAAATGCTGCTCTATTCTTGGGAGTTGAGATGGGAAAGAAGTTCTTTGATAAGTTTGTTTGGACGTGAGAGGACATGTATCTACATATATGTTATAGAAGTTGTTGGCTCTTTACTTAATTGAAGCTACTAGCTTTTACTGAGATTCTATTTATGCAGTGGATTGCTGTTATTGGTTATAGCACTAGCATTAAGACCACCATGATATCGAGTCTAGTTTGCATGGCATCTCATTTCTTGATCTTTTGTTGGGGTGGTCTTGTGAGCTTTCGTGGGCAGCTGCCATTTTGACCACTCTAGAGAGCACTACGGTTTGTATCTTTGTTCGAATGATATCAGTCACTGCTGATTGGATCCCCACAGTCATCTACTCTATTATTAACGCTCTTTTGATTGTATCGGTGGTTTTTATAAATCTCAATACTGCATTACATTAGATAAAAGACGAACATAAGGTACACATTTGCAAAAAAAAAATACAAGCTTAGATATAGCATTAA
>Ga0214480_100149_pt1 | contig 32278 bp, 30 predicted proteins | sample M1_20Mar14CPVII9_3_FD_165042 | JGI IMG/M metagenome (GOLD analysis project Ga0214480, IMG submission 165042) | Marine eukaryotic communities from Monterey Bay, California, United States - M1_20Mar14CPVII9sort6BwellE17 | ecosystem: Environmental > Aquatic > Marine > Unclassified | place: USA... | reverse complement strand
CTTTGCTGTGGCGGCAGTGGAGCGTAGGAGGAGTCTCCCCCCTGAGTAGTGTATGCTGAAAGCACAGCATCATTTGGATTCTGACCTAATAATGGCTCTTCTGCGATTAAGCCGTCCAAGAATTCAAGCGATGATGATTCCATTTGATATGGTATTAGCTATTATGATGTATTATATTACTTGTGCAGCTAGTGTATATGTTATGCGGTTAGTCCTTAATTGAATACTTCTTTTAAGTTTCGTCGAGTACTTACAAATCTTAATGAACACATTTTGTACGTAGGTATGTAAATGTAGGTAGGTATGTAAATGTAGGTAGGTATGTATGTATGTTCGATGTAGACTTGTTTCTAAATATCACAACTAAGGCAAACTTGAGGCTTGGATTTATTCGAGTTCAAGCCAAGTTCTTAGTTTATAAAACATTTCCTTATGTGATTATGTGCCAACTAAGTAGTGTCCACACACATCAAAGAGCTACCATGCACGAGTGTGAAGTGAAAGCACTATCAATCGGGGTATGACAGGCATCATACGACCATCAGTGGCCGCTTGAGCTGCGCTCTGTTCAGTCAAGTCAATTGAGTGAATAAGCAAATTAACCTTTCTTACTACTTAACGATGTCTTAACTCCATATCAAGCAGGTGGCGGTTCAACAATGATGAAATTGAGATTGCGGTCGGTTAAATTGGTATATTGAATTTCCATCCCCACTACCACCACCACCTCTTTCACTACTTTGTTGTGCAGCTCATCTATCTCGGGCTCGGGTGCAGCATCGCCTAGGCCTTCAAGATTAGATTCCTCCTCAACGGTAAATTTATTTTGATATTCGTCTGTTGACCAATTCTTATTAGGTGGTTGTAAATTATTCTCCTTTCCACCTTGTGATGATTTGGACTTAAATAAGTTACTGAGTGGTGTTGTTACTTTAGCCTTAAATGCATTGCTGAGTGCACTAGCCGGTGATTTCTGTCGTGCTTTCTTATTGTTACCTCTACCAGTAGTAGAACTATCGTGTGAGTGGCCGGTAAATAATCTCCTTTCCTCGTCACCATTGTCCATATCAATTGTTACCTTTTCTAGAGGTGATGACATACCACTGTAGTCAACATTAGTATCAGCCTCAGCAGATGATGGATCATATATAGCTGGCACCCCATCTTCATTTGTCTTTTCTTCTTCCATCATCATGGTATTATGGTTAATAAATAAATATCAATTAAGGACCAGGTATTTCCTTCGAGTTGTAATAGTAGAGCGTTATTTTAACAACTTCCGGGGGGCTCCCCCCAACTCCCAACAAAAGTGCATACATAGGCCCTACGAGGAGTAGGGAGCATATTTCATATTGGTAATAAACAAGGGGACCCAAGAGGTTGCACTACAATAACATGGCGTCGTCTTTTTGTGCCGCAGGGATATTATGTACGCATGGAAATACAGCACTACCACTAACTCCACCTAATTGTATGAATTGTGGACAAGGATTACATGGAGCTGGTACTTGTGGATATGCATGGACTACTGTGACTACGATCAATATTAATTCACTCACCTCTCTAGGACAAAGTAACGCCAACCACAACAATGGAAACGGTGCAATTATATGCTTTAACTGTCATACAAATATTGTAGCAAATAATGTGAATGGAGATGAAACAAATGTAGCAGAACTATCAACCGTGACTATTACAAATAGGATTCATCTATTCAGTATGGATTTATATAGTTCTGTGTCACAAGGAGGAGATGATTGGATTCAAACTGATTACCATCTCCAGACAATGCAAGCAGCGGCAATTATTGGGGAGTTGTTGGAAATGATTGACAAAAAAGTAGTAAGATCAATTAGGGATATGTATTACAAATATGAATCTTTACTTCAAGATGCAACTGCTGCTGGCAGTTTCTTACGCACGTTAAGTAACAGAATGGGTTTAGCTCTTGCACACATTAATATCATGCCAGATATTGGTAAAGGTAAGATACATTCAGTGATATACAATAACAAACACTATATTAAATTCTAACACATCTTTGTTTTAAAAGGTATGATTGCAGCATCTGCAAATATAAAGCTACAATTCAAGCGTGGGGATGAGGTTAATAATCAAACATATAAACCACATAATCTCTCGGGAGTGTATGCTCATCCGATTGGATCTGGTTTTATGGATTCATTCAATGGTACGGAGGATGAAGATGGAGATAAACTGGAAATTACATCTGTCGGTATTGCTCCTGATTATATTTTGGTATTTGAAAAGAAGGGACCTATGCAGGAGGCTATTCTAGACGGAATCTTGGCCAAAAAACGCTGCATCCTAGTCTGCGCAGAAGGCAATCCCAGCCATGGAACTTTGGCGTGTGTTAAAGTACTACACAACCTATTCCCCCTTGCGGATATCATTGGAGGAGGCGATCTTGGCCCTATCGGAGTGGAGATTATCTCACGTTATTACTGGACACGATCTTTTGGATTCAAGTTCTCTGTGCCAATCAAGTGGGGGTTTCTATTACCAACCGACAAGAGTGAGCCTGGAACTGTTGAAAGAACAAAGAGGGGATGGACAAAAGCTGACTATCAAGCTGATACACGTCTATTGAACAGCCCCTGGATGAGACATTTCAATGGAGCCGTTGAAAGATTAGCAGAGTATAACAAACTCAGGGACACAAGTTATTCACAAGAACGTCCAAACGATCACGTAAAGTATGAATGCAATGGATTCAAGCCAATCAAGAATGATGGGACAAGTATTGGGCTGGGTGAGTTCTTTGAGAACAAGTTGAATACTTTTAGGTTTTTATAGAAGGTTCGAGTGTCAAAATCACTTTTTAATTTTGTTAGTGGGACTCTATATAAATTATCACTTTATATGTTGATAAACTCTGCGTTTGGCAAGATAGTATATGCTATTGAATTGCCGACAATTCTCTTTATTGCCGACAATTCTCTTTAAAATTCTCTCAAACAAATGTAATGTCTTGCAAATCAATAACATCTCCATCCAAATAACCTTTTGTATTGCTATCTCCAAAGCCGTTACAGTTACAGTGAGTATGACAATATCGGCACCATGTTGTTTGTTCGAGCCAGTGACGTTTCACCCTATCTTCGATCACTCTCCACGCTGTAGACTTGGCCAACCTTCCATTCTCAGAAACTTGCACAACAGTTTGCATAGCAACCATCAAGTCTCGTATGTCATTACCACTAAAGCCACGAGTTGCAGCGACAGCTTCTTCTAATTGTTCACCCTCCATTATATTGTCTTCTATTGACAATACAAGTGGATCTTGACTTGTAATTAGTTGTATCAGCTTTGATTTGATTGAGAATGTACTATTCTTGTGTTTGATAACCTTTTGAACACAGGTATCAAAATAAAAGAGAAGCATGCTCTTTCTACTTCGAGCATCTGGCAAGGGGATGAATATCCTCTCTTCACAGAGATCTAACACTTGTGCATCCAAATCTTTGACCCTATTAGTAGCAAGGACGAAAATAATATTCTTTCGAAGGCCTTTCATGTTGTGTAAGAACGTGCAGAGTGCATTGTTATTCTCTCGAGTGTAGACATCATTCATCGGCGAAGATTCTATCGACCTGAGGAATGCCTCGGCGTCATCAATAAACAAAAGTATACCATCAGAAGATAATCTTGCCCAGCTAAAGAGAGTTTGTATTTGTCGTACGGCCTTCTCGCCTGAGGTTTGGATATCTCGTCCACAAACATGTGCATAGTCAATACCAACAACTTGTGCTAACTTCTTCGCTGCCATTGACTTTCCGACACCATCCGGGCCGTGAAATATGACATGTCGAAAGGATGTATCTTTATCATCTCGTGCTTGACATGTAGCCCGAGCTAAATCTAATACCGACTCTTTAATCTCCCTTGGCAGTACTAAATCATTGAATGATTCTTCCATTGTTGGATTGTCACGCTTGTGGAGAATACAAGTGTGTATAAAGGTTTCGATGGCAGAAACTATAAATGGTTTGTATCTTCGAGTCGTCTCCTTGACGTATTTTGGTTTAGAACCAAGAATGATTCGAATGATGGGAGACTAAGTATAAAATGAGAGTGAGAATGTGAGTATACATGATGTGATTACTAGAAGAAGAAATAACAACTCACCACTGCATATGTAAATGCCAAAACACTAAGAAATGTCAACACCACTCCAACTACTTTGTAATAAAAGTTTAGTTCCATTTCCATTTGTAGTACATTGGGTCAGTGGGTTGCTAGGTTTGTTGTTGTTGTAGTTCAATGGTAATATAAACAAAGACATTAAGTGCAGAAAAGACAATGGTCTTTGTCTGTCTTCGTCTTCTTCTTTTGTTTCTTCTTGTCTTGACATTCTATTTCAAACAGGTAAACTGGCTGGATAACTAATTCAAATACTACATTATCAATCCAACCGCCAGATTGTTTCGAGTCGAACAAATACTAGATACTGGTCCATAATACCACATAATAGGTGGGACTTGACTATTTTTTTTTATTTCCTTTTCTTTCTTTTTTTCTTCTTCTCCTTCTCAACTAGCTACCGAGTTTAAGCTGCGCGCATGTGCACACTTACCATACCTTTACTGACTCTCGACTTCTTGCCTAGCTTACAAGAGCTGTCTAGCCACATACATACTAACTAACACTATTACTCTACTTTTGTTGAGAAGTATGTTCGGTTACTGCCCAGCCCAATCTGGTATAGAAGTTTCAAATGTAAGGTTGAGAGATGGGAACTCGTAACGATAAGAGTGAAGCCATATACCATTATTACTGCTGCTTTTATTGACCTGATAATCATTATCATTACTGTTGTATGTTGTACAAAATGAGCAATTTTTATCAAATGAGAAAGAGGGAGGACTACTATTAGTGCTTTTATCATTCTTCTCAGATATAGCAACTGTTACTTCAGTAGTCATAATATTTTTACCCCCATATCTAATATCGTTGGCAATGGAAAGATTTATGTGTTGCAAATGTTTTCTCAATTGATGCGGCCGACCTGTGTTTGGCTGAACTTGTAATATTGCAGTGCCATCCATAGAAGGATGCTCAGTAACACTAATGATAGTCGTCTTGCATTCCTTAACTTTTACATCATCTTCTGTATGAGTAGTAGTAGTTGCCAAACATATATTGGTATTAAAACCAAGTGGTTCATCAATAACTATAGGCAATTGTTCTTGTAATTGCTTTACAGATGTATTAGGATTCAATTGTACTCGTGCGTAATATGTTTTCTGTGCTTCATGAAATTTAATCCGCCTTGTTAAGCGTTTCTGTGCAGTGGTTGTCTTCCCAAAGCATACAATTCCTGACACATTGTTATCAATACGATGAGCGGGGTATAATATACCACATCCAAATTCCGTGTATAATAAACCTGGTAATGAATTGTAAACTCTTCCGCCATTAAAATTAGTACAACAATCTACTCCCGAAGGTTTGTTAACTACTAAATATTCATCATCTTGGTATACGATTGATAATTTTTGACATATTATTGATGGAATAGATTCTTCATGATAATGATATCGACCTTTCAATACATTTTGCTTTTCAATTACATGTGTAGGTTTTGCAACACACTTGTACCCTTTGTTACTGTTATTATTATTTTCATGTAGTGTTAATGTACCATTATGTAGACTACTCAACCAATATTCCTTTGATGGACGTTTCGTACGGGGTGACAAGCTGTCTATTGCTTCTTGGATTGTTTTACTTGCGTATTTTTGCAATGGCAAAGATACTACAATGTAGTATGGATCTATGTGCCGTCTACCATCCTGAGTATGATATATCCTTGGTTCACATTGTCCATCGGATAGTAGTACAATACCAAGTGGATGCCTGCCATCATGTTGATTCTTCTTCTTTACATTCTTGGATTGTTTTTTCTTCTTTCCACTATTCACTTGTGTATCATTTATCATCTTTTGTCGATTACGTTCGATTGCTGCCATTCTTACACTCTCGTCATGACGATATGGACATATATTCTTCTTGTGTTTACTACATTTGCCTTTTGATCGCCATGATTTGCAATCTTTGTTCGACACATCAGTATTTTGCATCATCTTTGTATTTGTATTGGTATTTCTGTTGCGTTCAGCTTATCATGATGTCATGGCAGAGGATACCAAGTTTTAATCTTTACTTGCAATCGCATAGATAAACGTTGTATGACGACGCCACCGATACTCCGCATATACTACTCTCGACGGCCGATCCGATGGTGCAATGGGCTTACACAAATGTAGATGCCTCATAACATAAAATAAGACCAGTAGTATTGTCATGACTGCCTGCCAGCCAGGGATTTTGGCGATATTACTTAACTATTCAAAGCTCCCATCGATCATCACGATACTTCATTAGACTAATGAATTATATTATGCTGTTCAATAATATTATATATGCGATATGGACGGTATACTCTTTAGTTCATATTCGTGTGACATATTCTTTCACCCAGCAACCGATTACATCTAAATCAAATGATCATAATATTATTATTGAAGATAAAGTAATACTGCAAAGCTATTCGTCAAGCATACCCTATGAAATTCTACCTCAATCAAGTATTCGAGTATCTAGTTCCAACAACATCTATAGACAATAAAGACGAACACATACAAAAAGGTCTAACATATGAACAAGCCTCTGCATTACTCAAGGAAGTTGGTCCAAATGAACTAAAGGCACCAACGGCTACACGTAGGGTCAGGATCCTGCAATTATCAAATCTGGGCGAGTACCAGAGATATGAAAAAGTTGAACATATGGAAGAATCAGCTCGACGAGCTGAGTTCAAATCCGTAGAGTAGTTAAGCTGAAAAGAACAAAGGAAAAAGTGACTTTTTGGGGTCACTGGATACCGGATACCTTTCAAATATATCAGCCCGAGACCTTTATCTGGTACTCAATTTTGTCTGGGGCTGTACTAATTCTTTCTCAATGGGCTCAACATTATCAATCAACAGCCTAACTCTTAGAAGCGGCCGCCTACTACACCTATTACCTCTCGATATAATATGTCGATAGCACCCTCTTACGGTCTAGTGTTTCGTATATCATATAGTTATTAGCTGTATATCATATGCTAAAACTACAGAAGCAAAATAGATACAACATATCTACGCCGCATATCTATATCGTCGTCTCTACATTGCAAAGATAATATCGCTTTGTTTATCATCGCTATCTAAGCTCTTGCGCGTGTAGTTGATTGTCAGTAGTTCGGTAGTCGGTAGTTGTTATCGTTATTATATCTCGTTATGTTTGGTCGATTAGATAGGATCGGTATCAATTATTAGCACACAACAACTAGAACAACAACGAGAACAACAACAGAACAACAACGAGAACAACAACACAACATGGCGAATAGTAAGAAACGAAAACTATCGTCAGACGCATCAATTGAGCACAATGATAAAGCAGTCACTATTAAGAATATAGTTGTGAGATTAGAGAAGAGCAATTTGAAAAGGGGCGTAAAAGAAGTTGAGCGGGCGGGATACACAGTCTAATCAAGGGAACAATGAATCCTGATCGAAAGATTGCTGGTACAGATACTGGATACATCAACAATCCAACAGATGTATACAAAGCTTTGAAAGAATACTTTGAAGCTGATGAGAGTAGTAAAGAGTATCGTAAAAGGAAGGAGGGAAAGAACCAAGTTGATAAGTACAAGTTCTTCAAATATGTAGCAGGAGAAGATGAACAAGTACGCCGATCTGATGAGACATTCAAGAAGTTGGACAAGATTAACTCTTGTTACCAGTTTTGTGTTACCAATGTCGGAATTGTTCACTCTAGAATGCGCTCGTGTTGGTGTTTGAAGTGTTATGCTGAAATGACTAGCAATGGTAGTATCAGCTGGAGAGAAGATCATTGCATTGCTGGATGTACATCATCGCCTTCCAACCAATCAACAGATGTTTATCAGTTCAAGAAGAGGGTATGTATGAAGTTAACTGGCGCTGATGCCAACTTGGAACGTAGATACCGTGCACAAACTCGAAATGAAATGGCGGAGAGTCTAATTACTGCTGGCATGTGGGTATTATTCAAGAGTGATAATGATGAAGATCAGCCATTCTGGTTGGGTAGAACAATGGCTAGAGGAGATTGGGGCAATAGTTGCATATGGTATAACGATTCGAATCAACAGAAGATCATCAACGACGGAGGAAGTGCAACTCCAGCTGCCATCGAGGGTAAGACATATGCAATAAATGTACAATGGTATACACAGAGAGTTATTGGTACTCTTGAATATCAAGTGGAGGGAGGAGAAAACACTAAGCCATTTGTTGTGAGTAATGATGGCTTGTTATTGGTTGTAAACGAGGGAGATATGCACCAAGTCTTGGGATCGAGAGTTCGAGCTCCCCGCCGTCGTACTGTACGATCAAATCAGTCAGATGACTTTGAGTATACATCAACAAGAGCAAGCTTACAAACTACTGAAGGAGATTGGTATAGAAGAGAGTATGGCAATCTATGGAGAATGAAAGATAGCTTACGAGACTTGGCGATGGAAAGACTAGGTAACTGGCATACTTAAAATAGAAATAAATCAAAAAGTATTGACTTTTGACTTAACTACATTTCACAGCTGATCATAGCTTGAGGAGAGCTTTCATTTAAGCCTATAAACACCTACCATAAGTGCTGTGGGGGCTCAGATTTGATATAGGGGGTAGGATACCGGACTGTGACCCTACGTGTAGCCCAACAAAACAATCTATGTACTTATGAGTTGTTTATATCACAATTTGATGACACGTTAGTCAAGATATTAGTTGTTGTTGCATTTACGACTGAGCTCTTCAAAGCTCTGTGTTCCGTGTCTGTTGATTGTTCAATATTGACAGTAGGTCCACAGAAAAATCCGTGGTTGTTGATTGGTACGCTTGTAGTTATAGGGGGATCAAAACGGCTATTTGGGGGGCTCAGCACCCCTAAATCCCCCCAGTAGTTATGGGGGCACATTTTGGATACAAAAATGGCTCTTTATACCCATATATATATCATTTGTACCCTTAAAGTACCCGTATTGTGTACGAAATAGCCATTTGAAGGCACATTGGAAGTTGACTTTTCGGGGGGTACCCCCCAGCCCCCCTATAACAACAAGCGTATTGATTGGTGTTGCGGTACCCTTCATGTTGAATTTGGTTATCATTTATTCCAATATTTTCAGATAGTTTTGGTTTAGTTGCATTGAATGAGCAAGATTGGATGCATGTACTGTTGTGGTCATTCCCTATTGTTTTGATTGATGAACTGCAAAAGGTTATCTACCGACAAAACAACACAACAAACTACTAATAATATTCACATACCATTTTGTTCTGCAATATTTACATATTATCCTTTATCTAACTATCCTATTCTCAAGTTGATCACCAGTATGGAGCGGTAGGATTTGTTGAGAGATATCTTTTGACCAATTGGGCATCTTCATATGATGAAATCACTCCTGCCTTGCCGATATTCTTCTCAAATAGCTCTTTCGCTTTGGGATTATACACTCTCGACGAAACTGCTCTACGATCCGGAGTCATGAGGTACTCATCGTAAAAGTCAAGTACTCTTTTCTTCAGTTCAGAAGCTGATTTAAAGACACGAGTATCTGATTGAACATTGTCATCTTTCTCCAATGTCAAGATATCGGCAAACTTGTCCACTCTATCAAACACTGGATTCTTGAAGTGTTCTCCGTGGGGTACAGTGCTTAAGATCTCACCCCATACACTGGATACTTCTTCGCCTAATTTGATATCCTTTTCCAGCAAGTTTGCTCTCACTGCAGCAGCCTCCATTTCAAACCGCTCGTCGGGCATCTCTTCCAATTCCTGACGAAATTGTTTGACCCAGCTCAAGCATCGCTCTTCTAGCTCAGGTGGCAGTGTATTACTTGACTGTACCAGTACACAGAAGGCATTACCGCCCCCATTACTCTTTTTGACAAATGCACTGACGATGTATCCAAGCTGTTCTTTCGTGCGGAGTTGAGTAAAAGCAGAATTATAAGCCATTGATCCTAACAATTCTTGAATGGCTAACCCTTCATACCCAAGTTCATAGCTAGATGCACTTTGTATCATTAGCTCTAATGAGTTGTTCTCCTCGTCTTCACTGTGGGCAACAGCCTCAATAATAAGAGGCACCTCAGTGGATTCGGGTGCTGCACCATAAATCTTGGTAACCTCAGCTCTGTTGGGCATCTTCAACGATCTAAATGTAGGAAGTTCATCGTCCAACAACGGTCGCTTCTTGAGGAAATGTTTAGATATCACGCCTTCTACTTCATGTGCACCCTTCTCATCAATATTTCCTATACTGATAGACACAGCCTTTGACCTACCGAAAAAACATTTCTCGGCCATTTCAGCACATTCCTTCATTGTTAGCGGCTCCGAATCAGCATCGTCACCTTCCATTTCTCCCATATAATCATTAATGTGCCACACTGGAGTCTCTAGAAGCTGCAAAGAAGTGTTGTAGACAAAGTGGTGTCAGTGAACAGAATGCAAGGTTCATAAAGTAGTGTCAAGATATAGCTCACCATTCTTAAGTTGTAACTACCAGTTTCATACGGGCTTTCAAAGATGTAGTTCTTAGTTTGTCTCAAAAGATTTTGTTGTGCTTTGTAGAATAGCTTTGCCAAGGCTGGGTGAGCCTCATCGCCTTCTTTCATTTCAGTAATCAAGCTACTAATACGGCTCGTGACGACATCAAGAAGATGAGGTAGCTTCTCGGAGTAGCCACTAACATTGATGCGGTAGGCACTGGGGACTACAGACACTCTATAGTGCATGCCAGCTACATTAGCGTCATAGACATAACTATTCAAGTCGTCACTCAGAACCTTTTCAAACAGACGATTAAGAGTAATGGCTCTAGGAGAATGGTAGATATCTGGTGATGTCAGCTGAAGCCGAATTGAGGTCTTTGGAACTCTAAAAGTCCTATCCATCTTATGCCACATTCTCATCTTGGGAGTATCAATCAAGAGCGTGGGATTATCTTTCCTGTAGTCATATCCTGGAACAACATCGTCTCGATATTCTTCATCGTCACATCGTAGTGATAAATCTTCAGGGATGAATTCATTCAAAGAGGGTAGACGAAGACGAGGATCGATCTGAGGAGGGTGGTCCCATTTCTCGGCCAGCTCGTCAGAGACACGAATTTGACGATATTTAGCACCGTATCTCTGCAACAAGACACAAGCAATGTTAGAGCCTACCAATATAGAATCGCAAAGACACGGTTGTTATTTATACATACCTCTTCTTTCTGCCAAGGTGCATCACGTACACTAACCTCGGATTCCTCTGCCTCTTCATCGCCCAACTCGGGCCCAGTTATCACAACAAGACTATTCTCTGGAGTTAAACGCTCAAGGAAAGCACGAGCTACATCAACATCATAATCACCAACTTCAGCAGACCCTAACAAGATCTTCGACGGTTCATAATCAAAGAGTTTCTCTGCTGATGATTGACAAAAATCTGTAGGATCTCCGTTCTCTCTGTACTTGAAACTCGTTTCAGTAATAATTTTCAATTCGTTGTGATACTGCTCTACGAGACCATGCGCATCATTGATAACGGCGTCTTTGATCAATGCAAACCATTGCCATGCCTTTTCAAGTACCTGGTCACGATCCTTCATACCTTTCGGTGTTAGAGTAATAGCCACATTACTTAGACAGAAGTCCGAGGTAGAGACACCAGTTCCAGATGCCAACGAGTTGACCCAGCCTTCCTCTTGTAGCAAATGGTGTAAACTACCTGGGCTCTCATGTCCAACTAGATGTGATAGTACTCGAAAGATTCTTGAATCGCGAAGCACTGGATCGTTCATTGGCGGTACCGACGAAAAGATCTTGAGTGTACGTGCTTCAACTAGCGGTATCACCTCCCTGATCAAGCCCAATTCTTTATTGCCAAAGGCAACGCTTGGTGAATATGTTGAGTGTTCCGTCTGAAATATAAAGTTCCCATTCTCATCACGATAAGTCTCCCCTTCCTTTGGTAATTTCAATAGTCCAGCAGATACTTTGTCAATAATACCATTGGCTACAAAGTTTGCTGGTGGAGATCTAACAGCTCCAAATTTTTTCTCGACAGTCTTCTGTAAATCATCGAGACTCGCCTTACCAACAACACACAATCGTATATTACCAGCATGATATTTGTCTGTCCAAAACTGTATTAGATCATCTCTTGGTGAGCTACCGCCACCAAAGAAGTTGACATTCTCTTCTTCACTACTACCCTCTGCTAACTTTAAACTAGCATCACCACCATCAGTTAGAGTTTCATAATTACCACAGCCAAATTTACTAAATGGATGATCACTACTCGAGCCATGTTTAATCAATTGATAATTCCTCCAATTGTCTGCCGTCTTTCCGTTGAGATATTCTGAATTGACGGCACGCAATTCTCTTTCTAACATTTGTTCATCAAAGGTTGGTGCAATGAAGAATTGTGCAAATCGATCTAGGGCTCCTGATAATGCTAATGATGTTCCTCCCTCTTTTTCGGTATCATCCTTACTACCATGATCTAATGGACTAACATTGAAATAATAGTTCGTATCCTCCATGTCAGTATAGGCATTACTCATTCCACCATTTTGACCTAAGAAGTCTTCATACTCTTCTTCTTTTGGATACTTTTCTGTCCCAAGAAACAACATGTGTTCATGAAAGTGTGCTAGTCCTAATATAATGAAATGAATATTGACAAGAAGACAGTTGGGTGTGTAAGGGTTGTAATAAAGTGCATATCATTTATGAAATACCAAACATCAAGAAGAAAAAAGAAGACTTACCAGCACGATTAACAGGATCATCAAAATGACCAGCTCTAACATGTACCGACGCGGCCTCAACATCAGTCGATGGATCTGATGCTAGTAGTACAGTTAATTTATTCGACAATGTTATAGCTCGATATGTTCGTTTGTCTGGTAAGCTTTTGACAAATTCCTCATCTGTTGCTAGAATCTTTGTTGTTGTTGTTGTTGTTTGTGTTGAAGAAGAAGAAGGGCTTGGTGGTATATCATTGCAAACTCCTTCTTCATCTGTTGTTGTAGAAGTTGACTTGGTGGAGTCCACAATAACGTCCGCAGGACTCTCATGTAATTTGGTATTACTACTGTTTATGTGACGTTGCTGATGTGTAGTAAACGAGTTGGCAAATGCTTGCACACCCCCACCACCCAATAACAGGAGAAGATGTGAACATGCAATAGTTGATATATTCATCTTATTGTTGCTGTTGTAGTGTTGTTGTATAATGTTACTACGTTGTGTATTTCTTGTAATAATTTGTCTTATTGTTGTATGATGAATGAATATAGTAACCCTAGTAAAACTATTAATCATTCACCAATCTACAGTAACTAATAAATTACTAATAAAGTTACTAAAGTAATAAAATAATACAATATAATTAATAATAATAACTAGCCAAGAACTGATATGAGTTGATTCTATTTCAAAGTTGTATATTGAATGAAGTGATATTATTGTTGATATAATTATTGCAAGTATTGAATGTATTAATCTCATACACTGACTGTGAGGATAGATGTAATATGAGATTTGAGAGAGTTAGTCTAACTATAACATACATACAAGCAACTAGCCAGAGTACCAGCGCAACTTGTGACTAAACCTAACACACTCAAATATAAAACGACATCCCACTTACCACTCCTACACCTAATCTAATATCCCATACTACAATTCTGCGTCAACATCTGCCGACTGCCGACTTATCTTAATGTTACCAGGCTAAGACATAGGCACAAGAATAAGACAGTCGAATCCGCCCTTTTTCATGTCCACACAATATCTCTCCTCTAAAACTACCTATGGTACCTTGTGTATAGTACTCGATATGGAAGAATATCTGATACCATTGAAAATACCATGTGTATATCATGATGAAGAGTTTATATCAAATTCAGATGCAACTGAGGCCTATAATGATTTATTAAAGAATACACCGTAAGTTTTTTTTTGATGTATTCGACTGAGTTGTTGTAATGAGTGTTTGTGCCTATTTCATTCGATACATGCATATCTAATACTTTACTATGCATACATGTATACTTGACGACAGATGGGAGAAAAGTCCAAAGATCAACCGATGGGTAACATTAATGGAACTACCTCCTCCCTCTGCTGAAGATAATGACGATAATGATAACGATGACGATAACAATACAGCAAAGAAGAAGACTGGATATAAATATAGAGATGCACCCGGTGCATCAATAATTGGTCCATTTCCACCAACAGTACAAAGATTAAAGTTATTAGCCGAAGAGTGGTACAATTCAAAACGATCTAATAATACAACAACAACCGATACCAACAAGGAAGATAAGAAGAAGAAGGTTGAATTTAATGTATGTTTACTAAACTACTATGAAAATGGACAACAACGTATAGGTTTTCATTCCGATCGTGAAGAATTGGGTAGATCAACACCAATAGCATCAATCTCATTAGGTGCCACACGTCAATTCCTAATCCGTAGTAAAACAGATGGAGTCAATGATCGTACAAGCATATCAATGACTAATGGTAGTCTAATCATTATGGAGAATAAATGTCAATTAGATTATTTACATTCAGTACCAAAGGAAGGTAATGTTACTACCGGTAGGATTAATTTAACATTCCGATGTAAGGAAGTTGGTAGTGATAATACAGCAGGTGAGTTGCAACATGAGAAGCGTGATAGTTGGATACATAATATTAGTACTGAGGGGGGTAATGTTGATAGTACGGCTAGTTCATGGAAAGTAGATAATACTGGAGATATTGACAGTAGTACTAACAAGGAAGCAAATGGTAATCAAGTGTTTGGAAACAATGTACAATTCTACAATCCAGCAATTCATTCAGAAGAATTAATATCCAAGTCTATACTATATGTTGTCAAGACTAATATTGGTGCCGAGGTATATTGCGCAGCTGAACTCGAGGAGGTAGTGGATGGTACACAATACTACATGTTGTGTAGACCTTTTGGTATAGCAGCATATGTTGCAATATGCCGTCGTCAAAGTGATGATGAAGAAAAAGTTGACACGAAAGAAGAAGACAAACAACAAATGGAAGCTACATTACTTCAACTACGTACGGCACATCATATATTGAAATATCATGATCACTTTGATTTGAATGATGTTCTTACATCTTTACTACCATCAAAAGAAGCCGAAGAAGAAGAAGAAGAGGCAGCTGCAATAGAGTCTACCGAAGAAAAAGAAGGAGGCGAAGATGAGAAGACTTGGCGTGACCGTGCATCCACTAACAATATCGCATCAATCAATGGTGAAATGTTATATGAATATTACAAGGATCGATTGGTATCAAAAAATGCAAGTATATCAACATTGGCTGAGTTGAAGAAGGGAGGGACATTCCGTACGAGTTGTGATAGGATTGGTTCAGGACATGGTTTTCAAGCTCCTGAGCTGGAACGGTATGTAAACAGTACTTTCTTGTTTGCCTTGTGCTGCCTATTGTTGCTGTGAATAATGCACTAACTTAATATTCTTATCTCGGTCACAGAGAAATAGGTGGAGCCATGTCAGAATACTACACTCAAGTCAAGCCCAAGATGAATGATATGGATATTCAGATACGTGTAGATGTTATAGCAACTAAGGTTATTGTGGGTACACAGTTGAATGTTGATGATTTATCAAAACAGCGTCACTTCTTACGGTTTAGGAATGCTGTCACTTTAAAGACAAATCTAGCATATGCAATGATACGGTTGTCAAATATCAAGTATGGAGATCTTGTTGTTGATGTGAGTTTTTTTATTGGCGTATATACGTTTGCTTGAAGGACAGCTCAAGTCTCACTACTTCTCTCCTATCGTAACAACTCATCCATAGCCCTTTTGTGGAAGTGGTACCATTTTATTAGAAGCATTAGATGTGTATAAGAAACAAATTAAATGTGTAGGGATGGATGTGTCTCGTCGGAGTGCAAATGGGGCTCGAGAGAATGCCGTTGCTGAGGGGTTTGGTGACGATATATGCCAGTTCCACTGCTGTGATGCGAGAAATTTTCGCAACAAGTTGGAAGAGGACAGTGTTAATGCCATTGTGACCAATTTGCCATGGTACGTACATTACTTTTTGCACTCTACTCTTGATTTGCTGTAAGCTTGAATAATATATGTATCACTTCTTTTTGTCACTCAGGGGTGTAATGACTGGGCATAAAAATGTTAGCGATCTCCAATCAATGTATGAAGTCTTTCTACGGACAGCGTGGTATATACTTAAGCCAAAGGCTCGAATTGTAATGCTTGTTCTTCGTGGACTGCAATTAACTCGTATTGTTAGGAAGTTGAGTGGCCGATATAAACTTATCAGTGTAAACTGTGTGAGGACGACTAACAATCTACCAAGTATTGTGGTAGTGGAGAAGTTGGAAACTGATGAAGTGAGAGATGCAGTGAAGAGACAGTTGTCTTATCTTGCTCAATTTGTAAATGTGAGCTCTGAAATGCACAAAGCTGTGCATTATGAAAAGATCGATGAGACAACATTATAGAGACTTAAGACTAAGAGCATTATTGCAACTTTAATACCCTTAGTTCTGGAGAGTTGCCAGTATCAGTGTAGTATATCCTGTAGCTCATTGATACATGAACTTCTTACCATCTCTGAAAAAGGGCAACCTTCTCAAACTCTTTTGGATCTGATGACACTTGGCATGCATATTACCAATCACTCCATGTCTCCAATTTGACTCGCCCTCCTGCTCTCAAGGTTGAAAGTCGCCAATATTGCAGAGACTCCTACTCCCAAAGGAGAAAACCAGCATTACTTTTAATTATTTGTGTCCATAAGTAATGTAACATAATAAGATTTGTTTATTTATATGGTTACAACTTAGACATAATTTCACAAGCCATTTTTGATCGGTATTGAAAATCCCTCATAATAATACCACTGCCACCTCTCTATGTTTGCCTACAACGAACAATAGACAATAAACCATGCATTAAGGTAAAGCTTCATTCTGAATTACATCATCGCCTCTTGAAGTTCCTTTAAAATTGGGCCCACATCTGGGTCACTCATGTACTTAGACATCAACATGGGGTTGCCCATACACTCTTGAACGGCTTGCATAACTTTAGGATTCTTTTGTGCCTTCTGTATGATTGCCATTACTTTGGGATTAGACATAGCTTCTTGAGCAGCTATGGAATAAAGATTATGAGATGGCATCCTATGGTAACAAAAACCGATATAAAAGAGTAACATAAAGCATACCTTTCATTGCATCTCCTCCTCCCATCCCCCCAAAAGGATTTGCACCTGCTGCTCCTCCCATGCCGGCACCACCCATATTCTTGAGTATATCTCCAATATCCATACCTCCCATACCTCCAAATGGACTGCCACCGCCGCCACCACCACCAAATGGATTGCTACTGCTTCCTTGTTGTGAAGAGTCTCTACTCTTCTTTGTTTTTGGCCCTACATTGTCAGATGTAATAACTTCAACCTTTGCCTTGACTTCTTCCTCTACATTATCGTCATTAATGGATCTGCGTTTCTTCTTCTTGCTCTTTTTTGTAGAATCATTCGATGAAGAAGATGAGGTACTACTTGCAACAACAGCCTTTCTTGCTCGCACTAATGCTTCTACTAATTCTCCCTTCTCCAAGAACGTTCTTGTAGAAATACCGTATGATTCAAGTTCATCTTTAATCTGTTTAACTCTCATTGATGATACTTCCGTTTCTATTGCATCGATGGTACTCATGAATAAATTAAATACTTGTCGATGATGTTTATAGTGTGATATTACGGAGGGAGGAACGAATGCTTGACAATGATGGAAAGATATCATTAACACTAACGCCACTATTAGGATTAGAAGTTCCATGATGATTTAAGAATAAATTATGATGTCTGCTAGTAATAATAATAATAGGTAGGTTGATTATATTGATGGAGGGCACGGCGTGGTGCTGAGTATGTCATCAGTCAGTTCAGGCTCTCACCATTGGGTATCCTTTTGATAGTAATTCACGGGGGAATCAAGTATAGCAAGCATTCAACGCATAGAGGTACTCTTCTAAGGCCTTCGATAACCATGATTGACGTCGTGACCTATTTTCTATTCGATATATTTCCATACATTGGTTAGCAATAGGTTAGACAGGGACGCGAATAGGGGAGAGGACAGGAGTAGGATTGAAAGTGAAAGGATCCTTTATAAGTTGATAAGATACTTTCCATCATGTACCAACATACAGTGGAAAAGGATAGCTATTATAAAAGCAAGAAGCAGAAATCAAATGTTGTATCATGTACTCCGCTCGATAATACATTGCGGCTGTGTTTTCTTCCATTGCAGGATGACGATGATACTTCTAAAGACATGTCCTCGAATAATGCTGCAGCATCGAGTATCTTTGGTGTTAGTATGGATGACGGCGCATCATCGATGTCGTCAGTAAGTTACAATACTTATATTTGTATACATTGTTTTTGCTTGATATTCGTACTCTATTCACATATGTCTACTCGCTTACCACTGACACCTCTTCCTTGTATTCAAAATATCAACCATAGGTATCTTTGACAACCTTCGATAAGTACATTTGGGAGCATTGGAGGAGGGCAAGAAAGTTGCAAAAGCGAAACAACATCTCGTTACTTGATAAAATGTACACGGACGATAGGATCGATAACAAAGATACTGATAAGCTCGAGGCGGCTGAAGTTGAAAGTCGTGAGGTTGTCTTCATCAATAATACACATGACGCTACTAGATTTCTAACAAGGCAAGAGACAAAGAAGAAGAAAAGTAAACTTCAATTGGCTAGGGAGAAGATAGCTCGTCATAGAATGAAATCGTCAAGAAGCAAGAGTATTTAGCTATAGTGCAACTTAAGAGTTGTTCGATAACGAACAGACGCTATTACTGACTATCTACTTCAAGACTCCTACAACTCATCCTTTACATTAGCATATTTTACAACCAACTGTCCTTCTTGAGACTTAATATCAACATGTACTGTAAGATGCTCAAACTCTCGTGTATATTTCCCATCACCTTTATTTATATACTTGCTCAAAGGTTTTCCGAGAGCTCTTGTAATTGCTAACCGAGTATTATCAAAACAACACTTTGCTCTAGGTCTTAAGTCAACTCCATGATGAAAAGAAATATAGGCATGCTCCTCTACAACTAGTAAGAAATAACCAAGATAGAAATCTAGTGACTTCGATGTGTTCAAGTAATCGTATCGTTCATCCAAAGATTTGATTTCATTTAACTTGCCCATGTCCATGTGTGGTTCAGCATTTAGCATGATAATCTTCCCATTATTAAGAGCCTTGGATATTAGTTGTAGTGTCCTTTCTAGATTCTTTGGATGAGCCCACCCTTCAAGATATGAGCCATCAAGATATCTCATGTATTTGTAATTGCCTTCTCGACCCATTTCAGCTCTAAGAGTGTTACCAATAAGCATCTTACCAGGTGGTAATTGTGCTCTTAATTGTTTGGCAGTATCAAGCCATGCTGTTCCATTCTTTACTGGTAGAAATCCTCTTTCTAACTTGCACAATCCATCTACAAATATTCCATCAATTTCATCATTAGCTACAATATCTAATGCACGCTGTACCCACCACTGCTGAAACTCTGCATTATGATGATCGTATGATAAATGTTTCTCCCGCCATAGATATCGTTTATTGTTGTTATTAGTATCAACCATTGCCCATTCTTCTTCAAAGTTTTTATTTGCTGCATATCCTCCGTAATGTACCTATCATTGTTAAAGATGAGATATCTCTATTGTTAGCATCATTCGTACATGTTATTGCAACAACTGTACACCTACCATTGCATTCAAATAGAATAGAATCTTAACCCTTGCATTAATGTTCTTGATACGTTTTGCAGCTTGTAACGTGCCAGTTTCAACGTCACCATATGTTTCATGCCCATTAGACTTCTCTAGCATGACTATATCTTGCTTTGCTAATGACTGGATTTGCTCATCACTATACTTATCGCCACGACGAACGGCAACATATGTCTGAACATGATCCCATGACCACTCGGGGTAGTTTATGATATTAGATGTTGCTTCTTTATCTTTAAAAGACTCGACATTATCATCATCATTTGTTATTGAACAACGCCCTAAATCTAGATCCTTGCTTGTTGTCTTTGTTGTATGATCCATGCCTCTTCTATCCAATATCACTTACATAGTTTATTCTCCATGATCTGGTAGGATATTATCGAAATACTGACAGTAGATGTTCTTTTGTATTATGTATTTGGGAGTCTACTGTCTACGGTACCAAGGGGAGTTTTTTTCCGATGATGATAAATACATACGATATGTAGTATCGTACTTATTCCATAAAATATTACTACATATTTATGTATACATAGGAACAACCAGATAATCAATGCACTTAGTATTATGAGCGAAGATACATCAATAGCAACAACGTCCTCATCATGGTTATTATTAGCCTTACAATCAATACAACAAAACTCACACCTCAATAATGAATTATGTGATGTTCTCCGTGCCTTTGGAAAATCAGATGATGATGCCCCGGGTCCTTGCAATTTAGATCCTAATGCAGATGGCAGTACTGTAGATGCATTACAACACCGTATAGCTACTGAACTATTAACTGAAATTGATGCTAATCAGGCACAAATGTTTGGCAGAAGATTTGCCAGTGTATCTACTCTCCTTCAAGAGAATTATATTGAGAAGAATAATCAACAAAGTGTTACAACTAAACAATTATTGTGTCTAGCATTACATCGGCGGACTGTTCAAATACTAACAACAACTGATCCTGTACTATCACAACGAAAAGCCTTACGAATACGAGCATTAGTTGATTTTATTTGGTCTCAATCATTAGTATTGGATCTCAGAGACGATCCTCAGAACAATCATTTAACATTAACAGAACTGGTACATAAACATGAATTACATTCATGCACATCTACTCAATATAATGAATTTGCACCAGGATTCTATCATGCAACTTTCGATGATGTATCTTCTGACTTTGGTTTATTGCATATTAATATATTGAGAATCAATATAAACAATGTCCAAATGAAGTGTTTAGATGCAAGAAAGAAATGTACAGATCTATCAACACTTGCCAAGAATGAAGGAGCATTATGTGCTATTAGTGGTGGGTTCTTTTTATATTCTGAACCCGATATTAAGTTGCCATCGAAACGAACCGATCCAATAGCTTTGCTGATTGAAGATAAAGATGAGATATGTAATCCTCCTGTGTTTCAGAGAAGCTCTATATTTCAAAAAGAGAATGGTAGTATTGGTTTAGATAAAATTGGTATGGAGGGTGTGACATGTACCTTTCTGCTTGAATCTGATCAAGAAGATGTTTCCATGCATCTCAAGCTGACAATAGGTCAAGACAATGTGCGATGTGTTCATAGAGGTGATGCTGAGGATGTAGTTATACAAGAAGATGAATGTGCATTTCAAATCATTGGAAGAGCAATTACACACTTGTGTTTATCGCCCACAAAAAAGTTTCCTGTACCTTTGGCAGGGTTTGTTCTAATCTTTACCAAGAGCTCACATCCAAATGCAATAAACCTTTTATTGGATAATAGTTTGGCTATGAGTGTAACATATCAATTGCCAGCGCCTTTTGAGAGTATCTATAGCGCCATGGCAGGAGGTCCAATGTTATTCTCAGATGAAAGTGAAAGCCATATCATGGATCTCCCATCTGAGGATTTTAAACTTTCAGCTCCACCTATAACCTTCTCTCAAGATGAAACTCATGATCACAATTTACTACCCAGAATGGGAGTTGGGTTAGCAAAATGTTCTGACTTTGGTCATGAGCAACTTGTCTGTGTAGCCATTGATGGACGTAACTTAGATAGAGCGTTGGGTTTGACATTACAAGGAACATCTGACTTACTCCGATCACTGGGGTGTTACAAAGGAATGAATTTAGATGGCGGCAGCAGTAAAAGAATGGTAATTTATGATCCTCAACAACAGCAACACAAGGTAGTATGTTTAAGTACAACCGAAATCAAAGCAAGTAATAATGGTGGAGAAGATAAAAAGGTCGAGCCTTCTAGACCAGTTCATTCTGCTATACTCTTTCTACCAAAAAAATGAATCAATGTCATAGTGGGGGGAGTGAGATGAGCACATTCAATAACAGCAACTATTAGCATCTTAAACACCTTATTAAAATCTTACATTAAACAAACGGAAATGGACAAGTATACATACGAGGTGAAGTTGATTTGTCTCAAATAGCAACATCGTCAGAATTCAACCCTAATAGTTTCGCCCAATCACCCTTTCGTTTCTTCATCCCTTCTACATCGGCCATCATCTCAGCCCGGACATCATCATCCATTTCATTCTTCAAATCTTCACGCAATTGCTTCAATTCATTCTTGCACTCTTTCCACATCTCCATCCAATGTTTTTCTTGCACTCGTAGCTCATCAATGGAAAGAATCTTCTCGCGTTTTAACTTGCGTTTCTTGTGGAACAAAGTAGCTTCTTCAACTTGAGGATGCATACGAAAGAAAGCATCCTTCGACTCCTTAAGCCTTGTGATTTCGGCCTCGTCCAGACGTTCCGCTTCATACTTCTTGTAGCATGCCTGTGATAGATCGATAACACACGTGATAGTGATATGAGATTGAAAGAGGATACACAAAGATGACAGTAACAAGAATATATACTCACAAAGGTGAAATGTCGATTGTATCCGTACAAATCCCACTTGTCACAAATCTTATGGTTGGTACTCGTCCTCAATTCACCTGTTGCTTCATCGACATATATTCCCTTTTGCCAGAAGAGAGTCAACGCTTCATGCTTCGTCAAAGCGAGCTTTTTGTTCCGTTTCTTCTTATTGGTTGTCTCGGACGTACCTCCATCATTATTTGGGAGGGTGGGGATATCACTATCAACACCCCCCTGCTGTGGTATAGACTCAATAATATTCATCAGTAGATCAATTATTTCTGATGTTACTGAAGGAGATTGAGTGTTTGATTGCTCACTGGCCCCACTTTGCCACTTTATCCTGATTTCAGTATCCTGAGATTAGGATGTTCGATCGAATTCTTGCCTCTCTTCACTCTTCCCCAACCAAATTTTATTTCCTCTACTTCTTCCCGACCATTGGCGGCTGCTGTAGGTTTGCAATACAAACAAACATATCCTCCATCCATAACGGCATTTAACTTGTTGTCAATAAATAAATCCAATAATATGGCTCCATCATCGTCGTGTCCTTGCAAGACAAAGACTTCGGGGTCAAAGGTCGATCACAACTACCATGATTATTCTCGATATATCAACGAGGGTGGTGCGTTAACCAAGCATAAGAAGTCACACAATAACTTTCCCCGTCGTCTCCATACATTGATATCGGAACATGACAATTCTGGTGTGATTACTTGGATGGTAAGATTTATATTGATTTATTTAGCTTGCACATAAAATGTGCACATCATATGTCTCTAACATAATTATATCCACACACCACATTACACTAGCCACACGGCCGTGCTTTTAAGATTCTTGATCGGGGACGTCTTGTATCAGAGGTTATTGGTAACTATTTTGCAACTGCAAAGTATGAGAGTTTCACCCGTCAACTAAATGGTTGGGGGTTTAAGCGTCTACATCGGAAGGGAGGAGGTAAGGCAGCCGCATTATTATATTATTTATATCCATATTGGTGTTTTATACATTAATACTCACATATATCTCTAAATAATATTGTATGCATGATCTAAAGATGAAGGGGCTTACTACCACGAGGCCTTTTTACGAGGCCTGCCCGACCTAACTTGTTTCGTCCGTCGGCTGCCGCCTTCAGCTGGAGGCAAACCTCTACCAAATCCTGAAAAGGAGCCAAGGTTCTTTGAGATGAATCCTCTTCCCTCGTCAACCCTTGTTTTACCAAAGTCGTCAAAGTCTTGTTCTGCTTCAAAGGCAAGGACTGCTCGTCATTCAAAGGCTGCCAATCGCTCCAAGACCAAGGTGGTTCGTATTAAGATTCAGTCTGCAACCCAAAGCGGCCAGAAAGGAGAAGGTAATGTTAACAACTCGGGAACAGTTTGTACCTCAAGTAATGTTGCACGATCAATTGTGAGTACCTCTTCCAGTACGCCGTCGTGGGAAGACATGCCAAAGGTGATGATGCCGGTTGACGATCACAATGCCAATGCTGCTACTCGAGAGTGTTGGGAGTGTTTCTCGTTCTATTGCAACTGTTAAGAGAAGGGGAGATTGGGGAATAAATATGGAGTAGAAAGAAAAGTTGAATCACTCATATGCCAGCTATTTACTCCAAAATAAACTAAGGTATAGAAGTTACTATACCTTATTTTTTTTTAAACCTGGTATCCGTATAGTTATCAACACAACTCCTCCCATTCATCCCCTCAACAAATATCCCTAGCCAATTATCCTATACTGGTACCTCCTCCCACTTGTCGGCCTCAAACGCCTCTTCCTTATTATCATCCTCATTATCGTTACCACCGGTAAGTTCTTCATCACCTAAAAGATTTAACCATCCCATCATATGAGGACGGCCAATAGCCCTATCCTCGGGAACTTGATATGCCTTCTCCTCGACAACGGGCTTCTTGGTGGCAGTAGCCTGCTCCCCTCCTCCTCCAAAGTCAAACGAGAAAATCTGCTTGGCCTCCTGTAGAAATAGATTTGATCACATGATTGTGTGTGCAGGAAAAGTGTGAGATAAACAGATATTACACGCAAAACACACACAAGACAGGTCTCTTAATCACTTACGCTCTGAACTTGTCTTGTAATATCCTCAGTGCTGCCCGCTGTACCCTTTTCAATAACCTTTGCACTATCCAAAAATCGAACCAATGAATTCTTATCATGGTCAAATGTATAAGTTTGGAAGTATCCAGGATTATTCGTATATTTCATATTCTTAACATTGGCAACATACTCGGTGTATGGGTCACGTGCCTCTTCGGTACCAATAGATGTGGCGACACATAAATTCCATAATGTCATTGTTAAATCACCATATGGATCAATTTGCATATTGAACATTTGTTGATATAACCGTTTGAGTCCTTCCCGTAAGGATGCTGGATCGACATTATTCTCGGGACAGAATTCTTCAAGCATGTACTTGCGTAATGAGGTACCCCCTTGGATACTTAATGCCTTCTCAATGAATCTAACCTCGGGTGGTAAGTCATCAAACAATTCACTTTCATCGACAAATGCCTTGGTCATTTTCTGAGCCATGACAACAATCCTACTAACCTCGTTCAATCTAAAAATGATTGGTGGATCAGGTAGGTACCGTTTAGGATCACCAGTATACAACTGTGCCAAGAAATTCATACCCTCATCATCGGGAATAGTATCCAACTCCATTGCATCATTATACTTCTTCTCCCAATGTGCTACCATACTTTTTAATACCAAGTAGTTGGCAGTACGCTCATACAACTCACCCGAGCAATATGACTTCACATCCAAATTACCAAAGTTGGGACCAACATTGGCTTCGGCATTCAGTAATATCTGTCGGAATGGTGCAGAGATATGATCTTCTAATAGTAAGAAGTGTTTCCATAATGCGCGTAATTCAGTTGCCTCCTCTTTCTTAAATTCACTCTGTGCACGTAACTTCAACCGTCCCAATGTCTTCTTCATACGATGGCCTAAGTAATCGCGATTACTCAATACAAAGTCAACTGCCGGATTGGATATCTGTGGATGAGGTGGAATACCCAACCATTCCTTACCCGTACTTGAATTCTTAAGTGGTACTGTACATGCATCCTTCAATTGTTGTACCATTTCGGGTACAGTAATAGTCTTCCAATCAAATCGATACTTATCAACAATCTCGGGACTAACACCAGGGAACATTTGCGCTAGTCTATACTCCGGACCCATACTTGATAAGATAACCGCCTTACCAGTGACCTTATCCATAACATACTTCCCCTGTTGGATACGTGCAATACCCGTATCTGGATCGGTAACTACCGTGGTAACATCGGGTTGTACCTCCCCTTCATATGTTGGCATGTCACTAACTGACGCAGATGATACGACACTTTCACCAATTGTACCATCCTTCTCGGTTATACGTTCACCTGATAATTCCTGTTCTAACTTTGTCTTCTGTGTTGGTTTATTATTACTTGCTCTTTTTGCTATTGGAATTTGTGATTCTGCTGGTACCTCATTCGATGCACCAATCTCACCACCGCCGAGTAATATTGGCTCATTGAAATTTGCACCAGACTCAGAATCTTCCTCCTCTTCAATAAAGGCAGGCTGTGTTCGACGTTTCTTCTTCTTTTTGTTCTCCTTTCGTCTTGCAGATCGATTGTAAAGTTGTGTTGTTGTTGTTGATGATATTAATTTAGATGATCTGGTATCAATTCTACTACCTATTTGGATACCACTACTATATGAATGAGGAGATGTAAAGGCATGTATTGATAGCGTAGTAGTAGTTGTTGTCAGCACTATGGCTGCTGCTGCTGCTGCTGCTATTGTCCTCTTCATCTTTATATTGCACTACATCTATATATCATATCATATTGTGCAAATAATGACGCATCAACTTCAACTCTTTTATTTTATGCCAAGTGGAACTTGTCATTAAAGGAACTTTGACGATACGATACTACGAGCGATATCAGATTATTGATTGATTATAATATACCTACGCTCTTTTGATTAGTAGTTAGGTGGTTTACAGGGAAGGATGATAGTTTAACAGAATCATGATGTTGACAGTATTACAACTTCTATCAAGTTGCTTTGTAATTTATTGCAATGCATTATCAACAACAAGTCCTGGTATGATAAGGTCACAATATACTGGTCATGATAGAATAGCTGTCAGTGTTAGGGGTAGAAGTCTGTTTCAACAATCAAAGAGTAGTCAAGATTTATTATTACCACCATTGCAGCAATCGACAAGAAGAGATAAAAAAATAGTACGACCACAACAATTATTATCACATGTAGTAGGCAGACTGAAGAGAAAGATATCTTTTAGTAGAAGAAATAAGCATGATGATACTACTTTGAATTCTAGTATCTCCTCCCCTGTAAAGCAGCAAAGACAAATGAGTAGAACATTCTACTACTCAACTGCATCAAGAATGGCAAGGGTACAATCATTTGCCAACTCGCCATTATCTTGTTCTACATCTATACTTCAGCACTCGTCTACAAGAGAAACATCATCACAATTACAAATGGTACTCTCAACACCCGATACAATAATAGAACAGGCATCAACTCAAAAACTATTAGACACATTACTCGATGAGTCAGTTCGGACACAATCACGACAACCAATTATGATGCAATTCAATCCAAAGCGGATATGGATATGGCGTCAATGGCGTGGCACGGTCTTTAGTGAAACTTGGAAGTCAGCATGTCTTAACATGGCCTTAGCAACTTTCGTTGTTCTTTTATACGGTGCATATCCAAATATACGAGACTTATTACAAGGATTTAGTATATTATGGGGACAATTATTAAGTGTAACAACCTTCACGTTGACATTCTTTTTAAATCAAAGTTATGGTTTGTGGCGAAAGTGTTATGACTATTCAAGGAGATTACAAGGACGGTTGAATGATTTAGGTATGACATTGGCAGCTCATGCTACACGAACTAAGCCAAGTAGTCCGGATATACCCTCGACGTATACACCTCAAAGTCGTCAGGCGTTGGAATTGGTATCACGATATGTCCGTGTATTCAACTTGTTAACATATGCAAGCTTTACAAGATCACACCGTCCAATATTAACACCCAGGGGGATGAGACGATTAGTTGAACGGGGAATAATAACACCACGTGAACGTGAGATATTAAGTGACGCGGAAGTACCAGCGACACAACGTCATAATGCAGTATTGGTATGGTTAATGAGATTATTCACCGAGGGGATGGATGCTGGTATATTCGAGGGTGGTACTGGATTTGAACAGCAGTTCATGGAAAAGTGTCATGTCATACGTGCACAGTATGGTGCTATTGGTGATGAATTACAAGGACGCATGCCATTGGCATATGCACACATCGTACAAGTTTTATTAGATGTTGTCTTATGGATGTACCCCTTTATGGCATTAAGTACGGGTATGGCATGGCACACGGGAATTGTGGGTACGGGATTATTAACAATCTTTTATCAGGGATTATTTGATCTGGCCAAACAATTCTTGGATCCATATGATAATGAGAATTATGGTAAGGGTGATGATCCATTGATGATTGATACACTTATTGCCGAGACGAATGCTGGTAGTATACGATGGATGAACTCCTTTCAACAACAGCCGTGGAATAGACAATTACTTAACGATGGAGAGATGTATGATAGTATACTTCCATTGAGAGGTTATTCTGTCGAGGAACTAGTAGAGCAAGAGGCCCAGGAAGAACAGGAACGATTAGACAGGGAAGAGGCAATCAAGGAGAAGAAGAGGAAACAAGAGGAGAAGGATAGGCAAAATGCTGAAAACTTGTTAATGGGCCATGTGGCGAATAGAACTTCTGCATCAACCTTCAACGCCGCGGAAAGTTTAAATGGAACGGCATTTCTCACACCAGCGGGCGAGGTATTATTGGATCGAGTTGGTGGAATGAACTCCATGCAGAAATTCATGGAAGTGTCGAATGGTGAAGTCACAACATCACAACTCTTACCGTCAAGCATAGCAAACTCGATAAAAGAGGCCAGGGGAGTAGAAGATCTAGACGAGAACATCACTTCCACTACCACGACAGAAACGGAGTCGAATAAAGTATTGACCCTTGCAGATGGGACACTCGTCACACCAGATGAAAGTTTGACAATGAATGTTACAGAAACTTCTGAAGACAATGTTCCCATATCGACTGATGATACGAGTCCTAACCCAGAAACGATCAGTGAGCTAGCGTCGTCTCCTCTACTAGCTAAAGATGAAGAATCAACATCAACACCGTCCGATGAGGATGCTCTACAACCTATACTATATGATTCGAACGAGGTAGCATGGGATCAATTAGGTGCAACACCAAACTTTGATGAGAGTATTGCTGAGATGGAGATATACAAAGCAAAACTGGTGGGAAAGAAGATACCAACTAGTAGTTCATATCAAAAATCCCTTCTGCCTGCTAGAAAAGCTCGTATGTTTGATGAGAACCTGGAGGATGACGATCTTGAGAATGAAGACATATTCGAGCCAATGAATATAGAATGGTTCGATGAAGTCAGAGACGGAAAAGAATATCGTGAGTTCAATCTTCTTAAGATGTTTGTCTAGATTCTATATCTTTGCTCTAGCATACTAACATAACATTCATCTCTCTTGCTAGGTCTATCTCAAATGCTTGCTGATGAGGAATGGATTGAGGAGAAAGCTGAGACCGATGACTCTGCCAACGAGCCTATGACGTATGAGGAATTTGCAGAGAAAGCTACTGAGCTAATCTCACAGGCCAAGAATGAGATCCTTGAGACAAAGGAAATTATGAGTGTCAGTCCAGGAAATGAGGCTGAATATGATGTCAGCAAGAAGGAAAGTAGTAAAAGCTCAATATCATCATTGCCAGTGGCACGACGAATGGTATCAGACGCGGAGCCAGAACCTCTGTATGATCAAACCAAGCTGGATGGGATATCTCAGTTGTGGGGTGCTCCACCTGATGTGTTAGAGTTTCACACTACAACAGTTGATGATTCAGATGATCAAACCATACTAAATGATGGTGTTGATTTCCGAAATGTATATTCTTTATGGGGAGAAGAAGGAGTCCCAGGCGTACCAACACAAGACGAAGAAGAGAAGGCGCCTGCAGCTCCATCAATGGATGGATTCTCTCAGCTATGGAATGAAAAATTATCACCCTACAATGGAGAAGACCCCGATGAAATAGATCAGAATGAAAGATCTACAGAGGATCTTCAAACCTATACAGGATTTGAGTGGTGGGATGAGGTAACGGAAGATGGTAAAGAGATGAGACTGTCGCAAATGTTAGCTGATGAGGAGTATGAGGAAATAGTGGAGGAGGAAGATGAAGCGCCTATGACGTTTGAGAAGTTTGCCGAAGAGACAGTCAATTTGATAGAACAAGCTGAAGATGAAAGGAGAGAGACTGAAGCAATTCTGAGTGCTCCCCCAGGCGCCAACTATCTAGACGAGGATGAAGAGTTAGACGCTTCGTCGGATAATACTGAGGAGGCGTTTGCTGATGGTAAGATAATGTAGTGTGTGGTACTTTCATGTTTTGTATGCATAATACGTATGCATAATTCTTACTCATTTTCTTATGTTTGCCTTCAGTCGCTTCGTCCGAGGAGTTTGAAGAATTACTACAAGAATTATCTGAAGCTAATGATTTAGATGAGCCATCCCAACTCGACTGGACTTCCATCCTTGAAGATGCTACTGTAGAAGCTGACAGTATCGACGATGACATTGTTTCTGACAAGGATATAGATATTCTTGCAATGGATGATCTTCCAGAAGAGGATGAAGAAGCGGATATTGAGGACGTGGTGGAAGACAACAACTCGTTACCCATAACAGAAGTAGATGATAGTGATGGCGAACCAGACAATATTGAACTATAAAATATTAACAATCTAGGGAGAAATCATGCTATATTGTTGTACAGTCCGATCTACCCATTTACTAAATCTATATAAACGCAGTGCAATTCTGACTGACTTGCTTCGGTTGCCCACTTTGTGGTGCAGAGATAGCTATCAGGATATTAAGAAGTGAAAAAAGATACGGGGTATCTTTTTAAAGTGAAAGACCGAGTGGTACTGATACTCTCTCTAGCTGGCCACTTGCCATCATATCCCTACCCTGGTTTATTATTGCAACAAACAAATTCAACCGGATAGTAGTATGAGTGATCGCACCTGCTCTCGCTGTCTACAATCATTCCCACGATCAGGTTTCTCAACAACCCAATGGTCAAAAGGTGGCGAGGCTAAATGCAAAGGCTGTACCCAAGCACAACTTGTCCGCAAGTGTTCCGGTTGCAAGAAGAAAGTTCCTCAAGCTGGATATAGTAAGAGCCAATTGTCAAAGGGGAAGGGTGGAAAATGCAAAGATTGTATTGATTCGAAATTAGTAAGTGCCAGTAGTGTAAGTGCCAGTAGTGTTGAAAAGTTGGAAAAAACTGAAGCTTACCGTATTCGGAAGGATAATAGTATTGATCCTAAAGATCGGTTGATTCAGTTTTGTGAATTGAATACTATCATGGAGTTGGGTGAATTGAATGGGTGTTTAATCCTACCCGAAACTGTTGACATTCCAAATTGTGAGTGTGCTGAATGTAATTGCGAGTGTGCTGGAGGGAATGATACTCCTCTCACCACATTTACACCATATAAGTATTGGGGACTTCCTGCCAATGGGATCCTGCAAGGAGCGAAGAAAAATATTGTAAAGATGGTATTGAAACGGTTTCGCTACTTCTATGAGATTGATATGCAATGGTTTGTATCAAATGCTTCCTCGGCTGAGCCTTTCTTTGATGAGGTGGCGGCAATGCATCAGACAGGTCCGGGTATCATCTTTACGGAAGAGATCAGTGACTGGGGAGAATATATTCTTGACATAAAGGAAGCAATATCCCCATGGGAACGCCCCGATAATATCTCGTTAACTGAGGCGTACCAAGCTCGATTTGGTGGTACAACTCAGACAAGGATCGCATAATTGAGTTTTGTGAATTGAGTGGCCTCAATCATTTCAATATGATTGAGAGGGAAGGATGTGCGGGGATACCTGCTCGTCAGACAACAAACAGGTACTGGGGAATGTCTCCACAGGGTGGAGATTCTGATGAAGATATGTATGCTTGGCATTATTTTATGGATCTCGACATGGCTTGGATGAGAAGTCATGCGGATCTCGTTGACACTCATTCTGATGAAGTTGCTGACTTTGGTTACCGTAATTCTGTTCAGCAAGTGAGAGACATGATCCAGTAGCATCTTGAGACGGCGGGAAGTGCAACTGCGGCATAGCACTGAATGAAGGATTTAGTGGAATGGGGTTGGGGGGGGGGGGGGGGGGGAGAAAAAAAAGGGGGGGGTT
>Ga0214480_100148_pt1 | contig 32312 bp, 25 predicted proteins | sample M1_20Mar14CPVII9_3_FD_165042 | JGI IMG/M metagenome (GOLD analysis project Ga0214480, IMG submission 165042) | Marine eukaryotic communities from Monterey Bay, California, United States - M1_20Mar14CPVII9sort6BwellE17 | ecosystem: Environmental > Aquatic > Marine > Unclassified | place: USA... | reverse complement strand
GGAGGAAGCAGGGATCAAACAATAGGCAAGGAAATAATAAGAAGAGGCAAGGTAGAAATAATAATCAAAGAAATGGTGCAAAGAAACGTCAAAGTAATACTGCAACAAACGGAGCTAAGAAAAGAAATGGTTGGGGAGGACCTAAGTGGGTAAATACATCTGGAGGATCAGGAGGAGAATCAAATTGGGTATCTTCGGCCTGGTCATCCCCATCAGGAGACGATACATGGGTATCATCTGGTTCTGGCAAGTCGGGTAAGTCGGGATCTATGAATCCTTGGTCAGGAGGTGCTGCTTCCGCTGGTAGTAAGTCTGGCAAACCCAGTGGAGATGACGATGATTGGTCAGCTAGTGGTAGTAGTCGAAGCTGGTCTGGAGGTAACTCATGGGAAAGAGACTCATGGGATGGTGGAGTCGAGTGGATTAAGAAGACATACTATCCAACGTGAGTTTGGAGTATCTTGTCGTGTGCTATTCATTTCATATGAGTAAAGCTCTAACATTATCTTCTCATCTTCTATGCACAGACTGTTTCCTACAGTTGAACCCACGATGTTTCCAACGACTGAGCCTACTTTATTTCCAGTAAGTGATCAGATACTTGAAATCGATTGATTGTAAAGGATTGATACCGAAGTTATAAATGGCTTCAATTACTAACGCGCTCTCTCTCTCTCTTTCCCCTCTCTACTTTAAGACACTTCAACCTACAATTGTACCGACGATGTACCCAACAGAATACTATACAGAGTATCCTACAACTTATTACCCAAGTTATATTCCAACACTGGCTCCGTAAGTAGTTTTCTTGTCTATTGTCCCGTGTCCATTGACTGTATCTCATCAATCTTTATACCTTCTTTCTGTAGAACCTTGGCACCCACTCTGTCACCCTCGTTTAGCCCAACGTTGTCTCCAACGATTAGTCCAGTCAGTTTTTTTGATTTGTCATTTATCTGCTTTCCCCATCTCATGGTTTTATATCTAACACAATATTTCTTACTCTACTCTATAGACATTTAGTCCTACCTTGACGCCTACTCTATCACCAGAGGGTAAACCGACACGTAGACCTATCATACAAGCTAGTCCTAGGAATAGAGACACCGGCAACAATAGGGGAGGAGATAACATTTTGAATTTGAATGATATAATGAATGATCCGTAATTCGTTACTAGATTCTCTTGATATCTAATGGCAATGGCCTCTATATGTATAAGCGAGTGACAAATGTTTTGAGCTTTGTAGTATTCTTAAACTAACTGATATTGTGTAAAGGGAACGACAGTTTATAGAAATCTAGAGGTAGATAAGGTCCTAAATCTAGTTACCTAAAAGGCAAAGATACCGCAATGTTTTGACTCTCTGTTGCTTGCGTACATGGCATATATACGTGATTCAAGTACTTAGATATCTGTATAACCTCTCTATGGTCATATGCTCAGGAGACACGGCGCAATAGTTTAAAATGAATATATGCAATATAATGTAGGAGAACGACAGCTTAAGACAACACTTCGGGTATCCTAAAGGATACCTTATCTCTTCACCTATTGATTACACCAATGGAGTAACCAATTGAGTTGTAAATGTTGCATATCAGTTAACTGTGTACCATAAGGTGTTATTTTTCAAAGAAGAGGAAGATCAAAGTTTAGCAGACTTCGATTAAAGTTTGAAGATACTTTTGTTTTTTCACTATACAATACGGTATCTTTATGAACTATTATGAAGAACTACATCTACTCTACCTCCACTCACATATATAATAGACCTATTGGCAAACTCTTGTCAATCAAGTCAATCATCACGGTTCTACACAGGCCTCCTTGTTGGACTTCTAGAAGGGCTCAATGTGCTATTGTGTGAATAGAATGAAAATCTGAGTGAGTGAACTGACATACAAACATAACTTTCAAAAGCAAGCAGGTTCTTAAACACTCACGGTGTCAGAGTAGGACTCAGAGTAGGACTAAGCGTTGGTGAGAGTGTAGGAGATAGAGTACTGTGTGGTACAATGAAAGATGTCGTAAGTTTAATACTCATAAACTACAGAAGAATACAAATCAGATTATTGAATGTACACTTACGGGCTTAAGGTGGGGCTCAACGTTGGACTGAAAGTTGGGGATAATGATCTAAAAGAAGATAAGAGAGAGTATGGATGTGTAAGCGAGAAGGAACATAAGAGACAGACGTCCGTACAAGCTTTCAAGGGAAGTACTCACGGCGAGAGGGTCGGGCTCAAAGTTCTTTAATGTAGTGAAACAAAGAAGAAGAAGAAGAAGATGTGAGCAATGAACATACAGGATATATCTTTATCATTCAAAGTTTGCACGTACGGTAAGAGTGTAGGTAGCAATGTCCTGTTCATTCAAAGTAGTGACACATAGAAGAAGATGTGAGGTGATGGAGAAAAAAACATAAGATATACAACAAGATATCTTCTTACGGGTTCAACGTTGGGGATAGAGTAGGTATATACGAGGGCATATTTGTCGATGGTATCATTGTTCTATTCAACAGAGGGAAGAAAGTGTTAGATAAGGTTCATGATATCACAAAACGATATGATCTAAATGTATAACTCACGGAAAGAGAGTAGGCTCAATGGTGGGCTGTAAAAAGAACATCAAAGTTTGAATGAGTGTAAGATCAATACGGAAGAACAAAGAGAAACACTATAGCTTCAATACTTACAAACATTGTGGGCTCAATCGTTGGGAATTCAGTTGGATATGCAGTTGGTTCAACTCTGTTGCGCATATGAGAGAGATCAGATATTTGGTCAGCGAGAGATTCCTTACATATTCAAGTCAAAGAGACAAAGAAAAGATACACAATAACAAACTCACGTTGGATGATACGTCGTAGGCATGTATGTAGGTTCACAAGTACAAACTTTAATCATTTGCTTCGTTTCACCCCATGCCACAGGATGAGGACTCTTAATATATGTACATGGACATTGCTTCTCCATGTTCCATTGTACAACACCCGACCATGAATCTCTCTTCTTCCTTGTTGTCCATGCATTGTCACTAGACCATGAATCATCTCCTGATGTTGACCAGGATTGACTACCTCCTGACGACCTTCCTGATTTGCCAGATTTTCCGCTACCAGATGCCCAATCACTTGATGAGCCCGATGACCACTTGTCACCTGACGATCCCCACCTATTACCACGGAACTTTCCTCCTGATCTTGAAGCTCTCCATCTATTGTTATTTCTACTTCTTTGATTTTTACCACTGCTGTTCCAATTGTTGTTACTTCTGCTACTTCTCCGACGATTCTTGTTGCTATTACCTCCTCTGTTCCTGCCTCTGTTACCAGAAAGTTGTTCCATATTATTCAATAGTAGCTTATTAGCATTAGCGGTCTTCATCCTATTTGTACCGCCGCTACCATTTCGAGCAGCATTCTTGTTACTATGTAAATGAGCACCCTTCTTGACAGTAGTATTCGATGTTCTCTTCTTAACTGCATTCGTCCGTGTGTTGTTGGTACTACCTCGGCTACCATTGTTTTTATTGACGCCATTACGTTGTTTTAGTACTGAATTATGTATATGCAGATTATTCAATTTGGATAGTTGATTATTACTCAAACGTCCTCCTCCTCTCTGTTGTTTTACACTTTGATTATTCTTCTTATTGGTACGAGCCTGTAGCTTACGATTGGTATTAGATGATATGAAGCTATTACTATCTTGTCCTTTGAGCTTTACATATAGACTTTGTTGCAATGATTGTACCGGAGACTTTCCTCTAGTTATATCAATATCATTATTCCGATTATTATTTGATGCTTGTATCTCAACATTACTCTCGGCGGCGGAGACTATATGCACACTAGCAATAGTTATCACAACTGCACAAACAACAGTTGCAAATGCCAAACGAAATGGCAACCAGTGCCTCTTCCTCGATCGTCCCCGTCGTCCAATACGTCGTCGCATTGTAATACTCTTTAATATAATTCTTCCTATTGTGTTTCAAGTTTTATATGCTTTAGTAAATACTTTAGTATATTGATATCAGTATAACCTCACCTTGATTCTCGGTATCAAGCTCTACTACTACGGCTGCTATGCTTTGAGTGCTTTGAGTTGCTTTAAGTCGTCCCATGTCATTGATTAGCCGTTTAGTGCTCTCCCCTCTCTTTAATTTGCCGTTCATGACATTTGCGAGAAAGCCGAACTCAACCGGTATCTATTTGCTTATCATAATATTTAACCAATATTATGGTACACTTGATTGATTAAGGTCATCAAGTGTACCATAATATTGGTTAAAGTTTATTAATTTATCTCAGCATAAAACAAATACCCTAGGTGTCAGAGTTAGTAAGTTTCATAGTACTATTTAGTTTATCTTATCATACATGTGCCCTTTGTAGTTTTCCAAGGAGGTCATCAAATAATTGTATCGGCGGCAACGCAAGATCATCTTCTTTCATACTCGCACTTGTACTACTATCATCCTTCTGATTATCCCAATGCTTACCAAGTGTCGATTGTACACTCTTTTGTTCTTCGATCAACTCTTCCATCACTTTATAGTCAGGTAATATCTTCGTGTCACTATCATAATGCTCTAGAGAGGCAAGGGCATGAAGTAGCTGTGCAGACTTAGATGCTACAACTCGTGCTTCTTCCCATGCAGCTGAGACCATCCCTAAATATTCCATGTTCATACCTCGTTTTCCTCCTCCAGCCCTATTACCACGGGCATTGGCTAAACCGCCATGATGATTGTTAATCAATCCTGTTATATGTCGATTTAGCTCTCGATAGGAGGCTACAGCAATTCCGAATCTTACAATATCCATTGCCACTGTTGACTTTGAATATAAAGTAGTGTTCTCGACAAGAGGTGCCACTGCAATATCATCCATTCGTTTACTTCGAGCAATCGTTTCTTCCTCTGAAATTACATGTGCTAAATCGAGTAGTCCATCAATATTTTTCTGCTCAATCTTCTCAGACAATGAGGTTGTCCATACACGAAATGATTGGTCATTAAATGCTCTGAAAGTATGACATCTACCTTGAGAAGTTACAACACGAAAGGTGTTGGGAATCCGATTATTTAGTGGTGTCAAATAGTAGCCACTTCTTGAAGACGAACATTGCCTTATTGGTTGTTGGGAGCCTTGTTCTCTTTGGATCAGAGTAGCTCGATGAAGTTTAAAACTCTTGTGTCTACCAACTCTTATGGAAGATAATATATCATCAAAGCTCTTAGAAAGGGGTCTCATTCGTCCTATGAACCATAGTCGATCTTCTGATAAAACACAGTAAACTCTCCTCCATACATTTGGATCTTTTTGACTTTGTTTCAATAGATAACCTGAAACTAGAAACGCAGGATCAAATACATTTTGAAGTATTGCAACACGACGTCTCTCTTGACTCATTTGCTGCATTAGCGGATTGTTTAACTCTTCTTTGCTCACCTCGTCAATACTCAAATCATCTTCATCTTCGTGATCACTTTCACCACCATCGTCTTCAGTACAATAGCCTTCCAAATCAACATATGCAGGTATACTTTGCATCTTTGTTGATTCTGAATAAGGTCCAGAGCCGCCTAAAGGACTGCTAGGTTGAAAGTAGAAACGAAATGTAGGCTGAGGACGTCGGAAATCTTTCTCAATTTCTTCACCCAAATTGTAACCCATTTCCTCTTCTGCCTCTTGTCTCTTTTTGGTTATCAATGTAATCATTTCATCACGAACAGTTAGTGGATGTTCATTAGGATGGATTGTTCTAACAAGATGTATGGGATCTAGACCGTGATCATAACAAGGAGTTGGTATTTTAGGAGGCGATGAAGATACTGCAGATTTCCTTTGAGTAGATTCATTAGTCGACACTTGCTTTTGTGTACTCGGTGGTAGCTCAGATGCAAGTGTAGTCCAACCCTCTCGACATACTCCTGCTTTTGAACTTCGAGAGGAAGTAGCGCTCGAAGTAATACCGCTCTTAAGGTCGTCACCATCTGCATCATCTGTTGATACTACTGAGTTGCTTTCGCTAATCGTCTTAGATATTGTAGGCGGTTCTGATCTGGGTAAATGAGACATCTTTTCTGCTGTTATCTTCATGTTAAGCTGATGATTACCAATAAGACCTTCAGAGATTCCTCTTCCACACTTCAGTGCACCTTCAAATGACTGTTGTTCTTGTTGTTGTAGATTGTTGTGATGTTGAAAGAGTCGAAGACGTTCTTTTTCTGCAATTGATTCTTCGTGTTCAAATCTCAGGTATCCCTTTGGTGGTCTATCAATAGTTCCAATTAGTACTAGGGCATCTATCTCTTCATCTTCGTCTATAGTTGTTTCAAGTGTATTGTTTATACTTGCAGAATCCGAGTGATGAAAGCTATATTGTCTACTAGTACTACTCTCTGAATGTGATAAACGTTTTTGTAGTGAAGGATATGTTTCTCTACTATGAGCGCCCTCTTTGTCATTATTTAAGATTCGCGGCAACCCAAACTTTCCTCTGAGTAATGCTGTAACATCTTGTGTGCGTGCTTTGTCTGTCAATCTTACCGCAGCAGATGTTGTTGTAGTGGTTGATGATGCATAATTTGATGTAGGATGGTTTTGTGTATCATTAACATTATTACCGCGAGGTGCAAATACTTGTAGATATATTCTGTGTGATTCTTGACGACTCATCTTGATTTAATTATCAGTCTTTGTAGGATATGATATAGTAGTAGTAATGTGGTAATGTATTGAAACTGGGCTATCGTATACTATTGTTTAATTGTTTGATATCTCTACATCAAATAATATATTATCGTAATTTCGAAGTTGATTGTACTTATTGAGTATCTTTTTTTATCTTCTCTACCACGCCACTACTAATTATAACAAACAAGTATTTCATTAAAAAGGATTACTTATACTGATACTATTCAATTTGCAATGAAGTTCCAATACCAATCTCTCAACAAATCTCAAACCTCGACAGCGAGCATACTAAGTTAATAAGTACGAAGTACGATGTCTACCGATACTCACCGGACCACCGCCAAGAAAGAAAGCATGAAATTGTTCTTCCTCTAAAACATTACTATTATTACCTAATGCCTTAATGAGCATAAGAGATATATCATTGTTCAGGGAGAGAAAAATGGTATTAAAGTTATACTTGAACTTGTTATTATTCTAGAAACTCTATTGTAGAAACTCAAGTTTGTTATCTAGTTGCCAAGCAAATTGCAACATTGTTTGATCTTTGCGAGTACAGAGTAAATATAAGTATCTAGCGGTGCCATTATAATATCATTAAAGCAGCAAAATGACGGTGAGTTTGGAAATTGTATGGCATTGCAATTCTATATTGATATCTATCCTTGTAAGCAATTCCTAAACTCTCATGTTACAACATCACTGTAATACAAACTTTACATAAACCGATACTCTACTATGATATTATCTTCCAAAACAAATAAATGAAACGATACGCTTTCTAATAATTACATATGTACTACAATGTCGATCATTGCAAAATAAAACATCAACAGGAAACTGATCCAATAGCCGACTTACAAAGTCGTCTGAAAGATTTAGAATTATCCAAAGCTCATGCTGATACTAGTGCAATCATAAGAAAAGAAAGGGCAGATATGTTACTAAAGCTACGGAAAATAATGGAAGTAATGGAGTCAGAACAAGCCAGTGGCGGTGGAGGTGCAAGTAGTAAAGAATTAGAAGAGTTAAAAGCAGAAAATGCAGAGTTGAAGAAGGTGAATGCCAAACAAAATTATAGAATTGAACATTTGGTACACAATCTAAGAGAATCAATGCAATGATTTTGTGACCATATGAAATTTGCAATACTCAGTCAACTATCTATTGATATTACATATGGAATTGGATAGTTATGTAAGATGCCGATGTCAAGAGTGTATTATTTTAAAGAGCAGATAATGCCTCAGCTAACACATCACTATTGGGACACCAATAAGAGTCATACTTTTGTTTCCTCTTCTCTTTAGTACCATAGCCAGAGGTGATATTAACATCAGATGCTCGGACTTCTATAATTCTGCTTTCTTCCCAATCCAGTGATAGAAGGGATTGTACAATAAGAGCACTCAAATCTTCACGAGCAATAGGTTTCTCGGTCTCTTGTGTATCAATATCATCAATACTTTGTACAATTCGAACATCAAGTTTGTTGCTTATACCCTTCTCGAATGTAAAAGTCAAATCCTTGGATAGCGGGGAGTTTGTTCGTATGTATGTGTATTTAATTCCCTCTTCTTCTAGAATATTCACAAACTTTGAAGGCTGCACTGTTCTTGGAGTTTCGAATACAACTAAATGACTCAATCCAGCTGCTTTACATGCTTGGACACTATTCCGGAATATATTTATATGAATATCAGCATCGTCACTTGGCGCAACATCTTGATTCCAAGCTCCATATCTCTCATCTAAATATATCTCATAAACTTTTTCATTTGGACTGCTTTCATAGGTGTTGAGAGTAACCTTTCTTTGTTCTAACTGATATGATGTACCAATAATTGCAGCATCGAAATCTTTAAGACGATCTTTAATATGATTGACATCAGATGTATCTACTAGACGTACTAAATCCTCGCTACAAAATGCCGCTTTGAATTTACTTCCAAGTTCTTTGTTTAGTGCCTCCAGTGAACCAGAGGTGGCTCCTATTGCTCGTGGTGAGCCTCTAATGTTTGAAATGCCGGTACCATATAACGATGATGCTCTTTGAAGGAATCCGTAGGTAATAGCACCCATATATCCACCCGTACCAAATACAGCAATCTTAAATATTATAGTCATAGTCATAGTAGTTCATCAGGAACATTATATCACATCAATATACATTGCAGAGGAAGAAAAGTTATCATATTACACACTGTAGGCACTCGCTTATGATAGTAGCACCATTTTAAGACGAGATGACAATGTTAGTAATAGAGGCAACATAATCACTTCATCGTCAAAAGCCTTTATTACCATAAGCGAGTGCCTACAGTGTGTCATATTACATCAATATACATTGCAAAAGGAAGAAATACTCACCTTCTTCTTCTCTAGCGGTTTGGCAGCACAACCTTTGGGTGGCTGGTTGTTCATGTGCAAAAAAGATGATACTCGTATATTTTGTGCATGAGATGTAAATGCGTCTGAATTAATAACAGTGCATAATAAGAGTAGTACCGCAGTACTATATGAATACACTGTTGGTAGTACCATCATCATCTGCTTTTATTGAATAAATACCACTCACTAAAGTCCAGACAGCGTCAAGTACAATACAATAAAATCTATAATCAAGTACTGTCCGTTTGCTATGAAAAAATATTGAAAAACTTAGCACCCTTATTACTCAGGCTGTAGCCATAATTTTTTCATGAAACCTTTTACACGACATAGCCTAGCTATCAAACTGTGGCGTAGAATCTCTTTTAATGTTAGACTTTCATTTTCAGGTACTAAAATAGTGGCGCTGGATAAGCAAGCATACATTCGGTATCCTAAAAATAAAAATGCTTTTCAAGTTAAGCAAGGTAAGTATAACACAAAAAATAGTTTAAGTACCTATCTATCTTAAAAGCTCCGGTATCTTCTGCAGTCGGAGATCTAAATTTTAACTAAGAAGAAGTCTTTTGTGTAACTTTTAAATTATATATTTCGATTCACCTCACTCTCAGCTTTCCAAATCACCTTCGAACATCAAAATTGGACCAATAGAAAAAATTGAAATTTTTTTTATAGCAAACGGACAGTAGGACACACGTACAGGACAAGTTGTCAACTAACGGTATCCTACCATGAGAGTAGAAGTGTTACAGTACACTGAGTAACCTTGATTTCCAAATTCCAAATCATAATTATGTATAATCAATCCAATCAGCCTCCTAATCCTCCTAATCCTCCTATTTCAATAGCCATCTCAATAATGAACCAATATATCGCCTCTACCATTCTTTGCGTCCTTCTAGTAGTATCATATGCACATGGTAAATCACAAGAGCTCAACCCAACAACTTTTGCGAATACTCTAACTTCAAAAAATAGGTGATGGCGTGCAATACAAGAGCTCAATAGAGTATTTCAATGTGAAATGTGAATTGTGTAATGTGTAGTATGTTGGAATGTATACTATCTCACCCCTTCTCTCTGTTTCAAACAAACAGTTTTGTGAAGTTCTACGCACCGTGGTGTGGCCATTGCAAAGCGTTGGCACCTGACTGGGATACTCTAGCAGATAAGTATGCAGCTTCATCTTCGGTTGCAATAGTTTCTGTTGATTGTACAGCTGATAGTAATGAGGATTTATGTCAAGAGTATGGCGTCCAGGGATATCCTACACTCAAATATTACAAGGATGGTAATAGTGCGAGTGAAGACTACAATGGAGGACGGTCATTAGACGAATTAGAATCATTTGTTGATGAAACATTAAACAAAAAGTGTATTGTTGGATCTGCAGAAGATATGTTACTTGAAACATCGAACTGCTCCGAAAAAGAGTTCAAGTATACAGAAAAGATGAGAGCTAAGACTGGTGATGAGATTAAAGCGCAAATAGATCGACTGGATAAGATGAAGAATGACAAAATGAAGCCAGAGTTGAAGAGTTGGCTTTTTCAACGATTGCACATTCTTAATAGTTTACACTTTGAAGTGAATGATGAGTTTTAAGATTGCAATATGATACTGATCAAAAGAATGAGAATAAAGAGGAAAGAGTTTGAAGTAGTTCAAACTAGTTCAAACGCTATCATAGATTGAATAGCTGCAATTGAAAGGCTCTATATTAGACTAACTCTGCTCAATTATGATCAATGTGATCATTCTTCACCTTCAGCTACTTCCACTTCCTTCTTTGTCACAGATTTGATAATACCCACTGCTACCGTTTGTCGCATATCTCTAATAATAAAACGACCTAATGGAGCATATTCACTGAAAGGTTCCACACAAAGAGGCTTTGCAGGTACCATTGTCACAATTGCCGCGTCGCCGTTTTGAATAAATTCTGGATTTTGTTCTACTACTTTTCCTGTCTTACGATCCATTCTCTCCTTAATATGTGTAAATTTACAAGCCACATGTGCCGTGTGACAATCAACAACCGGGCAATATCCCACTGCAATTTTGCCTGGATGATTCATGACAATAACCTGTGCATCAAAGCTTGATACTTCAGAAGCTGGATTATCATCGGCATTTGAAGCGACATCTCCTCGACCTATATCTTTCACTCCAACCCCCTTGACGTTAAACCCTACATTCGTACCAGGTCCTACTTCATCACGTTCTTCATGATGTACCTCACATGATACTACCTCAGCCTCAATACCAGAGGGAGCAAACCTAACAGTGATACCAGGTTTGATAGTCCCAGTCTCGACTCGGCCAACAGGTACGGTGCCAATACCTCCAATCTTATAGACATCTTGAATTGGAATACGAAGTGATTTGTCCACAGGACGTTTGGGTGATGACACATTATCAAGTGCCTCCAATAAAGTAGGCCCGTTATACCAAGACATATTTGATGACTTTTCAGTGATATTGTCACCTAACCAACCAGATACTGGCACATACGATACCTTTGCCGGTTTATAACCCACCTTCTTGAGGTAGCTTGATGTCTCGCTCTTTATGGCTTCATATCTCTTCTCACTGTAATCAACACTAGCATCATCCATTTTGTTAATAACTACAACCATTTGTTTTACACCAAGAGTGTATGCAAGTAAGGCATGTTCACGAGTCTGTCCTTCACGAGATATACCGGCCTCAAAGTTTACAGAATCCACAACCATTACAGCAATATCCGCTTGTGATGTACCTGTAATCATATTCTTAATAAAGTCTCGATGTCCGGGTGTATCAATAACTGTAAAATCATACTTTTTAGATTGAAATTTCCATAATGTAATATCAATTGTAATACCTCGCTCTCTCTCGGCTTTTAGATTGTCCAATACCCATGCATATTTATGTGATGGTTTGCCTAATTCGGTACATTCTCTTTCATACTTGTCAATTGTCTTCTTGTCTATACCTCCACATTTATATATGAGATGTCCAGTAGTTGTAGATTTTCCAGAGTTATTATGTCCGATAACAACCAGAGAAATGAGATCCTTTGCCATTATTGTATTGTGTATTGTTTTATGCTATTGATAATCGATGCCAGTGTACAATCCCAAATATGAAAATGATTAGATGTCATTTTTTATGCGTCTTATCAATGTCACATATTATAAAGGAATAAATTACTTACCTGAAGATAAATAAGACTAAGAGAAGTGTATTTAATTAATTAGATTTGATAAGTTGTTTGGTAATAGTCTTGATTCTTGATGATTGGTTTAGATTTCTCTCAAGAAGTTTCTAACCGAGTGGAACTTCTATCTCTTTTTGCAACCATCCGTTCGTTATCGTCCTATGTATTACCTTATCCAATCTACTTGTATAATACATACAGCAAATATCAAACAGTATGCCTAAAGCAACAAAAGTTGGAAAGTTCAGGTCCGCCGCTAAGGCAACATCAAGAGATGTGAGGGCAGCTCCGCTCATAAAGAATAAGGATACCCCCATCAAGGAGGATGATGGTGATGCAAACACATCAAATATAGAGGGGAAAGAGACCACAACTCTTAGTAGAGGACAGCGTAAGCGTCTTGCCAAACGTGAACAATGTAAGTTATGTTTGTGTTGCAATGTATATCTCAATAGTTTATATGATGTAATGGTATCCTCATACTTATCTTTGTAATTCCTCATATCTTAACCTCTTAAACACAATCAAATGAATAGACCTCAAACGAGAGAAGATGGTGATGTCTTCACTAAGATTACAGCGGTTAGAAGAACAGAAGGGCAAGCTAGATGGATTAGATCTCATACGAGAAGCACTTGGTGAAGCAACATCGTCATTACCTGAATCTTCTCCTCCCAGATCAAAGATATCAACTTCTACACAAAATCAGCAGAAGAAGGATATAAAGTGCAATACAAACAAGTCTAAAAAGACATTAGCAGCTACAGAAATTACTCACATGGGATTAGTATTGCAACACCCATCATTTAAATCAAATCCCTTCTCTGCTATACAGCAACATTTACGAAATAGTCTATCAAGTGATAGGGAGAAGTTGGCTGTAGAAAGTAAGAAGCGCACTATAGAGGAATGTCGTTTCCAATCAAAGAAGAAGGAGGAGAGGAAGGAAAGGATACGAGATGCTAAGTTTGCAAAGCATAAAAAGGGTAGACATAATAATACCAATCAACGTAGATAGTATGTATCGAAGTTAAGATGTCAGGTAAGAACAAAAAATTGTGATCTCGGGGAAATATCAAAAGCACCAATACTAGGCCTTCGCCCGTGTTTACAAAACACATATAGTGGGTAGAAAGTTTTCCATTCGGATTGCAATAGCATACCACCAAAGTGTTAGTACGAGAGATCGTGAGAACGGCACTGTCAAAGTGCCATCTTATAACATTTTGTTTGACTTCAACTCTAAAGGGAGTGAGGATTGACTGTACTGTGTCATTCACACTGGGAGGTTATTGAAGTGACATCTCTTTGTATTTTGTATCATGCGTTGCATGCTCATTATGTATACTCATCTAATACTTGCTCTGTGTTTACTTTATACTGCAAAGAAGAACCATCTACGATACCTCCTTTGAATCATCAGTTCCTTCTTCAGCAATAGCAGGCTTGCGCTTCCGTTTATGATCAGGTGCATGAAAATTCTCTCTATTGTAAAATGATTGAAGTAATCTAACAGCCTCTTCCTCATGAATACCACCTATGATTTCAAATCCATGATGCTTAGCAGAGGGTAGAGCATCTGGTTTATGTAGATTTAGTAAGGAGCCACATCCTCCAAATCTATCATTTTTACAACCAAAGAATACTCTATTAATTCCAATCATTGATAGAGCTGCTGCACACTACATTGTTTGTTGGTAGTAGCAGATGGGATATAAATTAGCAAAGTATAGTATGATGTATTAAAACTGATACCCAATAGGCGATATATAAAAAGTATCTCTACTTACCATGATACAAGGTTCACATGTAACATACAAATCACATTGTTTGAATATATCCTTCTTATAAACTCTTCCACTACCCCAACCAAAGTTATTCTTCCAATGATGTTTACATTGTGGTATATTAATCCATTTATCATCCAACTTCTTCTTATCTTCTGACATTGATGTATATGATTTAGGTATATTTGTCCCATGAGCCGATTTACAAATGACATCTGATGATAATTTAATTTGATCACTTGCCCGGCCGAGTGTTAGCATACGATCTATCGCAACCATCTCGGCGTGTCGAGTAGCATCTCGTGTTGCATTAACTTGATTAGCACCATGACTTATGATTACTGACGGAGATGTATCGTATCCACTTGAGCATTCAATTGTATTAGATTTCTCATTGTCGGCACCATCATTAAATATTGATGGTTCAATGGTAGAGCCATCACGCAATACTATTACACAGCCGACAGGCACTTCACCGATTGACAATGCATCTCTTGCAACTTGAAGTGCTTGTTGCATAAAAAAGGACTCTAGATCTGAATTTCGAGTATTATCATCTTCTTTAACAACTCCTTTGCATGACGTGATATGTTCTGCATTCATCATTTGATAATGGAATTTGTAGCTCGAGCAAGAGAAGAGGGAAAGGTTGATGGTTGATTATCCAATGCTTTTTATTCAATGGGAGGGTATCCTTGTCAACTCAATTTTTTGTGTTGGCTCTCACTCACATCATTGGCGCTTATGAAGAGAGGTACAATGCTACTCCTTTACTGCATATTAGGCATAGCATTATATATATATAGACATCATTACTATCATATGGTTCATTGCTGTAAATCTTAGAGATATTATATAGATAGAAATCAAACAGGATACACTCTATAAAAAAATACTCTATCACACAATGACAATGCATGCTGGAGATAAAATACAATCTAGAAGAAGTAAACCTCGACGATTGTCATCTCAAATTGTAATGCTATCAGCCTTTACAATTATTGGTACTTTACAACTTGTATCCGCCACCGATAGTAGGACGTCGCTATTGCAACCAATACAAGAAGAAGATACCAGCTCATCTCTCATCAAAGGTCAAGATAATACAAACAACAATACTCCAAATGACGAACCAGCAGCTCGACTGCATAAAGAGAAGATGAAAGTCGAAACTAACAGAGATTTACAAGATAGTACTGCCGATGATGGTACCTACACTATCAATGCATTGGCATCTCGACTAAACAAGCCAGGTCAGAATCAAGGACGACAGGCAAATTTCAAGAGGAGAAACAATAATGGTGGAAATGCAGGGAAGAACAGACAAGGAAACGGTATTAGACAGCAGTCAAATAGTAACAATAACAGAGGATCTTCTAACTCTGGTCGTCAGTCATCTGGAGGTAACGAAGCTAGACAGTCTAGTGGTGGAGGAGATAATCGAAATCAAGGAGGTAACAATCGAAAGAATGGTAGTAACACTCAGAACGGAGGAGCAAGGCAGCAGCAGAAACCACAAAGAACTGGCAAGCTAAATGTTGGGGGTAACAAGAATCGAGGCCAGAAGCAAAATAACAACGGAGGCAATCAGAGAAGGAAGCCAAATAATACGGCTGGCCGTAGGAACAAGCCACAAGGATCAGGTAATAACAGACCTAATCGAAATGGTGGTGGCGGCAATGGTAATAGGAAGCCATCTCAACAGCAGCAGCAGAATGGCAGTGGGAAGAGAAATGCCAATGCTAATAATGGTAACAGTGGTACTGCTAGAAAGAAGAAGAAGGTACCAATGAAACGAACTGCCGAGAGTAAATTGGTAGCTGTTACAAACAAACTCACTACCAACGACTCTAGTAGCACTATCACTACACTTGATGATATTCTAGACGAAAATACCAACTCGATGACAATGCTTAGTAGTGGTGGTAACAATAAGAAACGAAGTTGGAAGGGAAGTGGTAAAGGAAATAACAAGAACAACAACAAGAACAAAAATAATGGAAGTAATAATGATGATTGGTTATCATCAAATTTAGGATATGACAAAGTAGGAATATATGAGGAATCTCCCCCCGACTATGGTGAGTGGGTCTCCAATGGTGATGGATGGGGTGGGGCTAATTGGATTGAGAAACAGTGTCCGTGTGTTTATATTGATGATCCTGAGTATGTGAAGGAGGAGGAGATGATTCAGTGGAGTGCTCCGGCAGCGTCGTGGGGTGATAGTTCTTGGACTTGGACGGGCAGTGCATGGATGTGGGGTAGCTCGTCTTCTTCATCATCTTGGGCCGCACCTGCATGGAATGATCATTCGTGGAGTGCAAGTTCTTCTTGGTCTAGCCCATCGTGGAATACTCCTTCATGGGGTGATACTCCTTCATGGAGTGATACTCGATCATGGGGTAGTGCTTGGTGGGGAAGCAGTCGTAGGCGTCGAACTCGTCGCCTTGCTAGCAAGAGTAGCGGTGGAGGAGGAAAGCATCACGCATCCAGAAGTCATGATGAAGAAAATGATGATGGATATAGTGGTAGCAGTGGAGATAGTGATGATAAACAACAATTCTTATCATCAACAGGGGAATACTTTTGTGGCGAATCGTTCCTTGATGCGGGAGCTAAGTGCTCACTGCAGTGTCCTTCAAGGTTGGATTCAGAGTGCCCAGGTAGTCAAACATGTTTTGCTGATACTCAATGCTCAACCGAGAAGAGTATACCTGGAAAGATTAAAGTTTGTACTTGTATGCCAACAGTAAGTATATACAGGGTGTTGAACTGTGTACCATTGTTGTGTTCGTGATGCTCATCCATTTCATATCTCTGCTATTTTCTTAGTACTTTCCAACGTATCAACCAACATATGCTCCAACTACATATGAACCAACGTGAGTTATATGTTTGCTTTATGTGCATGTAGATTTTTGTTTCCGTTTGCTCAAGTCATATATTACTCTTGTGCTTATATAGAATGCAACCAACAACATACGAACCAACCAATGAACCAACGACGTACGAACCAACGAATGAGCCAGTTCCGACAATGTTCCCGTAAGTACTACTTTATCTTGTTGTGTGTGTGTTGCAAAAAGCTCTTCCTCTAACATATCCCCTCACTTGTCATAACAGAACGCTTGTACCAACACTGCTCCCATCTCTACTGCCTACCCAAATCCCGTAAGTCACTTTAAGAAGAGTTAGGAAATATGTCTTTATCCGCGCCATTCTAATATCTTATCCTCTCTTTCTTTCTCTTTCATAAACGCAACAGAACGACTCCTTTTCCAACGCTCATTCCGACGGATTTTCCTACACTGTTTCCAACCTATTTTGAAGAACCAACCTTACTACCAACATTGATTCCGTGAGTCATCTATTCTCATGAAGTCTCAATTCATGCATTACTTATCCCATCTAATATCTTACTCTTCATTGAATCAGTACTTTGCTACCAACTTTGAGTCCAACCTTCTCTCCGTAAGCTCGATTATGTTTATGTTGATCTTTTATATTTGTTAGCTTGCGTCTAAAACTCATCATTTACTACATCACAGAACTTTGAGCCCGTCGTTGTCGCCGACACTATCACCCACTTTGTCGCCGACACTGTCACCGTGAGTACTTATTTTGGTGTCAATATATTGTTATATTACACACCTCTCATCATCTCATCTTTTACTACTTGATATCCAGATCAATGTCTCCCACTTTGAGCCCATCAGTATCGCCGTAAGTTGCTGTTTGATATATTTGAAGTTGTTTGGCACATCTGTGACACTCTAACTGACTTTGATCTCTTTCTGTTGTTGATGTAGGTCTAGAAACCCAACAAGAAGACCAGTCTAGATTTGGGTGAGGGTAGATAGTTCTATTGTGGAAAGTCACAAAGAAAACTTGGCTGAATGTGTCGTGGAGAGAACAATATATGTACTTAATTTATAATTATATGTAACTAAACAGTTATTGAAAGGAGTACGTATACTTGTGTAATTAGATTTAAGAACGTGTGCAGAAGCATTAAATTGTTCCACGATGGTTCTACCAAAAGATATACTAGGCGTAGAAAACCCCCAGCACATCTCTAGAGATGACGGCAACACTTCTACATCCTCATATCGCCCGAATTTAAAGGAGAAACGTTAAAAAACCAAACAATATCTGTGCATGTTTGGCCATCACGCGGCCCCTTGGAGATGACGGCTAAACAGTATATTGATGTATATTCATTATTTAGATATATTTCAAGGTTTAGAACACCCTCAGAACATTTCAAGAGATGACGGCAACGCTTTTACAGCCCCTTCGTTACTTATTTTAAGGAGAAACTGAAAAACCGAAAACATATTGATCAGCAATGTTTGGCTTGGCCCTTTGGAGATGACGGCAGATGACGGCTGAGCATGATATTGACGTAACATTAATGTCAGGGTGCATACCATCGCGATGAACACCCCCAGCACCCTTCTAGAGATGACGGCAACATACAGCCCCTTATGGCAACAGATTTTTTTTCAAGGAGAAACTACGACACTGACCAATTTCTAAGCAATGTTTGGTCATCAAGTACCCATCTAGAGATGACGGCAGAGCAATATATTGATGAATATCCATTATTTGGCTCTAAACAAGAGTGAGAAATACCCCGAGCACTTTTCTAGGGCCCTCTGTCATACTTTTACAGCCACATGGGGGCAGAGTTCTTGCCCCATATAGACCAAAATCCCAAACCAAGCCAACATTTAGGCAATGTTTAGCCATCAAGTGGCCCCTTGGAGATGACGGCTGAGCAATATATTGATGTATCATCAATGTTTGGGTACATATCATGGCGATGAACACCTTCAGCACCTTTCTAGAGATGACGGCAACACTTTTACAGACTATCTAGTTGGCAGATTTCAAGGAGAAACTAAACAAAAGACAAAAGTGGCTATAAAGTGGCCCTGGAGATGTCGGCTGATGGCGGCTGAGCTACGATATGTATTGTTAAATACCCGTTGCTAGGTATATATTAAGGCGTGGAACTTTCCCAGCACATTTCTAGAGATGACGGCAACACTGCCTCAGATCAGAGGAAAAACAAAAACAAAGTTCTATATGACAACACTGAGCTTGCTTGGCTCAAGGCTTAGTTGATGATCTAGAGCTAGTAAGACATCATTATCATTTCAATAACTATTAACTACTAGTCTTTTGCTAATAAAACTTGAATAACCACAAAATCTTAGTTCAACTTTGACATATACATTCAGTATTTGGTGACAGTTGATTTGTTCATATTGCTATATTGGCCTTCTTGTTGGATTCAGAGTTGGTGACAATGATGGAGACAAAGTAGGAGAGAGTGAAGGACTCAGAGAAGGGCTCAAAGTTCTGTAATATGTAATAAAAGATGAGTGTTAGACAGTATAAAGTAATCTGTAACATATACCACATCAGTACTCACGGACTAATAGTAGGGCTGACTGAAGGCTCCAACGTTGGACTGAAAGATGGCCCTAATGTTCTGTGAAGACGGAGGAGAAGACAATCAGTATCAGTATAGAAAGAATTTATAACATGTTTGGTGCGGCCTAATATATACTTACGGAAATAGAGTTGGCTGAGTGTTATATGTCGGCGAGAGAGTCGGCAGAAGAGTCGGCAGCTGTGTAGGTACTAAAGTCGGTATTCTCGTCCTGTGTATTAGGGAGATAGAAAGGATTTGAAGTGTAAGCGTGTTAGAGGATAAAAGCTTTATTAGAAAAGCAATTAGGACTTCGAACGGTAACTTACGGTGTCAGTGTTGGGATTCCAGTAGGTGTAAGCGAGGGTATGAGCGTCTGTAAAGTAGAGTAGATTGAATAAGAGAGACAGTTAGATATGTAACAACGAGAATTAGCGACTATTGTTCAAAGCGTGTAGGTCAAATCACTTACAGGTATTCCAGTCGGAGTAAGTGTCGGTATTCCCGTGGGTATATCAGTTGGCATTATGGTTCTGAGACAGGTAGAGAAAGATAAATACAATGTGAGTTTCAAGATTTGAAGACGACATAAATTGTTTGGAATCAAAATAAATTGAACTCACGGTGGTGGTCCCGGTGTGGGCTCGTAGGTTGTAGGTTCATTGGTTGGTTCGTATGTTGTGGGCTCCATCCTAAAACAAATAGAAGAAAAGATGCATATTAGCAAACTAAGAGTGCATACACCATATTACAAAGAAAACAGCTTCAATTGTACTCACGTTGGCTCGTATGTTGTTGGCATATTTGTAGGCATATACGTCGTGGGATAGTATGTAGGTTGATATGTTGGAAAGTACTAAGATAGAAGAAGCAAAGATAGAAAGTGGATGAGCGAATTTATAGACTCGACAATGATACACAAGTTTCATACTGTAGATACTCACTGTTGGCATACAGGTACAAACTTTAATCTTCTCTGGTATCTTCTCGGTCGACTCCCATGCCGATGATGACCATGCTGATGCTTGTTTAACTTCGACAGTATCTGCACTGTCTCCGCTACTTTTGTCATTATCATTACTCTTGCCTCCTCCTCCTTTTCCGCCACTACTCTTACTGCCAAGACGTCTTCGTCGACGACGTTTGCGAGACTTGGTACCCGTGGCGTCAAGTCTACGCTGCTTCCGTCCACCCCACCATGTACTACCACTCCAAGGTGAAGTATAAGAAGAAGATGATGACGCCTTGATGACAGGACCTCCATTCCAGGTACCGCCCCATGCACTCTGTGTTTCCCAAGCCGGTGCAGCCCACGAAGTATCACTCCATGATGGTCCCCAAGCTTGCTGTGTCATCCAAGTAGGTTCACCCCACGCTGGCTGTACATTAGAACTGCTGTCCTCGACAGTGCCCCAAATAGGTTCCCACTGTCCAGATGATGACCACTGAGCGGCAATGTACTCGGGATTATCCACCATAACACATGGACACTCTTCTCGTTCTGGCAATTCAATCCAATCAGCTCGTGTCCAACCATCGTCTGTCCATGAATCTTTCGATGCAGAAGATGATGCTCCCCATCCATTAGAGCTACTCGGTTTGTATATCCCCTCAGTGCCCCATCCAGCATCCCACACCTTCATTTCATCAACTGACCATGTTGGTGCGCTCCAGGCATTTTTACCTCCATTGCGTCGTTTCCGTCCATTGTTCATCTTCTTCTTTTTGCCTCCTCCTCCGTTTTTATTTCTCATGTTACCTTTACCGCCACCGCCTTTGCCTCCACCACTGCTACCATATAGTGTTGTCATAAAGCCGTTGGCATGACTATTACGAGCATTACCAGCAGTCTGAGCGATGTTAGGAGGGCGCGTACCAGCATTGGTTTGCTTCTGTTTGTTCTTAACAACTACCAAGTTACTAGTTCGTGCCGCCATTGGTACCTTCTTCCTTCTCGTACCATTGGCATTATTATTGCCGTTCTTATTTCTAACATTGTTCTTCTTCTGTTGCTGTTGTGGCTTTTGTGGACCATGAATACCAACAGGTTTGTTTTGTCGATTACCTTGAGGCTTGGCATTGTTGTTATTTACGGTACTGACAGCAGGCTTTCTATTGTTTTGGTTGTTGGCAGTTCCTTGCTGTTGAGGTTTGTTACTATTTCTATTCTTCCTACCCTCATTCCGTGCTGCTCCTACTCCTCCATTAGTCTGCCTAACTCTTCCACCGCCACTACTTCCCGATGACTGACGGCCGCTTGTATTCTTGTCTCCTCCATTTCCGCCATTATTCTTCCTCCTTTTGAAATTAGCTTGTCTTCCTTGATTCTGCCCTGGCTTGCTTAGTCGAGATGCTAATGCATTGATGGTGTAGGTACTACTACCATCAGCAGCACTATCTTGTAAATCTCTGTTTGTATCGGCTTTCAACTTTTCTTTGAGTAGTCGAGCTGCTGGTTCGTCACTTTGAGTGTTGTTCGTATCTTGACCTTTGATAAGAGGTGCTAACGAGCTGGTATCACTATCTGCTGATACTATCTGTACTACAGCGACTATTGTATATACTGCAAGTATCAACATACGAGATGACAATCGTCGAGGTCTCTTCGATATCATTGTCTTTGACATAATTTTTGTGCACATGTGTACGCTTTTTACTTTATATATTGAGTTGGAGACTAATATCAATGTAGATCCTCTCTCTACTATTGTATAGTCAATGATGTATCAACTATCCTATTGCCGATCCCTTCATCGTTTAGAGATTGGTAACGGAGATGACATTGCAAAATTTACACTCATCTGAACTCATTGCAATTTTTCAGCAATAGAGCGTGTCGATCGTTGCTCGCCAAAATACTTGATAGGCTGAGTGGATGTATCATGTATGCCATCGCATCTTTTGCTTGTATTGTTAGTTGGGGCTCTCGGTACGCAATGTTGCAATGATATCAAAATATATACCTCTATTAGGTTTGCTCTGCAATCATCGTACCGTCGCCTTCACAACATTATCATCATTATCCAGGATCACTTCAAGATATCATCATCTAAACATCAACCATCAAAGATATCTTTCTATAATGAGTAGTACAGTAAACAATATGATAGACAACGAACAAGCAGTATCAAAAACATCGAATGGTAAAGTTGTCGTAGTTGGTAGTATAAATCAAGATCTAACAACATATGCATCGTCCTTGCCTTCAGCTGGCCAAACTATACTAGGTACTGACTTCATTACAACCGGCGGAGGCAAGGGTGCCAACCAAGCTGTTGCTGCATCCAAAATCAACATAGTTGACTCGCAAAATAATGGTGGTGTATATATGATTGGACGTGTGGGTGACGATGTAATGGGAAATAACTTATTATCAAGTTTACAAACTAATGGTGTTAAGATGAATATAGATGAGATGAAAGTTAATGGTCAACATACAGGTGTTGCTAGTATTAATGTTGATACCAATTCAGGTCAGAATACTATTGTGGTAGCACCAGGTGCAAATTTGGCATTGAGTTGTGATGATGCACAATCATCATTAGCTAATATTTGTGAGAAGGATGTTGTACTTGTTCAACTAGAGATTAAACCAGAAGCAGCGCTTCAAGCATTGAAAAGTTCATCATCTAAAGATGCACTAACAATATTGAATCCTGCCCCAGCCCCAAAGGATTGGGAACTAACATCTGAATGGTATTCATCAATAGATATAATAATACCAAACGAGACAGAATTAGCATCATTATGTGGTTTACAAATGAAGAAGAGTCTGTAACTGGTGAAGGGGAAGAAGCAATGGCTAAATCATTACTTGATAAAGGTATACGGCATGCAGTTATTGTAACCTTGGGCGAACGAGGTGCAATGATTGTAAGAAGATGCAAAGATGATAGTAGTGGTAACGACTCTCCACAGACTCAGACAATCATGATTAGTGAGCCAGCAGATCTCCCCTGCAAAGACGAACCCGTTGTTGACACTGTCGGAGCAGGAGATGCCTTCTGCGGTGCTCTGGCAGCATATTTATCAAGAGGAGTCGAGTTAGAGAAGGCTGCAAGTGTGGCTTGTGGCGTTGCTAGCATGTCAGTTCGCAAAAAAAGCGCTCAAGAATCTTATCCTAGTGCTAGTGATCTTCCAGACTGCTTAAAGTTGAAAAGCTTAGAACAAAACATAGAAGATGTCGACAAGGATACAAGAAAGGCAATTACTTTTGTAACAGGCAACAAGAACAAATTGATAGAAGTTCAGCGTCTTCTGACCACGAGTAGTTCTTCCTCATCTATTCCATTTGATATTACAAATCACAAACTTGATCTACCCGAATTGCAAGGCACTCCGGAAGAGATCGCAAGAGTGAAATGTCAGACTGCAGCTAAAGAGTTACAATCAGCAGTTTTGACAGAGGATACATGTTTATGTTTTCGAGCACTGAACGACTTGCCAGGGCCTTATATAAAATGGTTCTTAGATGGTCTTGGGCACGAGGGGCTGAACAAGCTACTTGAAGGCTTTGAAGATACTCGAGCATATGCACAAACTATTATAGCATTCTGTCCAGGGCCTGATAGTGATATTGTTTTGTTTCAGGGACAAACTGAGGGTCGTATCGTACCTTCTCGTGGCCCAAAAGACTTTGGCTGGGATGCCGTGTTTGAACCAACAGATGAAGAGCAAGGAAGTACTTATGAAGAGGATAGAAAGACATATGCAGAGATGACAAAGGATGAGAAGAATGCTATTAGTCATCGTGGAAGAGCTTTTGAAAAGTTTCGTGATTATCTATTGACCGAGGCCGATAGTATTTTGAAGGATATGAGATGAAGATGGAGGTAATGCTAGTCTAAGCCACAATAGAAATATGCAACCATATCGACTCATTTTTATATTACATTCATTACTCGTGTAACTGCTGACCTTCTCCCTAGGGATACCTGAGCATTATGAGTCATCATGTATTTTTCTCACTGTACTACCTCAATAGTTACCCGGGGAGAAGCACCAGCCGCACAACTTCAACAGAATGACAAGGAAGTAAGCAAGCAAAGCAGAATTTCTAGACATGGCCGCACATACGTACCTATTAACATTACAGCTTTCATCTGTAAAGCTGTAACAATAGGAGATTCATACATATATACGACCTTCTTATTGGTTTAGACTGATAGGAGAAAATCTTGTGACCGCGGACCTATTGCAAAAAATTGGGCTTTACTAAGGTGTCAACTTGGTGCATCTTCTACGGAATCATGACAAGTACTACAGAATCAGTTTCAGCCACCGTACCCCCTACATCAACAGCGGTATCAAACAATGATGATTTGATGTGTGAAGAACATAATACAGACACATCTGTCAAGCCTACGGGCAATCCTACACGACGCGTATCACAAAGTACACAAGGAGTATTAGATGCTTTATGTCTCCTTGGCAAATCTGCAACATCTATCCAACATCATCCTGTTATTAAAGAAGATGATGTTGCCTCAGAACCGATTATAACACCCCATTTGACTGCATCGTCATCATCAGAAGACGATGAGTTAATGCCACCACCGCCGCCTCGAAGTCCTTCAACAATGTCAGCTGCTCAAGATTTATTAGCAGGGGCAAACAACAGACTTAGCGATATACCCCAACCATCCTTTACCTTTCTACATGATTCTTCACGATTCAGTAATATGGGGAATCTAAGTTCCACGTCGGTTGGAGGAGGAAGGTTGAGATCTGCATCAAATCCAGAAGGTATGGAAAAATGGGATCTTTATTCAAGGAGGAATGATAGACAACACTTTGTATTACCAAGTTCGATACTGGAAGAAGAATTGGCCAGCACTAGACGTGTATTGGGAGAAGTTGGTGAAATCAAGGAAGAGAAGAGTAAGCCGGTGGCAGGTAAAACAGCGAGTATAGGGTTTCAACAGCACCTGTCTGCCGCCTTAGGAATACGAAGATCAAAACGCTCAATAATTAAAAAGTTCGGCACAAGTCCTGATTCTGTTACAGATGATTTGGAAGAAGATGAACCCTCAATCAAAAGAAAACCATCCAAACCAAAGAAGAAGAATCCTACAACCAAGACAACTGCTGCTACTAGGAAGAAGTCATCACGGAGATCGAAAACACCACCCAAACTAGTGACGACCAAATCTCCTCCACCAGAAGAAGTAGATGAAACAGTGGAACCAGAAGAACTACTTCGTAGAGCAAGATCAAGATTGCTGGAAGACTTAAGTGGAGGGAATGTTAAAGGTGGTGTAATTGGAACGAGTGGTAGTGCAACTGATGAGAATGGTGTAATGGTATTACCTCATTCATTAAGCAAATACAAGGAGGTAAGTATATATTTGCTTGCTGTTGAGTCTCATATATTTCAATGTGCAGCCATATCTCATGCATATATATTGTACTACAAATACATCAGGTGTACAACAAGAACGGTCGAATCGGCATTTACACCCCTGCAGAGCGCGCTGCTATTATTCAAAAGTTCACCGCCAAGAGAGCTCGAAGAGTTTGGAATAAGAAGATTAGATACAATTGCCGCAAGAATTTAGCCGACCGCCGTATGCGAGTCAAGGGAAGGTTTGTAAAGCGCAGTGCAATCGAGGCTGAAAGTAATAGTCCTACTCCAACAGAGGAAGAGACAGTTGTGAGAGAAGGGGAGAAGGCTATAAAGGAAGATGGAGGTAATATTAAACCAAACAAGAAAGAGTCAAGTTCACCACCTACCTCAGGCAGTCCATTGCCTCCTGTTCGTGAGCATAGGGAAGAAGAAGAGCAAGCAATGGACGAGGACATGCCAGATGTTGAAGACGAAGAAGCAGGATTTGAGCCATCAGAGGATATGCCATATCGTAGAGTACGTCGGTATACTATTACGTAGATTGCGCAGTAGAAGAGGAGGGAACGAAACGGTGTGGTTTTCTGTATATTAGAGAGTTGGTACGATATTGAGAGGAGAAGAAGGGAACTGGAAGGTTAGATTTGTACAAAATTGTGAGGCTTGGCTATTGGACTTAAGAACCAAACGCAGCATTTGCGTGCTAAAATAAGATTAATTGTACCTTAATCTGTTACTCAGGGTTGGCATTGGAGCTTGATTCACTCCTTTACTTTGGCCTACAGTCACTGACTGATGAGGAGTCTAGTAGTTATAAGGATACCACAGGATACCTACATTATAAAAATGACAGTCCCTCATATAATACCTCATTAGTTTGAGGATTAAATGTATTGATCAATAGATTGATTGGTTAGAAAATTCATCGGTAGTATTAGATTAAGGCTCATATCGATTTGCAGTCAGGCTGGTATTCTACTTAACTAATTTTTTACCCCAAAGTATATCTTTTTTCGACAGGTTATTCAACATGATTCTACTTGTTATAATAATGGTGCTGTCAGGTATCAGCTATGTTGACTCTTTATCTTCCTCGCCTTCCAAGAAGGTATTACGAGTTTGTCAAAGCCCCGGTTGCATTGCAGATGGTGCTAAAGAAACACTAGGTATGTGCTTAAGATAGATTTGTGAGCAAGATTTTTATCATAACATAATGTATTCTGTAAGATGTCCTTTCTGATACACTCTTTCTCTTTGCTAGATTGCTTATCAGCTTTATCTTCTCCGGGAATTGATGTTTGCAAAGGACCATGTATATCTCTCTGCGGTTCGGGACCAGTTGTAGAGGTGTGCAATAGTGATGATACTACATCAATTAAGAAGAAAAGAATAAAGGGTAGTGAAACAATCCTTGCACTCTTAAGTGAATTAAAAAGTGTTGATGAAGAGAAAGAGGATGAGATTATGAAACAATACATGTTTGATAGATTAGTAATGGGTTATGAATTGGCACAAGAGGCCAATGATATGTATAAAGCAAAGGATTATAAAAAATCTATAGAATTGTATGAAGATGCTATTCAAAATGGCAGAAAGCCAGCAATGATACTCCAAGAAGCTAGACAAGCTGCCAATATTGATAAAGAAGAATTTTACAACAATGATAGAGGAATTGAATGGCTCGTTTCTGCATTCAAGAATAGCTGTAGAGCTCGTCTCATGTTGAAGGATGTGGACAACGCAAGGAGGGACGCATTCGACCTCAACTGTATTTAGCCAGAACATGGATCCTGGTGCCCATGAATGCTTAGCTGAAGTATGTGCTGCATCGACAGACAAACTGGGGGAATTGCAAGCTATTAAAACAGCTATTGGACAGTATGAAAGATTAGAAGAAGAGCCCTCCAAACCTTTACCTGGTGCAGATGCCCCGGCGAGAGCGGAAGCTGCAAAGAAGAAGAGCTATGTTTCGGGAAGAAAGAGAGAGTTGGGGTTTAGAATTGTCAAGCTGGAACGAGAGCTTAAAGGATAATGGATATGATCTACCAATATGATTGCTTTATATAGTTTCTCTCAATCAATCTATACTATTTGCCAACAGTGCTATCATGGACAGTACTTTTCAAGTGGGAAACCAACACTTGTAGCTATGACGCGAGCATCGCCTCGACTGATATTGCATGAGAACTTTGCATCAGTCTTATCCATCAGATTTTGATTGTACCTTTCATTGAACTTGGCACTACCGGTAGTTGATAAAAGACCTGTTGCAATAAGTTGTGATATGTTTCGAAACAGTCGTTCAGTTCCGAGTTGAGCCGCTACCGAGGCACCTTCTTCCTTGTACGTCATGTAATGATTTTGCCCAAATTGGTCAATTATAGAGTAGAATACCGATAACATTCGTTCTAGTGGGAAGGATGGCTGCCGTTGTGTCATATCCTTTGAAGCAGCAGCATAAGCTGTTTCATCTCCTGGCTTATTAGCACGCCTTCGTTTAGACTTTCCAGTGTTCTGTCTTGTGTAGAGATTTGCATCTTGCTCAGATCGTTTGTTCTGACAAAGAAATGCAGCTAGTAGTAGAAACTTTGTAATGTATGGTAGCCTTCCTGCATATGGGTGTTGAGTTTGCTTCATCAGCACTCGCCCAGGCATCATGACCGTATTGGACAGTAACTTGCGCATACTCTCTCGTATGTTTCGATCAAGTTTCTCTGATAATCTTTGCTTTTGCGTATTTAGATTCTCAACTGAAGTTTCGTCAACCCCAGTAGAAAGTTTTTGGCAGAATGTACAGTTTGAATCAATACTACAAAGGTCATTTAATGATTCATCCTCGCGGTATAAGCCGCCTACCGCTTGCCACATTAAAGATACTAATGCAGGATCGTCATAATTGTTGTTCTTGTTCAATGGTGCGGTATATTCTGGCCATAGGAGTCGTGCTAATCTCATAATCTCAGTAATATCATGTGTTGAACTTATCACAGATGGTATGAATGAGTTCATCATTGAAGCATATAACCAATCATTTAGCTTTGATCTGAGTTTGTTGGCAATGTTGCAGCGAAACTTATGACTTGTTGAAGATGTCGCCTTGCCTATGATTGACTGCTGAATATGTGGAACATGTAATATCTAATTGAAAGTATTACATGTGAGATATATTACAATCAGAGTGATAACGTTGGAGAACATATATATTTGCTTACCGACTTTATACTCTCCACAGATGAGTATTTATGAAAATGTATAGATTGAGGGTGAATGGCATCAAGCAAGGTCCCGGGAGGATTATGAACAGCTAAAAAAAGGTTTGATAAGTACAAGTCAATTCCACAACGTCCAAACAGTATAATTACAATACTCACCAGAATATGGAAAGATTGAACCCCTTGAAATGAAAATAAATGTCAAGTTGATACCCATCACTGAAGGCAGGAGGAAAATCTGAGTTAAGGGGTTGATTGATCCATTCTTCGTATTCCATGAAAGTATTCGATCTGCATTGTCCAATATTAAGAAGGCACAACGCCAATTATCAGAAGATCTTCTCCTTGTTGTATTTCCTGCTTGGATTAAGGCAGATGTGGCTCGACCAAACAGTGCTACTGCACCACTATTCTGGGAACTTTTGCTAGCGGCGGCATTGGGTATAGACCCACCCAAGCCTACCGATTGTTGCTGTTGCTTATCTGGCTTGGCAGAGTCAAGAGAGGCTCTGAGTCTCGTCTGACGAACATTATTTTGGTTGGTATTGTTTGTTGTAGCCTTCTTCTTTGATTTGCTCGTAGTCTTAAATTTCTTGCCATTACGCCTATTAGTTTCAAGTTTCTGCGCTCTACTTCTTTGCCGTTCAAGTTGATCTTCTCCCATTGATTCATCGTCAGCGGCACCATCACTTTCAATATCATCTTGGAAATCATTACCACCATCCAAATTAGACCGTGCAATACCTGACGACGATGAGGTATGCTTCCACTTTTCTTTAGTTTTGAAAGCTTTCCCATTCACTTCAACTTTATCATACCTTCCAAAACCATTATTAAAATGATATGATTCATATAATTGTCTATATGCACTATTCATCACGGCACCCACACTTCCAGACTCGGATGATGCACAATCGATATATGCATTTGCAACTGTTGGATGCACATTAATACTATTCCCATTAGTTCTTCTTTGAAGAGCTTTCATGGCATCTAATACAATGCACGTTTTACCATTACCACCAGCACCTGTAATCATGATAGGAGACGGTGTTGCCATTTTAATATCCCCCTGGTAACTTGCTTCAGAATATTGACTACTCCCCATTGAACGTAGATTGTTTTTCATTTGCCATGCAAACTTGGATTGTTGCACAATTGATACCAATTGTGAACATAATACTTGTATTTGATTGGATCTGTGTGGATATTTGGGATTTAATTCATCAGTTAGGGATTTTGTAGTCAATAAAGGTTGAGTTGGAGGTTGTATTGTTGATGATTGCTTGTTTGATACTGTTGTGGAAAATATCATACCCCGTCTCTTTCTCTTATTGATTTCTGTAACATTATTTTCTGATGTTATTGACATATCTTCTACTTCTTCAACCTCTTTAATCTTCTTCCGCTTAGAGCTTTGACTTTTCTGTTTATTGTCCTTATCATCTGCTTGACCATTATTCATCATAGCATTCAACTCTAGCTTAAGATTATCAACAAAGGCCTTATTTCGACGCATATTACGTGCTCTTCTTTCCTGAATAGGGGTACCATCGGTGTTTATATTTCCCTCTGTTGATGAATCACTATCACTACTTTCATCACTACTGCTACTACCACTACTACTTTCATCACTTGATTCATCTGAACTCGAATCGGCTGCATTTTTCACATTAACATTATTCTGGGTCAATGCTTGAGTTAATAACCCGAATCCATCGCCATCATCATCATCGTCATCATCGTCACCAAAACCATTACCCTCTTCAACCTCAAACATACCAAAGTCATTACATGCACCGTCATCTTTTTCTAAATTTTGATTGTGTTGCAAATCATCATCGTTGTTGCTCGATGACTTCTCCATTATATATTAATACTTTATATTAAAGTATTGCATGCGTGGGTGATAAAGAGGATTAGCACGAGGCCACGATCACATATATAGGTAGTTGGGTGGTTGTCCGTGGTGGAGTTCGGAAAACTCTCATAACAGGATACCGCTCATATCTTTTATGATTTATGTCTACCTAGCTCTAATGAGATAATCATCTGCCAAAGAGAAAGACTATAACGCAATATACCAAAGGATATACTTTAGCATATCTTCTTAACTTAAGTACTAAGGACATATCCTTTTCTTCTCTTCAAACAGGCACCTCATTTCAATTTCTTCATTCATCATTAGCGTATCCTTTTAGCTATACCTTAATAATCTTGTTGCTGATCTTCTTGGAGGAAACTCTCTTAGCAGCCAAGAATGCCTGGTCTTTAGTTCGTAAGTCTTCCCGGTACTTCATTTCCATCTCATGTCCTATTCTAGGTTTATACCAATTACCCGGCTGTAGTTCAAATCGTTCATGAAAATCCGGGAACCATCTATAGAACTTCCTCTTGACAGATAGTACCTTGGTAACCTTGCCCGAGTCCTTCGGTGTGCGGTTTCTAAGACATTTGATTGGTCCGTATACTCGCATGACTCTCTTCATTTCTTCAAATGATACTCGAGGATCACGCTTGGATGATGATGAGCGTTTCTTTGGTTGTATCTTTCTTTCGGGAGAGACAATTGTAGGCGGAGGAGGAGCTACCACAATAGTATTGTCGACGCCATTGCTACTTGTTGTAGAAACAATAGTGGGCGGTTGGGCAACTATTGAACTGCCACTACTACTATCGGAGATCCTTGATAGAGGTCTCTCTTCAACTAGAGAAGGACGCGCAATACCTCGGGGTACGTCGTCCTGATTATTAGCATCGCACATAGTAGGTGATGGTGGTACACTATATTCTTGGTTGAACAGGGAGACAAGAGAGATTGCAACTTCTTGTTCATGTATAGAAGGACTTCGTTGTAAGCATGATATCGTCGACGATGGAGAGTGAGAGGAGGTCATTGTCATTTATTTATCGGTCGATAGAGTAGATGGTAATCTAATGTTGCAATACGATACGGGCAAATCAAGTTGTACTTCTGATGTTTATATTATGTCAAAGAGGAGCGCGACATAAGGGTTGTGTAGGAATTATGAGCAATTACAGTGGCAGTTAGTAGGAGTAGGGCGAGACGCGTCTATTGCTTGCAATCTGCAAAGAAAAGATAAGCTAGCTCATTCAACGAATAAAGTATTCATTATAGCGATCAAACTAAATATTGGTGCTCTAGGTTGAGACCCCTTATTCGGTGAGATAATTATTATGTAAATGACTAATATCAATGATTGT
>Ga0214480_100147_pt1 | contig 32367 bp, 18 predicted proteins | sample M1_20Mar14CPVII9_3_FD_165042 | JGI IMG/M metagenome (GOLD analysis project Ga0214480, IMG submission 165042) | Marine eukaryotic communities from Monterey Bay, California, United States - M1_20Mar14CPVII9sort6BwellE17 | ecosystem: Environmental > Aquatic > Marine > Unclassified | place: USA... | reverse complement strand
AATACTTACAGATACCATCATCTCCAGCAGTACCAGCTACTACATCGCCATTGACGTCAAAGTAGGTGAAGGGGAACGTCTGATTGGTACAAAAGTTGCTCATAATTAATTTGTGTGTCTATCTATCAGGAGCTATCAGGTATCAATAGGTATCAATTGTATGATTTTTATCTTCCTGAATTGTTATGAACAATATAATGCAACTCATCCGCTTCATGATAGCCTAGTATAGGTAATCGTGCTAATCTGATATTGCTTGTGTTCTATCTTAAGTAGGAATAGAGAGACACATCTTCCCATGATACATCTCATTCAATAGACGTGCGTTGCTTTTTTTTATACCGCCAAAGGTTCGGGAGGCTAGGAACCACAACACTAGCCTCCGTCCAGTGAGTGAAAAAATGAGTGCGTGGCTCATCGTCTCTCTTCGTCATCATCACAATAACCAACCATAATCTATTTCAATTGCAACTATTGCAATACCATTCATCATTAGAGAGAACAGAATCATATATTAATAATGAGATTTATACAAACTGCATTACTTCTGGCTTTTGCAGTCAACGAAATATCATCGTTCTCACCTCCTTGCAATGCAGTATCGAGAGCACAAATACAAAGCAGTAGTTTATTTTCTACAGTTGTCGAATTAGAAACAGGACCACCAGCAGAGACAGAAGAGACTTATGGTACCATCGTCGGGGACACTAAGGGTGCTGCACTGCTCTTAGATGATGTGGCTATCTCTCGCGGTGCCGAACCTCTCCTGAAGAACATTAATTGGTCTGTACAAGAGAATGAAAGATGGGGAATCGTTGGTATAAATGGGGCAGGGAAGTCTACTCTTCTAGGAGCTATAACGGGCACAGTTAGAATGGACAATGGAAAAGCTGTAAGTTGTGCACATGAAGTTTTGTGCATATGATATGTCATACTTTAGAATTATCATACTCACACTTACTCACACTTTATGACATTGTACACACAGCTTGTACATCCCAATGTAAGAGTTGGATACATGAGACAAACTGCAGTTAGTGGCTCAACTAAAACTGTATACGAAGAGGCAAAGAGTGAAATGACGGCACTAGAAGATGCAAAACAAGTATTGGATACTACCACAAAGATTGTAGAAGACGGTGACTACTCAGAAGAAGCTTTAGAGAATCTTGCAAATGCACAAGAACTATTCCAGGACCTAGGTGGCTATGAACAAGAGCAACAAGTTGACGTAGTATTGAAGGGATTAGGATTTGAACCAGAGGACTCCGATCGTCTATGTTCTTCCTTCAGTGGTGGTTGGCAGATGCGTATTGGTCTGGCTAGATTACTACTTTCGAAGCCATCTCTTCTACTTTTAGATGAGCCTTCAAATCATCTCGACTCTGCAGCCAAAGATTGGTTAGGAAAGTACATTGGAAAGTATGAAGGTAGTGTTGTGTTAGTCTCGCATGATGTAGATCTCATGAGCGCATCTGTCAACAACATTGTAGAGGTTACAGCTGGTACCCTTCTTGAATACAAATCATGTACATATGACAATTACTTGGAAGAGAAGGAGTTTAGAGCTCAGAGTGCAATTGCAGCATACGAGAAGAATCTAGAAGAAGCAGCTCAATTACAAAAGTTTATTGACAAATTCTCCGCTGGTACAAAATCGAAGTCCGCTCAGAGTAGAGTCAAAGCCCTGGAGAGAATGAAGAAAGAGGGCAAGCTAGATGCACCGCCGGCGGCAGTTGTGACGAGTGCAAGAATACCATATCTCTCACTTCCCAAACCACCCAAGCCATATGGAGAGAACCTATTAGTGTTGAAGGACGGTGTGATTGGATACAGTCCAGACGATGAACCATTGTTAAGAAACATCAACTTGAAGATACCCAGAGGAATGAAGCTACTTCTAAGAGGTCCCAATGGTGCAGGTAAAAGTACACTATTGAAAGCGTTGAGAGGTAATGTAGAGAGCATGCTTCAAGAAGGAACCAGGATTGAGAATGACTTATTAAAACTAGGAGTCTTCACCCAAGATCTTGCACAAGAGCTCGACAAAGAGGCTCGTGCTATTGATCTTGTTACAGACTATGCGAGAACAGGAGCTGACGGAGATATCACAGTAACAGATGAAATGGCCAGAGGAGTAATGGGTGCATTAGGAATGAGTGGAGAGAAGCCTCTGCGACAGATCAAGGCACTTAGTGGCGGCGAGAAGGCAAGAGTTGCTTTATCGATGTTTGCGTTGAAAGCGAGTAACTTGCTGATGTTGGATGAACCTTCAAATCATCTAGATGTTGGTTGTATCCAAGGATTAGCAAATGCTTTAAGCGGATGGGGTGGTAAAGACGGAGCTATCGTTGTCATCAGTCATGATAGAGAGTTCTGTGAGAAAGTTGGCTTCACCCATATTGGTACGGTCAACAATGGAGGTCTAATATTAGAACAAAGGGAATTGCGAGACAGTGATTGGGATCAATACGATATTGGAGCTTCAAAACTTGTATAGAGATATCCTAGCATTATTTATATAGCCAAGTAACAATACTCTTACTATATGATCTTTCTAAAAGGGGCAGTCTCATCTAGGGCGAGTCACAAAGATCAACTACATCAGACATTGAACTGCTTCCAGTAGCAATAAATATCATCGAAGCACTCTTCTTGTTATTTGATGACGAAGATACTGGTTCATTCTCCTTTTCCCATCTCTTCGTTGTCGAGCTATTGATAGTACTTCCACCACAGACATCGTCCAGACAACAATCGGAGTCATCAGCAGATTTGGATGAAATGGTAGAAAAGTCGCACTCGTCAGTATCCCTGCTTTGCTTGTTTGGTGCTCTTGGTATCGAAGCATGTTTCTTCTTGGATGCATCTCCCATGGAAAGACTGAACAAATCCTTACTAATAGCATCAACACCATCATGACTCATCTCGTGGTTAGAGCTTGACTCACTTCTCAAACTCCCATCATCATCACTATTTAAACTACTGCTGTCATTATCACATAGATTGATGGATGAATACTCCCTCTCTTGAATAGTATCGAGATTGTTGCTTGTTTCTTCTTTATCATCATAATCCTCCTCAATCAAGTCTGTCCAACAACTTTCAACATCATCCTTTGCATTCTCATCAGATTGCCAATCAGAACTAGTCGATGAGGCTACTTTCTTCTTACCCTTCTTCTTCTGCTGCTTCTTTTGCTGTTGCTTTAGTGCCTTGGCTGCTTCACGCTTGGCCTGCTTTTTCTCCTTCAATGCCGCTATTTCTTTTGCCATTGGCATGTTTTCTAATGAACAAACTTCAATATTCATCAAGGGTTCATATAACTCAGATTGATTACAATCTTCGTCATCATCTTTCTTGTATGGATTACCATTCTTACCCCTTCTTAATATTCCACTAAATATATCATGATACTCCTTTTCGGGAAAGTATACTGTAAGCGAGTACAAACAGAATGGTAAACACTCCTTCAATAATATACGCAACTCTTCTAATCTAGCCTTGGGTCCATACCGTCTCTTCATCTTTTTTGCCAACTTATCATCACCCACCGCTTCTCGGAATGCTTTTGATTTGTCAACATTCTGCCATGCCCATTCGAATTGTAAGGCTGTAATCTTATCTTGAAATCCATGTATGACACAAACAAATGTCCACGGTCTACCTGCTCGTTTTGTTCTCCGTGCTCCACCTGCCTTGAGTATGCCATTGTGTTGTCGTATCCGTCGTTGTGGATGTGTAGTGAAACCAATATATGTCTTGTATGGATGATCTGGATTCATTGAACGAAGGAGGTAGCAGTGAAAGTGTTTACTCGTTGCTTCGTTAGTATTACTTGTTGGCTTCTTCTTCTTTGTTGTCTTTGATATTGTTATTGCAGTTTCAGAAGATGTGGTGCCGGCTAAACTTGTGTCAATATTAGTAGTATCTGATGGTTTCTTTGTTGTGCTTCTTTTTCTATTATTCCATTGTCGTTTCTTTGGCTTACTCTGCTGTTGCTTTGATTGAGATTTCTTTCCTTCTAATAATGTATCCTCATTAGATATAGAAGATGTTGTTGTAGACATGTCAGTGTAGCAGCATGACATCATATCATCTTCTTTGTAAATCTCTTGATTGCCATTTGATAAACCCTTCTTTTGAGCCGCTGCTGTATTATTTGAATCAGATACCGATTTGGTATGAATGATTGAAGGTGGTTTATGAACAGAAGTAGATGATTTAGTTCTGAACAGTGGAGATGGGATACCGGAGGATGAAGAAGACGAGGATGATGAGCAAGATTTATTATTATCACTATTGTCTAAATCTATACATTCTATATCCTTGCTTTCGATATCAATTGTATGGTTTGCTTTCTTCTGGTGTTGCTTATTAGAATAACAGTTTGATGTTGTTGATCTTCCCTTTCGACTTCTGCAATCATTATCATCACTATCAATTAGTATAACATCGCTATCATCAGAGTCGTCCATCGTTTACTATTTATTACCTATATCCAATCAACAACTAACAATAACAACTGACAACAACAAACAGTCAAATACCCAAGACTAGAGTCCACCAAAAGGAATGTATAGGTTAGTATCTATTGTTCAAGTCCCCGAGTAGGATACAGGCAACCAAAATTTACAAAACACTCAAAACAGTACAACAAGCAACACTAATGTATGTGAAAAGAATTAATAAATCATAACTAGTACTGTGGTTGATTTAATATAGTGATAATATAGGACATATATCATTTTTAACGCTCTTTCAGTCAGGATATACCGGAGCTTGTTAATCACATCTCCAATTACTTCCATCAACTTCAACTCTACATACTATTGCCATTGCAAAAGTAATCATGACGGATTGGAATAAAAAGTTTGATGATAACTTTTGGAATGATGACGGTAAAGCAGAGGAAGAAGCAGCAAGTGGAGTAGGAGGAAGTGGTAAACCACCATCAGAGGGTGGAAATGCAGATACGAATTCGGTAGCTGGAAGTACTGCAACAGAAGTTATTGGTAATATAAGTGAGACAGGAGACACATCATCAGCTACTGGGAAGAAGGGTAAAACCAAAACTACTTCTACTGCCGCCGCAACATCAACATTCCATTGTCCTAATTGCAATTCAACTAATATTGAATCACTAGGACCATCAGGATCATCTGTATGTACCGATTGTGGAATTATTGTTGAAGAGAATACGATTGTTTCTAGTGTTGAATTCGTCGAAGGCGCCGGTGGGTCAAGTTCCATGGTTGGACAATTCGTAGGTGCCAATTCATCACGAGGGTTTGGTACTGGTGGACGTAGGGGTGGACAATATGGTTTTAGTCGACAATCTCGTGAGAATACGTTGGCAAGTGGCAAACGTCGTATACAGGAAGTAGCAGCATTAATGAGACTTGGACCACATTATGTTGATTCAGCACATCGATTATTTACAGTGGCAGTTGAACGAAACTTTGTACAGGGTCGGAGGAGAGCACATGTTATTGCCGCTTGTTTATACACATCATGTAGACAGGAGAAGAGTCAACATATGTTGATTGATTTCTCAGATGCATTACAGATTAATGTGTACACTTTGGGAACATGCTTTCTCAAGTTTCGAAGGTTGTTGGGATTGAAGCTGGAGATTATTGATCCTGCTTTATATATTTACCGCTTTGCTGCTCATCTTAATCTTGACGAGAAAGCCAACCAAGTTGCCATGACTGCTCTACGCCTCGTTTCACGTATGAAAAGAGATTGGATAGTTGCTGGTAGAAGACCTGCTGGCATATGTGCGGCAGCACTCTTAATTGCTAGTCGAGCTCATGGCTTTGAACGACAACATGCTGATGTGACGAAAGTGCTCAAAGTTTGTGGATTGACTGTTATGACTCGTGTGAAGGAGTTCCAAGCAACTCCCAGTGCCAACATGTCTCTTAATGACTTTCATACTCAAGACATTGAAGAGGAAGTAGATCCGCCAATCTTTACAAAGAATAGGATCCGAGAGGCAAGAGCAAAGGCCGTGGCAGAGGGAAATGTCGATTTATTAACAAGTGGTAAGCTGGATAATCCCACTTCAAAAGGACGACATGCTACGAAATGGAGGGATGGGAAGTCAATGACTGAGAAGGATAAACAATATGCTGAAATGTATACGGAATTGGAGAATGAGATGACCGAAGAAGGTTTAGAGTCTGAAATGATTGCAGCCCACGATGAATCAGGAAGGGACGGTATGAAGAAGGAAGGCGCTGTATCATTTACTCGAGCAGAGGAGAATGTTGAACATCGCAGACCTACAGGGATTTCTACTCTACATGCCGAGATTAATTATCCACTGGGAAAGAACCATCGTCCCGTCATCTTGCCTAATCAAGCAACAAAAGAGGAGCTTGCTGTTGGTACTCAAAAGGTGGAAGATGTATTAAACTTTGAAGAATGGAAAGCGGCCGTTCCAGCTGATGCCGCTGATGAAGTAGACTTTCTGTTCCGTACCGATGATGAAGTGCGTGAGCGTGAGGCGGTATTTAATGCTCAAAATAAAGACTACTTAGAGACTCAGCAACAGAAGGAGAATGATCGCCTCTTGGCAGAAGCAGCAACAAGAGCCAAACAGGAGGATGAGCTTGCTCAAGAAGAAGGAAGAAGGAGATATCTTAAAACAAGTAGATCAAAGAAGAGAAATACGAACGAACTCACCACAGAGGAGGCTCTTCTGGAGGTTGTGCGTACACGCAAGATCTCACGAAAGATTAATTATGATGCCATGTCAGCGCTATTTGATGATAGTGGAGATTTCAGTGTTGGTAACTCAAAGAAGGAAGAAGAAGTTGCAGAAGCAGCGGCTTAATTTGTAACGGATATATGGCGTATTATTGTGTACACTAATTATCCAGAAGATATTTGTATTAATATAAGTTATGAAATAATTACAGTCTTATGTTTACATATAGATTGTTTTGGCATTACAAAGTAATCACCTTATATCTTCTCCTGAGCATACGCCCTTACTAGGTTGGCTAGACTTGCCCCACCGAAGATCAATTCACCCTCAGACGACACTGAGACGGACACCCCGAACTTCTCATCTTTATTGCCCAAAATTTCTCCTGCTTGTAACGTATTGTTGTTCCTTACATCAATCACTTGAACTTGACCAACAGGAATATTATCAATATTCTTGTTGGGAGCTCCAACAGCTACACGATCGGCTTCAGGTGTGATGGAAATGCTATATCCAAAATTATCTCCACTGTCCATCCCAACTACGTCTTTACCGACCTTGGACCAAGTACTGTTGCTATTTTCATACACGGCTGCTAATCCACTGGATTGTCCGTTCTCGTTCGCCCCAGGAGACCCAATAGCGATACGCTGCAAAGTCTCGTTGCCTGCTAGAGAGATAGAGAATCCAAATCTGTCACCAGGGTTCTCCATTGTAATTATCTCTCCATAAACTTGCCAGGAATTATCAATCAGGCTGAAGACCTTGACATATCCACTGTCCAATGACCCTTCCAACCTTGGCGCTCCGACGGCAACAAATTGAGAATCAGAAGATAAGGAGACGGACCAGCCGAATAAGTCATCACTTGATGTGCCGTACATTGGGTCGCCTACAGGTTCCCAGACAGTTTCTTCAACCTCGTCATAAACATATGATCTACCACTTCGTGTTGTGTCACCCTCACTGTAGTATGGAGAGCCAACAACAAGACGTGATCCATCACCCGACAAGGCAACAGACGAGCCAAATAATGAAGTTGCCGATTCACCGATAAACTCCTTGGTCATTTCCCATTCTTCCGAAAAGAGGCTTTGGTCGAATATACGTACTGCTCCCGAGTTCTGACCATTCTTGTCACTTCCAAGAGAACCAATTGCAACTCGTTTGCCATTACTCGACATTGAAATACTAAAGCCACATTGATCTCCTGCTGCTTCTCCATATATGTCAGTTACAGGGACATAAAATCCAGTAGCGGAATCAAATTGAAAGATTCTTGCGGCTCCACGATTCTTCATACCATCCTTTGCTGACCGGCGAGCGCCAACAATAACCGTCAAGCCATCTGCACTTGATGAAACAGAGAAGCCAGCTTCGTCTCCTGCTTCCTCGCCAACAAGATCACCTCCAACCTGTACCCAGTTCGGTATAACAAGAGGCGTGGGCTGTGATGTTGGCAGTCTAGTTGGCTCAACGGCCGGTGTGTTTGGTTCTTGATCTGGATTGTTCTTCTTTGATTGACCAGCAACAGCACTGCCTATAACTGCCGCAAGCGATACAATAATAAGCAAGGCAACCCACATGAGTTTCTTCTTTCTTGTACACTTTTGACCTGGATCTTTGGGTGAATGTTGATTCTCAACATCGTCCTTGTCATATTGACTATCATGCCTTTCAGTTATTGCTTCATCCCTTGATTCAGTTTCAAAAGGTCTGACAACGGGTGGTAATCCAGTCTCCTCGTCAGATGACGTGTCATCTAGAAATGGATTCGGAGCTTGCAAGACAGCATCCATTGAGACAGAGTGCTGCCGATCAGATTCATCTGGATCATACTGCATCGACTCTATTGAAGCTCTTCTTAGATCTTTCAACCCGAATTTACGTGGACGAGGCTCTTCTTGGGATGATTCATCCGACGATAAAGAGCCCTGCTCGATATCCCCAACAGCTGGAGACGTATCTGTCTTTTTCTTGAATGACTTTGTGAGTAATGCATTGATATCAGCTTCAGGCTCTATAGATGATGATCCTGGACCGATTGAAGAGCCTAATCCAGATTCGTCATCGCCAGATTTAAGTACTTCTTGATCTACTTTCTCTGGAACATCATGGGCGGTTGCAGTATTACTGGTCTGTGCTGGCTGATCAATGGAATATTCCCATGAAGATTTACCCGACTCATCCTTCTTGAATCTGTTGGACGCTTCGAGATCACTGACATCTTTACCACTTTCATAGTCGTTGTCAGGCATAGGGTCAACGTTAGACTTAGTATTAAACATGTTGTGAAAGGACTTGAGTGAATCAATAACGTCTTCGCTGCCACTTTCAGACGGATCATGCTGAGAGTCTACTTCATGAGATTCGTTATATTCTGGCTGCTGCTGAGATCTCGCCAATGTGCTACGGCGGAGAAGATTTGTCATATCATTAGCAGTGTCGGCTAGAATCTGGGCCGAAGATCTATTTGCCTTATCATTTACTTCAGCGGCTTCAGTCTCATTGTCTTCAATATTCAAGTCGTTTGTTGATCTTTTTGATACATCGGGAGATTCTGGATCATCTTCTTCTACAACTTCCATTACTGAGTGGCGAGATGACTCCTTTTCTAATACATCATCATCATAATTAGAGTGATGAGATGACGGTGACATCTTCTCTTGTTCATTGACGTCATCTGTATCCTTAGTAAGTGCCTCCATAACCCTGGCATTACTTGAGAAGAACCCCACAGAAGAAGAACCATTTGATGAACATGACATCTTATCCATTTCATCTGGTACAACACTCTTGTATAAGCCCATTTGTTTCAACGCTTCTTTTGATTCAAACAGTTCGGATGATGCTTGACTACTAAACGAAGGTGGTGGTTTTGAATTTACAGGCACTGGCTCAATTTTGGCATTACTGATGTGTGAATGTGTGTCGTCATGACTAATATTGGATACTTCATCATGTTTGATGATATCTTCTTTTTGCTTTGTTTGCCACGGCTTCTTCCAATTCGATTCTTCTTCAGTTGATGAAAGCATTTGTATAGAGCTGCTTTGTCTACGAAAGACCTTGTTGTCATTATCTTTGCTACTAGTATCTGACAGTCGACGACTTGGAAAGTCCTCATATAGATCATCTCCATCGAAATTGGCATCATCAATCCCGCTTGTTATTGAGCCTCTGTCAGATTTAGGTTTTGTTGAGGGCTGAACGTCTGCTTGATCTGCTGTAGTATCCTTTGCACTCAACTTTTCTACACTGGCAGTGTCGGGCTCATCTTTTGAACTAGCACTTTCTTCGTTGACTACTGGCTGACTACTAGATCTTGAGAAGTAAGTGCTCTTTGCTTTTGAGAGAGACTCCATCAGAGTTGCTCTGGCATTTGAAACAGCTGAATACATTGTAGACTCATTATTGGGTGGTGTTTGTTCATCATTAGGCGTGGTTTCTATTGATGGAGAGGACGCAAGAGGTATGTTCATATTTTCCTGCGCCGATTCGCCACTACCCTGAAGCATACTTTCTGATTGTTGGTGTTGGTTATCATTAGTATTTCCCTCGTTCGATGATGACAAACTGCGAACGCTTTCTATAGTCTTTATACCTGCATCCTGTGCACCACCACCGCCAGTGGATGATAACAATGATGTTGAGGATGAAGCGTTTAGAGAACGGGCCCTTGCAACAACACCATCGTAATAACTACCATGACTGCTTCTACTAACATTCGAGTTTGGGGGAGATACACTACTAGCCTGACTATTATTCGCTTTTGCATGAGACAAACTACTTGAAGAACTTGAACTCTGACTTCGTTGCGAGGTAGTCAGTCCTTGCACTCCCTGAGCCACATCTTCTACTGGAAGGGGTTTATCTTCCTGTATAGAAATATTTGATAATCCTTTCTTTGAGCTTGAGCTTCGTTTTGAGTTCGAACTTCGATTTGACACATCCAACGCCGTAGAAACATCTATCCCCTTTGATGATGATGCAAATGAGCTCCATAAACTCTCGGCAACATCTCCATTCCCACCATTTGTATCATCAGTAGGCGTTAAGAACTTTTGAACAGCCTTATTTGGTTCAGCAATCGATGATATGTCATCAAGGAATGAGGCATTACTTTCAGATACTTCATCAAGCTTTTCCAATAGTGGTTGTGCTTCAGCTACCGCGGATGCTCGTAACCTATCCACTGACTTGCCTCTGGCTCTGTTTGGTTGAAAATTCATTGTCATTTGAGGTTGTTGTTCTGTTTGCTGTTGCTGCTGTATCACTTTATCGGGACTTTGGGCATTACCTTCTGGTGGTGTTTTGCCATCACTACTCTCAGCACCACTCTCACCTGCCTGACTACTTTGTGTATATGAATTCTTCATTGCCTGTAATGCCATTAATGCACTAGCACCTCCAAAGCTTAATTCACTAACATCTCCAACACTATCTTTTGATGATGGGATGTGCAATCGTGATGCTGGCATTGAACTCTCTTCGCTACTGCTCGATCCTTCACTACCGGAGGATGAGCTTGAAGAGGAAGATGAACTACTACCAAATCCACGAGAACTGCCATCACTAGTAGTTTCACTACTACTGCTACTTATACTACTTGCATCACTTGGTGGAACTGCCACCCGTCCACGTCTATTACCAAACCCAACGAGTAATCCACCTCTATCCTCATCGGTAAATTCAGTTGAATGGACTGAGCTTGGAGTGTTTTGTATCCGTAGTTCATCATCTTGTAACGGTGAGTTATTCTTCCTTGGAGTTGTTATAGACTCTTTCTTATCCGGGGGAGTTGATTGCTGCTGCTGCTGTTGTTTCGCTTTCGGAGTAGCATTGTCATTTTCATCTTTATTATCATCATCATCATCTCCATTAGTTGTGTATGATAACCATGAATATTTCAATTGATTCTCCTCTCTGGGTTGGAATGTTCTTGCAGGTGTTGCTTGCTCTTCCTCTTCTTTTGGTGAACCTCTCCTTATTTGTTCAATTGTTGATGGTGATAACTTTTGTTGCTCTTGTTGTGAAGCAGTAACAGCGGCAGCGGCAGCATGACCTTCAGCATCATCACCCATACTTAACTCTGAAATACCACCAGTAGATGAACGTCTATCACTAATATCAGGTGACATCATCATTGCATTCAACTTGGATGGATTAAAACTAGCAGTCTCATCATCAACAGGTGAATTTCGTTTATTCGGAGAGTCATTAATGTCAAATCCTGCCTCACCATACATCAAGTCAACACCTAATGATAAGTCGGAGATACCAGATCTTCCACTTTTATCTAGCCCAAACGTGTGAGATGGAGATCGAGGACTACGATCATTCAATGGACGTTGTTGTACATCAAATTGAGGTTTGGTAGTAGCAGCCGATGGTCTATTATCTTGATCTTGAGTAATACCTCCAAGTAAGTCACTAACACCAACCTTCTTTTCATTATTACTCGTAGTAGCAGTATTAAAATCATCACCAGGCTTACCAAAGCTAGGACGAAAGTCTGATCCTCTTAATGACGACTGTATTGCTGGGTCCATTGTTAAATTTGACACCTTCAACTCATTCTCTCCTTTGGTTGTTGCAGTAGTATCAATAGTTGACTGTGCATACACACCCTGTTGTAGTACCCTCTGTTGTTTCTCCAACTTACTTGATAAGACATTACTACTATGACTTGTATTAGTATTCGTTTTAGAAGGAAATGAACTACTTGGCATGGAACTACTTGGTAATGAACTAGATTGGTAGGATGATTCATCGTCATCGTCACCACAGGTTTGTGTTAATTGTCGACATTCTTGTAGTAGTTTACCGAAGCGTGCTGTTGCTGCTAGTTGTGGTGCTAATGCCTCTTCTTGTTGCTGTTGTTGTTGTATGTTGGCTGTATCAGATGGTTGAGCAGATGTTGAAGTTGCTGTTGGTTGATTCCTTGGATGGGGTGTGATGGGTGAAATAGACATATCTGGTGATTTGACATTTGTCAAGGTTGATGGTATTGCTGCCAATGTATCAAATTGTATGTCATCCTCTGTTTCTGACTTTGTTGCGGCAGCAACCTTTCTCGACGGTGCCTCTTCTTGCGAATCCTCATTATCAATACCTTGTTGCTCTAACGATCTTTTCTCCGGAAGTAGTGTATTCTTCATCTTATCAGGAGTTTCATATGATGTATCGCCACTCAAAACAGTAGTTAACTTTCCACCAATACCAACACCGCCACTTTCACTACTAGATGATTTTTCAGGAGATGATGATAAGGATGACTTAATTGGATAAGTATCAATTGACATGCTCGTTTTAGATGTACGGTGCTCGTTTTCGTACACCAATAAAGACCGATCTGATAATCTCATATCTTCTATAGATTGACGACGTTTTTGTTTGCCCTTCTTTGCTTTTTGATTGGCTGATGCTGTATCTACTGGTTGGTGTTGATCAGATTCAGTAGAAGAAGTTTCCTTCATCATTAACTCACCAGGAGAATAGGATTGCTTCCTTCCAAACTCTACCCCTGCTTTATCCTCTCCCCCAACGTTGTCAACCTCAGCTGCAATATCATCACCATTGTTACCACTATCATCCAATTCTTCTTTCGAACCTTCTGATATCATATCCAAATCTGATTCTTCCATTGAGGAATAGACTGATGATCGTCGTTTGGATGATGTTGGTGATGATTCTTCTTCTTCACTTTCTTTTGATATTATGTTAGTGTTACCACTGGTATTTTGAGTAGATAAAGAGATCTGTTGCTGTTGTTGTTGACGCTGGTGTAATAATCTACTAACAGTTGAGGGACTATTCTGTTGCTTCAACTTAGCTGGCCATAAGCCGCCTATACCATCGGTAGGTCCGCCTACTACACCTGTATTAATCCCCCCACCACTTCCACCACTTCTACTACTAATACCGCTAACACCACTAGTAGCGCTAGCAGTAACAACATCTCCCGGCAATGTCGGTAATGGCATCAAAGGATGCATTCTCCGTAAATTATTACCTAATGAAAATTCCTTTGGTGGCATTGATCTAAATGGTATTGGTGATTGATTTACATTCGAATTATGTGAGGATGATTTATTTGATTGTGCCGATGTTACTGATGTTGATAGGATTGATCGTTCTTGTGATTGTGAGCGGGATATATATTGGTTATGTTGTATAGATTGAGATTGGGGTATATTGGATTGTTGTTGTGGAGTGTTGTAGGATGATGATAATGTAGCTGGCATTTGATATGCAGATTCTTCTTTCTTATTTGTTGCAATGTTTTGTTGCGGTTGTTGCATTGCTGTAGATGATGATATATACTCTTCAGATTGACGAGATTTTCCCCATGATAAGAAGGAACCATCATCATCACTGCTTGTTGGTGATTGTGGTATGTTTGATGAGTCCTTCATATTCGTATGATATATGTTATATTAGTTTTGTTCTATAATCTCTCGAGAGGCTGATATCAAAATTTAAGTTGCATCTCTTATTGTTAACAATACTGATGCTGCCTTCTTTTGAAACAAACAACTAATGGGTCATTGAAACGCATACAATAACATCAATATGTAGCGCCGTCATTGTATGAGAGACGCTGTCATGAGGCTTTGAGTTGAACGGACTTCATAGTGGGCCGGCGGGGGAGGGCTTTTCAATTTGTTGCGAAGAAAATGACTGCAAGCAAATGTCACACCTTATCATCTTTCCATCTTATGTCTTATTTTTTCACATCGAATGAAGTGCAATATAATGCACTTTCATATCGTATTCACTACTTAAAAGTATAATTGTACATCTAACAAATATTAAAGATACCTGTTACTGCTCAGTATCCTGACAAATAAATATAATTAAAGTGTGTAGAATTAAAGACACCACAGATCACATTAACAAGTACCCTTTGGACGATTTGCAACTTGAGATTGTCACGAATAAACTGAGCTTTTAAATCGTTCGGATTGAAGTCGCGGCGAACCTGTATTGACATACACTGGTATATACCATACGTACTTTTATGACCTATCCCAAGTTCATCAAGAGTCTGATTACCAGACGAAGCCAAATAAAATCTTTTCCTCTCCGCCCAATGAATATCATCTTTACCTCCGTCAACCAGACATAAGCAAGGCTCACGAGGGACGGCAATACCTTTCATCAGCTTCTTCTTTCTACCTGAACCAAAACAATATTGAAAAATCCACTTGAGCTTTGTATCACCGTATACCCATAAGTTGACAGATTGATCACTCCAATTGATTGTAATCATCATCAATGGTTTGGTTTCTGTATCTGAAGCATTCATTGTATGTAAAGGGCCTACCTTGAGCGGGTTCTCCTTCTCCTTTTCCAATTGTTGATGCACATGGCGTGTCTCTATATCATCATAAGGCTTCAGTCGGTCACAGAGATGAACAAGCATTGACAACCTAGATCGAGTGTATTCCGCTGCATGGTGAAGATAGTTGAACTCGGAAAAGAAGAGATCTCCACTTATCTCTATCATGTCCGCATTTTCACCCATAATGCGCAAATTATCATCTTTATATTTCCACATACCACTGATCAAATCACGGACAGCCATGTATCCACGAGATAGAAATTCCCTCAAAAGAGCGCTACAGAATAACATGAGAAATGCCTCTCTGTCTTTCCCTTTTAGCAAAAAGTCCGCAGCAAGTGTGTATGTGGCCTTTAATGCTCTCAACAAATCCCAATCATAACCTTGTTCCAAAAAGTACTCAATAAAACAAATTATAAAAGGGATGGCTTCTGAATCAACATTCTTTTCAAAATATTCTTTGATCCCTCTTGGCAAACTAGCCCATAATATCCAAATCGACATTGGGCCATTGTGCAGCTCCATCAATAGCAGACATGGCAAATGATAATGATTGCTACTATGAGCGGTTATTAGCCACCCTACTTTTTTGTACAACTCTGCTGGTTTCTGTTCATTCAATTATTTTGCATGTGGGAAGCTGAGTTGAGTATGGGTATATTTCATGTTTACTACAAGAGCCTCATGACTATATCTATTTCATCCATCCAATCATGTTTTATACATGTGTAAAGTATTGTAGAGTATGGACCTTAGACGATCAATCTATATCTCTTCCTGTTTTTCTTCTTCACCGCAGTTATCACTTGCAAATCTGATAGTTGTTGTTGTGTCTTCATGAGCTGGATATGTATTCTCATTCTCGATACTATCACTTGCACATCTAACTTCATCTGACACAGCTTCCGCGTCTTGAGTCTTATTATTCGAACTATCCGCTACATCATCGAGTTTATCTTTCGTGTAATCCTCGTCATAACAGCAAAAGAACAATGTTGATTGTATCAGTGCCCAAACTTTTCTGTACGGTTTATCATATTTATGGCATTTGATATATCTCGGCCTGAAGTAAATCATAGCATTCCATAAGCCTTGTGATCCGATGAAAGTGCCGGCCAACACAATCATTATTGGATGGAGTTCTTTTCCACTAAGTTGAATGATTCTGGCGATGGTTGGGAATGTCCATACTACAAAGTAAGCAGTACTATATCTAAAGCTTTGTCGTTTCACTTCTTCAGACCCTGAAAGTTGTGTCATCTTTTTACTTCTAGTTGCGGTGGCAGGCTTTCTTCCAAAGCATCGACTCAATATACCTGGTTTGCGTTCCTCGTTTTCCTTATCACCTTCTCTCTTCATTATGGCGCTAACTCTCATCATTGATTCTCTAATAAAGGTATAACTCTTCATCTTTGACTCTATCTTCTGTATCTTTCTATATACTAATATCATTATAATGATGCAGAATATAATACTAAACCAAAGGGGCCCGTAAAAAAATGCCCATCTATAGAAGTCTGCATTGTCACCTCTTTCACAATTCGTTTCAGAAAGATTAGTATCACCCTTGTTCACTTCATAACTCGATGTACAATCAGCAGGACTAGGAGCTCTGAATAATGATCATTTACAGCAAGAAATTGAGATTTATTGAAGTATGCACAACATATGCAAATCACACTAAAAAACGACAAACGAGCTTACATCCAACAATCCCAATTTGCAGCATTATATTGTTTCAAAACTAATGCAGTAATGGCCGTAGACAGTCCAAACAATATCGGTACTATATGCAACCACTTCTCAATCTTATATATCCTCTTTTGACTCCATCCATGATTAATCGTTAAACTATATTGAAGTTGTAATGAGCACATGTATAGTATCCCTGCAACTGAAAATTGGACTATAAATCCTTGTGCATCACATGTTCGTTCATTCCCCGAGGCCAATAGTATATCACTATCAGCTGGCATAAAGAAGGATGTGAATATCCAAACGATTGATGTTTGAAAGTCTACAATCGATATACCTAACATTATTCTTTGTTGTGTCTTTTTTCGATTGTTCTCCGATCGACATACTTGAGATATGATCATTAATGATCCAATTGCAGATGGTATACATGCTAGCTTTTGTAGGATGAATAGTGCAATCTCATACGATCTATAATCAGTAGATGATGACATATTACTTATGTTGATTCAATGTTTATTGCTTAATGTGCTATATTGCCAGTAAATTTGACGGTGTGTTGATGATCCAATATGATATACTAATTTGCAATTCTATGCACTTACACTTATCACAATCCTACCTATATTCTCTCTGAGTATGGTAGATACTCATCATAGGAGTCTAGGTAGGATACCTAGAGTTTAGGTATTTGTTAATTGTAGCATTCTTTCTTACCAATATCATTCTATCTTAAAATGCGAAGGTAAACATTAAAGTGTTGATATGTAGCAATAGCATCAAAGTGTTAGAGAACGAGCTTTGATTGGCTTTGTATGTGGGCTAAAGTACTCTAAACATCGTGATGGTGTAAGATATGTATAGAGACGTATAGATACGCCGCAGGTTTTGTGTCTCGAGCTTTGAATAGGTACCTAACATCAAGGTCAATTTTTAATGTCAAGTTGTTAACAACAATAATTGCAGTATAAGAGTAGGTACATAAGCAATATCTTATACTCGTACATATAATAATGCCAGCGTATAATTATGGTTGTGTAATCGATGCTGGATCATCCGGAAGTAGAATATACATCTATAGATGGCCAACGAATCAGAATAATACTGATGAGTTTATCAAAGTACTCTACAAACCTATATTTAGTAATGAAATGAGACCGAGTGTGAGCAGTCTCGATGGCGACATCGAAACTCTAGTGGAATTAGTATCATCTGCAAAGGATGCACTACCGAATGTTGAGCTTAGTAGCGTGCCAATATATTTAGGGGCAACTGCTGGGTTACGATTATCAGAGGAGGCTGATTCAATTATGACCAACATTCGAAGTACACTACATAAGTCAGGATTTATGTTCCAAGATGATTATGCTCGTATCCTTACAGGCAATGAAGAAAGTATGTATGGTTGGATAGTTGCAAACTATTTGAATGATAGTTTAGGTCCTTCATCAACATTTGGCGCTTTAGATTTGGGTGGAGGTAGTACTCAAATATCATTATCAGTGCCAACAACAACTACTAAAGAAGATGAACTTTATCCATTAAAGATTGGCAATATCAATTATCCACTATATACTCAAAGCTATCTATCCTATGGGGCTGATCAGGCCCGCACAAGATTCGAGGCTGAGTTTCTACAACAGTCAAACGTTAATCCATGTTATGGTTCTGGATATACAGATGAAGATACCGGTATACTAGGAACGAGCAATTGGGATGAATGCTTTGACAGTGTTTCAAAGTTGTTTGAACACAACTCACATTTGAGAGGAGGAAAGACAGACTTATCAATAATATCACCGCCACCAACCCAAGAACAACAAAGATATATCGCCATGTCTGTATTTGTCTTTATCTGGGACTTTCTTGGGCTTAACACTGGAGAAGAGACTGATGATCTGAATACATTGACAGCAAAAGCAAAAGAAATTTGCAACTTGACTTATACACAGCAAACAAATCAATATGATAAACAAATGGAAGACAAACCAGATGGAAGAAAGACAAACAAACCTTTTGCACAATGTTTCAATGCTGCTTATACATACCACTTACTCTCAGAAGGGTATCAATTGCCAGTCTCTGATACCCCGATTCAAGTGCATTATGAGATAAATGGTGGCAAAGTTGAATGGTCATTAGGTATGATGCTGGTAGAAGCAAACAAACTTCACACTGTCAAAGATGAAAGCATGACATACAGTACACATTCATATCTCTTCTTGTCTTCGGTTCTGTTAGCACTACTAATACTTGTGAGTTTGTATGTTAGATCAAGGAGAGTGCTACTAAATCCATTCAGGAAAGGGTCTTCGTTTCAAAGATAGAATAGTATTATTAAGCTAACTTAACTCGTGATCAGCTAGATCATGAACTCCTTCTCCCTAGAAAAGAGTTTTCAACCTCACGAAACATGAAAACTGTACATTGCATAATTTCACACAATTCTTGACTGCATGCAGTGTTTCGTTTGTAGATAGAGGTGTTAATATCATGGGAGTGCAGCGGATAGGAGGTTATAAGTTTGCATGTATATGCATACTACTCTGTCTATACGTTTTAGTATCAGCTAACGATGGTAAGTGCCGACGTATAACTTACAATATAAATGATTTTATGGTGCACCAACTTTAAAATGGAAATCCTTACCTATCTAAATACTTACACCAGATGAACATCATCCAGACCCAAATGAAGAGAACTACTCAAGTATGATATATATTGGACGGGTAGACGACGATGGGAAACGAGTTGGATTTGAGCATGATAACGGTATGTACTAAACTTTATACTACCATTTTTTGTGCATATCTTGTGCTCATAAGTAATTGCAATGGTATAACAATAACACACAGGCATCAAATACATCTTTGGTACCGGATTTGATGAAACACATAAAGAAATAGAAGAGAAAGATCTTCGTCATGAACACTACGGACCAGACTCTGTTCATGATGTCGCAGATAGAGCTAGAGGTAAAACTCGAGAGCAAATATTGCATGAAAAGAGAAGAGGAGAATTGGATTTATCAAAGGGACCAAAGCCATTTGGATGGTTTGAGGAACACCCATTAGATGGAGGTGCAGTTCCACCAAAAATAGTACGTGTAGATCCATTCTTCATTGATGAGGCACCAGTTACAAACAAAGAGTTTGGCAAGTTCATTAGAGCAACTTATTATGAAACAGAGGCTGAAAAGTTTGGTTGGAGCTTTGTTCTTAATTCCTTTTTGCCAAATGCTGAACACTTAGAGACTGCAGAGGTTGATCCAGGAGCGGAAGATTGGGTAGCAGTGGATAAAGCATATTGGCGCAATCCTGAAGGTCCGGGCACATCATACAAATACCGTGAGTCTCATCCAGTGATACATGTCTCTCATAAAGATGCGGCAGAATACTGCAAATGGGTAGGCAAAAGACTTCCTGGTGAAAGAGAGTGGGAAGCAGCAGCAAGAGCTGGTCACTTTGGTCCACAGAATAGAACATTATACATGTGGGGTGATGATCAGACTTATGACATGTCTAAGGAGTATGCCAATCTGTGGGGTAGCGGCGATTTCCCATGGGATAATAAAGCAGAGGATGGATGGAGGGCTACAAGTCCTGTTAAGTCGTTCAAACCAAATGCATTTGGCCTTTATGATATGACTGGCAATGTTTGGGAATGGATGAGAGGCGGTAAACATAAGAAGAGAATAGTGCGAGGTGGCAGCTATGTTGATAGTTTAGATGGAAGTTTCAATCATGCTGCAACACTCGGGGCAAGGGCTACATTGCATGGAACAACAACAACGGGTAATGTCGGGTTTAGATGTGTCAAATCTCCAAAGAGAAAAGTTGAGTATCATTATGTTTATGAGAATGAAGAAGATAGTGGAGCTGAGCTCTTCGTGGAAGGCGCCGACGGGGATCGTAAATACACCCAACAGAAAACTAGAAAAGAATACGAAGATGATGACGATGATGAATTCGATGAAGATTATATGCATGATCCAACACAGCCACACCCGAACGAGAATCGTAAGCGGAAGAAGGTTGTTAAACCAAGAACTTTGAGGTCGGATGAATTGTAAACAATCATCTATCTTGCTGCTTAATGTAAGATATGATGTGGTAGCAGTTATAATTGAATCATTTGTTGATGGAAGGTCGAGTATTAGACGTTAACTTTTACTTAATTGCAATATTGTACAAAGGTGCTTTCGTATCTTGCCACAAATATTCACAAAACACTACGATAGTATGTTCCGGTATATATTAAACCAATAACCCTATAATCACATCTCCCTCATTATATAAATCTGATTCCTAACCCCACTAAGTCAATCAATTAATTATTGAGTACTATTTGATCCAACGGGACGGCACCTCCAGCGTGTGTTTCTACTTTCCAACTCCTCCTCTATTTCACGTTCAAATTGTCCCGTTATTGATATGGCGTAAACGCCAGGTAATTCCCTATCAACACGTAACCACTTTGCCGTCCATGATTCACTAGGGTCCATAACAGCCACCTGTCCCTCGAAGAATGCAGTTGTACATTTATTACATCGTTCATGATTCCCTTCCATATCAAGGTATGGACAATTTTCACATCCCATTTCTAAAAATTGATCAAGTGATTTGATAAGACCACATCGTAAACAGGCACGTACACCCTTAATTGCGGTAGGGACTGATGCTTGTGCTAATTCTTCAACTTTTGGTGGTAATTCAGGCCCCTCATCGGCAAAACCGCCAGTGGATGCTTCTTGTTCTTCCTGCATATTATTGATTACTTATGGTAGGTATTGTGTAAATTATATTATTGCAACGCCGACAACACAAGCAAATTAAAGAACAACCTCAAAAGTTTATTTAATTGGTAACACCGAGAATACCGCAAGTAGTATTTATATATTAATTGTATTGCATAACACAACCAAACAATCAAACACAATCAACTTTACTTGAGTAACATTAATTAAAGGGGGGGGGGGGTTCTTAGCTTATTTAGTTCCTACCTAGAGTCCGCCGCTTGGGTAGAGTTGGTAGAAATTAAGTCGGTAACATCATTGGCTGTCTCCACCAGGGTTTTGTACCTGAATGCTTACCCATACCCATTACCCGAAAATTTTGGCAAAATATAGGTAGATACCGTTACCCGGTACCTTCGGGGGAATGAGTGGAATTTTCCGTTAAGGGAGTCAATTCGTGAGGCCAAAATCGGACTATGCGTAGCTCACTAAGAAAAAAGATTTGGCCTAAATGACTAATATTGGACCATGGCGGCGGCTCTCAATAGAGGCGTCATTGAGCGTCTACATTAATCTAACCCACACTATAGCCTTTACAACACCTTTATCTACGGCCTAGGCTATTTAGTTGGCGTCGTAGGTGGTATTAATATGTCGTCTCATCCAACTAAAAAGAGGAAGAAAAATACACGTCAATCTACCATCTCATGTGTTGAATGTGAAGAAGATATCCCACGTGATGCGAAATACGCTGAATTATCACCATGTGGCTGTGTAGTATGTCTTATATGTCTACTGGACCTCCATGCAAAGCGTGGCGTATCTCCGCTAACGTGCTGTGAACAGCAAGTTACGTCACATCAGATATATAATAATCGATTGATTGATGGAGATAGTGTTACATATGAAGTGGAGAAGAAGACTATAGACGATGTAACCATCAAAAAGAACCATCCGTTATTGTATCTAAAGAAGGAGAAATTAGATATATTAAAGAATACACCACTTGAAGATAGTGCACAGATATCAGTTCTATACTTTGCATCAATTATGAAGAAACCAGATGCAACAAAAGTTAGTGCAACCTTTAGTGTAACAACGTTATCTCAGGTTGGTAGTAATAAGGTATCATTAGAAGATTGTGATGGATTGTGTCGATTCTTTGCTATTGTTAAGACCATCATTATCCCATCAAGCATTACGCCACGTATTGATATACCAACCATGATGCCGCGACGTCTTTTTAATTATGGAGTTAATAATTTCACCCCTCTGATGGCTCTTCTTTATGGATTAGCAACGGGACAACCAACACGTGCATTAGACAAAATCAACAATCCAGAAATGTATCAAGATTATCAGTCTCAGTACCTCGCCATAATTGCTGCCGCTGACATGATCCTACGATGTACAACACAATATCCTAACCACTTTCAACTAATGCTTGGTGCTCAACTTGAGATGCAGAAGGTATCGACCAAGTTCAGGGATATGCTCACTGCATTTCGAATTGCATCAAGTTTTAAGACTAGTTATAAGCATATATGCCAAGAGATTGTGGCAAGATTGATGAAGGGAGTAAGTGTTGGTCCATATGATTGGCCTTTTTGTAATGGGGATAATGTTGGTTTCAAAAGGTTGGGTGATGAGGCATCATATGAACAGTTCACAGCTTTCCAAGACATTATTGTGCGGCAGCAACGACTAGAAGAGATTGGTATACACGTTCCAAACGATAGATCGACACAATTGAGCAGAGAACCAGAACATAATTGGACAACATTAGTAGATACTGCCATGGGTGTTGAAATAGGAGAGGATGAACTAGCAGAGGAGATTGGAACGGTGAATAATAGTGATGTCGATACTCTAACTCATAGTGTAATGGAGGGTATACAAGTTGCAATCGATCTTCATGTGGGAGGTATGATTAAAGCCGGCCAATATGTTCCTCGGGTTGGCTACATTATAAATCATGATACCCGACTTGCTCTTGCTCAGAGACAGATTGCAGTGGGGACAGATGTACTGGAGGAGCAAGAGGGAGAGATTGATGCAGAAGACGGCGACAACAATGGCAGCAGCAACAACACTAACAATACAGCAGATATTATCGACCGACATATACCCGAGAGCTTGACTGGTCCATCATCATTATCATCTACAACAACAACGGCAACTAATGAACCAGTAAATGCATTCTATGGCCATGACATTACAGTCAATTGTATCAAGAATGATTTGGCAAAAACAATGACAGTATGCATGATATTAGAATATATCAACAATACACGACGGATGGTATTGGAGAAGTTTTACAAAGAGTATGAGGAGAAGAACGGTGTACCACCGCCGGCTGATATTGGCATATCAGAGTTACCGCCAGCTTACCTTGGTGCCGTATTCATGTGTGATGGACAACCAGCCGCCAAGATAGCATCTATTATTGCTGCAGACAATAGAAAGTTTTACTTGAACAAAGATGATGGCAACTTTCCTGATGAACACTTTCCAGATGATGATTCTGGTAAAGTTAAGACAGACTTTGATAAATGGTTTATTGCCATTAATAGTCAGTATGGGTTTCTTGGCAAAGCACATAGTAAAGGGGGCAAGTCATCAAGGTTCTGTGGGAAGACTTATGCGTTCCCAGGAGCATTCCACTCCTGTCTGAAGCTCCACAACTGTTGTGGATTGATGTTCAGTAACTTCTTGAGTCATTTCTTTGCCGCTTGGAGGGATACCCCGAATAAGGTCAAGTGGATACTGTATCCTTCCGACCCAAGGCAGCTAGAGAGTGAGTTGCCATACTACATACAAGCTCACTACCGCTCAGCATTTGTTTGGTTGTGGGAGTATAAAGGCGGACCTGCTACTGCTACTAGACCATCGGCATCAGAGGTTCATCGTTATATGATAAACAGGGCAAATGATTGCCCATTGAGACAAGCGGTGCTCATCCACCTCCGGTACGGAGAGATTTCTAAGATGATGCGTATGTCCTACAAGCTCGGCAAGCGTGGTTGTGTCAAGACCTTCTTGACTGCAGTCCGATTTGGGTTGACATTATGGGCAACTGCACATGCTACTGACTATGTCCGTCTTGGACTTGATTTGCTGCAGTTCATGCATTGTGCATCTCCGGCAATGAAAAAGATATATGCGGAGGAGATCTTTACAAGGCTAGATGCAAAGGGGAATCCCATTGCAAGTGATTTGGGTATGGAACTAACCGTGAAGGATATCCGCAAAGACTGTGGTAAAGTCTACACTCGTAACCATGATCTCAAGGTGACAGCTGCTTGCAATCAGATCCCATGTCGTCCAACTCAAGATGGCATCCAACAAAAGCTTCGGAAAGGCTCTATTGCAAGCAGGCCGAGCCGCTCAAAAGGAGAAGAGAAACTACTAGACAAGTCTCCTCTTATCAAGGGGTACGATCAAATACACAACGAGATGAAACTCTGGCATCCCGAAGATCAACCCGTCATAGGTGGTACTGCAGACAAGCCGATATATGCAAAACCTAACTCATATGATCTTCCGAAAGGGGAGAGTTTGAATGAGCAAGTACTTCATATCTTTAGTATTGGCACTGAACGAGTGAAACAGTACTTTTTGGAATACTACATCAAGAATCCCTTCAGTGTAAATCGTTCAGAGAAAAAGGTATCACTAACAAGAATACTAGCCACATCAATGGAGATGCAACTTGAGAGGAAGAAGGCAATCGATCGGGCGGTATCTATCAAGAAGGAAGAACTAGGCAAGTTGACAAGAGAAATACTAGCCGAGGAGATAAGCCGTACAGAGAAGGCATTGTTTCTAGCGCTTGGTGGACACAACATTGTGTTTATTGATCCGAAACAACTTGACAAGCCTAATTTGATCAAAGCACTCATCAAAATTCGTAAACAATATTTTGAAAAGGATACCACTGCAAAGGATAAGCTTGAGAGGGAGGCAGAGAGGGCATTCAACGAGAAATACCCTAACAAGGCAACAAATGCTCGAGTGGCAGAGCTGGAGAAGAGCCCCATCTATCAACTAAGTTCAACAGTTTGTGATATGGAGAGATATAAATAGTATGAGGGTGGGTTAGTTAGTGTTTAATCTATATTTTAAATACTAGTATTGTATGAGTATATATTATGCATATCATATGTACAAGTCTTTCTCTAGTATGTATTAGCTGCTCTATTGCAATACCCCATCATTCAAACTCTCGAAGATCCATTCCCCGAAGTATGTGTGTCTCATTGGCAGCCAGAAGTAGGACAGACATACCACATCCGCAAGTTAGTATCCCCCCATCATCCCTTCGGCAGCCCCGATATCATCCAAATCAAACTCCTCAGTCATAGCACCACTCTCGGGGTGGTTTGCTACCTCCTCAGTAGATTGATTCTGCTCGGCTACCTTCCTCTTCTCTTTCTGCATCCTGTTCATTTCCACCACTGCTTCCACATCGGGATAGAAGTTGAATGAGACTTTAGTAGGAGGAGAGTGTTCATCTCCTTCCTCGATTGCCGCGTACCGTGCTTTGACTGCATCATCAAACATACCACTTGAGAGAACAAATTTCATCATTTTCTGAGCACTAAGCTCACCACCACCTGCCATCTTAATTGAAATATCATGAAACTGCCCTGTAGATGAGCTGATCATGTTTCTATCCTTGGTTGGACCTGCTTTACGCTTTGGTGAGGTAATATTACTCTTCCTCTGGATGAGCATGGCGTTTTTAGATCCCCAGTTTGAAGCATCAATACCAGGCGCGGGTTTGGATGATTGGGATGTCTTTATGAATTGTTTGTCAAGCATACGATCTGAATCACGTGATGCCTTGTCATTTAGTTGAGATGCAAGTGTAGGGTTGGAGTATCGTCCACGGGATTGTTGAGCAGCCCTCTGTTGATCAACCTTCTTCTTTGCTTGAGAATTATTGGCAGCTTCCTCATTGTTGAATACAGCACTGCTCATTTGCTATATAAGATGATAAGGTATGAGTGTGAGAAGAGATTTAATATGCACATAACATATATGTCATGGATAATATATTACATGCAATTTACTTACCGAGGGAGGTTGTGTGTTTGCCACCGATTTACTGCGGTTCCTCTTCTTGTTCCTAGCATTCTTCTTGGCTGCTGATTCCGCCTTCCTTTTCAAGGACTTAGCAGCCTTGGCATCAGCTTTGCTACGTGCCTCAACAAAATTCCACAATTCATTCAATTGTTCCTTCACTAACTTCTGATTCTTTTTTGTAAGTGTATACCAAAACTTCCTCACGGCAATAGCATTTAATCCGGGATTATTAATGAGATTAAACATAGATTTGGGAGGTACATAGTCACCGCATCGATTCTTTGGCTTAGGGAAACTCTTCTCAATCTCTTTACCCTTAGTAAAGTCAGTATTCTTTGCCTTTTCAACAAACACCCTCCACCGCTGACGCCACTTTCTTCCATCATGGTCATCCCTTGCGATACTACTACTCAAACAATCATTAATAACCGGTTCATACTCCTCTAATAAAGCTTGAAGCCGCTTTAGTAAATAGAAAGAGCTGGGGATGATTTTGATGTTATTATTCTGGGGGGTAGTTGTATTACCCCTCTCTTCATGTTGCTGCAGTACAATCCTCTCCAACCTACCAACAAAATCAAATGGTGCATCATTATTAATTCCAGTGGTACTATTTAATCCTCCACCACCCTCAAGGAGATTATTAACATCATTAGCAGCGTCGACAGTAGTATTTTGAGCAGTCGAATCTGGCCTCATTTGACTAATCGTTGACGCCGTCTCTGAGGATATTACCGGCAATCCCTCTCCACCAGACCCTCCACCAAGACATGCAATAACTGCTAATGATAATACCGAGGTCGATTGACCAATAGCGGCCGCTAGAACGTCAACGTCCGCCATGCTAATATCTTTAGAAAATTGTAAATTAATTTACTTAGACCCGTTCCTAGCTCCCTGCACAGGTTACAGATTTTACAGGTCAATTTTTTTTCTGTGCAAAAATACAAGTTTTTCATTCCTAGCTCATACCGGTCGTAATCTTGTACAGGTAGAAATTTAAGGTTGGATCCTAGTGAAATCTATTTGAACAAAGATTAGACCCTATTTCAACAAGATGACGATGATTTGTGTGCCTATCTAGACTTGCATAGTTGCGGCCTAGACGATAGTTACACCATGGCCGCTGATTTCTATTGATTATTAACATAATGATTGATGCACTCTTAGTTGGATTGCAATGTTAGTATAGTATAACATCTAGTTTAGGAGTCCTAAACATGTGCATAATTGATGTTTTTTATAGGTGGTTGTTGCAATACAATATCTCAGCCTCTACTACACCTACACAGACCAAACTTCCAACCATATCAATGATAGAGACTTTATCTATGTCTGACTGACGGCGATAGTCACCAATCCTACTACAGCCGTCGTGCCGCCGGTGACTAGTAGAGGTATTTTTGCATGTGAGATAATAAAAAAAACCTGTGATGAGCCTCAGAAATTACAGATTTCTTGTAATTTCTTACAGGTGAGACACATGGTATCCTAAAATCGATGACGTACTAATTTAGCGGGGTTTTAGCGACACAGGTGAAAAATTTGGTATCCTCAAAAAAACCTGTAATTCTGTGCACAAAAACGACCTGTGAGGGAGCTAGGAACGCCCCTTAGTGAGCTACGCACAGACCGATTTTGGCCTCACGAATAGACTCCCTCAACGGAAAATTCCACTCCACCCCCCGAACCTACCCATACTTATTCCTACGTACAGGTATTCACCCATACCTACCCAAAAATATCATTGGGTTTACCCAAGGGAGACTTTTTTGAGACAGGTGTCCAAAGTGATGGATAATAGAATTTCAACGACCTCAACCTATACAACTTTAAGCATCGATTCGTGGGAAATATAGCTGCCGTAGTACTAATAATATACCCATTAACTCAGTTTTTGACGCTCTTTCGAATGGAACTACTTCCGATGTCACAACATGCCTAGTTATTTTCGTATAGTTCTCTAAACATAAGAGACATATCATGTGTTCAAATTATATGTCATGTGTTTGTACATCTCTAGAATCTGGAATTAATATACATAGTACACCATTTTGAATTCGTATAGTATTAGGTTACCATATATGTATGTAATAGTATATCTAGCATAACATCCAAACGTGGTAGTCCGAACACAATACAAGATGTACATGATACGATCATAGTAACATAATGCTGTGAACGAACTATTCACGGAAAAGATCTAGACATTCTTCGAGCTCACTATCAGCGTCAAACTTGGCCACAATATCCTCCACAATCTTCTTTGCTTCATCTTCAGTTGGCACGGTATCACTGAGAAGACTCTGATTGATAGAGAGGAGAACAGCCATTTCAAATCGAGCTTCCTTTAGCCTTTGGCGAAGAGGGTCGTCAAAGTGTGTGCACGCACTGAATACACGTTCCTGGAAGGCATTGGCTGCTGGTAGCGAAACGATAGAGGGAACTACCAGGAAGACAAGCGAGTGCTTCTCTCGACCGACATTGAGCCACCACTCGCAAAGGTCAAACTTTGATGAAGCATACAGGGTGTCTACCTGTACTAGTTCCCAATCAATGTCATCACAACCCGTACCTTTACGGTCTCGTTGATTCTTCAACTCTTTCTCGATGTCAAAGTTCTGCTGGTTCATACCGAAGAATGCTTTGGCAGCTTGAGTAGCAAGTTCAATTGGTGATGACGAAGATGCACTTCTTTGCTTGCTCTTGGACTTACGAGCCTTTAGAAGCTCACGCCTGCTCATATTCGCATCACTAGCAGCATCATTCCCATCTTCGTCTAGCAAGTGTGTATAAAGGGTGGTGAATATGAGTATTGCGGTAACGCTTATATAAACAAGAATATACATCAAACGAATACAGCATACCATTGGGGGATTCGTTGTCATCTCCATTGCCAGAAGAAGATTTATCTGTCAATAGTTTGTCGGCAATCTTGAGGATAGACTCGGCAAGTAGTTTCTCGGCCCTATTCTTGAGATCGTCACCTTCTTCCTCCCCTAACAATACTTGAATGTCGTCACAACCTTCAGTTGCAAGTATGGGATTCACTGCAAAGGCGAGAAGACGATCATCCGTGACATCGCCGAAGTACTCCTCTAAGGAATTCTTGTATCTTTTGATCAACGTGATGGCATGATCATCCAGCTTTCTGTGGGTATGTGAGGTGTAATATGAAGAAGTATGAGTGTGGTATGAAAACAAGCACGTGAGTGAAAGATACCAAGAAAACTCACGAGATATCATCATCCAGCAAAGACCTTGCTGTGTTTGGAGTCATCTTAATAGTGGGCAAGGAACTGAAAGATGTTCCTGCATCCCAGGCATCTGCATCCGTATCAACCACTTCATACACCTCCTCTTCCTCGTACTCAATCTTGAGACGAACGAGTGCAAGTACACTTTCCCCCGCAATCTCAACGCGGTCGCCTTGTATATCAAAGCATAGTTTCATGGCAGGCCTCAAGACAGCCTCAAACTGAGCAAGTAGCTTCCATTGCTCTTTTGAGATGATGGGGAGCTCCTGGCACTTGCAAGACTGGTAGTAGGTGAGAGCACCCTTTGAACGAAGAGCTTCTTGCATCATGATATGTGCACCCGCAACTCTTGTGCTATTTGGCATGCTGATGAGGAATGCAGTTTGTTGAATCCCTTCGAGGGCTTCTTTGTACTTGTGGAAGCGCTTGTTCTTCTTGTCGGACACGTAGTTTACCATCTTCTTCAAGTCCTTGAACAAGTCTTGGAATGGAGCCCAACGATTGATGACCCTGCCGCCTCGTCGACGTTCAACGAGAGACAGTGCAAGACCAAAAGCAAGGCTGCCTAAGTGCATATCACATGCTGGTTTGGGTCCACCCTCGGCCTTCTGAGCTGCTGCCAATGCCTCATCTCCACCTGCAACAATCAACCGTCCAGCCTTGACTGCAGTACTGCAGTTATCATTAACAGAACGGAAGATATCTTCCATCTCAATACCAACACGTTCGAGACCAAGCATAGCTGTCTCACATAGCTCAAGTGCCGTCTCGCCAATTGGAGGGGTAAGAGCAATGGGGATACGAAATGTTTCAAGTGTCTCGGGGTCTGTAAAGAAGATAGTGAGCCCATTGATCTTCTTGCGCTTCCCATCCCAAACATCATGCCCTACTACAATGAAAGCTTGACGAGATCCCTGTGTTTGGTGTTTGTTATATGCAACAAATACATTTTAGATATGATATACATATCATAACATATCATACCAATACCATGTGGGTACTTACCGTATGTTTTTTATACCACTCCCTGATATTCTCCACTTTCTTCTGAACGACAGAAAGAAGCTCGGCAAACGAGTTACACTGAATACTGATGAACTTGCGGTTGCCCATGTGTTTGTAATCCCTGAGATCACCAGCCTTCTCTTTTACAAAATCTATCATATTATGGAAGTTTGAATCATTGATGACCGAGGTTGGCAATCCTCCATTGTTCACAAACGTAAAAATAAGATGTTGCAGTTTATTCTCGGCCTCGATTGATGCGGTACTTTTCTTTGTTAACTTCTTCTTCTTTGTCTTGATGACTGGAAATTTTAATGTGTTATTGTTGGTACTGGCGTCCCTCTTCTTCTTTGCCGCCTCCCTTTCTTTGGCGTGTTGTTCCTTGAGATGTGTATTTCCATTTGATGTATCTCCACACGTCATAGCCTTCAAACATTTCTCCAATGGTAACCCTTGCGCCTTGCAGAAGGTGCATATGAAATGTGTCCCTGCCCTCACCATTTTTAATGCCTCACTTGATTCAATAAAGTCAGTAAGAGTAGGGTCTGCCGCAACCTATAGACGGTTTATGAACATATGATGTGCACAAAAAATATATGTCGGTGAGGGTATGTGTATTTGTATAGATATATAATATACTCAGCACGTAGTTGTTAATATTATCATCAGAAAACATTTTACTTACCTTCTTTTCATCAATTGTAATTTGATGCATATGATTGTATACATCTGATCTACCCTTAGTATACTTCCAAATTTTGCAAATACTAAACTCACGATCTTGTTTATCTTTTAGCGGTGCAAAGACATCCTCGCCTTCCTCAGTAACACTCAAATCAATAACACCAGAATTGGCATTATTACGTGATGTATCGGCAGCGGCGGCAGCGTTTGCGGTGGTACTTGCTGCTCCATTATTATTAGGTGCAGCTACGGACGGAGTTGCAATTTGAGTAGATGCTGCACTTGTTGGTTGGACATTCGGAGAGCTCGTCCCGCCGCTGGCGGAGTTTGGACCGGCGGCAGCAGTAGTGTTACTATGCCTAGGAGGGATTGGTGATATTTGCGCTGGTTCGCGAGCATCATTTGGGTTGTTAGCAGCACTCTTTTGTCATTGTGGTAGGCAATTCCATTGAAATCTATCGAACGTTTAGCGAAACGGGAATGAACATTACTAAGTCCTACGTAGAAAAAAGATACGGTATCCTATTACCCGTTACCTAATTACCCGAAAAAATCAGTTTGGGTATCGGGTAGGTACCCAGTAACTACCCGAAAAATATTGCACTCTGGGTAGTACCCAATAGTACCTACCCAAATGCACTTTGCACTCGGGTACAAAACCCTGGTCTCCACTCGTTGCACTACAGGTCTAATATTATCAGCAGTAGTATCGGGCCTAGTTCGTTTGGATCTATTACGTCCATGAGCCCGTAATAAATGTGAGGAAATAACATCACAAGACAGTAAACCTAGTTCATGTTCAAACCAAGTCTTGGGATCAGTAGCATGATAAGTGCCG
>Ga0214480_100146_pt1 | contig 32379 bp, 19 predicted proteins | sample M1_20Mar14CPVII9_3_FD_165042 | JGI IMG/M metagenome (GOLD analysis project Ga0214480, IMG submission 165042) | Marine eukaryotic communities from Monterey Bay, California, United States - M1_20Mar14CPVII9sort6BwellE17 | ecosystem: Environmental > Aquatic > Marine > Unclassified | place: USA... | reverse complement strand
CACTCAACAAACGATTACAATCACTCATTACATCATCACCCATCGTACTATTCCTAAAGGGTACACCCAACACTCCCAAATGCGGTTTCTCACGTCAAGCAATTGAAATGTTATCAGATGCAAATGTATCATTTGGTTACTTTAATATATTAGAAGATGATACAGTACGACAGGGATTAAAAGTTTATTCCGATTGGCCAACGTATCCACAATTATATGTCAGGGGTGAGTTAGTTGGCGGGTTGGATATATTAAAGGAAATGGCTGAAGAGGATGGTGGATTGGTAGATCAGTTGGAATTGAATGATTATGTAATCAAGAGTGGCGGCGGTGCTGCCTTTGTCTCTGCTGCTGCAAACAATAAAGAACAACAAGAATCAGAGAAGAAGGAGGAAGTAGTATCAATGGATGACAAGTTAAAACAACTCATCAATCGGCACCGAATAATGCTATTCATGAAAGGAATCCCTTCGTCACCAAAATGTGGTTTCTCACGAAAGATTGTTGATATATTAGATTCCTATTCGGTATCATATGATGCTTTTAATATACTTGAAGATGAAGAAGTGCGTCAGGGATTGAAGGTATATTCCGACTGGCCGACATATCCTCAGTTATATGTCGATGGTGACTTAGTAGGAGGGTTGGACATTGTTGAGGAAATGGTAGAAAGTGGTGACTTGGAGGAATTATTGAAGGGTACAAATTGATTCAACTAATCTAAGTTTTGATACTACATCTACCTAAATTACATCTCTACACACTCTCTTGTCTTTGAGACTTTTCCACAGGCATGTAATCGTAGCTCTTATCGTGACCTTCCTCGGCACTTCTAATTACTGATAGAGGTATGCCGGCATGCTCTGAAATAATATGTGGAAAGAACATGTGATAGGATATGAGTGCACAAACCGATCCAAGGATGGTACCTGCAATGATGTCTCCCGGGTGATGCCAGTTATCAACAAGTCTGCTAGTGGCACACCAAAATGCAAGTAGTAGAGGTGTGAAGGACACAAGAAGCAACATCTTCCCTCTGACAGATGCTCGGACTGATGCAATATTTCTCCCAAGTCCAATCCTTCCAAGAAGAATGAGAACTACACAAAGAAGTCCACAGAAACTTCTACTCGAATGGCCAGAAGGGAAACTTTGCCTTGAGCTCATTATTCTATGCTCATCTGCTGTACATTGCAATGTCTCTTTATCAAATGCACACATTTCATAAAAGTTAGGTCTCAGCCTACCGACATAATACTTGAAGATGTTTGTCCACAGCTCACTAATGCCCCAAGCGAAGAGTACTGTGCATATTCCGGCTGTCATGTTAGCAAATGAGTTATTCTTTGGAATGTTAGTAGCCAAAGGAAATACCGCCCCGAGAAGCACTGCTATCATTAGAGGTAGTTGTAAAGATATGAACCGTAATCTTGGCGAATTGAAGGTTTGATCAGGTTTGTCGATTAATTCATTCGTCAAACTAAGATCGAGCAATACATCACCAGCTTTTGTCACCTGATGTGGAATTGGTCTAAAGTTCTGATATCCATTAATACGGAGATAATATTTTGCAAAATGTACACCAAAGTAAAAGACTGAATAACATATACTCAAATCTCTCAATAGGTGTAATGAGAAATCATTATATATTGAAGATAGTATTGCCTTGGGTGATCTGGCCTGTTGATAGAATGATAATGTAGGGCGTAATTGCTTTGCATTGATATTGCTGTTGTTGTATGTATACTGTTCGTCGTTATTGTCGCTACTGCCCGGATGGCTGCTGATACTGAGAGATGATGTAGTAGTAGTAGCGGTTAAACTTGATATTGAATTGTTCATTTCCTTCTTGTTGTTATTGTTGCTACTGCCCATATTTCGATTTCGTAGCATATGTTGTGATAGATATGTATAGGTGTATCTCTACTGATCTGCATGCAAATAAATTGATATTTATCTGATCTATATATTTTTTTGTTCATATATTTGATAAGTATTAAGTAGGTCCGACGATATAAGCAACTCTCCTTTATTTACCACCAAGCAAGCCAATGGATTTGATGCACCAACTTAGAAAATTGTTATACAAGTTTTCTTTGCAAAGATACCTAATGAGATATAAAACTTTCTTCACCCTCAATCCATCGCGGACTTCTACTCTCTATCTATCGCAATTGCTATGTATGACAATAGTGGTAGAACGAAGGGAGCGAGGTTTAGTTGCATAATGATGCATGCATTACTTGGCACTGCCCCTAAATAGCGTTTGGTCGCTTTTTATTAACGCATTTCTTTTGTGGCCTTCTCGACAGCTAAAATGTTGAAGGTGTTCAAAGAGAGACGGTGTAGTTGTTCTGATATGAATTAGGTGTATTAATATTAGGCGTCCTAAAGACGTATAATATGAGTAAGTATCCCACCGATGAGGATATGCTCCAAGCAGGAGCAAATAACACATCATTAGTTAATCAATTCATCGAACAAATCGACATTGAAGATAATGACCATGAAGAATCATATGTTGAGGAATTCGAATGTTATCCAGGTGGTAGCACTAGCAGTCTCTCCGGTGGATTTACAACAATTACTAACTTAGCAGATGAAAATAATAGTGGTGGTAATCAAAATCATCCATCACGGAGTATATTTCAAATTGTTGGTGTTGAAGAACAACCCTCACCTTATAATAGTAGTACTACACTGACACGATCTCCTGATCAGTCTAATGATAATGAGAATAATAGTCTCAACAATAATAGTAATTTGGGAGGAGGATCATTTGCATCCTATTATAATATGCAAAGGAACGGCCCGTTCCCTGACGAGGTACTCCAAAATGCCGAAGCAGAAGCTCAAGATTTAGAAGAAGGAGAAGGTCCTGGTATTACTGGAGGATTTTGTGACAATGCCGAATGTATTAATGTTAGTAGTGATTTAAGTACCAACGATGGTAGGGGTAGTTCATTAAGTTCCATTACACATGATTTCTTTCCTCAGTTTAAGGGGCGATTTGTCAATAGCGGTCGAGTGGGCGGATTCAGATTAGGACGCAATTCTTCTACACACAATATAAGTTGTAGTCCCCAATCGTCACAAGAAAACGAAACCCCAAGGAAGAAGGTTAACCCCAAGAAGATATTAATACCCATGACAAAACGGAAGAGGAATAATCTTGTTCAAGGTTCACCATGGTATTCTATTGCATTACAGCCTACTATTCATCATCATCATGATATAACATCCCCAAATAGGATGAGGCAATTACAACAAATGCCAGATTTAAATCACCACCAATTTGACCTTGAGCATAATAATTTCCCTGAGCAGCCATTTCGAATAAAACCACCCAAGGAGGTATTAATTAATACCCCCCATGGTAAGATGTTTGATTCAGATAAGCTTAATAGTTATCCAACACCCTCGGATACACCCTCAATAATAAGTAGCAATGGCGTGTCTCAATTGTTTACGAATGAATTAAGAGAGAGGTATAGACGAAGTATATATAGATCGTACGGGCATCATTATCGACGATTCATTTCGTCAAATGCAAGGAAATCGATTGTTATTTGTGTTTGCCTTGCCCTTATTATTGGGGTGATTGCAACAACTGCTGTTATTATGAGTAATAGAAATGGTACCTCAAGTGGTGGTGCTGGTGCGGCCAATGGGGTAACTGTCGCCATGCCAACAAGAGATGATATACCAAGTGTGTGCTGTGTGGATGGATATAATCCTCAAGGACAAGATAGTGAACTTGACCCTCAAGAAGTGAAGGAACAAGATGCGGAGGTTGACAAGCTTATTGAGGAATTTGATGAGGTTACATATAAGGATGAACCAGGATTCATCACGGACACGTCTCCCCTTGAGAGTTATCTGGAGAGCAATCTTGAGAACAAACCGATAGATCCACCTGAATCAGTTTTCGATGAATCCTCCCCATCAGAAGCAGAGATTGCCTTTTCTGTTGCCCAACTTGATGCACCATCCACTGACTCAAGTCCAGAACAAGCTCCCATGACTACAAGTCCGGCATGGAATCAGTTTATAGTGCCGCCGACGCCTAAACCAACGCCTGATTTTGGAGCATTGTTAGCGTTCATACCGACACCTCGACCAATATCTCCTCCGCCAACTCCACGCCCAGTTACTAATGTACCAAGTACTCGAAGACCCACGCAGCAGCCGAGTAAATTTCCCTCAAGACAGCCCATCACACCCTCACCAACGGATCCAACGAAAGGTCTTCCATTGTTCAAGATTGTAGGTCAAGATGGTGATGATGTATTTCCGTTACAGCTCTGTGAGGGTGATTGTGATCGGGATGATGATTGTGCCGAGGATTTAATTTGTATGAAACGAGATCCTTCTGATAGAGAAGTTCCTGGTTGTTCAGGTATTGATACACAAGGGAATGACTTTTGTGTGATTGATACGTCAACACCAAGTCCATCAAGAAAGCCGACAAAGAGGCCAACGTATGTATATGCCGTTTTGGTTTATGATGATTTGTATGTCTAATAATCCAACTTACAATTCATATCACCTCTCTTCATATGCGTACAACAGTAGGGAACCATCCAGGAGACCATCTTTATCACCGACTAATATCCCAGATACTCCGTCACCTAGTCAATCACCTGTCGAAAGTATTCCAGACACCCCGTCGCCTAGTCAATCTCCTGTCCAAAGCACTAATGCACCTACAACCTTAAAACCAGTGACTGAATCACCAGTCACGGTGCCACCTACGGATTCTCCATCATCCTCTCCTGTTGTTCAGAGCACTAATGCGCCCACAAACAAACCAGTAACTCAATCACAACCAACGAAGTCACCTCAAGTATCAACAACCACGTCTACAACAACAACAACCACAACTACTTCTACTCTAACAACTACACTAAAACCAACCACAATCAACTTCTCAGAATGTCCGTTGTTGTTTTCTGCAACCGAAAGTTACAAGAAGATAGATAGAGTGTCATTTATATCACCACCGGGCGGATTAAATAGAGGAGTGTATGAATGCATTGTCAACAATTGTTCCAAGGCGCCATCGAGAAATTCACAAAGTTGGCTTTTCATTGGAAATTGCAAAGCTAAACCTACACCAGAGCCAACTGTTGTGACTCCGAATCCAACTCAACAGCCTACGCCAATTCCAACACCTGGGGTATGTTTAAATTACTTTTGATGCTATTTGTATTATGTTCCAATTTAAGACAGTTCTTACTAACAACTTATGTCTACATCTTCACTCTAATACAGCCAACTTTAAATCCAACTCCTGAGCCCTCACCGGCACCGACCGATAAGCCAACTCCTGAGGTAAGAATAGATTGTGATGAAATTAGAATGTCTATGGTTTATATGCTTAGATCTAACCTATTTTGTTCGTCCTCAGCCGATTACATCAGCACCAATTGAGACGGATAGACCAACTCCTGAGGTAAGTTATTATAAGCCAACTCGTCTATTATTGTTCTACTGGATCTTCAAACTAACATGCACATCTATCCCTCTTACAGCCCATAACTCCAGCTCCAGTGGAAACTGATTCACCGACACCAAGCCCAATAGAAACTCCAATACCGAACAGATTTACCTAAATAATAGCAATTGTACAATAAGATAGAGTATTGATTTGTTTGAGTAGACTCATCCAAATACTGTCGAGTATTTCATTCTGACTGGAGATTGATTCCGGTGACATCTTATTTCGGTGGTGTTTTCTCATACATTTCAATCAAGGAAAGAATCTATACTCACCTGGGGGGAAAACAATCTAACAAACCACATCAGAATTAACCACTCAGGGAGTTGAGTAGCAGCATCGCTCCAACAACTTCAGCTCCTAAAGACACACCGATACCCTCAAGCAAGGAAACTTCTCAACCGACTAATAAGATCAGCTACTATAAGATATCGACCCACAAGCGAGCCAACATTATGAAGAAGATTTGTTGTAGTTGTAAGCTGTAAACATAAGACAAACATTATTGTAACATCTATTTTACATTTGCATACTGAACAGTTCGGCTCATATTATTCCCAACTGTACGCTGTTGGAATAGATATGGGTCCCCTCATTCAGTACAAATCAACAATTTCATATCTTCTTCTCTTCCAATAAACAACTCATGTGTCACATACAAATCATCCAGTGTGGCCACTAGTAAAAGGAAGTCATCCGCAGTAACTTCTTCCTTCTTTTCTTCTTCCAAAACAAAGGGGAGAGGAGGAAATCATCGTATTCATCAGTCGATGAAACAGCACTCATAATACTAATATCAGCAACAGAATCAACATAATTTCCGACAAGAGAAGTGCATACCGAAGTGGGAGATACAGGATAAACAGGTTGATGGATAACAGGAATAGAAGGAGTGGCAACTGATTCATGCATGCTCATGGTATCAGGACTGAAATGAACAGTCTTCTTGCTTGATGATGAGGAAGAATCACTTCTTTTCATCTTCTTTGGAGTAGATGGAGGAGAAAGGAAAGAGTCATCTGCTGCACGCTTCCTGTTCTCTTCTTCTGATAACTCTTCAAATACATATTGATAATAGTCATCCAACACTTTCCAACTAGCAGACATTAGTTTGTTAATGTCGATAAATGAAGTACCTTGACTATGCTTGAGAGTAGTCTTCTTGGATAGACAATTACGAATCTCAAGTTTGCAAAATTTCTTTGTATCAGCATCAGCAGTGGCATCCAACACATCGTTACTATCATGAGATGACATTGCAGCTTCGAGTACCGGGTAGTCCTCCAGACCGGGAATGGACATTACTAAACGTGTTATATCGTGGTCTCTAAAAGATTCCCATCACCGTTGGCCTCAGCGGTGACGATCTTCTGATGCTTAAACCGACAAAAGAGATTGTATGCAGATAATGGGCGGCGGCTAGATTCCATCCTGATATTGTTCAATGGAGAGATTTGATGTACATCGGCTACTCGGTTGATGAGATGAAGCAACGTTCTCTTCTATTATTGTGTGCATCAAAACTTCAATCTTCTGAGGGTTGTAAAGGTGTGTGTGCTTCCGCTTGTTTGAAGAGAAGCGTAGGATCGTGCAGTAATCGTATTGTAATCCATTATCCCTGCCCTGAGGAATCTAAACCTCTGATATAATTGCCACAATGTCCCTAGACTGATCATCTCAAGGGTAATATGCATGATTAGCAGTCGTATCATCCTATCTACATAGGAACTGATAACTTATCGCCTTCCTCCCAACTACTTTTCATTGCAAAGAAAACTTCGTCAAGAGTGATGTGAGCAATTTATGCTATGCAGTTATCCGATTCACTACTTCAACCCTCCCTTCTGCTATGCAGGATATTGCATACAGCCTGTGAAAGAAAAACAGAGTCGGTATCCTTGAAGAACACTAACGCTCAAATCGTGTATCTTCTTCTTGCTCTTCTGACACTAGTGTTCGCATCTACAACCTCTCAAACCTATTAAACATAATACAACTAAAATGAATCTGATACTAATACGCAAATTGACAAATCCAATACTAATATGTCCGATAATAATACAGAAGATACACAGGCAGCAGTGATAGGAGGTACACCATCTAGCTCTGAACACTACCACCGATTTCTCTGCTTCGTAGAGGGTCCACCAATCGACAAGGATTTCTATATTAATAAGAACTCAAATGATATACCACAAAGCAGCTTGAGCAGTATATCAGGAGGTATTACAACAATTAGTGACACACGATTTGGAGGTACTGCACAATATGATGTTGAGAGTGGTTCGACGGATACATTCGATGTCATTTACGGAAGGTCTGAGAGATACACAGAAGACAATCGGTCTTCTTTATCCAGTCTCACTGATGTAGGAACATCAACTGATAGAAGAAGATTTCATTTTGGAAAGAAGGGCAAAGGATTCCAAACACAACTTGATGATATAGAAGACAGTCCTCCGAGGCCATTATCTGGTTCTCCTTGGTATATCCAATCACAACAAGCTGTTCAACCTCATGAGCTAATAGCTCAACCTCCTCCAATGCCACCATCACAGCAAAATAGACTGCCATCATTTAACAATCGTCGAATAAGTTGTGAATCAACTGCAGGTATAAGTGAAGGATTCTTGACATATGTCCAGGAGGAAATCTGGAATACTAAGAAACGAATGATACTAGCCAGTGTGCTTGTCGTCTTCTTCATTTGTATCATTGCCATAACAGCAGCAGCCTTAACTCAAAACAATGGGGAAGACGAAGATGCAAATACATCATTTCAGATTGTCGAGCAGCAGCCGCAAGAACACAACACTACCAACCTTGACATGAATAATGATGGAGGATCTGATCTATCGCTGTTGGATATATCTGATGCAGTATCTGCCTTTGATGAAGATGCAGTAACATCATCTATTGAAGAAGTAAGTGAACCAATAGATGTTGCGGTGACTACAACTGTCCAAACCACAGTACCTTCCTTGAAACTAGATAATAACAATCAAGTAGGAGATGCAGATGTAGATGCCACGGTGACCAATCCTACTATTCCTTCCAATAATTTGTTTTCCAACGAAATGAATGAGGCGATAGAACATTCATCTCCTGCCACTGCAGCCGCAGCAGTGGTATCTTCCCCGGATGTTGAAAGTATTGGCCAAACAACAACCTCCAGTCAAACAACAACAACTAAACCACCTAGCAATCCTGATTGGCTTCAGCAGATATCAGTATTTGCTTCGCTTGATCCGCCAAGTGTTTCTCCAACGCCAAGGGCCACGACAGTAAAGCCTTCTTTATCTCCCTCGTCTCCTCCATCAACCTCGCCTACAACTAAGGCTCCATCGACAAATAGCCCTACAATGTCTCCAACAAAGAACAAATGCATATCAAGGTGTGAAAAAGATTCTACCTATCAGTACAGAAATGAGAGAGATGCACTTGTGGAGGAGTGCATGGAAAAGGACGCTAAGAAGTGCGACAAAGATGAGAAGAAGTGCAAACGAGATTGTAAAAGAGAAGTAGATAAGAAAGAGCAAGAAATAATGGAAAAGATCAATAGTAATGAACTCAAGTGCAAAACAACTTGCCTGAATAACAACTCGGATAATGCCCAATTGACCGTCGGAAGTGAAAGTAATGTTCTTGTATACCAAACTGATAGGTCTACTCCCGATGAATTCTGGATGAATATGAATGGTCCTTAACCAAAAAGTGGTGTATTGATAACCTTGTAGACATTTGTAAAACTAGTTGTAATTGAGCTGTCTGTCTCTTGACCTCCTCATGATTTTGTCGCCACAGGCCTAGTTGCAGGTCGGTTTCCAACACTTTCGAATACTGAGACGGCTGGTTCCCAATATCTCATGACCTCGTATACTAGGGAAAGACTACTGACATCGTCATAGTATTGATTAGGAGCTGCATCTCCGATATGGTATGTTGAGTACTGTTGAATTGACGTGAGGAGGGTGGGCAAAACCTCAACGGGGGCGTCTTCCAACTGTTGGAAATTTGAGTAAGTAATATTTCCTGTCGATAACACTGTATAAATCTTCTTTGCTCTTACTAACTTGGTGTCAAATAATCGTTCTTCAGGATGGATACCTGTGCCATTCTCATTCATTACTTCGTCGTTGTCCGGATAAATGATAAGGCAGGTGTGGTTTGATGATGCTGCGCCGTTTAGGCTAGATCTATCAAACTCTGTCATTTTCAGCGCACCCATACCTTCGTCAGTTATCGGGTTCTCTCTAAGATCAATGTACTGCAAGTTGGTGTTTTGATGTAAAGCCGAGGCAATGAAGGTTGCGTCAGCATCATCCAGATGATTGTCTTGAAGAATAAGCTTTTGCAAGGGAGGGTTTGTAACAATGAAGTCACGAAGGAATGTACTCCGCCCTGTGTTGATGTTGTTATCTGTAAGGTTTATTTCAACCAGATTACTACCCCCAGAATTGATAAGTGAGCATAACATATCGTAGCCAGTTACTTCCTCCCAATTGCAGCCAACAAAACTGATGGAATCAAGAGAAGGGTGGATATTGATAACCTCACAAAGTTGATCCAGTTTCTCTCGGTTATGAATACGGTTATCTTTCAAGGATAGCTCTTTCAGAATTGGATTACTTCGTGCATAATTCATTACAAACTCAGATCCTGCTCGTCCCATCACATTATTCTCCAACCCAAAAGCCTTAAAGTTTGTGTCAGCTAGAGCTTTGGATAAAGGAGCCATGATACGAGGTGTTAGTTGATAATTACATATTCGAAAGGAAGACTTGCATTCCTCTGGTAAACATCGTAGGCAATATTTGTACTCCCTCAGCGCCTGAACAAACTCTATCCAATGTTGAAGTATTGCATCGGTATCAATTGTAAAGTGTTCCAAATTCAAATGAACATGACCAATATCACAAGCTCCTATACCAAACCGTATCTCACGGGTTAACTTTTTAACGTTGTCTCCAAATTGGCCAAGTTGTCGAGGGTGCTCTCTGAGTTGGGTTGGATAGTTCCACTTTTGATTCTTTAACAACACTTCTTGATACTTTTGTTTATGTGTCATGGTCTCTAATGATGATTCTAACTGACCATTCTGTACCTCCAATTGATCAATCTTACTTTCCATACTTGTTAGTTTTTCGGTGACTACATCCATTTTACTTTGTATACTTGATAATTGTGTTGAATTATATTCCATCATTTGTTTTATCATTAATTTTAGTTCATGTAACTCGTTATTGTTAGTTTGTTCCTGCTCGGCAACTTTCATCTCCGAGAGTGAATGTTGTAGAGTAGAATCATTATTAGTCTTTCTCTTCTTTATAGTGTGTGGTGGTTCGGTATTGTTATTGTTATTCATTTTGTATACTGTGATGTTATTTATGATTAGTGTTGTACATAAGATGTGTTATCTGTTTTTTTAGTATAGGTTATTGCAAATGAAAGGCATAATTAGGTGAGAAATGGCACATATTTCAACATATGTCGAGAGAACACGCTTATACAATCTATATCATATACCAAATATGGGACAAGGCGTATACTGACTAAAACCTACAAAAACGCCAAAGTTGGTGCATGCAAATTATAACCGAGTGCTTCTTTCCTTTGCTTGGCTACCCCCGCCTATACTCTCCATCATTAGGCAGACACAGTAAAGAATACATGAATTACACCCCTTTATTACCGTGGTAATGATATCTAACTTACCTCCAGGCTCATGCCATTACACCATGAGCTCATATCGTACTCACCTACTTTCAAATCATCGATTGAAATTGACCGTAATCTTTATACTCTCATAATATTTACGTAGTACAAATTATTGGTCTCGCTACATACACAGTATCACAGATGGTTTAACAAATCGAGTAATTAGTAATCGGCGGCCGGCGGCTATGTTTATATCCTAATGGCTGCATATCATAATAACAGTCACTTCTATTTGTACTTTCTGTGTGGAATAAAATCATTTCTGTACTCCCCAGACTTAATTCTGGAGCAGTTTAATATTAACAAGAATTGTGTCTGTGTATTAGATAATCTTTGGATCGCCTCATTACTTGTAGTTGGATTAGAGAGAATACATTAGGCGGTTTGTTAACATAAAACTACAATGGTGTCATCTGAAGAAGAAGTAAAGGCTACAGAGTTGATTCACCTCGCCTACGATGGAAACTTTAAACTACATAGATACCGAGGCAATAGTGCTTTGCAGTGTTATCGATGACAAAACAACAGATACAACTACAAAGATGAAGAATATACCGATACAATTGCAACTTGATATAACTTCTATGCATCCACAAGGTGGTGGTCAACCTACTGATACCGGTACCATTACTGCAATAAGTTCATCAGACGGTACATCATCATACTCGGCACAAATTAACAAAGTTACCATTGATAGATCAACTGGTATCGTTACACATGCTGGTCATATTTGGTCAGATGATCCCAATAATAACAATACATCAATTGAATCAGATTTCTTCCCAACAAATACAAAAGTTAAAGTATGTGTAGATTCAGACAATCGACAAATACTCTCGGAATGCCACACAGCTGGACATGTGGTTGATGCAGCCATGGCTCGAATTGAAATGAATTTAAAACCAACTAAAGGTTATCACTTCTTAGACGGTCCGTATGTGGAATATAAAGGAACAATTGATGCTAAAGAAAGAGATGACTTCTTGAGTAGATTAAAAGTTGCATATCAAGAGTTAATTGATGAAGATATACCAACGAATATTCAAACACTTCCAGTGGATGATGCAAATGAATTATGTAATAGGACAGCATCGAATTTCAATTTGAAAGACTTTACTTCTCCTGATGATCCTGATCCAAAGGTTCGTGTGGTGACAGTTGCTGGATATAACTGTCCATGTGGAGGGACACATGTTAAGAGTACTGGAGTTTTAACGAACAGAGGATGGAGTGTCAAGGGACTTCGATGTAAGAAGGGTATAGTTAGGATTAGATATGGAATGAAGGAGGATTGATATATGTACATTAAAGAGTTCAAGGAGCAGAAACGGAGACATGTAGTAAGTAAAAGTGATCATAATAGGTAGGATACCAACAGATGATAATGAGTATCCTTTTCAATGACCTCTCAAAACAGCTATGTATTGAGATATAGCTTAGTGTGCAGGTAGTCCAGTAATGCTTTGAATGATTGCGAAACCAATCCAAAGCAGCAGTGAGTGTTGAAGGTGAGGCTTTTTAAGCCGAAGCATTGCAGTTGATACCAAAAGGACTTCTCAATAAATCTCAGCCACAAATTCAGCTCTCAACTCTCATAATTTTTCACTTGCACCATACTCTAGGTATCATTTACTACAATAGATACTATCGTACTCTATACATATTGCAATTAATAAACTAATAACCATGTCATCATTCTTCGAAGGAGTCGACGTATCAACATTCCCAAGTGATGCACTAACCGCCCATCAAAAGTATGAACATCCACTAGTCCAACGATATGCAACTAAAGAAATGTCAGCAATCTTTTCACCAGCAATGAAGTTCACAACCTGGCGTAAATTATGGTTAGCATTGGCAACATCTGAACAGGAATTAGGATTAGATATTACCGATGAACAATTACAACAAATGAAAGATAATTTGTATAATGTTGATTTTGATAAGGCAGCTGAATATGAAGGTAAATTCCGTCATGATGTTATGGGACACGTACATGCCTATGGTGATGTTGCACCGAAGGCTATGCCAATTATTCATTTAGGTGCCACATCATGTTATGTCGGTGATAATACAGACATTGTTCAATTGAAGGAGGCATTAAAATTGGTACAACAAAAGTTAGTACAAACACTTGATATATTACAAGTGTTTGCTACCAAGTATAAGGATGTTCCCACATTGGGATTTACACATTATCAACCTGCACAGTTAACGACTGTTGGAAAACGTTGTACGTTATGGATGCAGGATCTATTATTGGATTATGAACGTGTTACATATGAATTGGAGAACTTGCCAATGCGTGGTGTCAAGGGTACAACAGGTACACAGGCTACCTTCCTTGAATTATTCAATGGTGATCATTCCAAAGTGAAACAATTGAATGAGATGGTATGTTCCAAAATGGGCTTCACAAAGGTAATTGCCGTTAGTGGACAAACATACACACGTAAGATTGATTATCACATCCTTAGTCTACTAAGTGGTATCGCACAATCGGCATATAAAATGTGTGGTGATATTCGTTTATTAGCAAACTTGAAAGAGGTCGAAGAACCATTTGCCAAAAATCAGATTGGTAGCTCGGCAATGGCATACAAGCGTAATCCCATGCGTAGTGAACGATGTTGTTCACTAAGCCGGTATATCATGAGTTTACCACCCAGTGCAGCCAATACTCATGCCAATCAATGGTTTGAACGTACGTTGGATGATTCTGCTATTCGTCGTATTATATTGCCCGAGGGATTTTTGGCCGTGGATGTTGTATTGAATTTGTTAATGAATATTGCCGATGGGATGGTTGTTTGGCCTAAGGTTGTTGAGAAACATGTTATGGAGGAGTTACCGTTTATGGCCACGGAGGTTATTCTAATGGAATGTGAGTAATGTGCATTGCATCTTCATCTTGTTTGTTTTGTTATTGATTGAATGTGTCTCATCATATCGCATCTATGTATGTCTATGATATACCTTTACTTAGGTGTCAAGCAGGGAGGTGATAGGCAGGAACTCCACGAGGCAATTCGTGTCCATTCCATGGATGCGGGGGCAGTTGTGAAGGGCGAGGGAAAGTCGAATGATTTGTTGACGCGTATTGCCAAGGATCCATTGTTCAAGGCTGTGCACGATAAGTTGGACACATTGGTTGATCCCAAATTATTCATTGGTCGATCGAAGGAGCAGACCGAGGAGTTCTTGGAGGAAGAAATCAAACCTGTCTTGGAGAAGGAGAAGAGTCTTTTAGGTAAGGAGGTGTTGGATGGTGTGAATGTTTAAATATGAAGAGGGGTGGATATAATTGTTGGTTTCAGTACCATAGTGGATGTGCTAAAGACTAGTCAATCTTAATATGATCGTCATCATACACTTCTTAGTTGTTTTTACCTTCTCATTGTGACACTCTTCACCTACTTAGTTCTCTGTTTCTTCTTCTTCTTCTTTTGATCTTTATTCGCCCCCGAAAAGATCTTCGGCTCAAGTAAGTCAACAACAAGTTCCTTTTGATCACGCCTACTCTTCACCCAGATCCTTACTCTTACCTTATCAAACACTGCCACCGATGCCACAACTTTACCCGTGTTGGGATCCTTATAAATCAATCTATGCTTCTCGGGATCACGGATTAAGCATTCCTTGTCAATGTTTGATAACCTTACTTTGCCTTCGATTCCATAACGTGGTACCATTACCCTAAATGAAGGCTCGGCATTCTCAGATGTCTCAACATCCAAAACATATGCATCTTCCTCTTTCACACCACCACCCTCTTCTCCGTCTTCCCCTCCAGCAAAGAAGATGAGAGTGTGTAGTTGAACACTTGCCCTTCCTGCCAGTTGCGCTGCCCGATGTCGTCTATTCATATTCGCTGCCAAATCATGTAAGTGACTTTTTGACGAGAGGAATACAGGAAGAGGCGCTACACCAATTGCAGCTGCCAAAAGTCGATGTACACATACATCGGCATATCGTCGAATGGGTGACGTAAAGTGTGTATACACAGGAGCTGCCAAACCATAATGATGCCAATCCTTAGCTTGATACTCTCCACTGCAAAAGTATTGAGCTGGTGACATGCACCTGGTTGACAAGATGCGCATCAGCTGGTCAAGGTAAGGATCTTCCGATAGTAATTTGCCAGCATCATTAAGAGAATCGGCAAGTTTCTTAGAATCATCGATACAGATATTGATACCACGAGTCTTTGCCTTTTGAATCAAGCTGTCAAACTTACTTCGATTAGGAGCAGGATGCCGACGAAGGATGGATAGGGTTGGGTAATGTCGAAGTATCTTCTTAGCAACGGTAACGTTGGCCAAAAGCATGAATTCTTCAACCAATGCATTTGCCTCATACAATGTATAAGCCTGTACATCAGTTGGATTTAACGATTCACTGTCCAATACAAACTTCACCTCAGGACTGGCAAGTGTGAGTGCTCCTGCATCGATACGTCGGGCACGGAACTTACGAGCCAGTGATGCCAAACGCTTAACGGCACCTGCCTGGATATCATCCTTGCAATCTTGATCGGGCTTGTCAATGAGGGCTTGAGCTTGTTGATACGTCAGAGCAGCTATTGAATGAATGATACTCTTCTTGAACTCAACATCGACAATCTCAGCATCTGGTGTGACTTCCCATAGAACGGAGAAGGCAAACCGATCAACATTACCCTTCAGACTACACAAATCTGTAGTCAACAAACTCGGTAACATATCTAACCTCTTATTGACCAAATAAGTTGATGTTGAACGATTTGCTGCCTCCAAATCAATAGCCGTCCCAGCCTCGACATAGTGCGTGACGTCTGCAATATGCACACCTACTTGCCAATTACCATTTGGCAACTCGGTACAATGTAACGCATCATCAATATCCTTACATCCCGGAGGGTCAATCGACAATACGGGAATATGACGCAAGTCAGCCCTCCCAGGCTCTAATTCAATCTTATAATCCACAGATGGTAAACATGCCAATACCTTGGCAGGAAATGGTTCACATGGAATACGAAACTCCTGAAGTAATACCTGTGTTTCCGTATCCTTCGTCCCAGTCACACCCAATGTCTTGACATAATGACCCAATGGATATTCCGAATCGGCAGGCCATGAATCAATTGAAACCAAGATACGCATACCTACTAATCGATCACGTTGTGTCGTACGAAGTAATATGGGTGGTATACGTTGATCAATTGAGAAGAAAACGACTGTGGAGGTTATACCGTCAGGATGTTCACGCTCGTGTTTGGCGGCGATGGCATCATGTGGATGAATCTCATCATCACCATCGTCGTTGTTGGTATCATCAATACCATTCATCTTCGTCTTCTTATCAGTAGTATCAATAGTACAAATTGATCCACAATAATTCTTATGAAAATTTCTTCGAATAATACCCACAACTTTACCAGTTGGTTTACGTAATTCCTGTATACCCATACCAGACTCATCATTAGTAATTGTTATTTCCTCGGTAATATTCTCTGTATCACGTACTGATGGTTCGGCTGTATCAGCTGCTATACCCGTTGTTGCTTGTTGTTTCTTATCCTTCTTCTTTTCACCAGCCTCGTTGTGGGTATCCTCATCTTTACTGCTCCCACTCCCAGCATCACTTCCACCACCCAACCATTTATCAACACTATACAATTCAACAGCAACAATATCACCATCCACGGCTCTATTAATATCTTGTATACCATTAATAACAATAGCCAATCGTTCATCAAATTGACGTATAGTAACATATCCTTCATTATAACAATCACGATTGGATCGGTATATACCTTGATAATAGTTTTGTGTTTGTAAACCTGTCATTAATGTTTTTGATTGAATGTGTGGTGTGTAGTAAGTATTGTTACTGTTGCCTTCTCCAGTGTTGCTACTTTCAAATCCAGGAGGTGCCGAACTGATTACATTGGTAGTATTAAATTGTGCAACCATATCTAATAAGTTTAATGTATTATCCTCTTTTTGTAAGGTGGTTACATGATCACGCATTGATTTTGATTTGTAATATAAACTATCAGTGATTGATAATTTACGTGAGTTTAAGTCGTCACTTAGATATAATACTTCAATTTCATTTGGTGATGATGAATCATCTTGTTGTTGATTTTGCTGTTGATAATTATATATTGCCTTACCGTAATAGTAAGCAACCTTGCGTATACGTGCATCATTCTCATCATTAATTGTAACTCCACCTTCCTCTTGTTCATTATTCTCCTTACTGTCAGGAGGTGTAGGAGTATTGCTAATCTGCGTATCAACATGATGTACATCCGCGAATACAATCACACATCGTTTCTTCTTCTTCCCTCCCTTCTTATCACTACTATCATCCTCAGACGAACTAGAGCTACTACGAACCAAATCAGTAGCCCTTCGATACATGACCAAACTTCTATGACGACATTCCTCTAAGGCAGTTTGTGGAATAATAATTGCATTTGCTATTGAATAATGTTTCATCCCTTCTTCCTTACTACCATTACCCCCACCACTATCATCTTCATCAGTGGAAGAAGAGTCACGTAGATATTCCAATACATCCATATGATGTAATAATATATTAGTATCGATAATTGCAACTCTGATTGGTAGTAGTCTCTTCTTATTGTTACTATTACTCATAATATTATATGAGGTAGTAGAAAGTAACAAATTGTAAAGATCACTAACGTCACCAATAGTATATGGCACTAACTCAGTTACCTTACCAGCAATAGTTTCCTTATTCTTCCTCCCTTTATAATTAGTAGTAGTACTGTCAGAGGAAGGAACGAGTAGACTACCAAATCCTAAATCATCTCTTAAATATCGTTCTGTTGTACTTTGTAATATTTTACCTCTGCGGGTTAAGTAATAGTGTCGTTTTGGTATTGTATGGAGTGATATTTGTTGTTGTTGGTCATCATCGTAGGAGTGATTGTATGTGATGTTTTCTGTGGTGTCCATCATTTTTTAAAGTGTGCGTGTGTGTGTGTATTGAAGATAATGAGAGATGATAATGGAGAGATAGCGATTTTGCAAATATTACCACTGATGTTGCTACTATCTCTTTGGGTCTATTTCATATAAGCGTTATTGTAGCGTCCTTTTACTAATGAGTGGTCTGCGGAAGATACCGGTATTTTTAAGATAGAAAGGTACTTTATCTATTTTCCTTGTCTTATTTACCTTGCTCAGTTTGAAAAGCATTTTTAGGATACCTTTCCACTCAAAAAAAAGCTCCCACTCCAGCATCCTTTTTATGAGAGTTTTACAGTGGCCCTCATACAAAAAAATGTCGAATGATCGGCCATTGCAATAAAACTACATGTAATAAGGGCCTAAAATTGCAGAAGGCTCTTCTACTATATATTTGTAGTTTACATGCCGAACGGCTAGGTGTAGATACACTTTTGAAAAATGGCCATATTTTACTATGCACTTCTACTTAGTAAATCAGTTTATACTGAATAACTTTTTAAATATTGGTCAACGCCGACTGATAGTACCATATTCAGAATCAGCGTGCAAAACTGCATCGGATAGGATGTCTCCGCATCTATAATTCGACGATTGGAATACCTTCATTTTTCAGATTTGTTAGTGTATGATGTTAGTGAAAATGCAGCTGAGCAGGAGGTTTTTTTTTGGGTGAAATGGATACCGGCCCAAAATCCGCACACCTCATAGAGACCACAAACACCATAAAAAAAAATACTATGAGACTTTTAGGGCGCAGTGTATGATGTATGTTGATAGCCCACTTTTATCGCCCTAAAAATTATGGTCAACACGGACGAATGACTACATCCCTTGATGCCCATACCCATCTCGAGAGGATAGTTATATTAATATAAATACTGTAGAGATGTAATATACTGAAATGGCATATTAGTTTCATAGAATGAATACAGCAATCGGCATACAAAATGATGCCACCTTACCAAACGAGGAACAACAACCACCAACTGACAACTCCAACTCTCAAACTAACAACAATAATGAAGAAGATGCTGAACAACAGCAAGAGAGGGATGGCAGTATAGAAATAATAAGTGATCCATTAACCGGCTTAATAAATGTAGCAGATTCTACTATAACAGCAGAAAGTATGAATAGTATGGCTGATACCAATGAAAATAAACTACTAGGAAATGAGCATGGGAATGATGCTCAAGGAACTGTCAGTGAAAACAACAACGAAGAACGTAATAATAATGAAGAGGGTATAGAAGATGAAACTGACAACCAATGCCAATTATGGTCCTCAACTCAACCTTCCTCCTTAGAACCACCATCCACCTCCACCCAAAATCAAACAACTACAGATAATAATAACACATTTGGTGACATATGGTCAACAGAAGCATTCTCCTACTACACATCATACCAATCACCACTCAAAACACTCCTCGATTCCAATTCCTACACACTATGTGAATTATTAAAACAAGATGAATTGTTACAAGAATTACGAGGGTGTGAAATTAAATTAATAGAGTACTTTTCAAAAGAGGAGGTGGTGGCGGAGTTGGTACAAACTTTAATGGTGGATGTACCACATGAACTCCCTTCCCAATTAGAGGGTGAGGATGGTATGGATGGGAAAGAAAGGTGGATTAAGCAAGAGGTAGAACGTAGAGCTGCCAACAAATTGAAGCAGGATAAAGAGCAAGAGAAGAGAAGTTATGCACAAGCACTCGAAAGTCCCGAGAATAAACTCCCTTCCTCACATGAAGATGGGTTATCATTTGACGCCTCTTCTCCCGATCAGTCATCAAATGCTACATTGGATATTAATACACCAAATGGTAGCTCGCCTACCTTCTTACCAAGTCCAAATGAGAATGATGCGGTGTTGGGGAATGAAGAGCTAGAGACGGAAGAAGAGGAGCTTAGTCCGTTAGGTATGTTATTTCTTTGTTTGTCTATGTCCTAATATATATTGCATATATTGAAATTGGGAATGGTTTCTTAAATCATTCATATATATCTGATGCTCTTTCTTTTTATTAACACCCCCCAAAATATAAAAAACACAGAGGAGTATGAAATGAGATTTATACGATATCCATACATGGCATGTGAGGTAATATGTAGCGAGATTGGTTCAACTATTGATGTTTTGGTGGATGGTTATGTTGATAATAATATAAATATGGGGGAAGAATCTATGCCAATAATTCAACAGCAACTAGAAGAGGAAGGGGAAGAGAGGAGGAGACCATCAGCTATTAATGATGAAGAGGATAGTTTATTAGGTGATGATAATGAGAATGAAATTAGTATGAAGGAGGTTAAGTCACCAATTGAAGAAGATGAAGATAATGAGGAAGAGGGGAATGTTCCTGTACTTGATTTGTTTGTTAATGGTACATCAACTTCATCTATGCCAGCCTCAGCTTCTTCGGCGGGAGTTCCACCAGTTGCCCCTTCAACAATAATGAAACCACCACTTCCTGAATCCACTTCACCACCCCAACAACAGCAACAACAACAACAAATAAAACAACAACCTAAAAAACGTATACTAGACATACTCTTCTCCACCCTCTTAAACACACCACCAAACACATTAACAAATCGAAAGTCTGGATACTTTGAACGTATAATAAATATATTATATATCAAACGCACTACGGCCATGTGTGATTATATGAATAATACAAAAATCATTATTAGTAATGATTTATGTTTGAATATGATGATATATGATATATTGGGTAATTTGAGTAGGGGGGAACAAGAGAAGATGATGAATGGTGTTAGTGGTGGCAGTGGCGGTGGAGAGAATAGTGGGGAAAGGAGTAGTAGTGATTATGTATCATTTTCACGACAAACTAGTAATAGTGGCAATAGTAGTGATAACACTTCATCTGACAACGAGGCCACTCCTAAGATCAGTTGTGCTAAATTCCCATCACCACATGCACCACCAATGCTAATGTGTGCATTATTTGATCAATTGCATTCCTATTCAATTATGCATATTGTACAACGATTGTTAATACCATCACCGTCACGTGTTCAGAGTAGTAAGAATCTCAAGGAAGAGGGCGAGAATGCTGCCGAGAACATGGAGAGTGCACCCAGTGAAATGAATTCAAATGATACAACAATGAAGAATGACAATGGACAAGAGGAAGAAGACGAAGATCCAACTAATGCAATGAATGATCAATTTATGAATACCTTAAATCAAATGAATGGACTTGGATCAGGTATGTTTGGAGATGATGATGACGATGATGAAATGGAAGATGACGATGATCCAATGAATCAAATCTTTCAATGTGATTGGTCAACTCAATATACTAGTCAGGCATTGGAATTATTATTAAGAAGATTGGAAGGTGATACTAGTTCATTTCTGTTAAGTTATGGTTATCCCGTTGGGTATAAATTGGATACAGCAACAGAGAAAGAAGATGCTGAAATGAAAGGTGGAGAAGGACAACAACAAGACGAAGAGGAAGAAGAATCACTATCATGTTCACAACATGCATCCGAAGTACTCATCACAATCATACAAAACTCACCATTAGACTCACCAGTTATGATATCATTATCAAGTAATCCTTCAATACAACGGATAATTGATTTGATATGTTCCTCGAATACTGACAACTTCACTGCTCATGAATCGATATTGACATGTGCAATTACTGTATTGGAAAATTTGGTATTGCAACTTGGTGGTTATGGTGCTGTGGGATCATCAACACAAACAACAGCAAATAGTGATATTGGAGGAGACACATCCGCGGGAGAAACTAACCAAGAGGCTAGCCAAAATAGACAACCAAATAAAGCAGCAGTTGCCGAATTATCAACACTATTACAGCACTTACCAGCCCTCCTTAATCGATTATCAACTTTATTGACACACCCAATAATAGAAACATGGACTATACCTGCACAATATTCAAATAGTCAACCAAGAGCAATATTGGGTACATCCCGATTGAAGATAATACGTCTCCTAGAATCATTAGTACTCTTGGGTGATCCATCTTTAGACTCGGTATTAGAACAGAGTGATTGTTTAGAGAAATCTTTAGATTTATTTTGGCAATTCGAATGGTGTTCCATGTTACATCAAAGTGCTGCCAATTTATTAGTACATATTTTTGAGGGTGGTACAAGTCGATGTGGATTACAGAAGTACTTTTTGATACGATGTGGTTTGATACAGAAGCTGATAGATTCGTTTGGGTGTGATGATAACATTGCAACCAGCAGTCCAGCTGTCAAGTCCTCCTCGTCTTGTGAAGAGGAAAATCAAGCAGCTGCATCTCCCAATCCATCAAGTGATGATATTGATATCGAGGAAGCAAACGATGACGTTGCACCAGTGTCAGAGGATGATGTTGACTCAGCAATGGAAAAAGAAGTTCAAGAACAGGGTGATGCAATCGCCGCTGATACGTCCGCCGACGAATTAGTTACCATCAACTCATCTACTTCGCCACCACAACAAGAACGAAGTCCTCTTAAACAGACATTTCGAAAAGGATACATGGGACATGTCATCATTATCTGTCAAGCATTAGTGCATGCCTGTAATAGCAGTTCAGGAGAAGAAGTAGATCTCGATGCTGCCATTGGTGATACTAGTCATACCATGGAGGAGGAGCAAGAGGCTTCGGTTACAGTTGACATAACTACCTCGAGCCTTGATATGAATGATGATGCAAGCTCTTCTTCCAATTCGAAGAAACGGAAGGATCGCTCTCCAGTAAGAGATGGCGACGAGGATATTAAACGTCTCGCATCTTCTCCTGCATGTAGCGACGGCAGCGGTAGTGCTTCTCCTATACCAATATCGTCTGCTGCACAATCATCAAGTAATGGCGATGAAACTCAGAGCAAACAATCGCAGCCTACAGAATCGCTGTCTATTGATAACATACTCCGACAGCATCCAATCTTCGAAAAGTGGGAAAACTTTGTTTCAACCAAACTAGCGTCCGAAATGTCTGTTCAGTCGACACCCCTGGGTGGTCAACAGACCTCAGATCAAGGGTTTGGAGGAGTCAATTCAATTTCCGTTATCAATGATAACTCCGACTCTGACTTTCTTGGCTTAGATCAAGACATCCCATCAGCTATTAATGGCAGTATCGGTGGACTCATGGTGGGCGAGATTGATATGGATGAGAATGATTTGGAAATTGCAGTTGGTATGATGGAGGCATTGAACATACCACCAACCAACGGAGGTGATGGAAACCGTCGTCGAAGACGTCCACCAAGTGCCGATGCTGGATGCAACTTTGGTGCAAAGATCGAACAACCAAGCGGATTCAAGGATTATGTTTATGATGATCCCCTCGGTGGTATACACCCCTTTGATAATGCCGGGAGCAGTGATGAAGAGGAGAATGATGCTAATGATGTTGGTGGCTCACCAGACAATGACTCGGAGGATGATGGCTTTATGGTGGTTGCGTCAAGTGAGAGTACCAAATCTCATAGCAATGCTACCGATGGCAAGGATGGTGGCAATACCAAACAATCAGAGTCGAACAGTAGCAGTAGCGATGAAGAATCAGACGATGACAAAGAGGAAAGCAAAGACGATGATGACGTGCCAGTTCTAGACTTGTTTCAAGGACCCTTTGATGACTTTGCCAATTTTGCGGCCTTTCCTTCTTCTGAGAATGGCAGTGCCGATCCTTTCGGTGATCAGCAGGATAGAAGTGGGTCCCTAGACGACCTCTTTGGCAGCAGCAGTTCCGATGATAAAAAAGACGATGATCCCTTTCAAGCTACACCTTTTGATCTAGTCGACAGCTTATCAAGCAGTGATGCTGACGATAAAGCAGAGCTATAAATCTAAAGAACAGCCATCATTATGAATCATACTAAGATTTATTCACTTAATGTTTTTCCAATCATCAGGAAAAATGTCATCAGGCATCATCATTTCATGCCTGAAAGCATTCTCGATAAATTCATCCTTTGTATATTGTCTGTCTCTCACGTTTATCGCGTATCCGGGGACATTAATCATTGTATGTTCCTCTCCTTCCGGTATGACATGTGTTTTTATAACCATCCCATCTTCAATCTCTGGAAGATGCGCGTTATCACGATTTATGATGTCGAAAAAGAGATGATCGTAACATATGTTAGTACATGCGGTTTAAAGGCAGTCAAATAAAGGCAAACTAAGTTCACATGAAGTTGCAAAATCACCAAGACTTAACACACTATAATACAGGACAAAATAATACAAACGCGGACTTTCCAGATTCATCTAGCATGACTACATCATAGAAGTATATTGTATTGCCATCCGAATCTACACCCCCAGCTTGTCGAGACTCGATTTCACATGGATAAGGTGCGAAGAGCTCGTACCATTGATCCTCCCACCGATAAACTCCTTCGGGCATGCCTTGTTCATAACCATATGCACAGTAAAACACAATGTTATCAGAGTAAGGATTTAAGATTTCTTCGTCTTCTGTTCGATATGGCTCTTCTATTGAGGCAGCCGGTATATATTCGTCAGAGTCTGGTGGAGGTGTCCACTTCTTCATGTAATCATTCCAAGCTTCGTCCCACTCTGGACCATAATCAAGAAAGACTTCTTCTCCTGGTTGGATTTCTCTTGTAGCAATGAAGTCTATGGATAATCCGATATAACCATTTCGTTTAAGAAACTTGACATCCTCCTCCAACCAGCCAGAATTATGATTTGGTGTCGAGTCTTTTGACCATACAATCTTTACATTTGGTGATTTACTACTGTGGTTGATGTATGCTGACGGGCTTGTATATGGACAAAGAATCACTGTAGATTGTTTATTCCCAAAGCAGTAATTCAAAACCAGTTGCATACCAATTTGTTTTGATGGGTCTCTGTTGCCAGTAGAGTCCATTTCATAAAAATTCAATGCAGTTCGGTTGGCAATATGAAGAAGAGGACCAGGAGCTACCAATCCACCCTCTGGTATGAACCTAGAAGCAAATGCACCTCGTCCTGCTTGTTTAATTGTCGATATGCCAGGACGAATGTTATCCATGCATCGTCCATGTTCTTTTAACCAATCTAATGTTCTAACACTATATGGTAGTCGACTTTCTGCCGATCCAATATGTTGTGCCAATTGCATGTCTTCAAATGATAATGGAAGAGCATGCACATTCCTTGTGTCGTATGGAATACTTTGTATCAGATCCCAAAGGTCTCGAGTAAAGTTAGAATCTCCAGCTGCAGTATGATGTTTCAAACTAACCCTTTTGAATCGTTTCAAGAACTTGTCAACATCATCATAATTCCCAATGAAAGGAATCGGTCCTACATCTTCTTCACGATCTGTAAACCATTGTTCACCATACGATACAAACAGTTCACCACCGGCTGGCACGCTTCTCACTGTAAACATCTTTTGATTATGATAGCCAGTAAATCCATTAATACCCGGATCTACACTTCTATGTAACCCGGCATGATTATAACTAGGTTTACCTTCCCTTGCATTAATTAATGCCCAATTACAGTTTGGCATACAGCCCGTACCAATAACTAATGCCTGACCTTCCATAAAGTCATAATCCATACCAACTTCGCCTGATTGCCATGAATATTCATTCCATAGATTCCAGAAATCCATATCGTCACCGGCATGCCATAGTTGCTAACCATTATTAATAATATATGTGAGCATAATATTATACACAAACACAAAACTAGAAACAAAACTAAGTTTATACTCACATCATGGAATGGAATGACAATATCTGGTTCGGCTACTGCTTCTTCTGGTTGTAAATCTTTACCGGTGAATATCCCTAGACCGGCTGATGCATATTATAATGTGATGGTGGTAAATAATTGAGCATTATGTGAGCAAATTTGGTACTCTTCCAATACAAACAAACAATACATTGCAAAACAACAAAGTAAAGCATATCTATTGCCTATATATGATACCTTATAACATAAATAATACTCACCACCTGGGATAGTAGACTCTGCTAAATACAAACGACATTCAGGATGTTCCACATCAGATTCTCCTTGTGATAGTGTTATCAACGCGATGAAACATTGCAATAAAAAGGATACATGGCACGTCCTATTATTAATACTACTAGATGAAGAACCGAACATCATCCTGATATATTGCCGGCGGTGCAATATTAACACAACTCACAACTATGTAATCCAACAACATATCTACAGTAAGAGGCAATTGCATTACGCAAGTGCCCATAAAAGGAACATACAGGCACTTTCTCGGGTACTTCGCCAAAACAGCTGAAAAATTTATCGAAGCGCCATGAGAGCGAGTAGGCACCACTCCCTATTTGAAAGGCTTAACGCACCACCTCGTTCTTCTACGGCAGCTTGATATCAGTTGAATTGAATTACTCAATAATAGCAGGGTGCGTGGATGTATAGTTAGTAGGATATAGGATATCTTTTTTCTCGATATAATTAAAATAGAAGTTAACAAAGATCATCAATGCCATCGATTGCAATAAGTTATAAACAACAATGAGAGAATCACAACAACATCAAGCAAATAATAACTATGATCAATTCCTAAAACGATTAGAAACAGTAAAGCAACCACCAACACGTACATCAAGTCCAGATAACTACTCACATACCGATTCTACATTTGATTCATTACGATATACTCAAGAGAGTGATAGTAAGGATGATGAGGAATTAATGAAAATTGCAGCCCAATTTGATGATATTGAAGAAGAACAACGAAATGGTACTAACGATGAGCAGCAGCAGCATAATGCATCGGCATATCAAACACGTCAATCATTTGTCGACAGACAACATCCCGAAACGCAAATCAGTGAAGCAGTTGATTCCTTTATTCAACTATCCAATAGTCGCACTAGTGAAAGAGATAATTTACAATTCACAGGTCCCGAAGATGATAATTTACCAGATGCTATATTAAAGTTAGATCGACGACATGATATACCACGTCCTAGGCATAAGAATGATGTTTTAGTTGAAATCGAGGTGTGTATGTTCATTTATGTGCATGTGATGTGTGAGGCTTGCTATACATATACTCGCTGATCTTTTGCCCTAACTAAAATCTATTACTTGACATGCTACAAAATCTGTACACAGGCATCAACCGTTGACAGACGTGATTTAATGATCCGTCCCGGAGTACGCTGTACACAATCTTTACCTCAAGGTGTCGAAACTGTCAGTATGGATTGTATCGGCCGTGTCGTACAATTAACAACACACGCTCGTGCTATCTACGGTATATCAATTGATGATCGTATTGCCGCCATCTATCCATTTGAATATAAAGATGGATATAAGGAAGAGAGTAAGGGATTACAAAAGACAAGTAAGCGCTATGCCTTGGTTGATGGGGGGTTTGTAGTAGCTGTGCCGAAGAATGTTGATGCTGCCGATGCCGCGTGTATGGTACGATTATACCTATCTGCATTCCAATCTATATCCAAGGGTATAACGAATTTACATGATCGATATGGTATTAATCAATTACAAGGACAATCTATCCTCATTCAAAATGGTCAAACAGATCTTGGAAGAGTATTGATTGAACTAGCCAAGTTATTGGGAGCTACACAAATCTTTGCAACGGGACCAACGGAGGTACATCCAATGTTATTGGAAATGGGTGCTATTCCATTGGGTGTTGATACATTCAATTGGGAGTTGTTTTTGGAGGAGAAGATTAGTTTAGTGTTGGTCCAAGAGAGTCCTACTGCTGGTACGTTTCTGTTTGATTGTGTGTGTGCATGTCTTGTGTTTATCAAGTATCTATGATTCTAACTCCTGCCCCCCTCTTCTCTCCCCAAACCATACAACAGATAACTTCGAACAGTTCCTAAGTGTACTCGATGAGACTAAAGGTAACATGGTATACATCCATCACGGTCACAAGGATGATATGGATGATTTAACTCTCGTAGAAATGGCCGATAATGGCTGTCTCGATGGTTGTGTCTTTGATGAACTTACCAACAAGGCCAAAGCGGCAGTGAACTCTGCCAAGTTTAGTCTACGATTGACCTGCTCGCCAAACTATATTGTATATGAGGGTGTGTGGCCAAGTTGTAAGGAGAATCCAAATCAATTCAAGGAAGATTTGAGATATCTATTCACACTACTAGGTCAAGGTCACCTCAAACCAAAGGTTGATGAATGTATCAACCTCGAAGAAGTGTCAGAAGTACAAGATAGGATTGAGTTGCTCGGGAAGAAGGGCACGATTGTCTGCCTCCCTACTGCCTTGTATGAGAAGAAGGCGCATCATGTTGTAAGTTCTCCGCCCAATTCTCCAAGAAGAGGAGAGACAGGCTATCCTGGAGTTGTCAATGATATTGTTTACAACGACAATGTAGACGATCACAAGGATAGCTATGCTTCTGATGCCGGATATGTCACGAAAGCGCCTAGTGATACCTTAAGTGATTTCCATTCTATGAGAACATGGACTCACACAAGGAAGCCATCATCCTTGACCTCTGACACTAGTGAACTGCTTCCAGCTCTTCCTGAGGCTTCACCGTATACTCAGAGGGCAGACAACTTGAATCGTCCAACTATCAATGACTTTATGCAGGACACTTCTATTATTGTCGCTAATCATAATGATGCCGCATCGTTGATCAGCTCTGTAGGTCAGAATAGTGCTGCTGATTACAACACTACTCAAAGTGAGGGAGGTGCTCTATCAAGACAGAAAACTGAAGAAGAGAGTATCGACCTTCCAATGTCAATCCAATTTGGTAGCAAGAAGAGGAGCATACGGTACCGAGCGTATCAGAGACAAAAGGAGGCTAAGAAGCAGTCTCAAAAGTCAGGTGTGGCTGAAGAGGGTGATGATGATAAATCCGTCATGAGTATGGCATCGACCAAGTCTGCTTCTAGTAAGTATACTCGAAGGACACTTAGGGAAAAGGCAAGGGAACAAAGGCAGAAGCAAAAGTCGGCGGGCGTAGTGTCGGAAGATAAAGATGATAAGCCAGTGGCTACTGAGATTGTAATAAAAACAAAAGTCAAGAGTCTAAGAAAGACGACTGACAAAACTTGGCAGAGAAATGATGAAGGGAATTCCAAACCACAGTTTAATAGGAACTCACTTCGTAAGGTACAATTAGCACCACGGTTGGCAAGTAACTCGCCCGGTAGTGATACAAGAGATGAATGTGGAAGCAAAGAAGGAAGTGAAACAAGAGATAACTCTACAGAAACTTCCTTCAATTCGATTATGAATAAGTGGAAGAATATTGAAGAGATGAGTATAGAGTAGTGAATGGGGGTGAAAGTGTAATGTTGAATGTTTTAATGATGCCTCTCAAAGACAATCCTAGAGAAGCAGACACGGACTGGAAAGAGATGGCTAAATAAATTGTAATGAAATAGGATAATGTTTGCAGATTAGCTTAGTTGTCTAGGCCTTGTCAAGACCTTTATGTGAGGATACCGCGGCCGATATCCTCCATTGTAGTCAAGCAGTTGATGCCTGCTTCATCATTGGCCAGCGAATCGAGTGTTTTCCTTCTAGTCTCTCTCATATTCTCCTTCACGAGCACATGATTGCCTTTACTTTGACGGCTTGGGGTTAAACTAGTAGATTCTTCTGGCTTAGCTAGAGTCTTCTTGTTTACTACCTTGATTGACGACTTTCGACACATGCTGTACTTTAACATTGATTCGACGTCCTTTGGGAGTTTCATGCTCATCTTTGGGAACTTGATAGCGTAGTCCCTTCTTAACGTCTCCCATGTAATCCTCCTTTCAGCTACTTGCTCTACAACGGCATGTGTACGAGAGTCTTTCAAGAACGGCTTGAAGAATGACAATGGTACAAAGAATACCTTTGTTGCAACAAGGGCAATAGCATTTCTATTACTCTTCTTGAGCGATATAGATTCCTCAATACTTTCGACTAAACCAATTGCATCATTAGCTCCAAGGTTTGCAACATCAACAGTGATGGGTTCCTTGGGTTGTCTTCTACTACCATTCCGTATTCCTTGTTGGATTGTATTAATACTACTAGGAGGAATCACATTATGAGATATTCTCACACGCCCTTCCTGAATTATCCACAAGTTTTCCATTCGTTCACCTTGCTGTACGATGACACTACCTTTCTCGAAACTCTTCTTCTTCATTGCATACGCTAGCTTGACCAGCTGGTCCATTGACCAATGTTGAAAAGGAGGTGAGCCCTTGAGTAGGTTCAGCTTGTCTTTGGTTTGATGTTTGGCACTGTCTCTCGCAAACATCTCACTCATGTAACACTGTTCTGGTATGATTAACAAGACACATGAATCGGATGCATCAACCTCATCTTTTGTGGTCGGAGCGCTTTTTCTCACGACCCGAGCTTCTCCATGACGTCCATCACTAACCACCCCTGCGTTTCTAACTGAATGGTTGCCATCTGCATTGAATGAAAGCTCCCCGAATGAGTCGCTTGGTGAGAGAGTAGTAATAAACTTCCCATGGATATTCCTTCCCTGATAAGCGTCATCGTCACCGTTAGGAGAAGTCTCTTTGCGCTTGACATAAATGGACACAGTTCCTCGCAGTACAGTATAATAAGCATCAGGTGCATCTCCTTGATTGAAGACTACATCGTCATAGGCATATAATTTTACTTGACATGCCAGTGCAATATTCTGTTTATTCGTCTCATTTAAACCATCTAATAACTTGGGAGATTTCAATTGAATGATATTGATTATTTCATCAATTGCATCTGTCCTGTTTGTATTATTATCATTCGTCGTCAGTTCAAGCAATCTTTTAGTGTCTGGATCCATGACGTATAGAGGATGAACTCATGAGACATTCCTTTACCAACAATAAGTTGCAATGCTACAAACTGAATATGCGATTCAAACTGCCCGAAGAGAGTGACTTTTATATATATTTATCGCGGTTTATCATTTTTATTTTTGCATGACGATTGTTGTTAGGAAGGGCGGTAGATCACCCCTAAGATTTACTTGTATTTACTTTATTGAATAGCAATACAGCTACCTCACCGCTTATCTTCCATTTCCCCAACTGTCCCTTTTTATATTTCCATTTCGATATTTAAATATCCAGCCACCTTCTAATTGACATTTTATTAAAAGAATAACCAACCCTTACTACCATACGGGACGCCCAATACCGAATATAATGCAAATGTTCCTCCCACAGTTCCCATACCAATAGCACCAGCCAATGCCGCCACTCGTGGTCCAGCTCGCATGTAATATGTAGCGCCAGTCATCAGGCCGGCGAATAACGGTGCGGGTGGCTGAATCGGCCCTGTGTATTGATCTAATTCAAACTGTTATTTGTTTGATTTTTGTGCATTGTTGTATTGTATTATTTGTCATATTTAGTAATTGCAATTCATCACAGCAAGGAATAAGAAGTTAATTAGCAAACGTGCAACAAACCATATTTAAAAAAGTAAACACAAGATGTGCACATTTTTCAAAATAAACTTACATTATCAGCCAATCCCTCATACAAACTATACAATATAGCCGTAGCACCCATCATATTACCCACACTACTACCATACCTTCCACAATTATTTAATACACTATTTAATTTTACTTTAAATCTTGAACTTGGTGTTTTGGCTAATCCTTCTCGTAATCCGTAGATACCACCGAGTGTTACACCGAGCATGTAGGATATACCTGAATTAGTAAACATTGTTGATACTATACCTCGTCCCTTTTGATCATAATCTAAATAGTCTGGCTGTGAAGCTGTAGTTGTGGGTAAAGAGGAGGATGGTATACCAAAAGCGGGAGCGACTGTTGATAATTGAATGTTGGATGCATTAAAGTTTGGCAAGGGTGTATCGTTGGATGAATCATCGTCTATACCGCCCGATCCTGTTCCAAGATTGTTACTCATTGTTTATTGTATTGTCTATTATTTGTGAGGTATTTCTGTAGGTTTGTTGCCGCACTGAAAGGAAAGCCGTAGTACTATAATATCTCTTTGTCATTTTTTGTGGTGAGGGGGGGCTTTTCTATGAACAGACCTGATAAGAGGATTTCAACTACGGATAGACCTCAATAAACAAAGATATTGGTATGCATACTGTATTGTAGGTTTTGCAGCACGAATATCATTAACCTTTTTGTTGAGTTGTGTGT
>Ga0214480_100145_pt1 | contig 32410 bp, 24 predicted proteins | sample M1_20Mar14CPVII9_3_FD_165042 | JGI IMG/M metagenome (GOLD analysis project Ga0214480, IMG submission 165042) | Marine eukaryotic communities from Monterey Bay, California, United States - M1_20Mar14CPVII9sort6BwellE17 | ecosystem: Environmental > Aquatic > Marine > Unclassified | place: USA... | reverse complement strand
ATCAAATCTGATTGTGCGAAATATAACTCCCTGTAAAATCACTTTCGTTTCCAAATGGTAACATCATCTACTTTCATCCACCATTGAGGGCATTTAAGCTCTACCTCCAATGTATAGTTCTCTTGTAGAAATGTCTGAAACTTTCGAGACGAACAGAATCCACAATCTGGTGTTGCGCCTTCCATACCTTCAATCTGTGATTCCCTCTCTCCACAATAAATGACTGTTTCTCCACCAGATTCATGATATTTTTGCAAACAATCAATATCCCAAATATCAGGCAATGTTGATCCTTCTATTGCAACATGACTGTTATCTATCGCGTCAGGATTGTTGGGCCATACCAAAAGTAGAGCTCTATCTGAGTTGTTAGTAATGTCAAACACAGTAGATGCATCACCTTTTTGAACAGAAAAGAATGTTCGAGAACCAAAGTATTCATTGCTTTGCTCTTCTTTCAACTCTTGTGTAGGGCTCATATCATAGGCAACAACATCGGCACCTAGCCTAGATAGAATGTAGCTCCAATAGCCAGTACCTGCTCCCATTTCAACAATTCTTGGCCCAGCATGCTCAATGATTTCCTTCAAGACAGCATTACTAGGAGTACCAAAGGCTAGCGTGTGTTGCAATGGACTAACAATTATATCATTCAACAACTCCAGTTGATTTGGAATTCGTCCTCTTTCTCTATGGACCTTGAATGCTCTATGCATTACTTCTTTAGTATCTATACGCCGAGCATCAACATCATTGAATACTTCAGCTTCCTTGCGCACCTTGAATTGCGTGCATAATATTGTTTCTCGTTCTTCAGTCGTTGGATGGTTTATGTATACTTGTCGAAGTGCCAATGGTACAAGATCCAAAATCTTTTGATGAATGATTTCATACAAGTTACCATCCTCATGAGGATATGATTCGAATGTCTTCTTGTCAAATAGAACATCTGGATTGATATCCAAGTACTTTAAAAGTGCAGATAAGATTCTTTCATCTTGTGAAGCCTTGTTGTTTTCTCCATTATCACTGTCGGTGTCTCTTCGTCTTGATGCTGGTATAAGTACATCACTAACAAACTCCATCAAGTCAATAGACTTTCGTTCCTCCTCTAGTATAGATCGAATAGACTCTATTTCGCTAGTCTCTTCCAAATAATTCATGATGACTTCTTTACATTTCATTGCTCGTTCGGGATCATCCTCACTATATGTTCGAATAAGACCAATACAACTCTGACCCCAAATAGTACGCATTGTAGCATCAGCATCTCCAACGTCTAACAAACATGCAATCAATTCATGATTTAATCCCTCACATGCATAATGCAATGCAGTATATCCACAATAATTCCTAGCATTGACATTAACTTCCCAGTCATCACTATTGTTACCCTTTAACAATAAAGTTAGTGTTGCAAGTCGTTCTTCAATTGACGGTCCACCCTTCTCATATGACGGTATGTCAGGTAAACAACATGCCATTAATGCAGTCCATCCTTCATCATCCGTCATATTTGGATTAGATCCTCGTGATAGTAGTAGATGCACTGCAGCTGGATGACACGATCGTGAAACTAAATGCAATGGAGGACGTTCACAAGCACCAGTTGTCGATGTTGGTTGATTGGGATTTAATCCGACTTCTTCAATTAGAAACTTTGCAATTGATAGAAATGTTGATAGCGATGTACTTTTCTGATCGTTACTGTTGTTATTGTCACTGTTATCATTATCATTGGTACTTCGAGATGACAATAGTAATCCCAAACATGTTGCATACAATAAAGGTCGACCATCGGATCCATACTCATGTCCTTCCAATGGTGGAAAGTACTTACGCAAATCTTCAACTGCAGGGCATACCAACTCGGAAGAGAATATAGTCCATTCACATTGAAATGGAGACGAGTTGTTAGTTGCAATAGCGGAGGAGGGTAACACTTGGCCACATGATTGAATTGAGTCGATAATACCATTGTTTAGTGCATCAAATAGCTCTTCTGATGATATGGATGGTCCGCCCATTTGATAACCGTCATCATCATCGGAAGATGATGCATCATCTATATTTACCATATTGCCACTGAGTACTATGGGTTGCTTGATAACTGATAACAATATACATATCGGCTTCCAAGTTGTTGGTGCATGCGAAATGTTTCGTACTTCGGGACCACCACCAATTTATATTTCAACTTTGTATCTGCGGCCTTGAACTCCATTGCAATGGTAACGCTGAGCCTTTAGTATTGCAATAGTGAGTATATATGTAAATATTAATCATTACTCACAATCTATTGCCTTTCTTTATTATTAAGAAATTATGAACTCTTGCTTGCTTTGTGAAAGTAAGAATAGTCTCTAAATTACTAGGTAGATGACACTATTTGCAATATCTTTGCATTGCATAATATCGCGAGGCCCCAACCTATATCTCTCTGTTCATATCTCTTGTTTGAACATTACGCCATACAGAGTGTGTTAACTGGCGTGTACACGCTCATATCATAGGCGCACACATATATTAAACCAAACCCAAAGGGCTCATCCAATTTTTGCATTAGGATGGTCACCTTTGAATTCATAGATGGTAATATTGGTGTCATCCGAAATAGAGCGTCACCAAGTAAGATTTCACAAAAGAGAGGTGCCACATCTCCATCTCCTCCAATGAGCCCTTCATGGGGTGTGGCAGCTGATAATGACATACAAGGATCACCATCAAAAAAGTATCATGGTAGAAGAAGAGGTAGAAGAATAACAATCTCTGCGGGAAAGTTATTCCTTTATATGATAATGATTGCTTTATTAGTTGCAATATGTACGGGAATAATGCGTCATAGAAGTCAATACACAGTGCCCACTGCCAATAATAACAATACTAATACTATAGAGTCTCAACAAGTCGAAACAAAAGGAGATGTACAACAAGAAGAAGCAAAAGCAATATCAACAACAAGTAGAAAGTTAGATTCAATCCAGCCATTAAAGTTAGATTGGTCACATTGCAAAACTAAACCACCAACACAAAAGGCTAAACCAACAATAGATAAAAAGGTCGAACCTTTATGGCTACCGGCATATCCAACATCTATACCAATGTTGCATTACTCAGAACTGGTAGAAGCATTAACTGGAGTTGAGAATGGACATAAGACATATTATAGAACTTCACCAACATTGAAACGATGTCATATATTGAATAGGGATGTTAAAGTTGGTGCTGTTACTTGTGAGAGTGTCCATCGTAAGTTATAGTTTGGAGGAGTTGTCGCTATTTGTTTGTTGTAAGTAGTCTCTTACTCACACCTTCTTACTTCAAATAACAGCAATCGTACCAGCCAATCGTCCTAATCCTGCACAACAATCATCAGCTTTTGGTAATGTTGTTTTACTATCATTGAGGAATCCAATCACTGCCTTTCCATCACATTATCAATCAAAAGCAGAGGCATATCATAGCCAAGTGGGTCAAGTGTCCAAAGACGATTGGATTAAATTTAGAGAACAATATGTAGGCAGTGGAGAAGGATTAACAGACGGCAATAGTCACTTATTCAAAGAGTTTAAGAATTTTGTCATGACATGGAGAAACATGGAACCATACTATGTGGCAGAATACATGCCCTATGAAAGTTGGGCAGATGAAGTGAAAGGCCCTGCCATGATTAAAAGGATAACTCAAGTACTGATCAATGAGGGATTTCCAGTCAGGTATGATCCCGATAATGAAGATGATTTCAGAGATATATCATGTCTATGGCATAAGCTAATTTATCTACCAATGGTAGAGGAGGATAAGAAACGTTCAGATTGGTATGAGTCCGAGTATTCAAAAGACCAATTGTCAATGATGATTAGTGGGTTAGAAAAGTTCTCGATTGAAATTGCTGATAAGAAGCGTCCTGGTGACGAGCAACTCATTGAGATCTTACATGAGTACATTGAGACTATTCGTATGAAATTGTGATTACAAAGCATACTTCCTAGCATTGATGTCAACAGCTCCATACAACAGCTGTATTTTTTGAACCGACCTTTAGAAGATTGTAATTGGTACCTTCGAAGTATTTCCCAGGCTTTTCATCCTTAATCTGCCAACCATGTTGGTATCATCAATACATCATGTGCTTTTCTAGTCATGATAATAAGCCGGCTGATATACTATTGAAGAATTTGATCCTTCTTCAACTTCCGAATGAATCTCTTGTGAACTTTATGCATGAGAATATAGTTCCTAGGATACCAACGACGCCTCCGATTCCTAATATGGCCATTGAAACACGGCTGTAGCCTTTCAGTTTGAATGAGAATAGAGCTGGCAAGATGAATGCTAGCAAAGTACCCGTCCCAGCCCCTACAAGGTCTAGGACATCACCCAAGGATGGACTCTTGATTGCACAGATTGTAACAATGAACCATAGTGTAAAAGTAAGGATAGTATGCCATGCAAATGTCAGTTGTCTACCAGCGCCATCTTTGAGCAACCAACTTGGAGTCGGTACCACAACTGAAGATACAGTGGTTTCATCTGAACCAAACGATCCAGATCGACTCGATAGTGGAGAGGGGTTAATTTCCTTGCCTCGATCACCGCCGATATTTCTGATTACACCTCTTTCATCGTCTTCTTCGAAAAGCAGAGCCTGCGTAATATCCCCACCTTCCCCATGTTCATCATACCAGTCGTCACCTGCTCCGACACTTGACCCAAAACGTCCTATTCTTTTCCAGAAAGAAGGACGCTGCATCTGTACAAAGCTTGTCTCATCATGTGCATTGACATCTCTCCGTTGCTTCTTGCTTCTTTGCTTTTGTTTAAGTTGTTCCCAAATGGCAGAAAATACTGCAACAGTTGTATCAATCATAGGACTACACATATTGTACCGCTGTAAGTTGTGTTTGTAATAGAATGCATGAGCATCCACAAACACTAATATACTCATCTCTCTACAGGTGAGAAAGGGTAATGGGAACGTCAAAACCATTGTCAGGCATAATAAGAGTCGTGCTATATTGGCCAGTGTCAATGTTTCGGGATAGCCCATTAGTACATCTGCTGGTGTTTGTGTTCCGAAAGTTAGGTAGGCAAATATACCGAGCGCCAACGACGATTGAAGTGCCAATGCAATCGAGTTTGTCGATACTCGTCTCCATATTCTTGGAGTCCGTATTGGTGGAGGTAGACTCTCATATGCCAAATTGACTGTATGATGACATACAAACGTAAATACAAAGCAACCAAGCGATTCCACAAATCCAGTTAATGATCTTATCTCAATCCAGTTCTCATAGAATGATAACTTGTCGGTACCACCTTCAGGGTTTGTACAAGTAAAGTATAGATATATCACTACCAAAACTAGAAATATAATGCTCAGAATGGAGATGAATGAAAACTTTGCCAATGGTTTCATTGTTCTGGGACATGATAGAGGTAACATAAACAGAGCACTAATCCAAAAAGCAAGAAAGTTGTCATCATATATCCAACTATTGTCACCTTCTGTCCCTGTAAAAGTATTGCTTGGTGAATTATCTCCAATCACAATTCGACGTAATGCCGGGCCAAAATTGTCTCTTACTACCACAACATATGCAACTAAACATCCAAAAGAATAGAGAGATTTTGATAATAAGACTGCCAAACGGCCATTAGCTCCAAATGCCGCTCTTCCCAGTTCTTCATATGTACAGGGTTGAATTGGGTCATCAAACCTCTTGAGAATCTTTGTATTCTCTATACCAACTCGTTTGGGAGTTCTTCTATCTGCATTATTATTGTTAAGATGATTCAGTGGTGAGAAATCGCGTGGTTCTGTGACATTCATAGTCAGCAGTCCTTCTCCTCTCATGGCCAAGGAAGACGATGATAATGGATGTTCAGCATCCAAGCCAGTACTTTTTGCAGGTGTTTGAAAGTTTTCATCTTCTCCAAAGCCAACATCTTGTTCATCATCTTCTTCCTTTGCCATGAGAGGAGACGAATCTCCCGTGTCTGGAGATGACTTTTCTTGTATCTCTTTGTTGTCTTTCTCATCCGGAGATGTTGTTGTTGCTACTACTCCATTTACTTCACCAATGTAGTTTGTTGCTGGACTTAAGAGATCTAGATTCTTTGATTGATCATTTCCATCATCATTATCTTTTGATTCGTCAATCTTCTTTTGTGCTTCATATCTCTCATTAGCCATGAATATATCATTATCTTCATCACTCTCTGCAAAGCTAACAACTTCTTCTTCGCCTTCATCATCGACATCTTGTTGGAAATCTATTTCTATACTCTCATCTTCTCTAGTATCATCATGTTCACTACTATTCCTCAATCTAGCCAAGGCAATAACTTCAGGACAGCTACTTAAATCTACAATAAGATCTAATGATTGTTTCATCAAATATGCAAATAGACATAACATTAGTATGGATATTAATCCACCACTTGCTGCAAATGCTCCTCCCAAGCCCATTGCCCCGGCACCAATTATTGAATTTGTAAAGTTAAATGTTGTACCTATTATTGCTCTTTTATCTGACCATGTTATATACTGTTTCTTTTCTGTTGATTCATGATTGTTATTGTTGTAGGAATTATCATCATCATTACCTTCATCTATTGTAAGTTCAAGTTGATTAAACCAAGGATGTGATGCACTGTATTGTTGTACCGATTCATTACTATTCTGTCGATCTTTTTGACTATGTCCCGATGAGTCTATAATATCTTGTTGTTGTGACACTTCAGATATATGTGGTGGAAAAGATCGCTGGGGAGGTATAGGCGACATGTTATCTTGACTGATATTCACATTATTATAATACTTATTATTATCTTTAGCTGGAGTAGGTGCTGGTGATTTCAAACCAAAGTAACTAAATGGTAGATAGGAAGTGATACCGCTTTTAGTTGATGCTGGTGTTTGATTTACATAAGCCTGCTGATTTGGAGTTGCTGGTGTGGGAGTATCATTATTATTAGATCTAGTAGGATGGTAGTAATCATCGCGTAGTTCTAAATCATCATCATCGTTACGCCTTGCACCCATCAATATACCTAGTGGCGAGCGCCATGTTGTTGTCATCTTGCTTCTTATTTGTATTGTTTATAGTGGGCAAGAATTCTTTACGAATTGACTAGATAGACTAGGCTCTTTATTATTAGCTCGAAAGTAGCGCTATACGCTTGACCACTACAATGAATCGAAAGATGTTGAAGACGGATCCACTATATTACTATATGAGCATAATAAACACAATAAGCCGCATACATCTCAGTATGTACGATATGATCTCATGCTAAATTTAATAAGAAATTTTGAATACCGTTCGATCGCTAAAGTATTTATGTCTCTCGTGGCAAGAGCTAGTGATAGATGCCTATACCCCTCTCTCTAAAGGTACCTGACTATTCCTACCAAAGATATTGCATAGTATTGCAATAAAAGAAGTTATTTTAGTATTGAAGGTCTCTTTATAAACTAAGATAATGTCCTGTCGACCACCAACTAATACAACATATCTGACAATTGGTCAAGATTTATTTTCCATCAGCGAATACGTAAACTCACAATACAATTATAGTTTACACCATCAAGTTAAAAACTTGACATTGAATGATACATTGAATGATGATAGTATTGGAAGAAGTAGTACATCTATCTCAAACTTTGTTCCTTCTGGTAAGATATACATATGCACTACTGATGTACACATACTGATGATATATATCATACGTATGATATCAGTCACTAACACATCCTTCTTTTATATTCAACATAATATCTTCAGCATATATGGTATACACAGATCTAGCAGGATTAAAAGGCTTATGGTCTCCGACAGATTATGGTTCTGGTATCGAGTATGCAGATGGTGTATTAAATCTCTTTCCATTATCACCAGATAAACAGTTACATGACACAACAACAACACAAGCTTCAACTGGATTACAAATAGGTTTATGGCTAAATGGTACACATGGTTGCTTTTCAATTGTCGCCGGTGAAATGGATCTCCAAATCAAATCACTGATATCCTATCTAGAACATTCTCGTGCATCCAAGATCTTTCTGAGATTAGGTTATGAATTTGATAATCCTTCATTTGGCTACTCGGATGATCCATCAATGTATATACTTGCCTTCAGAAAGATAGTTGACGATTGTCGAGAACACTTAACAAAAGAAGCACTGAAAAGAGTATTATTCGTTTGGCATAGTTGGTCAGCGCCAATGGTAAAGAAGAGTTTGACTCTACAAAAGTTTTATCCAGGTGATGATTATGTAGATTGGATTGGTGTATCAATCTTTCAACAAGTGTTTGATTGGTCTCCAGATTGGGGCGGGCGTATGTCTGATGTAGAGAATGTATTGGAATTTGCAAAGCTACATGATAAACCAACAATCATTGCAGAAAGTACACCGTTTGGAGGTATCGAACTGAAAGAATCGAGTAATGATACCAAACTTTATCTCGCAGAAAATGAATACGACCATGACGAATGGGAACGGTGGTTTGGCAAAGTTATTGACATCATCAACAAGTATGATGTATCAATGTGGTGTTATATAAACTGTGATTGGGAGAGTCAACCAATGTGGAATAAAGTCGGCTTTGGACAAACACTACTATCATCAAACAAAGTTGTTATGTCCAAATGGTATGAAAAGATTACAAGTAATGGATTGAAAGATAGACAGTTTCTATTTTCAGGATCACTGGACAGTTGTGGAAAAGATATCGGCTATTTGAAAGAAAACAACACACAATCGACAAGATTTGGCTTATCCCACTTTTATTCATTTATATTGGTACCTTTTCTTGTTGCATCTGGGGCCTTCTTCATTCCATACTTTGTCTTAGGCAGAGAGAAGAAGAAGTCGAAATCGGGTGAGAAAAAGCCACTTCTTGCCAATATTGACGAGTCAATTTCTCTCTCATCTCGGTCTACTACTCCTATCAAAAAACCCGCATCAGTAGATGATAACAAAGTGTAGAATAAAGCTCTTTAAGTTCTTCTCTTCTCTATGAAACTTTTTTTGCCGTTATAGTGTTTCTTTCCCTATTAATATTTGATACCTCTAATAATAATTCATTATAATTCTTGTATGTTGTCAGTAGTGGGATGCTTTGATAATATATTATTCCATTATACATTTTTATAAAACTTGGTGACATTCTTGATCAACGTGATGTTTGCAAGTCTTGGTTTAGTAATCCCAACTTTCATATTCGGTATCATTTCGCCGCCATAAACCAGATATTCCATTATGAGTGAAGGCTCTCAGCCCTTTCGTGTGGGGATTAGTTGAGCATTGTTGCAGTATAGAGTATGTATGGGTCAGCCAAAGTTGGATGAAAAAATATGAGACTATACATACATCATATCTTACCGTTCGCTATTCGTACGAGGCAGTCACAACACTGCATATATGAGTTGATGCACCCTCTCAGAGCCAATAGGCATCTCTGGCAACAACTTGTGATTACGGTGAGTGGATTCCTTGCCATGTTGGGGTAAACCTATCTCTCTAAATTATGTTCGATGTTCTATCTTTATCTTTATTCATATGATATGAAAATGTATCTTTTACCTTCTATTGCAAATAATACCAGCAATGATATATACATATATTAAATTCTTACCGCCGTCAGATGAGGTGGGAGAGATTAACTTGCATGGGAGAGTTACTATTGCATCAGTTCTCAAAAAATCTTTTCTCCCCCGCCCGCCCTGGCGTTCCTTTTTTTGAAGGATACTTACCCGGCTGCCAGACGACTGACGGGCGGTCTAGTTATCCATCACCTTTATTGCACAGTATCGTATATAATAAGTAAATATTGAGTATGATTATATAATATTTTTACTTTCACTTTGACAAGTTGCTGTAGTCTCTTTGACCAAAGATTGTTGATCCAACACGAATACTTGTGGCACCCTTTGCTATTGCAACTTCAAAGTCACCTGACATACCCATACTTAATTCTAAGTCACTTGCATCCTTATCCAAGATTGTAGCAACCTCATCACGACATGAACTTAATGTGTCAAAACAAGTGTAATCTCCCGGAGCTCCAATGGTCATTAATCCGTCAATCGAAAGAGAAGTACATTGCTCTGATATTTCTTTCACTAAATTTGCAACTTCACTTCCTGGTGATACACCACTTTTCGATTCTTCTCCACTTGTATTAACTTGTATATATATTCCTAACTTTTTCTTATCTTCATCCGATTTATCCTCATTCAATGTTTCAACTGCACGGTTTAGCTTTGATGCTAATTTGATTGTACTTATAGTTTCAATACATGCAAGTTTATCTAGACCAACAGTTTTAACTAATGATGCAGCTTTGTTGGATTGTAGTGGCCCAATGAAATGCCATTGTACATCGTCTGGCATGTCTTTAGATTTTGACATTAATTCCTGTGCATAATTTTCACCAAAACAGCGTTGTCCCGTCTATAAATATGAAAGATATACTGTTAGTATGCTTATTGATAAAACACATACTTATCATGCACTCGGGTATATTTGTGCAAACATACTCAATAATTACAACTAATAAATTATGTTATTGCTCACCTCATATGCAGCTTCCAACAATTCTAATGGTTTCGTCTTTGATACTGCAACCAATCTCACACTTCCAGACGGTCTATCGTTTGATGATATAGCATCATCCATCCTTTGTTTTACCGATGCTATATTTGATGCAATATCTACTGCAACATCTGCTGCTGCTTCTGAAGGTGTTGACATATTGATGTTTGTGGTAGTGAATTGATGAAGTGATGGTTGTATCTTGTGTGTGGTTCTGCCGAGCGCCGTTCTCGTTGACGATATGTATGGATATACTGAGAATGCTGATGTTGTAGATCGTAAACTGATTGATGTTGCATAAGCTAATACGCAAGCAGCCGTCCTCCTATTTGCCATGTTAGTCTTTGTATGTGGTCAATTAAAACTCTCATAATATTTTTTGGTAGCAAATTCTTTCTTATGTCCGAAGGGGCTTGGTGTTTGATTCTTTCTCTCTTCTCACTCTTTGGTAATTCGATGATGATGCCGATAAACAGCTTTAAATGCACCTCCCGTATGATTTCATTGTTTATTGCTAGGCTGGCGATGATATGTATTGTATTGAATGATGTGTTTTGGGAGATAGAAAATAGATATATTTTACAGTTGAAGAGGATTGCGATATCTAATAAAGTATCTAATAGATAGATTTTGGCTAAGGAGGATATTATGTCATTATTGCAAAAGATTACACATCCTAAATCTAATGGCAGTAAGCGATTGAAGAAGGCCTTTGGTGTTAGTTGCAAAGACCCCAAAGACAATTGTATTATAGAGCATGAATCAAGAGATGAAGATACCTGTAGACCGAGTGATCTGACGAATCAACTGATACATATATCCAATGAGAGCTATAACAAAGGAGTAAATCTTTTATCATCAAAAAGGTATGATGATTCTCGAGAGCGTTTTGAAGAATCTCTCAATGCAAGGCTGGTTTTATGCGGCACGCCTGAACATGAAAGTCTTATAGAAGTACATCGACAACTCGAGCATATTGCAAATATACAAGGAGATAGAAAGAAGGAGGCTTATCATCAACATAGAATACATCAAATATATTCTGCCCGAAAGTCTGCTAGAATCTTAAGTCAGAAAAGATATACTTCTGGAGCGGTGGATTGGAGTAGAATTTGATACAATGGAAGATTGGTAGTGATATTGAACACGGAAAGTTTTACCTTGAGCTTAATGAGGTAAAACATAAACCGTTACAAATGTTGTAGATGATTAATTAGCACCTGCTATCTTTATCAACTATGAAATACCAATTCCTCATTATGAATGCAAAATGATCTCAGGAACTATATTAATCCTTTGGAGCGTGAAGCAATACCTCCTTATATGTCTCCTGCTTCAACATTGTGACATCAACCTTACTCTTCTCCAAGAACTCAGGGCTTTCAAGGGGTTGCGGCGCACATATCTCCATTTCTTTTCTCCTGATAGATTTTAAAAACTCATGATCTAAAGCTTGCTCGCATGTACATCGTTTAGCAGGGTTGAACATAAGCATATGCTTCAGGAGACTAATGGCTGCAGGATCTGCTGCGGGGTATAATGATTCCAAACTCCGCCCTGGTTTCTTCTCGAGACTGTTGATGTATTCATTGGCATCTCCAACAGACTTTAAATCTTCTTCTGATGGCATTCCGATTACACTGAAGATGACACTCAATTGATCCAACTTCTCCTCGTTATCCGATGAGACTTTATCTCCAGAAAGTGGAAAGCAAGATCCTCCAGGGAAAAGAGGTGCTCGGTCTTGATAAGTAGGTACGCTTCCTTCTTGCATACTTAGTAACTCTCCAAATATACATCCCAAACTCCATATGTCAACTGACGAAGAGTACGGTTGTATAAGTATTAACTCGGGGGCACGATACCACCGCGTGACAACATGTTTTGTCAGCTGTCTAGACAAGTCATTTGGTCTTTCTACACCTGTCAAATGACTAGCCTCATCTGTTACGTCCTGGATAGTGGTGCTGTTATCAGCATCGTTGAGTAATTGTGAACTCCTGGATGGTGATATCTTGTCATTATGAACAATCCTTGCAAGTCCAAAGTCACAGATCTTGAGGGTGCAATCTTCGTTCAATAGAATATTCGCAGGCTTAAGGTCCCTGTGAATAACTGACGAAGAGTGTATATATTTCAACCCCACAAGCATCTGAAATAGAAAAGTCTGTATATGTTCAGTTGTCAAGTACTGAGGAGACATTATCAGCTTGTATAGATCAGTATCGACATACTCAAACACAAGATATAGATCATTGAATAGACTCAGATCAGAACTGCGAGGCTGAACTACATCAAGGAGTTGTATAACACAGGCATGCCCCCCTAGTTTTCGTAAGATGTACATTTCCCTGTAGAGTCGAATAGCATCAACTTCTTGACGGAAAGCATTTGAAATCTTCTTGACTGCAACATAATTTGAGCTGCTATCTTGTGGTTCCTTCTTACTTTGATGAATAGGAATAGTTGTCAAGTCAACGGCTTGAGCTACCTCTCCATACGAACCTTTTCCCAGCATTCGCTTTAGCTGATACTTATTACCAACATCCCACTTATCAAAGTCAGGTGCCTTGGTCTTCGACTTGCTACCAGAATGTTTCCCACCACCACCCCTCCTTGGTTCCGTAGCTGCTCCTGATATATCTGGAGATTGGTTTGTACTTGTGTAGGATTTCCGTGACAAGGCTCCCTTGCTGCCAGATGGCGGTGTTATGTCATCGTCACCCAAAGGATATGTTGGAGGTGTGGACCGTGTGCTATCATGGTCCACAGAAGTTTGATTACACAGAAGTTTACTAGTCGAGAGCTTACCCCGAATAAGACTAGTCTGATATGGAAGGGGTGTAAATCCTTCATCTTTTGGCGGTGCTGCTGGTGTAGAGGGTGGAGCTGGAGGTAGTTTGCTGCTATACTCTCCTTCCGCCGTGTATGACTCTACCAATGATGACGCGGACGATACACTGCGATCATCATCATCTCCGGCATTTTCTTTCATATCAATCTGTTCCACTTGTTTGTCAAAGTCATCCAATACATTACTGCTAGCAGCAAGTTTCGCTGCTAACATTACATCCTCGGCTTCTGCAATACTACGCTCTTCATCTTCGCTTAATCTTCTCTTCCCACTCTTCTTCTTGATGTCAGCTTTGTTATCATCAATTAGCTCGTTCCCTGCCGTTTTTGTATCATTGCCATCTGCAGATAACGGTGACGATCCCCCATCGTCATTTGCAACGTCAAATGATGCAGATGCCTTGTTATTTTCACTAACAGAAGCAGAATCTTGCCAGAACTTTGGGTTTTGTAGTGCCTCCGTTAATGACTTATCACGAGATAGTTTCTTCTTCTTCTTCTTCTTTATAGATCCTGCTGTGGATGAGGGTGCTTCTGATGATGAGTTATCCAATTGGCGTTTAGATACTGGTGGAGGATCTGAATCTAATGATCCTAGAGAATATTCTAGATCAACACGCTCTACTGATGATGATAGACGTTTCAATTTATGCTCTTTTGCGATGGTGGTATCTAATACTGCCGAATCTACTAACTTGGATGAAAAAGTTACTGTACTCGCACTGCTGCCTTCTTTCTTCAAGGGTAGTATATTATCATCTAATTCTGCTTTTGGTATATTACCATCATCTTTGCTCGAGGTATCAATATCTGATGCACCTTCCTTAGATTTTGAATCTACATCCATGAGAGTATAAGTTATTTATATTAAAATAGCAATCACAGCCAATATTTCATGAAATTATTCCAGAGGTATTTATAGAGCACTAATACTGTACTATACTGATGATATCACATTAAATGGCCTAGAGCTTGTATGCCAATAGTGATGTGTATGTGTCATTGTCTTTGTGAAAGAAGAAAGATATCTAAAACTCAGGATACCGTATCTAAAAGATCATCTGAATCACTCTTAGCATTGTGTTGCAACTATTATCACCTCCTATTCCTCTCCTTCTTCACGCTTTCAATGGTCTCCTCCGTTCTAAGAGCAAGTCTTTTACTATCATACGCTTCTGCTTTCACTACTAACCGTAGTTTTGTTCATTTATCACCACTTATTAGAAATTCAAGTAATAATATGGTATCAACACCCATAAAATCAATCAAGAAGATGTTTGGCTCATCAAGTTCAGTTAAAGCTAAACGAGTATTGGTACCTATTGCTGATGATAGTGAAGGTGAGTATCGTTTCATAATAGGAGAGAAATATTTGCATTGTTGGTCATCAATTATCATATGCATCATACAATATACATATCTTCATGTCTTGTATTCAAATCTTATCTCATATGTTCCTCTCTATTCATACTTATCCATACCTAAGAGATTGAAACAACATGTATCACGGATACATTGACAAGGTTTGGAGCCGATGTAGTCGTTGGTAAGTGGTATTGAGAATTGATTTGAGAAGTTACATGTTTTCTTTGATGATATCTAATTTATACTCATCTTCTTTATCTCACATCAAAATAGCTTCAGTAAAGCCTGACGGAGAGCTCGTTTGCAAAATGTCTCGGGGTGTCAAGGTACGAAGATGTTATTTATAAACATATCTAATTGTATCTCGTCTAACTCAAAACAAATCAAAACACAACACAGATGGTAGCTGATATACCAATTGAGGACGCGAGAGCACAAGAATGGGACCTTGTGGCATTACCAGGGGGGATGCCTGGCGCAGAACATTTAGCAAACTCAGCAGCATTATTCTCAATCCTGCAGAAACAGAAGACTGAAGGTAGATTATTCGGAGCGATCTGTGCAGCGCCAGCTGTTGTCCTCGCTAGCAAAGGATTGATTGGTGAAGGTCATACTTGTTTCCCAGCACCAAAACTTAGAAAGAAGATGAAGGCTCCTGTGGATGACGATGTTGTTGTGAAAGACAATATTATCACTTCAAAGGGACCAGCAACGGCTATTAAATTTGCTATCAAGTTGGGAGAGTTACTGTATTCAGAAGAGAAGGCAAAGGCCATAGCAGCCGAGATGTTAGTTGAAGTGTAAGAAAGCAACAGGCTACAGGGATGCCCACTTCAAACTTAAGAGAGATACATTTACTTGGTTGTTAACACACTTAATAGGATTAAGATTCTTTTCTTATATTAGTATAAAATACTAAAGTTTACATCTATTTTTACATTGACCAGATTAAGATTCTGGAATGTATTAATGTACACATTATGTACATATTTGGCCCGCAAGCTCGAGTTGTTTGTAATTATTACAATACTTGTAGCACATTTAAGGATATGTACATAGTATTAACAATAATCATCATCATTCCGGACTCTTGGAGTGATGAGACAGCAACCTTCTAAAGGGAGATTGTATTGGGGAGTTAAATGTCCTCAACCCAATCCTATTGTTTGCATATGACGGAGATGAAATCATTTCTGGAGCTCTCTTCTTCTTGGAGTTTGCAGTCATTCGTTTCTTCTTGTTTTGCTTCTCTCCTCTTCCACTACCGCTTACACCTCGCGAATGTTTCTTAGATGACGCGAAGCAAGCCTTGTCCCCGTGTGAAAGAGAGCGACGTCTATGCTTTCTCTGTTTATAAAGCTGTTGTTCATCCACTAATGGTGCAAGCTTATTGCACACATCAGCAAGCGTTAGGCTGATGGATTCTTGGTTTGGCGTAGTTGGACGGCTACTCATCTCAGACGGGGTGAGACTTACAAGTCCAAGCTTGCTGAGCTTAAGGGTAGGTGAATTGCTTGGAGGCACAACAGCGAGTGTAGGTCCAATTCTTAGAAAACTTTCAGTCTCAGCAAATGATAAAGTCCTCTTCCTGAGACCATCATTACTTGAATGACTTGCAGTCAGTGACAGCTTAGATGTTATATGTGTCATCTTGTGAGTCTCTTCTTGATCGGGTGTATGCATCAATATCCATTCATGTTTCAGTGCTTCTGATGCAACAATCCTCTTTTCAGGATCTGGATGGATCAGCTTGATGATGAGATCTTGAGCCAGTGAAGATATCTTTAACTCAGAGGGGAATAGTTCTGACCCTGAGCTACTCGACTCAGTACTTTCATCAGACACGGAAGCCATACAACAAGTTGATTCTTCATCGGACAAATCTGCATTCTCGGTCTTGAAGAAGGATGTGGAAGAAGGAGGTGTACCACATAGCATGACATATAAGGTGACACCCAGGGAATAGATATCAACAGGGGTGTCATATCCAGCTCCCATCATTACTTCTGGAGCAGCATAGTAGTCCGAGCCAACTCTACTGTATGCACGGCTGCGCTGCTTTGAAAAATCTTGATTAGAAGAAGAAGAATCTCCGCTGTTACTTGTCTTGGAAGATGTATCATTATCATCATGCAATAATCTTGCAAGCCCGAAATCTGTCAACTTGACTCTTCCCAATTCACCCATGCAATCATCTTCCTCTACCAGCAGTATATTCTCGGGCTTGATATCCCTGTGAACAATATGCCTTGAATGGAGTGTATGCAGAACCTTGAGCAGTGTCTTAGCAACTGTGGCAGTCTCCTGCTCAGTGAAGCTGCCATGGATAAGGGGTTCTTCTTGGCTTAAGGTGCCACATCCCCGTTCCATTTCTATTTGCTTCCTTGTTTTTATACAGTCAAAGAGATCACCACCCTCACAATATTCTAATACCAACTGCACTTCTTGATGTGTCTCGTATACGTCCAACAACTGAACAATGTTAGGACACTCGCCCTTGAGTGATGTTAATACATCTACCTCTTCTAATCTTGGTTGGCGTTTTTGCAAATCTTTCTTCATCTCTCCCGAAGAATCACGGGGTGATACCATATTCCTTCGGGCACCTATCCTCCATCTATTCGTTTTACTCCACATTCCCAATGCATCATGCTTGGCAATTGTCTTGATGGCAACAGGTGCACCGTCACTTCGCCGGTATGCAAGTCTAACGGTTGATGATGCACCATGACCGAGAGTCCTACACCTTGAGGGATCGAGTAGTTCATACTTGGTATGTATTAGTTCTTTAGGGCATGCATCTGTTAATCGGACCGTATCTTCTGGACGGCAATAGGCTGATAGGGTTAGTTTCAATGGGCCCTTGGTGCTTGTGAATGCATTAGTGCCAGCACTTTGGGCTGACCAAAAGTTTGTGAATTTAATAGGCGCATCAGATGCACTAGTGGATTGCAACGACGATACCTCTGTTGTTGTTGAGGTTTCCATCTAATAAAATTTATATATTTTGATTGATGGATATTATGTTGATGTGTGGGGTGGAACAAAGCCGTGTGGTTGATTGGGCTGTTTTGCAACTGATGTATTTGGTGTCAACAATGACGTCAAAGTTCTTAGTTTGTGGTCGGTAATGTATCGCTATCTTGGATCGATACTGTGGTTTATATAGTTTGAATATTGCAATTGTAGTGGTGTCATACTATATCTAATGATCATACTATCTGCCTGAAGATATCTATTATCCTCAATGTGCTAGTATCTATGTATCGTTGCTAGCTATCTAAATATCATTTCGAAAAGAACATCACTCAAAAGATTCTGGATACCTTTAATTTTACCCTAAACACCATCAAGATACCTGTTAGCGATCAAACTTATGAATATAGAATAGAATTATTTGGATCAGATATTCACAAATCGGATAGATCACGATAATATTTTGGTAAAGTACTGATACGCTTATGATGTACTTTCCCACTATTGTATGACGTGGTCATTCTCATCCACCCATTTTTCATTCCATAAAATAACGACATTATGTACAAATGTCAGTCCACAAAGATACGCCTCAACTTTTGATGGATGGAGTGAAGGGATTGCTTATGTTGATAAGGTCGATCGGCTTGACACATTGCTCTTCAATAAAGATTGAAATAAAAGTTGCAATGTATGTATATTATAGTAAAATAAAGAAAGTACCATAGCTGCTGGTTGATAATAGTAGTTTATTCTGTAACTCATTGCAAGTAGATGAGTTCCATACTGTACCACATGAACCGCCAACGTTAGCTGCATTATGCATTTTGACTCGGTATTATCAATCAGTTACTCTTCAAGGATACCCATTACCTCCGTGTTGTAACATAAGTACATGCATTGGTATCGAAGTAATACCCAAGTAAATTGATGCAATATGAGTAGCCACACAAACATTGCTATTAGATACTCATTTACCAAAGAAACTCTCTTCATCTATCCATTCATCTTTGTAGTATATATCAGGCCGTACTGGTATCCTTAACCCCTCTGATCGTTTGGAGTTAGATTTGACGAATATCAAATACTCATCCAGACTTTTCAATCCTAATACATTCGATGCTATATTCTTTGTATCATTGTAACTTCTCATTAATCCTAGCCACTCATCCCATGATACCCTGATGTATATGATAATATGAGAAGTGAGAATACATATCATATGTTCGTTCACATATCATGTAGATATTATGCACATAATGCACTCACCACTCCGGGGCATACATTTCATCTGGATGATTTGGTACATACTGTCCAAGTAATCCACTAGACATTGCCTCATCCCAATCCTCTTTAGATCGATGACCAAAGTTGTTGATAACACGAGCTCTAACTTTTTCATACGGATTTAATGTTCTGTATCTGATTGTCCAAGCGAGAGATCTATTGCGGTATGGTTTTATTGTTGTTGTCTCATCATCATCATAATCGTCATTATGGATATAATTCTCGTCTTCAATTGGCGATTCCATCAAGAATATATCATAGCGTGGTGTCCCGACATACACCTTACTTATTGGATGAAGGAGGAATGAGGAACAATTATCATTGTTTATTAACAATAAAGAAAGAATGACGACGATGAATGCGTATCCTCCACCATTCCAGCACTGCCGCCGCCACCATCGTATCGGTTCATATTAATCGACCATTTGACACAGGAGATAGCCTAGCCCTACCTATGGGGGTGGGCGCTGGATTACACTAAGTAAGTACTTTTAGGATACCTTGCCACAAAATCTCACCACAAAATTAGCAATGACAACTCGATAACTATACCGTATGGTTGGAATGTTATGCACTAAAAATTTTTCAGGTGAAGTTTCCATAGCCGACCCATATATCGATAGAAAGCTTATATAAAGAGCTATCCATTGATGCATCATATAGTGCCATAACTTATTTGGTGCCTAAGTTGTGGTGCATCCAATGTTGAGCTGACTTTTCACATTCGACTGCGAAGGAAGGTATCCATATAAAATTGTAGTGTTGACTACCTTTAACACTCAAAAATAGACCACGAGTTCGATCCTCCGTGAGTGGTAATTTGACCCACCCTCAAATTTAGGGAATTTATTTAGCAATGAAGATATGTACTAGGTCCTCTGTTGTTTCAATGGAGCAAAGTTCAGATCATGTACTTTGCTCCATAAAAAGAACGAAGTTCTAACTCGATATCTTCATTGCAAAAAAAATTCCCTAAATTTGGATACTGCATTTCATTCCAACCATACGGTAAGTAATGACGAATGCCTTAGACTAACAGCAATAGAAATACTGCCACTATATAATAAAAATGACCGACAACAAGTCTTCTACTGCTCCTACCATTGTCGGTATAGATATAGGCTCTCTAACCACAAAAGTTACTCTCGGATCGTCATGTGATTTTGAACTCGTGAGAAATGCGCATGGTGGCCATACATGTCCTACCGCTATATCCTTCCCACAGGGCAAACATCGTCGATTAATCGGTGAAGATGCCTCAGAAATCAGCCGTGCTGATGGTAATACAATTAGTATGTTGGATAGATTATTGGTTGACTCCTTGAAGGATAGTGATAATTCACAAATAAATGATCAGGAGGATCGCCTTTCATCATTTCGACGATATAAAGTACTCACATCTGATGATCATCAAAAAGTCTATGTACCAAATACTAATAAAGAGTATTCAGCTACAGCATTAGTTGCAATGTTAATTGGAAATATCAAGCGAAATGTGATTGCAACATTGAAAAGATTGAATACCAATGGTGATGAGACTACTACTGACAATCTGCACTTTATATTTGCTGTACCACCAAACTATCCAGAATCGACTTGCAATGCTTTAAAAGATGCCACATTCGCCGCATCGGTATCTAGTTGTTCAGTTGTCTACTCACCACAGTGTATGGCTGCGGTATATCAAAGAAAGTTTGATGATGTTGATGTAGAAAAAGAAAAGATGGTATTGGTTGTAGAAATGGGACATACTCGTACATCGGTTTCAGTTCTAAAGCAACTTCCAATTAAAGATGACGAGAGTGATAAAGCAACGTCCACTGAGGTAGTATCTACTGTTTCTTCTTCAACACTGGGAGCATCTCTTGTCGATATTGCACTCTATCATCACTTTTTATCGACAATCCCTGAGCTTTCAGACTTTAAAACAAACTCTAGGGCGGCTCAAAGATTACTGGCTGGTTGCAGTAAGTTAAAGCATCAGTTGTCTATGCTTACTGAAAACACACAATTGGTTGAAAATATTGGCAAGAATGATAGCGATTTGAAACTAAGTTGTACTCGTGAGGTAATGAAAGAGCTGTGCCAAGAGTCAGTAGTGGATAAGTTGAAGGGTATGATTGAGACAGTCATTGATAAAGCTGGAGGTAAAGATACAGTTGGAGAGATTGAAGCTGTAGAGATTTCTGGTGGGGGGATACGCATCCCCTTTGTTCAAGAGACAATTCGAAATGTGCTTGGAAAAGAAGATGACTTTGTCTTTGCTCGTAGTTTGGATGATACCTCATTGGCTTTTGGTGCAGCATTAGTTGGCTCCTCGTCAGATTCCTTGAGTCAAGAGACTGATAACAACATAGATGATGATCGTAAGGCACTCAGAGAAGATCTATTGAAGGATGAGTTGGAAATGTCACAACAAGATAGCCAGTACATGAAAGCTGATGAGTTGAGAAACAAGATTGAAGCTTTGATATTGGAATTGCGCTCAGCAGCAAGGCATAGTAAGCACGGGGCGTTGTTACCAACTTCTGATGACTTCACTGCATTTCTTGAGGGCACTGATGACTGGTTATTCTCTGATGAATGTTCCGATGCCAGTTTGGAAGACATAGAGAAAAAGTGGCAATCTGTAGAATCAACAATGAAGGATATGTGTGCAGAGTATCTCGCTGCCAAAAAGAAGGAAAGCGATGCAAAGGAGCGTGAAATGGAAGAAGAAGCAAAGGTTGGTGCTGCTCTTCGGGAAGCGGAGAAAGCAATGAACGGAGATGATGAGGCTGATCATGACACAAGGAAGTTGCCCACAAAGAGGCGTATGGACATTGTTATGAAGAATAAAAAGGAGGCTAATGAGTTGTTTGTTGATAAGAACTATCGGCACGCAGCAGCTCGCTACGCAAAGGCTCTTACACACTGCTCAAAGTTCTTTGATTTATCTCCAGATGAAAGAAAAGAAGTAGATGACGTGAAAATGAGCTTGTATCTGAACATTGCACTTGCTTATATAAAGTTGGAGAAGCTAGATAACGCTTTGCAATCCTGTAATGATGCATTAAAGATTGATGAAAAGAATACAAAGGCCTTGTATCGACGTGCTACAGTGTTATACCAGAAGAGAAAGTTTGATGATGCTGTAAAAGATTTGGTCCAAGCTGAGAAACTAGTGCCCGATGATAAAGCTGTCTTAAAGCTTAGGAAGCTAGTTGATCAGCAATTGGCCAAGCAGAAGAAGAAGGAGATGGCAATGGCGAAAAAGATGTTTGCATGATTGCGCAATTGAATGATTAGTTTAGTTAGTTATACTTTAGATACTTAAATCTTATTATAACAGCAATGGCTTTATCAGTTATTGGTATTCCTTGACCTTTGAGTCTATACGCGTCTTTCTGCTAATATGATTCTATTCATTGGAGTGATTGCTTTGGGTATTGATGCAAAGTCAACGTGATAATCATGATCTTGTAAATGAAAACTTCTCCTAATATCCGCTGATAAAGAAACACCTAGCATTCGTCTTATACCATATGGAGCTCCTCGATCTGTACCAGTGTAGCAACAAGGCATAACTGCAATTGATGAAACCTTTGTATCAATGCTATATTCTACTACTTTGTCAGTTAAAGAGCCACAGGCATGTGTTGATATGACTATTGTTGCTCCATCTTCTTCTCTCATTTCATTGAGAGTGTACTTCTCAAGTGGTGATGAAATGAATGTAACTGTTTCCTCCGATACCCATGGGCATATTTCTGAAATACAGTCTCTCAGTATTGAATGAGATTGTGGCTTGGTCTGATCTACTAATATCGTTTGTGCGGTTGTGTTTTGTATTCTACCGGGAGGTAAACATGCAAGAAATAACATACCAGTCAAGCCATGGCCACAACACAGGTCTTTGATAGTGATCGTTCTTTGACTATTACTAGTATCTTCTACATTGTTTTGAAGTACTCTTTTAGCTGCACCGATTAGTCGTTTACCAGATCTTAGATAAAACTCCATTGATTCTGTAACTTCTTTCACATCCACTGGCGCGTTAGATCTTGCTAAATGATCACATATTGCTTTTAGTATTGTATTTGTGGAAGTAGATGAAGTAATATGTACTGGTATATTGTCATCTTTATCAAGATATTTGCATAGTTGCTTATTATCACGATAGTAGTGATGAATTCTATTTCTATGTAAATCAGGAGATTCTGTTTGCTGTAGTTGCAATGGTCCCTTGAAGACTGGATTATCATCATAAGTTGTTGGATGATTCTGTTTTGCTCCATAAGTTGACTTGTGTTGCTGTTTGTATGACGCGACATCGTCGTTGGATGAGAGAGGAGGCATACTACGGGGGGATGCAAATGCGGCATGCAATGATGTAATTATCTTGAATATGGCGACCATTATGAGGATTCTCTTTTTGTTGGAGGTATTTGTAGGAGCAAGCAAGTGATTGATGGGCGGGCATATCCCAGGATTTGCTACCTACATCCGTCCCAAGGGATAAGAGACCGCTTTCATAAGTTGGTTAGGTAGTTAGGTACGATAGTTTACGATAGTTTTTGTTTTTGGTTAGGTAGTTAGGAGGCTGATCATTTGATGAGTAGACACAACTGATGAACATAATATATAGTCACTCCATTATCATTGTAGTAGGAGAATAATAGTGTCGGCGGCAAGTAGTTAAAAGTGAAATATTAATACTCAACACAAACTACGCATTTTACATTAGTATGGGTGCCTGCTGTTCATGCTTTGATGCTATTACTGGAGGCAAACACTCCTCTCCATCCGATGAATATGAGACTGAAATGTCATCTCGAAATTCTGCAAGCGGCGTACCACCACCTGAGTTGGGTATATCACGTAAAATGTCTTCACCAACTATACAAATACAAGGATTTAAAGTCTCGGGTACTGGATTAGCCTTGGCTACAATCCCTATAGAGCAAGGTATGTTTATTTATTTATGTGATTTGACATTTATTTTTCAATGACCTCGACCATGTATATCATCTCATTTATATTTTGTGCACATCATATGAACTTTTGTTGCAATGACCTAACAAATGACCTTTATTCTATTTATAACACAATATAAACAAAGATGCTGCATATTGGGAATGGCATGTTCATTTACCAGGATTGCCTCGTCATCCAGATAATGATAACAACTCAGATGATGAAGAGTTTGATGATGTACAAATGAATGGTAGTGATAAAAGTTCTGAAGGGGAAGAAGATGATGATCCTTATGCATTAAAGTTTGGTGTAGCAACACGCAAAGATCGTAAATTTTATCAATCATTAGAACATGTTGAAGAGGAGGGTGATGAGGCTTCCTCGAGGGATGATGGAACGTTTTTAATGAGATCTATATCTAAGTTACGACATGGCGATGTAATCGGTATTGCAGTACAACAATCTGACTTGCCAATGATACAGATGCTTTTGAATGGCGAGCCATTAATGGAATGTACGATAAATCGATTTAGGGGTACGGTATATCCATCATTATACATCCCACCTGGTGCCGGAGGCGAGGGAGATAGACTCGAAGATGAAGGTATAACTCTAACTGCTGTATTCGATGAAGATAGCTTTAAAGAGATGTCTCCTCATGCGCGATTCTCGCCATTATTGATAGCAAGAGGAATCATATAATGGACGTATTGATGTATATAGTTTACGGCTGAAGGCAACTAATTATTTGTTGGCAATATGGGGCAAATGCTTTTAAAAATTCAAAGTGGCAGTTGCAAAATTGATAAAGGCAATAATGGTGAGCTAAATCCAATTGCAAGTTGCCAAGACTTCTATTAGCTAATGATCATGTTGCAATCACTTTCATTTGGTACATAGGTATTATAATCATAATGGTGACTTCAACATCAACAAAATTGACTTATGAAATTCTAAATAATGTGATATATACAGACTCAGTACATTGAATATGCAACGCTGGGAAATAGTTCGTTCAATCATTGATTTTCCCAATAGTAGAAAAGGTGGTTCACTTGCCAATATTCGTAATCACATACCCGATGTTACCAACGTTGATATATGGACACTGAATCAAGCTATTTGTTTAGAACTAGGCGGAGAGACCGCTAGCAAATATGGTGCACGCCTACACTCTGCTTTTCGGGATGACAGTACATCTTCAAGCTTCTCAAAACATGCTACTATAAATGCTTTGCATATTATCACGGTCTACAGAGGCTCATTATTAGCTCAAAGTATATTCTATGAGTCTCCAAAGAAAGTACTGCTGAAGCTACTACAAGACTATAAGATTGAGTGTGTTGGAAGTGATGATGACAATGAAGATACTTGGCTCCTATCTGATGTTGTCTTTGTCCTATCGGTGGCTGCTGTTTCTCATCAAGAAGAAAGGTCTGTAAAAGCATGTATTGAACAGCTTATTGAAGCTCTACCATCAAATGCACCATTTATATCCATGACTTTACTAGAGAATGCGCTTGAGTTGTGCCCTACAGTAATGCAAAGGTTTAGGACTCAGCTGCTTTTAGCTGGTTGTACAGATGATCAACGTTTACACCTTTTAGCTTGTGAAGAGGTAAGTATTCAGAAAAGCTTAGATGACCCTTGTTACCCTATAAATGCACTCAATACCCAACAATCTCATGTATCTCATTTTTAGGACAAAGCTTTAACGGCATTTCAAAGACAGTCGAGTAAAGTTATAGGAAAGAAGAGACTTGAGTTCTTCTCAAAGAGATTTATGTGTAGAGTCTTCACAGCATGGAGATTAGAGCTTGACTTGGCTAAACGAGCAAGAATGTTGCAGAAGAGAGCTGCCTTTGAAGCTTGGCTGTTGGCTACCAAGCGTATCCAACTGGCACGTGTCTTTACAAATAGATCACATGTCAACTACTGCAAGTCGCGCGGACGGAATAGTCTTAGAAAATTGATTAAGCATGCTCGAAACGCCAAGAAGATCAAGCGTTGCTACACAAGTCAAGAGGAGAAGGATATCCGGGCAGGTCTTGGTCATATTAGAATATGGCTGAAGAAGATTACCATAAGAAGAGCCTTGCTGTCATGGGTTGCATTTAAAGACTTAGAGGCAAAAGGTGAATGGCTGGCACAATGGTATAAGACTAAGCTTCTCCGACGTGCATTTAGACAGTATCATGCTTACTGTCAAACACAGATGAAGATAAGGAAGAATGCTAGAGAATCATCAATTCAACAGAGTAAGATTCTTGAGCACATCAAAGACATGAAAACCTCAAAGATAACACTCAAAGAGGACAATAGTATTCCATCAACACTTGTACCCAAGCTTGAACGAGCCCGACAATATGAGGAGGCAAGGCAGAGACAAGTAGAGCATCAAAAACAAGTTGATGCGATCATACTCGCTCAGCAACGTACACAGAGGAGAGATCGATTTCTAGCCGACCAAAAGCGACGTGAACACGAGTTCGAATCTATATGGTCTGCAAATAAACTCATAGCAGAAGAGACAATGGCTTTAGAAAGTAACAAGAGGCTTGAACTTACATCTGACTTCAAGCATCAGTGTGATAAGGAAGTGAAACAGATACAACGGCACTTGTCAATACAAGGAGCATCAGTATCAGACACACAAAGAGAAAATGCTATAACTTCTTCCTCTGTCATTAGTTATTCGATTCTGGATGCACATTTATCTCAGGCAGGTCTCATACCAGAGGAATTTCTTCATCGTCTTGAGAAGTTGTCATCTCCCATTCGAGCTGTACCTTTCCAAGCTGCCTTGATATCATGTGGATTAGTTCTAGATGCTGTAGAGTTTCAAGATATATTCAAAGCTTTGGCACAACACACAACTACTCCATATGATGCTATCGAGCTCGAGGATCTTCAAGAACTGAGATGTGTGTCAAACAAATACATTGGTAAAGAAGGATCTAGATGGAAAATGTATGTGTGTCCAATTAATAAGCGGCAGATGCTGCACAATGTCGTATTGGGCGAGACATATCTCGGAAATAAGATCAAGAAGAAGCTCATCAGACAATCGATTAGTGAGAATATACAAGATCATGAATTGCTCAAGGCTCGAATAAAATGTTATTACGATAAGAAACAGGCACATACGGAAATGTTACAACATTATGCCGCTAAATCTATACAATCAATGTACTATAAGTTTAGAGGAAGGCGGAGTATAAAGAAGCAGCAGTGGGCTCTAAATAGAAGAAAGCTATTTCGAATGAGGGCAAAACAGGCCATGGCAGTCTTGTTAATTCAAAGAAGATTCAGAGCAAGCAGGAATAGATGACTAACTTCTAATGCTAAGTTTACTATCTACCTTTCCTTCCCTTTGGCATCTTCTTTGTCTTGCTGTCTTCAACATCGCTTTCTTGATAAAAATGAGGAGCTATCTCAATCAACCACTTGGGTTGAATTGGTGCAACCTGTCTCATGTATTCTTTTGATGTAAAGGCTAGCTCAAAGTATACCAACCATGCAGGTAGTGGTTCTTCCTTAGCCAAACATGACGATGGATGGATGTACACTGTTCTTCTTTGTTTGACAGTTTCGTAGTCACCACTTCGTCCGAGCCTTGCGGTATTGTAAAAGAATCCTGCCGTTATAGCTTTCAAAACTGATTCAATATCTTCAGGATTGGACACGTTTGGGTCGACCTCCACCCTTTCGCATAATCCCTCCAGCTGCTCACGAACATCTCGAGCTTTCTTCATGTTTCGAACTTGGACATAGTTTTCAAAGCACCATTGAGGACTATAATCTGTCTCCGCCCACTCGCGATAACATCTCAGTAATGCAATATGATCTCCTCCACCACCACGAGCAAAGTTTTGTCGGGCGGTATCTGCATGTACTTTCTTCTCCTTTGGGCGATAAAAGACTGATGATCCTATACTTAGCATACTTACTGTGGATAGAACTTCAGATGTACACTTGTACTTTTCTGATACGATGACAGTCTTGCTCAGCATGGGATCTAATGGGAATTCAGCCATACGACGACCTAGTTTGGTAAGTTCACCTCGATCATTCAATGCTCCCAAAGCATACAACTGCTCCAGTGCTCTAATTAATGTATCTGGTGGAGGCGCGTCCATAAAGTCAAATGCAAGTAGATTGTCAATACCTAAACTCTTTAGCATCAATACCACATTACACATGTTCGTCCTTAATATCTCGGGAGTAGTATTTGGGTCTAATTCGTGTTGGAAGGAATATGCCGTGAATAGTCGAAAGCACTTGCCCGGTTGTGTTCTTCCGGCACGACCAGCTCGCTGATTAGCCGCAGCTTGTGAGATTGGCATAACCATTAAACTCTCCATCCCCGTCTTGGCATTGAAGGATGTCTCTTTATTAAAGCCAGTATCAATAACGTATTTAATACCATTGATGGTTAATGATGTTTCAGCAATGTTTGTGGCTAGTACAACCTTGCGACTCTGTTTGGGTGTATCCTCGAATATCTTTGCCTGTTGATCAGATGGCAAGTTGGCATAGATTGGACACAAAATCAGCTCGGCAATCTTATTCCCTAACACTTTTGTTCGATGTGTAAGGATTTCGTTTGCAGTTTCAATCTCTTCTTGTCCAGTTAAGAAAACAAGTACATCCCCATCTAGTGGTTGTGATATATGAATTTGCAGTACAGTTACTATAGCGGCATCAACATAATCTGCCTCTGGGGCTTTCGTATAGTAAATATCCACGGGGTACATTCTTCCTGGAATCATAAAGATGGGAGCATCATCAAAGTACTTGCTAAACTTTTCAGCATCAAGTGTGGCTGAACTGATGATCAATTTCAAGTCGTCGCGAAATCTTGCAACGTCTTTGACCAATCCAAATAAAATATCAGTGTGAAGGGTCCTCTCATGGGCTTCATCTATAATCAAGCAAGAATAAGATTTCAAATCGGGCTCTGTTAAGAACTCTCGAAGTAACATACCATCTGTCATGTACTGGATGACAGTCTTTCTGCTTGTACAATTCTCGAACCTAATTGAGTATCCGACTTCATGACCAACTTTCACATTCATCTCTTCGGCAACGCGAGATGCAACAGACATGGCCGCAACTCGACGGGGCTGTGTACACCCAATTTTACCCAATTCAGAGTATCCCACCTCGTGTAGATATTGAGGAATCTGTGTAGTCTTTCCTGAGCCAGTCTCGCCCACCAATACCAGTACTTGATGATCCTGTAAGGCACTCAAGAAATCTTCTCGGTATGAATAGATGGGTAGCTTCTTCCTCCCTTCCAATATCTTTTCATGTTTTGTAGCTGGACGCATTTCCATTGCCTTCTCCTCTTCCTTTATACTCATCTCATCATCCTCATATTGTTTGGAGGGGTGTTTCTTCTTATTCTTGTTACGATGATCATATCCCTTCTTTGTATCCATACACACAAAGTCGATCTGTTGCTCTTCAAAGACAAAATCATACTTATCTTCATCATCTTCTTCCGCATCCTTGTGTTTCTTCTTATGACGACTCAAACCTGCAGCCATTTGTGTCTGTCCTTCTTCCCATAGTTGCTGCTCACTCTTTTCCTGTTTGGGTTCTACATAACGTGATGTTAATAACTCCTCACCCTTTTGAGCACGAGATTTACCCTTGTGTTCGTCATCATCCCCATCAAACTCATCGGGTAAGCGATAAAATCCATCGGGTTTCTTGGCAGCCTCGGCTTCATCTCCACCCACATGTCCATGTTCACGAGCCATACGCAAGATATCTCGCTTTAATTGTAACTCTCGTTTCTCCTCTGCAGTGAGTGTATGACTTCCCCCAACCTTGGCAATTAATTCTTCCTCATCTGCCAATTCTCGTTCTAACAATTCCAATTCTCGTTTGGTACGCTTTTGTAAGTATGCACGTTTTGATTCGGCACGCATATCTGAGATGGATATTGCCTTCTTCTTTTTATTATTGTCGCCACCATTATCATCATCTGAATCAGATAAAATAACTTCTTCGCCGCGTGCTAATCGACGATCTCTTTCTTCTCGTTTACGTAGCCGTTCCATTCTCTTTTGTGCATCACTTTCTTTCGTATCACTATCATAGTCACTACCACTACCATCATCATTTCCATCCACTTTACTCTTTTGTTTCCGCTTATCCTTTTGATTTAATCGTTTGGCAAACTCATCCCTTTCTCGTATATCCTTTTCTCGTTCAATCTCCGCTCGTTCTTCAGGTGTTAATTTACTCAAATCTTGTTCCTTTTCCTTTTTGTTATCATCATCACTACCATTCTTGTCTTTCTTGCTACTACGCTTTTGACGTATCTCCTCACGTCTACGCTCTCGCTCTTCCCATAGCTGCTCTTCGTCAACAACGGCTGCATCATCTCCTGAACTTGATGAGGATGATGATGAATGTCGTCTCCTCCTACGCTTTCTTATATCTTCCTTTTTAGATCTTCCTCTGTCCTCCTTATCATCCTTATTATGTTTACTTCTCTCCTTCTTATCATCTTTAGATCTCTTGCTGCTGCTCTTACTTTTTGTATCACTCCCTCTACTACTTTTGGTAACAATTGTACCTGGTACACTATTATCACCACCCCCGACTGCTTTACTCTTCTTTGGTTTATCTGGTAATTGAAATTCAGGTTCTTCCATTTCCATTAATGAATACTTTGCAGCACGTTTCATCATGTCTGCATTTGTGGTGGGCTTATTTGTTGATTGTTTACTACTTGCAGCCGATGATGCACCGCCGCTATTATTACCACCACTACCACATCGTCTACACAACTCATTCGCAAAGTTTAACAATCTACCTTCATCAGCAGTAACACCACCATCTTTCAATGTTTGCATAACACGTTGGACATTACCATTACTTCCGCCACTACTTTTCTTTTTCTTTTTACCACTAGAAGCAACATCAACTAAAAATCCAGCTAATGCTGAATCGGCAAACCCTAATAATTCATGTAAATTATCAGAACACCAATTCTTGGCTGCAGATAGTTCTGTTGGTGTTAGAGTCATTGATTTACTTTTTCTTATAACTTAACTTGATATATATTTTGTGGATTGCAGTGATATGACTGTTAGCACAAGATGTGTACTTTTTTGTATAATTGTTGCTACTCAATCAATGCAAATTATATAGACTTGAGTATGTACCACTAAGGTATTTGAAAGAGTGCTAGAAACTGATCTAATTTCAATAAACCAACTCACGTATAGTGGTACCGAAATCCACCTTATCGAGAATAATAATGATGGTATCTGCCCTCTTATGTATCAACTCAAATTCGCGATATATCACCAATTGAAATAGCGTTTAAAACTGATCAGTGCTAGTAGGAGGTGTACCTAAATGTATATATCACGCTATCTAAAGGCCTTGAGAACCTACCTTCCATTTGCTCGATCACAATAAATACCCACTGCGTGGGCTAGCCCTTCGGGGACCCTCCGGGGGCACCGTAATGCCCCCCAAATGGTAAGAATTGGTGTGCTCTTGTTGTTTATGATTATGTTGTTGTTGTTATGTTGTATTGGTAACAAAGGGAATTGTTTCTATTTCTGTATTCTATAATTCTAATAAAGCTTGCAACACAAACACATATCAAAATATCTCCATTTAGAGTAAGTCATTATAATAGGACAATGTCGACGGAAGGAAAGGAAGTAGTAAACAACGAGGAGGTACCAACAGGAGTATTCAAAGAAGAAGAGTCATTCGAAGAAAATCCTAGCCCTGAAGAAATAGCAGCTCATGTAATCCTTGACTCCTCAGCTGTTGATACTCATGGTGATATAGAGGAAGAGAAAAAGCATCTGCAAGAGGCTCAAGAGGAGAATGAGACTAATGTATTAGCGTCATCATCTAGTCATCAAACTACAACTAGTTGTATAAATGATAATAGTTCTACACAGAAAAAGTATAAGGAATGGTACGCCGCACCAACGAGTATACGCTGGCAAAACGAGAACTCGAACAGTTACCACGACGAGAGTAATGAAGAAGAATACCTGCCATTAGTAGCTTATCTGAGTTACTATCATCAATAATAGACGATCCAGTGGTTGACAGTACGAAGATGGTGGTTGGGGAGAATAAGTATTATTATTCAGAGCACTCATATGTCAGGCATGAAGCAGTACTTTGCTTCTTTGCAGTATTCTTTGCAATTTGGTTTTCGTGGTATCATCAGTGTGTTTATGATTGCAAGTTTATTGCGAGAGATACATTTCATCGACTAGTCAATCGAATAAGGTTGATGTTTGTCTCAGTGGCTATATACCAAATCAGTGGATATGATGAATTGGTAGCGAACGAGAATGGGATGAGTTTGCCAAA
>Ga0214480_100143_pt1 | contig 32572 bp, 25 predicted proteins | sample M1_20Mar14CPVII9_3_FD_165042 | JGI IMG/M metagenome (GOLD analysis project Ga0214480, IMG submission 165042) | Marine eukaryotic communities from Monterey Bay, California, United States - M1_20Mar14CPVII9sort6BwellE17 | ecosystem: Environmental > Aquatic > Marine > Unclassified | place: USA... | reverse complement strand
ACTACACTTTACGGTATACGATTTCAATCTATACAAAGATAGTACTACCCCTAGCGTATGCAAATCTACCCCAGTGTGATAACAAAGATACCCTTCAAACATTATCATCAATCCACCTTAAATCTACTCTCACGCCTCTTCTTGACTTGTATACGACACCATGTGACGCAAGGCATACCCACTATCTTACGGAATACGAAGGCCAGTAATGAGCTAAGAATGAACAGTGTCAATATCAGAGGTCCGATGAAAGCTGAATAGCTTTGCCACTTTACAGCTCTGGCCGAATTACTTTTGGGGAATGGAATGTCATTTGTACTTGGACATTCTTCCTTTGATATCTGTAAGAACTCACATAAAGGATCCCATCCCTGTCGTACATTGTATTCTAATAATTGTGATTCAGGAATACTATCTCTAACCAATTGATTGTGCTTTTCATATGATGAGATTGCATTTTGTTTGTTTTGTGGTGGAAGAGGAAACGGATGAGAGAGGAATGTCTTGTCCGAGTTGACTACCGAGAATAGCCATCTAATTGCAATATATATATAGAAGACAAGTGAAGTTAGCTTGTGAGAATGTACATCATGTAGATCATACATACGCCTCCGAATATCTCTCACCTCATATAATATTCCAACTTCTTAACATGCGTGAATATGAACGATGTATATTGTGCCGGCTGTGTGATACTATTTGTCAATACCTCCCAACTTCGAAACCAGTCCTCTGACGGTCTCACTGTCAAGATAAATTTACATTCCGGATACTTTTCTAGAATCTGATTAAAGTATAGCGCAAATGGAAGATCCATAGTTGCTGAATACCCAGCTTTCAAAAGTAAATCCAAGTTTGGCTCTCCCATAATCACTTCATTATTTTGAATAGACTTGTAAAATATATTATTTGTCAAGTGATCAAATATCTCTCCATTTTCATATAAATGTTGTGTATGCTTGTTAATGATTATAAATGTATAGATTAGAAGGTATTAGAAAACCCAACAAAACATACTATTAGATACTCACCAGTGTATGAAATCCAAGTTCATATAATGCTAATGCCAATGAATATGTACCCGTTCTTCCATATCCTACACCAACTACCTTGAGACCTTGATTCGATAATGAATCTTTTGTATCATTGTCGGTATGAGATTGTTTTTGATTAGCAGTACTACTGCTACCACTCAATGCCAGAATTGCCTTCCATCCCTTATCAATTGTATTTTCTATAAACCATTTCGGATGACCTATACCCACGGCAATGCCAGAGCTATATTATATAGATACACATTATATTGTAAAAGTTAGAGAACACATGATGTGTACTCATATAAAAATTAATAATACTCACTAGATATCGACGAATAGCTCAGACCACGACCCGGAACTTTGATGATTTCTATATATGGACATGATTAAGTTATGTAGGTATTGCAATAGCATTCCTAGGAGGCCGAGCCGCGAGTAAAAATGTGACAAAAAAGAGAGAAGCCCAGAGGTGAATGAAGTGTAATAATGGCGATACAAACAACTAACATTAGCAGTGGATGTGTTGACTGCAATGGCAATAGTCAACTAACTGTACCCCTCCCTCCTTTGTGCAATATAGTGTTGTTGTAGATTCGTTAATGGATTGCAAGTAGAGTTATATGTGGTTTATAATATTAATCTTCATAGTTATTGTCGTCGGTTGTGCACAACTAAATTGCATCATCGAAAGTAGGCGTATGCGTGCGCGTGAGGACAATCGTAGTAGTGAGATTTAACTTTAGCCAAAGTGGTATTATTTTATATCTGAATTGATTTTGTCTAGTGTTGTTTGTGTGGAGCGATTGGTTGGAACAAGCAATATAGTAATAATATGCCATCAACAATAACAACAACAAAAAGACTTCCCACTCCAGCTAAGGGAAATGATAATAGTGATGATTATCGTTTCTCTCAGTTGCCTGGTGCTGATAAACCCAAATCACCCGGAAAGTTTACAATTTCAGCTGCACTCCAAACGAATAAATCAAGTATTAGAAGCAACAGCAGTGGTGCAACAGATATTGTAGCCGTAGTACTTTCTCCACCAAATCGTCAAGAAGCACAACCGATAACATCCAATACAAAAACAATACGTAAGGGCAATATCAACAATACAAGGATAAACCTATTGATTGGTGATCAATCTCTATTAAATGGGCAATGTGCAAGAGTTTCTACTAGTGTTTCTTCATCAAGTGATACAAGTTTGGCAATATTAATGGGGGTAGATGGAGGTGGAAAGCAACATGTGGGTAATAATGATAGCAAAATCAATCATGACGACGAGTATGCTAGTTCAAGAATGGGGTTGGGTCAGTTACAACCTGGTGATATAGTTCGTTTCAATCGATTAGAAGTTAGGACTGATTATCAGACTGAATCTCCTACAGGGGGTAATGATAAGAAGAGAAAGCGAGTTGACAACTCTATTGAAAAGACAACATCAGATAAGGATGCACAGGGTTTGCTCAATATTATATGTGACTTGGCTCCATCATGGAGAGAATTATCTGCGGGCCCATCAGTTGCCCGTCTATGCCGAATTAATCGCAAGAACGATGAATTACAATCTACAACTAGTTATGATTTAGAATGGGAACATAATTTACCATCTAGTATGGAAACTGAAAAGGAGCTTGTTGATGAGCTAGCGTCTTGGTATTGTACATTTGCAAAGTCTCAGTTTGCAAAGCCATCTACAATGTTGTCAACAAATCAATCATGTCAGAGGCGTAAACTGAGAGATATTACGACTCCCAACATGCTAAGTAATATAGTTGTGAAGGTTGTCCGCTGTGAAAAGGCCGCGGCATATACAACACCCAGTAAAACACTGCAAAGTGATGCAGTTTTAACACACGTCACATTATCAGACGGAAAGGGAAGTGATGACATTCTTGGATTAGGCGGCACTACAAGTCACGGGCGTGTTTCTAGTGCAATGTCATCGATTCCAAAGTCTATATCCTCAGTATTGCTACAGTCTATGAATGAGGGATCAACTGTATTACTTACATACATCGAATCGCATCAATCATCTCTTGGAAGCAGTTCATTACTCTTAGTTCCTACAAGAGAAACCACAGCAACAATACTAACCCCAGATCATCCATATTTTGTGAATGATGATAGACCAACTACAAGAGATGATGAGAATTTTGCTTCTCAGCCGTTGACAATGGAAGTGGCTTCCCAATTTTATCAAATGACGCAACAACATTCACCTCTCATAACGATGAAAGGTGCTTCTAGTAGTAAGCCAACAAGTGTTCATCGAGGTATGTTGGTCGTAGTCGCGCCATTAATTGACATAATAGTAGATGGAGTAGATACCTCATTCATGGAAGGGTCGTATTCCCAAAGTTCCCAGGCTTTGTCAAAGTTTCTTATTGATGCTCCAAGCATATCCACTGGAATGAAATCAATGAATTTGAAACCTGTTTATCGCTCTGCAACATTGATACTTGATCCTAAATCTGTGGCAAAGGATATCAATGTCAATGCAGATGGAAACACAATGAAACTCCTTTGTTTAGATGTTCCAGTTGAAGATATGTTGATGACGAATGATGGTGATACAGATGCAACGAATCCATATCTACATCATGTTGGAGAACTGCTCAAAGCATTGTGTACTGACAAGACTCCAATTCGATGGGTACTAGAACAAGAGAGTGAATATAGTTGGTTCGTATCAAGTGCACATCTAGTGGAGTTGTAATTAGTGGATGGAAGAGAGATGCAAAGGTACACTTTGAAGCTAGACACTTCCAACTCGAAGAGCTAATCAAGTAAGTTATTCTTTTGGATACGAATGCACACAGTCATGTTGCAACCTGGAAGATGATCATCCTCATACAAAATTTGGCTCTCTGAAACACGAGATAGGCAACAAGCAATCGGAAAGTATCTAATTCACAAGTACTGAGCCTTGGCTATTGAACTCTTCTCATCATGTTGAGGCCTAGGGCAGTACCACAAACGACAAATAGTCGAGCAATCGTATCAGCTGAATTGAATTAGGAGTACCAAATTGACCTCGACGATAATGCCTCTTCAAATGGCTCATAGACCCGCCACAGCTAATATAACGATTAGAGGCTGAGACTCTAAGATAAATGACCACCTTTACCCAACAAGCTCTCATGAATACTTGAGCCCCGCTCGGCATCAAGATACCCCATTTTAGCCGTGCATTTTGTTGCTCTTGCTCATTCACTGTTTGCAATCACCATAATTCCATTGCAATAGCCTCCATATATACTACTATCTCCATCTCCACCATGACAATTATTAACGATACCAACGATGAAACACTCTCCCGCATTACAGCGATGAGGCGCCAAGAAGATGAAGTCTCATGTTGTATAAACTATCTCCAACTGTCGACGAACAACGAGATTGATGCAAAGTGCCGTACCCAAATGGTTACATGGTGTCAACAAGTACAGAAGGCTCTCAAGTTATCACCCGAGACTGTATGGATTGCAATCTCATTCTTTGATAGATATCTCTCCTCCGGTAAGGGCAAGAGCCGCGCGGCATTACAAGACAAGTATAAATTTCAACTTGCCGCCATCACCTCCTTCTACATTGCTGTCAAGTTATATGAGAATGTAGAACTATCAGTTGATACCCTTGCCAAGTTATGCAAGGGATACTACGCCAAGGAAGATATCATCGATAGCGAAGAGGATATCATCTTCGCCCTTGATTTTAGACTTTCAACACCCACCCCTATGGAGTTTGTTCGTCACATTATGGAATGTATGTTACCACCAGAACTGAACAACAACAATAAGGCCCTCGTTAAGGCTATACAGAAGAAAATCGAGTATACATCCACCGACATATACTTTACCTTCTGCAAACCCTCTGTCATCGGTGCCTCAGTGTTGACATCGATATTGGTCACAAGAGAAATTCTTTCACCTACTGAACGTCAAACATTCTACCTTAGGTTATCATCCATCACTGACCTAATCGATGTTATGGAAGCACAGAATAAGCTCATCACTGGGCATACCAAGCCTGTTAGCGTATCCAAGATGGTATCCTCCTCATCCTCATCCTCTGCTGTTACACAGAAGAAGAAACCAACTATTATATCCAAGGTGGCTGATCATTATGTGAACAAGACTAACAAGACTATTGTTGTTGCTGGTGGTAACTCCAAGGTTGCTGATCAATATGTGAAGAACAAGGCTATTGTTGCTACTGGCAACACTTCACCAAAATGTATACGTGCATTACCCAGGGCCGCTTAGGTGTATAGGTGTATAGGACAGGTCAGGTTTAGATATATTATCAAATATAATGAAGTATTAGACAACAGATGACACCTTTCTTTTTAGCTAGCTTACATTAAGTTCTTCCATGACTCTGGAAACATATCGCCTGGAATCATCATATGATGACGAAAGGCACCCCGTCTATGCATTGGACCAGTGTATGGATTGTTCACAAATACTATACTCCACTGCGGTACCTTGTTCAGTATGACTAAGGCACTATCCTCATCATCATCTTCTTCATCATCCTCACTATCATCTTCGTCGAAGGGAAGTGACAATTCAACAGTGTATGTATACTTGTCTCTATCATTTAGTTGGCGTTCCAATATTGTGCAGTTGTACTTATTCATCAAACCAATTCGCTTCCAATCATCCTTCAAGTAGAAGCAATACAAATGATATTGATGAGAAAAGAAGGCAAGCAAACAGAACTAAAACACCACACCAACTTACAAGCTCAGAATCCCAATCAAAACTAGTTTCATCTACTCTTTCATCTGTCTCATTGAAAAAGCAATATATTGACAAGTTCTCAGGGTATGGTTGATCCAACTGTTCTTCTTGAGTTCGTATCGGAGGAGTGCTCATACAACTTTTGTCATCAATGCAGCTAAACCTGGACGAATCTACATGATCAGTCTCAGGCGTCCAAGTAGAAACATGCTCCTTCCAGGCCTCCTCCCATTCGTGTCCATAATCTATAGTCACCTCTTCTCCAAGTTGTAGGTCTCGAATAGCCACAATATCAAACTCAAAAGCAACCGAGCCCAGATGTTCATCTATATAGTCTATATTTTGTTCAAGCCATGTTGAGTTCTGTACCAATGGACGTTCAGGCCATATTATTCTTGCGTTTGGAGATTGATAATTATGATTGATATAAGGTACTCCATTTGAATAAGGACATAACAAAATGGTGCTTGCTTGTGTCCAAAGCAGTAGTTCAGAAGGAGCTGTTCTCCAATGATATCAGTAGTTCGATTATTGTCTGATGATGGTGTATTGCCAGAGTCTGGGTTGTACATTTGTAGTGTATCTTTGTATGGTAGATGAATCAGTGGTGCAGGTGCAATAACATCACCCTTCTGGATGAAACGTTTGGCGAAAGCTCCTCGTCCAGCTTGAGGTATAGTTGATTGCTTTATTTCAAGGTTGTCGATACATTTTCCCTGTTCTCTTAACCACTCCGGTCTTCTAACACTACCTTCAAGTTCAGCACCTTTGAGACCAATCTCTTTAGCGACTGAGACCCCTTCAAGTGACGTTGGTAGTGCTGCAAGTGATCTACTGTTCCATGGCCATGATCTAATCATATGCCATAAATCCTTCTTTACATCACCACTACTATTGCTTGAACTTGTAGCAGCATTGAGTTTATTAGCAATTCTATGCCAACGAACAAGGAATCGTTCTGCAAAGATGTAGTTCTTTTGATGAGGAACTGGACCAAACTTCTTTTCTCTAGATCTAAACCAATTCTCTCCATAGGAAATGAATAGTTCGGCACCAGCTCTTATATCTCTGGCTGTAAATGATTCTCTATTATGATATCCTGAAAATGCTCCCATCCCTGGATCTGTTGTTTCCAATCCTGATACATCATAAGTAGCCCAGTTGGAGTCTAAATTTCTGCCACAGCATCCACACCAAAAAGGGTCGATATTTTGGATACGTTTGGTTTAGTTTATTATGATCTAACTGTACTATTTAGACATCTAACGAGTAATCTTCAAATAGTTATCAAGATCTTCTTGGTATTCAAATGCTGCTGTACAACCAGCAGCTGTCCTGCCATGGTAAGGAATTACGGGAAACTCTTTCCTTGGAAGATCAGTGCCCTTATCCCTAAGAGGCTTGCATACCCTGCATAGCCCATCGAGATCACATCCTCTTATTCGGCCATCATCAGACCGCCAAGAGTAACCTCTCTTGCAGCCCCGAACACAGCATCGGGCATTCAACAACTTAATAATCTCATCTTTAGTGTGGAATTCAGTCTGTACATAATCTTCATTAGCGTCTTTCTTAGGTTTCAGGTAATTACGCTCGAGATAGGCACTCCTATCCAAATTGGCACGCTTTGTACAAACAAGACAGCGGAAAGTCTTTCGGTCTTCACCTGCCTCTTGCTTTGTTGATAGGGTGCAGTCCCTGTAAACAATGAAGTATATGAGATCCCACATAGAAGATCAATACGTTACACCAAAACAAACAGTCGAACTTACTTGCCGTTTCCACATTGACCACAGTACAGAAACCAGTCGTCCTCGCGAGTCTTGCCATGCTTCTTGGCCTTCTTGGTCTTCTTGGCTTCGGACATATTGACTGCATGACTAGCCTTTCCATCTCCATTCTTCTCTGACATAATGAAGTGGATCCAGCATGGGAAACGTTGGCCTTTCTCAACAACAGTACCATTGCCCAACACTACTCTCTCCTTAGCTACGGGTATCAAGTCTGGGTTGAACATGCCACGCTTATTCTTGTGTATAAAGTGTCCCCAAAACTTGTTTAGATGCCTCATTGTTGGCTCATAGGACCGTGTTGCGTTGGTGATGCCATTGTAATGTGCGATGGCCATTCTATGTCTCGAGACAAAGCTGTTAACAGAATGGTGGGATGTTACACTCTTAACAGGCTTGTCTTCATTACCAACATAATTACAACGCAACCAAGCGTTAAGCATGGTGCCATCCATGCTACCAAATGGTCTGCTCCCAGCATGGATTCCATTTATACAACCCAAACGGTAGTATGGCATATATTCATGTTCCAACTCACGTCCTAGTGAAAGAGTTCTGTTGGTAGCAGCCTCAATACATCCACCGACAGCAGACTCAAGAATCAGACAAAGAGACTTTGCCGAACAGGCCTCAGTGCCTTCGGGGGCTTGGGCAATTTGAAACTTGTGTGTCACTCCAAAGTGTTGCTCTAGAAGAACAGGGTATGGCTTGTCCCCCTTGAAACGAGCTTCGATAGACCTGACAGTCTCACCAACATACCAAACGCAGTGGAATTCTCTAACAGACTTCCCTTCCATCTCAGCCAAGACTTGGTGAGCAAATGCCTTGTCTGTGGCCGACGCACGTTTGTCGTTGATAATCTTCTCACAGGTTTTCTTGTGCTGACGAACACGTTGGATACTAAACTTGAGATATACAAGCCTCTTTGGACACGTTGATTTGTTTGGATATTTCTGTAGTTAGAGGAGATTTTAGTAGATTGTAAGTGACAAGGTGACAAGAGAAAGGATACAAATACATGGGCACTGTAGACTTACATCTTCCACAATGGCCCATCCTTCAGGAAGGAGGTCCATAAGTGCCTTTGCTTCCTCAGGTTTGACATCTCCAATTTTGAATCCTTCCTTGCCAATGAAATCAAAGAATTCTTGCGGCATAGTGGCTTGCATGAATAGACATTTATCCATGGTCATAACCTCCTCATCGCGGTGGAAAGAGTTACGTACTCCCTGCCAGTGGCTACCAGCACCAGCCGATTCACTCGAGTTAAATAACTCTAATAGGAGAGCTGCATTCAACTTAGCTTGTTCAGGGCATCTGTCGCCCGCAAATTCGGTTGAATCAAAAGACGGGAGTTTGATTGGTACCTTCTTCTTGGTGCTCCTATGAGATGAGATGAGATGGGATGATAAGAATATAAGTCACACATATTTTCAAAGGAGAGAGTGGCATAAGGAAAACGATCGGCACATACTTTGTCTTCTCCTTCTTCTCACTTCCACCCGGTTGCTTCTTCCTCTTCTTCTTGTTGTCCTTCTTAGAAGAAGATGATGAATTACGCCTTTTCTTTGACCCGCCACTACTTTCAACATGGTCCTCATCGTCATCATCTGATTGTTCTGTGGACTCCTCATCGTAATCCGCGTCGTCATCATCATTCTCTTCATCCTCGGGAAGGATTCCAGCAGCCTCCATTCTAGCACGGGACTCTATTGGAAATCGAGTGCTTTCAAGTAGCATAGCTTGAGCTGTATCGTTCTCAACTACAATAGGAGAGTCAAGAAACCCACCAGTATCATCTTCCTCATCACGTGTGAAGTACTTGACTTGACAATCCAGGCAATAGTAAGATGGATTATTTGGATCTATGTGATATGAGGATATGTGAAGTTAGTTAGATTCTGACATGATGCACATAATGAAACAGAAGATGATATTTACGTACCAAGTTTGCTTGCCCAGCCACAGCATGCAATTAGGTTACACCCTTGAGTTTGACATTGTTTTGCATCAGGAGAAAGGATTTCAGTTGCAGAGAGAACATCCTTTAGATCCCACTCTTTAGGATTAGTCACATTCTCTGAGGAAGATGCATCACTTTCCTCAACGAGAGAGGCAACACTGAGGTTTGGATTATATGACATAACACCCGTAGCAGCAGCTGACAATAAGAGGAGTAATTTCAAAGGTAATGTTAGCCAATGTATACCCAAGAGAGGAGAAGGGAATACAACACATAGTCTCATTCTTACCATGACGTCTAGGACGACTGCGTCTTGACCACACGGAGTCGTAATGATCATCGAACCGACGGCAGATAAATAACTCTCGACCGACTGTGGCAACATCTGGATGGAAAATTTCCGTAGGAGAATCATCGTTTGCCCGCTCATAGATGATAATCTTGACATTCAGTACCTCTGAAGCAGCCATGATTTCAGGGTGATCGGCATACGTATGTGAAAGACGCATCTGATCAATGTGTGCATCAATATCGCCTGTAATGAAAGGTCTAAATCTATCCTTGTTGGCTGCCATGTAATCACATACCATAGCACGGAGAAGGAGATGCCCACCTTCCCCTAACCCTAATTGATCACCAAGAGCCCAAAACAGACAGCCACCATCACCAGGCATTTCCTTGACAATCTTATTCAATGCACTTGATAACCAGGTGAGCAGCTCGGAATCAATCCGAGAAAGTTCCGATCTATCCACCATCTTCCTCTCCTTCCCACCGTGAGATGCGGCATCTTCTAATGCTGCGTAAAGGGATTTTAGTTCATCCTCTAGATGAGTCTTGAGCTTTGTATCGGAGCAGCATTCCAATAGATACAAGTAGTTGTTTATGTTGCAGTGCACCTGTTCATAGGATATTGTGGAAGAAGATTCAACTGCCAAAGTAGAATATAGAGGAAGAAACGGGTAAGTTTATTATCCAAACGAAAAAATTAGAGATTGATAAGAACAAATACTACATACCGTCCATAGACTGAGCACTATCCCCGCTATCAATCGAATCCTCATTCGATATTTCATCATTCAAGGACTCAACTTTGGTATTGTTGGTTGGTAATGAATTGTTGATAGATGATTGCCCTATGCAATGGGATGTATACAAAAGTTAGTAGGAAACGAATACAAATGAGGGAATTACAAAGGAAGAGCTTACCATTCTTCTTCTTTGCACCCTTGCCCTTCTTTCCCTTCTTAGAACCAGCAGGTAGATCATCTCGTGACATACGCAACTTCTCAAACGGTTGAACATTATAATCCTCTAGAGTTGAATTGTCTATGCAAAGACAAGATGAACCAAAGGTAGGTGATACTTTCCGTACGGCAATAGAAGCGGGAGAAACACCCAACATACTTCCAACAGCAGCCTTAACATCTCCGACTTGCATATCAGGGTCGTACTTGAGTTGCAGAATACTACCATCAGTTAGCTCAACGAAGAAGAACACCTCCTCCATAGCCTTGGATGACCACCAACCTAGAACAGCTGCTAATGACATAACGGTTGATACAGCGACCTTCAAGAAGCGTAGAAACAACCGCGCTACTTCCACAGCCTTGGATGACAAACCACCTACAGCAGCAACTGCTACCGACATAACAGCACCTGCTACCGACCTAATGAGCTTCATGAAGAAGAGAAACAGCCATGCAACTTCCACGGCCTTGGATGACCACCAGCCTAGAACAGCACCAGCTACCGACATAATAGATACGGCGAGCCTCATGAAGAGTGGTAACAACTGTGCTACTAGAAGCAATACTGATACACTCCACTGCTTATCCTGTGAAGTGTCGAGGCCACAACTTCCACAAGAGGCAGGAGAATCATGTGACTTGACCTTGGCTGAATTACCACTGTTAACTGTGTTAGCTGTAAATACAATGAGATGTGAGAATATGAAGATAATACACAATACTGAAAAGTGAATGATGTAACAATAACTTACAGGCTGAAGATCCCACTCTATCTGGGCAACGAGACAAAGGAATACAATCCTTACGTCCGCCACGTTTACGGGATGAACGAATATCGCCACGTCTACGCCTATTCCTCTTGTTCTTTCCACGAGTTCTCCTACCACAATGGTTCATACCCTTTCTAGTTTCTCCCTTCTTAGGCAACAACTTTGACTTGTCTTTCTTCGGTGGATCTTCCTGAGTAGATAGTTTCCTCCTTGTGTTCTTCTTGGCAGGAGAAGAAGCTCTCTTCTGAACATGAGATGTCCTCTTCTTAACAGGAGTTGTGGTGGGTTCAGGCACAGCAGCAGTATCTATAACTGTTGAAGAAACAAATAGAATGAGGTTAGATTAGAATAAACGTAGGAGATAATACAAACAAGCAAGCAAACCAAATATTACTAACCATATTCTTTACCAGAAAAGTATTCTGTGGTGGATAAACATTTATCTCGGAATGTCTTTCTATCAACATCATGCTTATCTGCCATCTCGTCAATCTCTAACAACGCACGATCCTTCATATCAACAAGAAATTCTTTCCCAATAATCCATTGCCCTTTAACAAATGTTGGATGAATACTACCAACTGGTGTAGCAGCTGAAATTCTACCTGACAAAGTACGAAGAAGTAACACTTTCTTACGTAGAAACTGAGCATCTTCTTCTCCCACATCACTAATACACTCCAGAGAAATGTATACTTTCCTACTCTTTGTAATCCTCATTACGTAATAATCCCTAGGTGATAATATAAATAATTATTAGTAAAAGGTAGAGTTTAATCCTACCTTAACATTGGGAATTTATGTAATTGGTTTATAATTTGGTGGAGTGGATGAAGATGTATGTTGATTTGTATTTAAATACGTTGATATTATATTGTAGTCAGTAGAATTTGTTTTATACCGTCGTGATAGAGATGGTGTGGTGGGGTATACTTATACTTTATTGAATTAATATAATTCTTGAATATTATACTGTGTAATTAAAAAGAAACAACGCACAATCGTGGAGGATTTACTAAACGATTCCGCCATTTAACTATCGTTGTTAACTACGTTTGACTAGTTGATGGCGTTGTCTACTGCGGAGGAGGTGATGTACACACCAACAACAACATGCCAACATCCAACTCAATCAGGAGGCTCGTGAAAATAAGTGCGAGTCGAAGAGGGACTCGAGTTTTGGTCATGAGTCCACATTTTCCAAAACATCGCCATCTTACTTAAACAACAGTAGGTATTGCAATACATTATATACATCATTATATTATCAGCCTCAGCATCTTACAAATATCGATCATTATGAGACTATTGGATAAATAAAGAGACTGCTACGCACTAGGCTGTAAAATTATGTTGAAGCAAAAATTCACTTTGCTACCACAATTACCACTACCAAAGACTACCAACTACCAGTGAATTGCAAAGAGTACCCATTCCTGGTGACAACATAGCAACGTCGACCTCGGCCTCATGTCTAAAGAAGAAGAAGAAACAAAAACATGATGATGAGTACAAATTGTACATCATATACAAGAAACAGAAGAAAGCTACTCACTGGCTAGCAGCCGCATATGTAAAAGCTTCCCATTGATAATGATTAATCATCCAATGGAAATCTTTGCCTGATGTTACATTATCACCGCCATTATGCCATTCAAGATCTATGATAGGAATGCCAATATCTGATGCAACCTTATCTCCCTTTTCTAAAGGCTAAATATATGTGATTTGCATATAGGTTTGTTTGTTGGTTGATTGGTATAGTGTAAAGAAAATGCAATAAGATATATACAAAGAACTTACCACGGTAGTAAACACTCCCATACCAGCGTTGGGTATAGTACTCTCGGCCAAGTAAATGGAACACTCGCTAGTGCTCTGTACAAGATCTACTGATGCAGACAGTACAACATCTCCAACAAACAATACGAACAATAATGAGAGTAGTCTAAGATGTAATTGCATGTTGTTGAATCCAAGCTCCTCTCCATCACAAATAATATTATCAACAATAATAATGAGGAGCTTAGGTAAACTGGAATTTTTTCTTTCGAGTGGTATCCTTTTCTTAGCCGCAACACCTTGCAAATGAACGCCTGTCCTGATCGTTGGCAACAGATTTCATTTCATCACATGATGTGCAGCATCTCTTCTTTATGTCTTGGTCTTTCATTTGTTATACTGTGGTTAACAATCCGATATGATGGAAAGGATACCGACTGAAATCTCCCCCCTCCTCTCCCCTTTGGGGGATGACAACTTAGACCAAAGTATCCGTATCCCATGGATTGGAAGCTGGTAAGATGAAACTAATATGAGGAGACGAGTATGTAGATTGAATAATGACAGTATAGGTAATAAGATACACTTAAGTACTAGGTAGTCTAAAGTACATGTGTGTTTTGTAAGATCATTGTTTTGTTTAAGTTTAAGATTCTATTCTCTATCATCCTATGCTTGTCTAGCCATTTTGGACACACAAACTGGGGATATTGAGCTTTTGTATGTAGACGTAACCGATGACATTGTTTTGCATGGTGATGTCTCGACACTGGAAACTGTCTTGCTGCTTGATAATGAAGTACCCTTAGATGATAGACTTTGCTGATGAGCAGCAATCACTTGTGTTGGCATCAAGTTGAATGGTACCTTCTTCGATAGTGTACCCCATATTATTTGTTTCTGTGTTAAACTTAGTAGTTTACTCTCTGTTAAGGCACTTGCTAGACAGGAGATACCAACAATAGAAGGTTTGCATGTCGATAACGATAGCTGTGTAATGACATGATTCATATGCTTCTGACATGATAATAGAAGACTATCAACAACATGTGCATGAGCGGCGAGTTCCTGAACAAGCTCCAATAGAGTTCTAATAAACTCCATTGAAGTATGAACGGCAACTTTCCATTGAAGAGCAGATAAGATATCCCTCTCCATTGCAATGATATCTTCTTCCGTGTAGGTATCTCGGCAGATCTGTATAAGCATGTCGAGACCAAGTACGACGGGCTCATATATCTTAGTAGCAGTGTAGAAGCATGTGATTGCTGCTAACTGGAACTGTTCCTTGTTGTGAAGGACTGCTTGAGAGTTTCCTCGACCTGAGCTGAGGTATCGATCGAAGAAGGACATTGCAATTGCTACCGTCTCGGAGTTTAGCTTGAGTGTTTGCTGTACTTGTGTAATCCAGATGACCATGGCCTTGCGGGATGATTCGTTGAGGATATCACCACCCTCGACGATGGAGGAGGGAGTTGATTTCTTAAAGTAGTTGTTGCAATGGATGGTCGATTCTTGCACAATCATAGCATCGAGACGAGCGAGGATATCAACGTCGGTGTTATTGTTGTTGATCATATTGTTGTTCATGTTTGTTTGTATCAGTTTGTATGTTTGTAGATGTAGGGGATAAATAGATCAAGATTTTATGAGAGGAGTGGTAGGGTCGAGTTCTAGATCATTGTTGAATCCCTAACAATAAAAAACATTTATCTTTGTTACAAGTCATTAAAAAAATAGACCGCCCTCGGTGATGAATTAAGCAAGAACGGATATAAAATCATACTATTTGGATAAAATCATTCACTACTAACACTACTCATACTGCCTGGGAATTTGCTACTGCCAATAAGCCTTGGTATTAAGTGTGATCGATAACTTAGACAAGCCACTAACTATCACCCAGCGGACTCTCATGATTTGTACAGTTCTGCCTTTCCCGATTCAAGTTAAACCACTGCCTTCAATGCCCAACTAAACATTCAATACATCCATCACCCCCTCTTAATCCAGTCGACTCTTCCCCCAACAGCACACATCACTTTGGAACAAAGAACGCCAAAGTTTCAAGCGCATCTGATCCAGGAAACAAGATATACCCCTCAGCAAACTGAACCTTCCATCTATCACTCTTTATCAATGCATCACAATCTCTTTGAAAAGCTTGGAACCCGCAGCTTACATATACAACTAGCTTCATTGATTTATATCCCTCCTTGCATAGATATTGCACAACTTCATCATCTAATCCTTTTCTAGGAGGATCAACAATCAATACTTGACTGTTTTGAAACAAAGCTTGTTCTGTAGCTATCATATCTTTAGCGTTCTTTTGCCTGTACACTAGTTGAGATTGGATATCAGTAGGCAGCTCTCTTACCGAATCATAAAAGCATTTTGCATTGTTCGGATTCTCATCTGAAGAGACTAGAGATGATACTGCATCTGATAAATGTAAGCCGATTGTACCCACACCTCCGTATAGCTCTACACAGTTGATACTACTGATACTTTCATTGCCTAGTGTTTGCATTCTCTCCCGAATCCTTGCTACTATGTTTGTGAATGCGTCAATGTTTGCTTGACGAAATACATTCGGTGGAAAGTGTAAAGGTATTCGAAAGCTGGGCAACTTTGGATTGGCAAGTATATTTGGCTTATTACTAGCTTCCTTTGATTTATCAAATGACAAGTGCTCGATGATAGCCTGAGGACCATATACATGCTGCCAGCATGAGGAATCAAATGAAAAGATTGCATTCGAGTGCTTCCAAGATTGATTGTAATTGAGATGGAGAGAGTGAAGATTGAGTTTCTTGGGTATATTGCCTTGCTTGTTACTCTTTGCTTTATGTGGAGAACCCCCCTTACTTCCGATGGTATCATTTTTGTTGTTTGCTTGGTTATTATCTGTATCTTTATCTCGTCTCCCTCTTCGACGTTTCTTCTTAGTTGGCTGCTCGTCTCCAATAGATTTGCAGTTATCATCATTTGGATTAGTAGCACTCCCGTCTTTCTGATCATTAACAGTGGCAGTAGCATTACTATTATTACTTGACAATGATACAAGTCTTGCGACTAACTTCTTCAATGTAGGATCTTCAATCGATTCAGTATGCTTTCGTTTGCCACCCTCGTCGTGTTTGGAAGAAGGAGGAGATGTATTCCATACCAATGTGATTTGTACTGCTCCCGTCTCTCTTGCTACATTGATTGCAATATATCGCAATTGTCCAGTACCAATACTATCACCTTCGTCATTAGTTTTTGATCCATTCTCTTGATAAGGTTGTACGCCCACATCATTACATACCTTTGTAATACACTCCACAGCATGATTAATCGATGGATGATGAGCACGACAATTCGGTACAGGAAGTAATGTATGTGATTGTGGTACAAATAATCCAATTGCAAGCTTTTTATTTGTAGAATCTGCTGCGGCACGGACTGCTAACTTTGATACCGTGCGCCATTTATACAGTGGACCTAAATGTACATGAAACTCGGAAGTATTACAATCTTTTAGTATTGGTTGAAATTGTTTGGCTGCTTGTACTATTGGTGCTTTTATTGGATTTGAAATGTACTTCATTGATGGATCTTTTATATTGTTTGTGTTTTTATTGTTGATAGGTGATGATGTTGACTTGCTATCATCATTTGTTGTACTACCATTTGCTGCATTATTATTACCAGATTGTTGTTGTTTCTTGGCACGACGTTTACGTCTATTGCGCAACTGTGTTGGTGATAGGTAATCTGGATCACCCTTTTGAGGCACCTTCTTCTTTCCTTTCCCTTTCTTCTTCATAATATTTTGATAAGATCTCTAGCAAAGAATGATATCTTGAAATAAGATATCTAATTGGTATCTGATTTAAATGATAGACAACGCTACTGGTTCAGGCCGCGATACTGATTGTAGATGAAGGAGCAGACTTGGCTGCTTTGATAATCTAGCGATTGGATTACACCGCTTCAAATCTTCTCGACTATTATCTACCATGGCATTCAAATAAATTTCAACTCTCATAATGTAATTGGTGGATTTTGCTATTATGGTATCCTTTGTGAAGAGCAGAAGAGGATTGGAAGAAGCTTATGAATGAGAGAGAACTAAGAGAGGAGTTCAGCCATTGGGGGGTGTAACGTATCACAGCATCATTTCTAGAGTTATATTCTACTGTTCGAATCATCATTGGCATCAGATGAACCATCATAATCATCATCTTCTTCTTCTGACTGTAATTTCATCATGATGGCCTTTTCGAGTCGACTCTGACTAGATTGTAGAGCTTGCTCTATCCTGCTACCACTTGATATACCACGAAGTACATCAGCCACAAACATTAAACGCTCTCCTTTTTGCACTTGCTGATAATTGAGCCAAGCTTCAATATCTTCACCGGGAACCAATAGAGCTCCTAGATTCCCTGGCATTGATGAAGTACCAAGCGGAGGATAGAACTCTTCTGTCAACATCCGCTGCACTTCAGGTCTCAATACAGGTCGATATCTTTCCCCAGATCTGCGTCCTCTACCAGTGACTATCATTACATCTCTAGCTCTTATATTATCGTCAGGTTGTGCCATCTGAGCTGGTCCCATAATCTCCTTCTCTAATGAAACACGAACAGCGGAATGAGCAACGGCAGCACTCATCCCATGTAGGTCAAGCCTCAACTGTTTGTGATCACCTCCACCACCTGAAGATGGCATTACTGCCCATGGCAAGTGTCCACTAGCTACACCCTCTGCGTACAATTGGTCAGCTTCTTCATACAAACCATTCTTGTGCAGTGCATTGATCGACTCCGTATACACTGCCTTCTCGTAGGTATACTCTGATACATCGGAGTCTTCATCAAGTCGGTCTTGAATCGCATCATTATTATCATGAGCAGGAATATTTAGAACCTTTGTCACCATCATGATCAACTCTTGGCCACGGTAGCGCTTGGCCAATACACGACAAGCTGATGCGACTGCCTCTTTTCTCGGTCTTCTTCCACTCCACTCAATCCAATCATCTATAGCTCGTATTGACCACGCATATTGACTTCTGGCTTCAAAGCAGAGCACAGCGGCAGTGAGAGCCCTTGCAATACGATTGTACTTTCTATTCAATCTTTCTAACGATGGTCTTGATGGACTGAGATCACTTGACATTTCTCTAGCATACATGGGATGAGTCTCCTTGACGTATGGTCGAATATAGGGTAGTGTCCCAACACATACTTTCCAATGACCACCTCTTGATGCGGCTATCAAAATCAACTTCCAATCTTGACCCGTTAAGCCGATGGGACGTTCAAGTATGGTAGACAATGCTCCTACATCACTAAACTCAGACTCTGGCATGTTATCAGGTGTAGGTGTATCCATCAAGAGTCTAGAAGATAGAGTGATAAACTCGGGCTCTTCAACTTCAACCCCCTTGGCAGCTGACCCTTGGCGTTGAGACTTGCCATGTTGTTGAATCTGAGATGCCAAGAATTGAATATCATTTGCAAAGTTTAGTGCTGGTGTGATGTTACCTCCCTTGGCACAGAACTTCAATAGAGAGCGATGTAATCTTGGTAGTTCATCTAGAAACTTGCCCTTAACACGGATAGAACTATTGGAGCTGCTTCCTTCTCGAACTAGACGTACTTCTCGTATAGCAGCTCGATGCATTCGTCTTAATATTGATCGGGCATCTTGCCACAATCCAGCAGCACAACATGCTTTGGCAACGGGCGATAATAAACTCGGTGGAGGCCGTTCAACTGCCTTTAACATGGTCAAGGCTGCCTTTGCCCGAGCTCGTGAGGTAATGTATATAGGCTCAACAATACCATACTGCGATGTGTCAGTACCCTGTCTTTTCGCTATCCTTGCAACCTTGAACTCTTCCTTGGATGAAACCATTGCCATTCGACAATACTCGGCAATAATCTCCTTAAGTGATCGTTGATTCAATGTCAATCCATTCTTCTTCATGGATAATAAAACTTGATCAGCAACAGCGAGCGCATCATTTCTCAATGATGATGTGATGGCAGCTGAATATACCTCCTCTTCAATCATGGGTATCGACTTGGCAGATATAGCCGATAATATATCAATAGAGTATCGTTCCTTTAATATATCATTGGCAAAACTCTGCCCTCGAAGACATATTAGTAATGCTAATATACCCTCACACTCATTCACTTTTCCAAGTGTACGAATAATATATTTGATTGATTCCGCATTAATATAGGAATCCTTTACTTGTGATAGTGCTGATAGAACTTTGGGAACAGCACGTATATCTCCTAGTGTCGCAACAGCAGACAGTACAGCGTTGGCAACAAAGACTACACCAGTACTAGCTCGTCCTTTCAACTGCTTGCTGTTATCAATATTGGTCTCTGAAATACCTTGGATGAAGCTTGTATCTGAAAGTGATCTGTGCAATATATCTAAGACATCATCGGAGTTTGACTTACATGCCATGATTGCATTATGATATGTAATCGCATCTCTTGCAATACCTCTCTCTTCCATTGCATCTAAAATATCAAGCACAATATTATAGATATTATCATGCTCTGATAAACGGCTGTCATCTTGTTGTTTCTTGACAAGAGAAGACTCTTTCAAGGCTTCAAATGAAGCATCATCAAGACCAGAAAGGGCTGTATTATAAGTAACTGTGTCAGGAATAGCATCACTACTCTCCTTCTTTCCATTACTTTCCATCTTGTCTAATATATCAAAAATAATGACAAGATTACGAGCTCCATTCTTTGCATCTGTACTAGATTCTACACATGCCAACATGGCAGTATTATATACCCATGTCGTTGGTTCTTCCATATCATTCAATATACGTAATGCCATATTGCCCTGATTACACTTTGCCAATGTTGATAGTACCAATGAGTAAGTATATTTATTTGGTTTTGGTAATGCCCACTTCTTTATGCTGTTGCCATCATCATCATCAGTGGAGGACGATTGTTTCATGGCATTTAATAATGCAACAGAAGCCTTCCAATTGTAACTTTTATCAAATGTTGATAATAATATTGAACATGTAATAACATCGGGTGATATTTCATTTGCTTTCATATATTCCAAGACTTTCATTGCATACTTTACACCATTGTGACGTTCTTGACTTGTTGTGTCTCTAAACTTTTGAGATGCTTGAAGATTTACCTTGAGTAATGCTGAATAGGCATAATTGTTCAATTGGCTTGATGAGAAGGTTTGAAGTAGTGATAGTGCCTCATTCCATTGCCAGCAGGGAGAGACTTCTTCTACTCCAGCGTTATCTCCTACTCCGCCTGGTCTCACATTAGATGTTGATGTCGACTCAGCTAACATGCCAAATAATATACTAGCAGTATATGCATCACCCTCAATCTTACACATTCCATTTCCCTTTTCTTCATTAGTACATGTCTGCCAATAAACTTTCAATGCAGCAGTAACCTTCCTCCTCTCACCCAAGGCATTTAACATGGCATTTAATTCATAACTTGATGGTGATGAAGACAATATCTCATAGTTCTTACCAGCAACATCATATATATAATAATTCCATAATGATTTAATCTTTGATAATGAAACTTGAGATATTTTGGATAGAGAGGTTATTGCCTCACCGAAGATACGTGGTGATAGTATTGCCACTACTGTATGATCTCTACCATCTCCTTCTTCTACCGTGGACTCGTCAATTGAGGATTGATCATCTTTGAAACCAACAAACTGAATCTCATCATCACTATCAACTTGATCATTATCAACAACATCAACTCGAACAGCCACTTTACTAAAAACAGTAGCATAATCAACAGCACAATATACCAACTTGATTAATAATACAAAATCTTGAATTGATGATGTGCCTCTTATAGATTGTATTATTGTTTGTTCAAATATACTTTGTACTTCAATTATTGTTGCTTTGTCTAATTCAATTGAAGTGGTATCTACTCCAGTTGAAGTAAGGGAGGATGATAGTTTAGTAGTTTCAGATTGTAGAAAGTAATATAACGAATTAGCAGCATTAACTAATGCATCATTATTCGTCTTTCTATCGTCACTATTTGTTAATCGTTTTTGTAAATTTCTATATCGTTGTATATTGGTAGAGAAGGATGTTAGTTTGTTGATTAAGAGTTGTGGATTTGTTGATATTGGCTGTTCATCGTGCGAGCTTACTATATCGGCAGAGAGTATATCCTTCATGACATTTCTTCCTGTTCGAATCATTGATTGATTATTATTCTTTGTTGATATAAATAATGATGCTCTATGCTTTATATTTAATAACCGACCATTATTATGTCTAGTAGTATGATGACGTTGATGTGTTGCAATAAAGGCTGTAAATGTTGCAAAAGAGTTTGTGCTCAAGAGTAATAGGGCGAACATAAGATGTGCACATGATATGCACTTATTTGGTTTATGTCGCCGTCTTCTATATCCATACCTTTTCAAAGGATTGTATACCATATTCGAGATATACCTTTTATCTATATAGATTGTCCTCGAACAAGGTGCATCATCATCATTGCAAAATTTGCCATCACAATAATATTGCAACAACCTCGGGCGGCGGCGTTTCATCGAGTGACTTTTCAGCCTACTACCGCCGTCACAACCTATGCATATATCAGTAGCCATCTTCTCTATACGCTATGCTATACCGTAGGAGCACTCGTTTGATATTGACTTTTGCTTTTATTGGCCGATTGAGTTGATGGATAACGAGACTTCTACGCACAAGACACTTTATAGGGAGTCTTTCGGTATTTTTCGATTGTTGACACTTTGTTATTTGTTTGGCATGACAACAACGATCACCAATCAGCCTGCAGAAGATTGATGCTAGCCCTATCCCACCATTCTGCTGATTTATCTTTGTTCGGTAGTAGATATTCGTGGTTAAAATGCTCGGGCTTTGAAAAGTTGATCGCGCCACAGATAACACAACACACAATACCATTGCAATAAAAAAATAACAGTTATGAAACGGAACAATAATATCAGCTTCCTTATAGCCCTACTTCTATTGGGGGGTGAATATATTGAGGTACAAGGTACAAACAATACACCACCGCCTCCTCGTAGAAGAGTACTACGATTGCCATTTATACGTCTCCGTGGTGGCTCATCTACAGCAACCACAGCTGTCAAACAAAAACCTAAACAAAGGCATGTCAAGAAACAGAAGAAACGGTCAAGAGTTGGACCACCGCCACCGTTAATACTAATTAATAATGTCAAACTTAGTATAGACAAACTAGGTAATAAGATACAAGCAGATACAATCAATTTAGGTAAGAATATAGGACGGGAATGGGGCAAATTGACATCAAATACACGAAAGTTTGTTGCAAATATACCAAAAATATTACCCAAGCCAGGAGGTTTACGGCGTAAGAAACGTATCAAATCAAGTAAACTAGATGAGGTATGTCATACATTCTCCTCGGTACTAAAAGGTTCCGAGGTTGATACAGCTCAATTAATCAAGGCATGCAAAGCCCATCTTTCTTTTATGAAGAGTGGCGGCTCTTCATTACGATTGGTAGCCAAAGACTTGGAAGCTAATTTACACAAGGCTGAAAAGGTATACAAGAAATCACCTAAAGAACATAAATGTTTATCATCATTACTTAGCTGTGAGAAAGAGAAGGGTATACATGATGGATCTGAGTTACATGAAAAGAGTGCAGCAATGGGTTTACTTTGGATACGACGATCACTTGCCTTTCAACTAGACTTATATTCAAGTTTAATCACAAAAACTGTCCATCCTCGTGAGGCTGCCAAATCTGCATATCATTTACATTTGGCACCATATCATGGATGGGCATTACGTAAAGTGTTTCCTGCTTCCTTGACACAAATGCCAGATAGGTCTGTCTTTATTGCAAAGTGTGGTGGTATTAAGGAAGATGAATTGAATGATGAGTATGATAGAGCTATTGCCAAGAAGTTGAAAGTGTTAGTTGGTCATTGGCAACCGTTGTTGGGTACGTGGAAGGATGAGTTTGAACGATTAGGATTGGAGGATATAAGAAGAGTATAGTGTTGTAATGTATCCTTGATATATGCCTTGAATGAGCAGAGCAGAAGCTTGCCCATTGTCATCCATCTAGAATTAGAATGTACATGCTGAACAAAAGAGAAAGATTATTACCAGAGTACAATAGAGAAGAAGGAGAAAGAACAAATAGATATACAGTAGATACTCTGCGCACACAAAATATAGGCTAAGCAAGTCGTGGCAGGGGATGAGAATAAGTTTATAGATAGGCAAAATATTATAAGTAGTTCCTACGGTCTAGATCTACTGCATATGAGTGGCGGCATGCACCAAGGACATGCACTCTCCACTTTTCTTTATGGTATGGTACTCAGGTCACTCAGCTGCGAGTAAATTTTGCAACTCCATTTTTATGACGTGAATTTTGAGATGATGTATTGATGGCAACCTTCTCTATTCATCAAGCGATGACGGAGAGAGCACCATAAATAGCATACGAGTTGAAGAAGAAGAGCTCTGTTATATCAATACAAGTCATTGATTATATCAATATAAGTCATTGAAACTCCCACCAACTACTACTACTCTTTTGAAACTAAGCTTGATTGGCAACTACAACTATCCTACCAATAATATCATCACACATGAAGAGAGTGCGTATCCAACTCATCAACTTACTAAGGGATGAGATCCACTCTACTAAGCCATCTATATTTTCAACTATGCGGCGCAACACACTCTTTGTTGGCTTCTTTGCTTTCATACTATTTGCAAGTAAGCATGGCAGCAGCACTGATGCATTTTCTTCATCACTGCCATTTCTTAGAGGCGCTCCTACACCGTCAACTCCGATAGAGACTGGTCATAGACACAACTTACTCGGCTTGGGATATCTACATAGAAGAATCAACAACATTAGACATAAGATGCAATCAGAAGTAGTAAAGCAATGGAATAGTATCACTGATGACATTGGACGGGAGCTAAATAAGTTTGGATCTACCATTGGCAGGATATTCACAAGCAGACAAAGTCATGGTACGAAAAAGCTAGATGATGTAATCAAAACATTCAAATCTGTTCTCATTGGAAATGAGGTAGATACTGCACAATTATTGAAAGCATGCCGAGCACACCTGATACTTATGCGAAGTGGCGGCACTGCTTTACGCGTTGTTGCAAAAGACATGGAAAGTAATCTCAATAAAGCTGAAGCACTGTTTAATAACATTGACAAACAAGATGGAAAGTACCTCGCTTCACTGCTAGAGGTTGAGCGTGAGAGTGGAGTACACGAGGGCAATGAGCTGAAAGATCAATCGGCTGCAATGGGTTTTCTGTGGATAAGAAGATCACTTGCCTTCCAGCTAGACTTATACTCATCACTCATACCAACCAACAGCAAGCATCCAAAGGAAGCTGCTATGCAAGCATATTACAAAACACTCTCTCCATATCACGGGTGGCTACTTCAGAAGATATTCCCAACCAGCCTTAGTCAAATGCCAGATAGAAGAGTATTCTTATCCAAGTTTGGAGGGACAGAAGTAGATCAGATGAGTATAGAGTATGAGAGGGAGATTGTTCGAAAACTGAAGTCACTTGTCTCAACTTGGGAGCCAATAATCAATACATGGACTAACGAATTCGTTAAGCTTGACTTGGAAGATACCAGGAGGGCATAGATGCATAGATATGTAAGAACTACTAACACTGTAGATTACTAATACTGTCTCTTAATATATCTATCCATACAAATCTATTTGTCTCATTTCCAATACTTATCATTTCATTTCATAGACTGCACATAGCATACGTTCTATTCAAACCATTGGAGGCATCATTTTATGTGCATCAGCTGTGGTAACGAATTGATTATTTATACTCCTTCCAGCACATCCGATCATCAAACGAGATACTCCAAGAGTGGTTAAATTGCAACCAAGTAAGATCCCAATGGTTTCAATTGCTGACAGAGGCATAGTTGCTATAATAATAACTGACAGAAGGATTGATGATAGACCGCTGAAGTATGTTGCACTGGAAGAAGAGGAGAGAGTAACTTTTGTCAGTACATAGTATGTAAGGCAATCAAACAAAGACAAACAAAGTTCAACTGCATATTGAACACATAAATTCATTGAAAACACTTTCCAGTATCCTAGCATATCTTTATTAGAGCATGCAATACTCGTTCGAAATATACCCTCAATCATGAAGAGCACTGCAATGAATATTGTCAACTATACTAAGTACAGTCAGGGGGTACCACTTTAGAATACATGCAATGATGAATTGCCAAACACCTCCAACAAATGAAGGCATCTTGTACCCTGGCTCAGCAAAGCAACCACTGATGAAACGACAGATTGCAGCAAGAAGAGTGCTGTAACTAATGAGTAGCTAGCCATTGTTGCGGCTATTGGTGAGCATAATGCCAGGAAACCTAGAATCATATCAACAATACCGCCGCATATAATGTAAGAACTATTGGCAACTTAAGTATATTCCCAAGTAATGTGGTACGTTCATTTGACATCATATTCTAGATAGAGATATCATCATCAAGAGGAATAGAGTAGGAGGAGACAGAGGTGATAGATGAGAACAGTTAGTTGCAAAGCAGGAAAAAAAACTGTATGCTCTTTCAGAGAAACTTATATATGCCGCCGATCAATAACTGACCTTATATTATACTAGCGCTATATCTTCATATACTTATTACTTATAATATGCAGACGCCTTATGATCTCTAGCTAGAGGTGACATCACAGAGCTGCTATCAATCTTAATCTTCATCCTTTTGGCGATTTATTCGGTGATGTCGATGTTACGTTAGACAACTTATTTCTTCATCTTCTCGACTTGACACTATCAACCACGCCATACTACGATTGAGCGTCAACTAATATAGAAGAAGAATAAAAGGAGGAGGAGGTCTAATATTGGATCATCATCATCGTCACATAAGTTACAAACACAATTGCAAATATCATAATTGGAGCGAGAGAATTCTTGACACATAACTTATCAGTGACACACTTAATTATTAGCGTTGATTGAGCATTACTTGTGAACTGCCAATAATATTCTGGCAACACTTGATCTGATACACAATCTAGAATACTTATGCATATTGATGCAAGTATTGTTGCCAATCTCCTACTCATAAAGAACGATAATAGCATCCCTACATTTACATCTGAAAGTATCTACCCTTCTTCCATTGCAATAAATAATATAATCATGATTGCAGAAAGACAACACAACTCCTATTCAAATACTGCCATTAATGAGTTGGAAACAATATCATACTGTGATTTTGGTTTCCCCATGGGGGAGGTTTCAGTTGAGGCAACTATGCCTCGCATATCATCAAGCAAACTAGATCTACGATCAAGCAAGTTGGATGAAGTAATACGAGCCTTCGGGAAGGTGATTGATGGTAATGATATAACTATCTCTAGGCTATTGAAGGCATGTAGAGCACACCTACAGTTAATGAGGACCGGTGGTGAGCATTTTCATCTCTTGACTTCTCGAGGATACCATATCATCTTGACACTTACTCGCCTTCTCCTCTCTTTTCTTCTTACAGGAGCGGCTCTTTGCATAGTTGCAAAGGACTTAGAAGGTAATCTCCGCAAAGCAGAAGCTCTATTCAAGAAACATCCAAACAAATGCAAAACACTCAACTCATTGCTCGAGCTTGAGCGTGAGAGTGATATACATAATGGTAACGTCCTCAAGGACCCTTCAGCTGCCATGGGATTGCTTTGGATACGCAGGTCATTAGCTTTCCAATCTAGATTATTCGAGTCCTTACTCCCTTCGGATGGCCTTCATCCGAAGGATGCGGCTACATCTGCTTATCACGAGAATCTAGCTCCCTATCATGGTTGGTTGCTCAGAAGTATTTTTCCAACCAGCCTTAGTCAAATGCCACACAGAGAAGTATTCCTAAGTACATTTGGAGAGATTGATCTACAAGACTTGGGAGAGGAAGAAGAAAACAAGATCACAAGAAAGTTAAGAGCACTCATCTCGACTCTAGATCCATTGCTCGCCGTATGGAAGGATAGCTTCATTGAACTTGACCTCGAAGATACAAGACGAGTGTGAGGTTCGCTTTGGGAGAACCGATATCTATGAACCCCTAGTATGCTAATGTACATATTATAAATAAACTAGTTTTGTTTTAGAACAACTCTGATACTAATGATAGTATTATCTTAGCTGTTCAGTTTTACTCTGAAGATCTCAGTACCGACTTGTCATCCCCTTGCAGTTTTATGTTGTTTAAAGTTCTCCACTGTCGGTAATGGTTACCTTCTTTGTAGTAGTTCCACTGTTAGTGCCAACGCTCTCAACACGCTTAACAACATCCTCCCCTTCAAGGATCTTTCCGAAAACAACATGACGTCCGTCTCTGTATAGTCAAAAGTGAAAGAGTTAGAATGTTAGAATGAGATATGAGTACATAATGAAAATATAGTTCATTGCAATTGCATCTACAATACTTACAACCAAGCAGTCTTTACAGTTGTGATGAAGAATTGTGACCCGTTGGTGTTGGGACCTTGATTCATAAACGAAGAAGCAATCAGTCAGACCAAAGATCAATAAACAATGATAAGGTTTAAAGTCAAAAGACATAATAAATATTACTCACCAGCATTGGCCATAGACAAGTAGAATGGTCCCTCGTGCTTGAGATCAAAGTTCTCATCAGCGAATTTCTCCCCGTAGATACTGTTTGGTGGAAGATGAACAAAAGAGTCAGTATTATAAACCATAAAACGAAATACACATTGATGGGAACTAAAGTATACTCTTACCTTTCTCCTCCACGGCCATTTCCATCGGTAAAGTCACCTCCCTATAGAACAGAACAACAGAGTCGATTATTAGATTTGATTAAAGAGAAGGATAAATGTACATATCATATACTCATATGCTCAACACTCAATCAAAATATACACACCTGTAACATAAAGTTGGGAATAACACGGTGAAAAACTGATCCCTTGTAATGTAATGGCTTTCCCTTCTTACCAACTCCCTTCTCTCCTGTGCATAGTGCACGGAAGTTTTCAACAGTCTTTTGATTTTATTGTATATGCAATATAATTTATATGTATTGTTAGGTTCAGATTTGATGAAAGTACATATGCATATCATATGCATGTCATATGCACATATGTTATGAGCAGTTCAAACACATAATAATGATGACATACCTTTGGAACAGTATCTCCGAATAGACCCATGGTGATACGACCACCTTCTCCTCCTTCAATTTCCTAATGTAATATAAGATATACAGTGTTAGATTTGTGGTTCAAAAGAGTTATATTGCAATATGCGCGTCATATATTATATTCGTAGTACTCACCACATCAAAGAACACCTTCTTTGTTACAGTTTCACTGGCACTGTATATATGATGAAATATGAATTAATAGAGAGAATGATTGCATAAGTAAACAATCAGAAGTCGGAGTTTTACATAATCAGCCCCACACATATCCAACATGTGTCATTTGTCATAGATAATACATATAATGATAAAACTCACGCGTGAGAGCCATGGATAATGGCAAGAACCACAATAGATAGTAATGCTAGGATAGACTTCATCTTATTATTACGACTTAATGAGTTGTAGTAGGCAACTATTGACATAGATATCTGCTATAGCAAAGATATTTTGATTTATGAGGTGGAAAATAAAGGGGAGTCCTGCCTATATGGAACCAACCACTCATTGATAAAGAAACGGACCTACTTATATAAGAGATATGGTAGGACGCAATAAATAGTACATAACAAATATGACAACAGTTGCAACAAAAGCATTAATATCCTCTCCAGTGAAATGGGCCGTCGGTGGCTGGTCCTGTAAGTCAATTATATATTTGTTTACCGTCATGCATATCTTCATTCTCTCTACAACTTTCTTATCTCTTATGTTTTGTTAGTCTTCATTGCAGAGAACTTCATCTTATCAGAAAATAGAACATTTATAATATCAAAAGTTGGAGACGATGCATATCATGGTATATATGGTACCTTCTCAACAATTGCAATGGGTAGCGTGTTTTACGGGTATTTTAAGAAGGTAAAGAATGCACAACCAATGCTTTGGAACATTAGTCAATCAGCCCCACTTCCTGCCAAGATTGGTAGTTTTGTATGCATGAGTATTGGCTTAGGAATGATATCACAAATGCCACCCAAGATACAAATTCCTGTACATTATGCAAGCAGTACTAATGTACAACAATTAGCTACATCGGCTGCAACAACCAAATTACCTGAACAACAAGTAGAAAAGGGATGGAAGGTTAGATGTCCATTTGACTTTACAGATAATAAAGATACAAATTCACCAGTTCATGGATTAGAAAGAATAACACGTCATCCTGGACTTTGGTCATTTGGTTTATTAGGACTGGGGAACGCATTATTAGTGCCATCATTACCGCAGAGACTTTGGTTAAGTATGCCTTTGATGGTAGCTCTGGTTGGTGGTGCGCATACAGATTCTAGATTTCGACGAGGTATGGGTGGATGTTTAAGTAAAGAATATGACGAGGCAACAAGCAACATACCATTTTTAGCATTGTTTTCTGGGGCTCAAGGGAATGTAGTTGATAGATTGCAAGACTTTACAGAGGAAGCGAAACCTTTAAATCTTGCTCTTGCGGTAGGAGTGTCAGGTCTTTGGGTATTGAGGAAGGGAAGAGGAGTTAAAGTACCTTCATTAAGATGATAATGTACACCGCGCAAAAAGAATAAAGTTGTGATACGTAACTGCTTCTTTTCGTATCTTAGTGTCAAATTAGACCTTATGGTTTAAGATCTAATATATCCATAACAGTTTTCAAAGCATCTTTTGACTTGATCACATTATTCTTTGCTCGTTCAATAAAAAGCTTTACTCTATCCTTTCCTCCACCCGGATTGGCTTCGCCCCAACTGGAAACAAATGCCATACTATTAGCTTCTTCGGCATTTTGGGCAAAGATATCAATTGCTGGAAGATGCGCGTTATCACAGTTTACGATGATGGAAGAGAGGAGATTATAACATATGTTAGTACATACGATATGCAGGGCAATCAATTAAGGCAAACTAAGGTCAAATAAAGTCATGTCGTCGAGACTTTATCCTGAGCACACGAATTCATATCATAAAACAATACTAACGCGAACTTTCCCTCATAAAACTCTACTTCACTATCTCCCGCTTTGTCTTTTAATCTCATCATAGTTTTATCTGCTTGGAATAGAGGATCATTTGTTGATTTAAAACCAAGGTATTCCATTACTTTCACAGGTGTACGCTCACATTTATCACCAAATGTTGTCTATCAATATAACATATATTTTGAGAAAGTGAACGAGCACAAGATACATTATTTATAAAGAACCATATATAAACATACCTCTTGTCCAGTTTTGCAAATAGTAGTCTGCATATAATATATCAAAATATATGAGATATCATGAGGTGTGAAGAAAAGAGCATATAATATGTTTTTGTAAAAAGTGAACATATGATATGCACATAATGTAAGAATGACCTATACACGCACATACATACCTCTTCATCCCAATTATCTAATAAATATTGCAATCGGTTATATCCCTTTACGATATTTTCCTCATCCTTTGAAGCAGCATGAGCCACTGATGATGACGTATTTATGATTGTGGTCGATCCAATAATTGCAGACGATATAAAACCTCGTCTATCCAGCTTTCTATTGTGTCGAGTAGTACCTGGAGACCAAGCAGTACACCCAGCACATATTAGCGCGAGTATTGTTATGATTAATAGCACAGACATTGAGAGGAGTTGTGGAGATGAGCGAGAGGTAGTAGTAGGCGGTCAAAGGGAGAGAGAAGGGGAGAACCGTTGAAGTTTATTCGTTATTGGCATTTAATTCTCATCGCCAGCCCTACTGCAAACCATTACCCCCATTGATCTGCAGCGGATCTTCTACTCAACCCTTTGTGCAATATTATCCCACCTTTCATCACGGTAGTCTATCATAGATTTTGCAAAATAAACAATTCCAACAACCACACAAGCTGCATCATATACATTTAGTAATCTACATATGAATCTACACAAGCCCAATTTTGCTTCATCATATACCACTACATACCAACTAACATAATAAGTATACGGTACCCGCCCACTACCACCATTTAATAGATAAAGTACATATAAACAAAATATATCGAAGTTCATTCGCGACACAACAACAACCATAGAGTGTACACATCTCTAATATCAATGATATAATGGAGACTCCCAAGAAAGCAATTATTGTGGATGAAGAGTCTTCTTCTTCGCCTTCATCAGTACCACTATCGCCAACTTTATCAACAACCACAACCAGCCCTATCAACTCACCAAATAGCAACAGTAGTAGAAGAAGAAGAACTAGAAAGAAGACGAGATCATCTACATTAGAAAAAGTTGTTTTGATATTCCTAGTAGTATTTATACTAAACTCTATCAATGGACAACGTATGATGAAAACATTCCGGACACAATATGAACAATTTCAGAAGGATTACTTATATTCCACACCAATAGCAGCAGTAGAAGAAGAGTTACCAAAAGTTGAGAATAGAACAGAAGACACTGCAATTGTAATCACATCATCAAGTATACCATCACATCCAAGTACATACATGGTTGATCAGGTTGTTAAATCGATAGATCGTCTCATAGGTCTTAGTGATACTGCTCCAATAATCATTACAATTGATCATTTTCGATATACAGACTTTCACGGTCTCCCAAAAGATCTTGAACAACGAATAGTAGCATTAGAAGAGTATACTATCAACTTATTCAATAATTACATGACTAATCCACGGATACATATAATACCCGGTATGAAACAATGGCATATCGGTGGATCGGTAATCAAAGCAATGAATTTGATAGAAAAACATTATCCTACTGTTGAATACTTGTATTATCTACAACATGATTTCTTCTTCGCAAGAGATATAGATCATACTGCATTAATTAATATGTTTAGAGAATATCCCAAAGTTAATTGGGTACGCTTTCCAAAGAGAGCTCCACATCTTCTTCATCCTGGATGTGGCAGTGATCCAGAGATTACATTTAATAGAACTGTTAATATACAAGTCGGTGTATTGGTTAC
>Ga0214480_100142_pt1 | contig 32602 bp, 29 predicted proteins | sample M1_20Mar14CPVII9_3_FD_165042 | JGI IMG/M metagenome (GOLD analysis project Ga0214480, IMG submission 165042) | Marine eukaryotic communities from Monterey Bay, California, United States - M1_20Mar14CPVII9sort6BwellE17 | ecosystem: Environmental > Aquatic > Marine > Unclassified | place: USA... | reverse complement strand
GGCGGTGTATCAGATTTGGCAGCAGCTGATTGTGCTAATTTCTCTTCCCATACAGCCGACATAACTTTCTTAACTACTTCTACTCCGTGATTAGTAGAGATTGGTGCATTTAATTTTGAAGTTTGTGATGATGTTGATGGTGCATCCTTCATTGACTGTTGAATAACTTGTGACATACCTGGATATTGACCATCTACACACTCATTCCTATCATTATTATTATTGCACATCTCAATAATTTTATCTTTAATAGTAAATAGAGGAGGCATAGCCTTATCGGGTATTGAATTATCAATCCTCAGTCCTCTAATGCCACGAGATGAGGTAGGTGTACCATCTTGATTATTAACACTTGTTGGTACGGTAGCGGAGTTGTTAGGTGTGGTAGCGGAGTTGTTATTGTCATTGTTATTAGGAGAAGGAGTACCACCATCTTTTATACCGCCGGTAGATGGCATGATTATTGTAGACAGTTATTATTGATGGTGAATGATGGGTATTATCTGATGCACCAACTTTTGCAAAATAATACAAAGCCACTACAAATAGTTGTATTATTAGTTTTTCCGTCATTGTTTTCTCGTTTCTCATCCTTTATAAGATTGGAAATGGTGCGAAAGTTATGTTTGAATCAGTAGGACCACGTACTTCCTAGTTGTTTGTGGTTAGTGTATTTGTTTATCTGAGTACCCTTATCTGTTCACGACCCAGACTGTGGCACCAGACACAGTGATTTTCCGGGGGGGTGCCCCCGTGCCCCCTATAAGTTCAAGCGTATCTTCTATCTTGCTCTCGCTTGCGCTGCTTTTTGCCATCAACTTCTTAGCAGATGTTTTTTGTGGAGTTGTGAGTCTCACAAGCACACTAGATAAGTGGTGATTGCACTTGCAAATCAATGAGCATGGCGTCCCGCCAATCAAATATTGCCAATCATTTACTCCAATCATTACATACCATAATACATTAGCCATGGCATTCTATCAAAGAGCAAGCAGACTAGTCGATACTTATTGGAAGTACAAGTAGATGCACATCAACAACTAATAAGATGAATCAACTTGCAACCAAACAATTAACAGGATACATTGCAAAGAGTAACTACTACTTAACAACAAAATGTACAACAATTAGATATCATCAAAGACGATTATTATCAACTATACCAAAAGAAGTAGAAAGTACTGTATCTTCATCATCTGCAAAGAAAAGCAAAGGATTTGTACAATGGTATGAAGGTCATTTGCAAGCTCGTCCAGTAACAACAAAAGCAATTACAGGTTCAATACTATGGGGATTAGGTGATATTGTTGCTCAGGTGGTACCAACATACTTTGCCGACAATGATATCACTGATAAAAAGAATGGTGATGAATCTGTAACAAAGAAGGAGTTCAAATATGATTTCCCAAGAACAGGCAAAGCAGTACTCTTCGGTTTTGCATTACATGCTCCATTAAGTCATTTACACTTCAATTTCTTAGAATGGATGACAGTGAAGAGTGGATTAAAGGGGCTAAGCATTCCAGGAAAGTCCGTTTTAGTAGTCCTTTATTATATATGTATTCAAGTCTTATAATATGAAGTCTCGTTGACTTCGTTTGAACTTGGTTTGCCTTAAGTTGATTGCCTTTTCAAACCGCATTTACTAACAGAAGCTATTATCATCTCTCTTCATCATTACAAACTTTGAAACGCTTATCTGTTAGTGTTCAAAACTGTAATGGAGCAATTTGTTTATTGGTCATGGATATCTAACTCACTTTATCACGGAGCAATGGGTTTGATGAACGGTATGAACTTTCAACAGACTTATGATCGTATTGCTGATGTATTGTGGGATACACAAGTTGCTCAGTGGAGTTTCTGGATCCCTGTACAGTTGTTGAACTTTCAATTTGTACCAGTTAGGCATCAACTTAATGTGGTACTGTTGACTAGTGTTGTTTGGACTGCTTTGTTATCCGCTTGGTATCCTCCCGAAGAGAAGGAGGATGACAAAGACGAAGAAAAGAAGGAATAGAGGAATGATAACATTTCTTTTGTTTGACGATGTACAGTATGTGTTGTAAAGATATGTATTGTGTGGATAGAGAAGATGACTAGATATAAGTTAAGCAAACTGTAATGATAGTATATAAGTTATACCAGTTGATCAGTCATCCCTTTATTGTATCTTACACTATTCTACATATATGATTTGCATATCCATATCTATGATCTGTAGGAAACTGGGGCATTAGTGATTGGCTCAGCCGACCATGTGCCACATAGAGGTCCGTTCTGACCCACACGAACAACTCCCTTCTTTTGAAAGTAAACTCCAGTTTCTATTTCAGGAAAGGATCCTCGATTCGATAAATCATTTAGATCGGGGCGTTGTGCCATCTTTTGACCTTGCACGGCCTCGGCCAACTTGTATTGTATTTCCTTTTGTGCTATTCTAAATGGATTTTCATCCTTGTATCTCTTCACCCATGAATTGGACTCTTCATCCCACTTCTTACTTGCATTTTGTCGTTCATATATGTCACTTATCTCCTTTCCTGCCTTCCATAACTCTTCTCGTGCTTCATAATATTCTTTGTTTAGTCTGTCCATTTCCGTTTGAGTATACACTCTTCCCGATAGCACCAACTCAGTGCCAGCTTCAATGTAGACGTCTCTTCTCTCCATCCTTTCTGGTAATGTATATGAGAGATATATCGTTTTTTCATCTTTAGATAGATGCCATCCCTCGCCGATCACTGGTGAAACAACCGCTCCATTAGGACCGGTGAACATCACCGTTTCTGACTTGGGTGATAACACATTATCAGCTGAGAAGTCAGTTGGGATAACTAAAGGCATCCTACATCCAGATCTAGCCCAGTCAAAATCCATTCTAGCAAGAGGCTCTCTTCCGATATCCAATGCTACTCTCCAAGGAGATGATACTTCATCTAAATTAGTGATCCTACTACTACTTCCATTTCCACTACTATTGTCATTATAATTCTTTGTAGTTGGTGGAAGACGGAAGTTATCTGCAGGTATACTACTAAACGCATCAGCTACTGGGAAGAGGAGGAGTAGAATCGACGATTTCATCGTGTAGTTTGTGTATATTGTTGGTTTGTTCTATGTGTATATACTTGCAAAGTAAATAAATTATGATACAGTTCTGAGTTGTGTTGGATGTGTTTGCAATACTATGAGTAAGCAGTTGCCCTCACGTGTCGTGACATCTGATAATATGACCATACTAACGCTATGGTACGGCCGCCATGTGACATTTTTTTTAGTCAGCAAAGGTATCCTAGGATACCCCGGCCCCAAGAAGAGGAGATAGCACAGCCAGGTAGGCGAGGATATCGAATGAAAACAAGCGAAAGATCAAACTCTGTCACAACTCTAGAGCAACCAATACAATTTAGTAGACTTTATTGAGCTTTATTGAGCTCTTCTCCGCGTATTTCTATGGTTAATCATTTTTCTATTAGTCGTCCCAAATTCGAAGCTTTGGTCTCTGTTGATTTGATATAGCACTAGATGAATCCTGTTTCTCTTTACCATCTACCACTCTTTGTGCTGTTTCAACTATTCGTTTTCCGTCGTCAACTGTTCTTTCTACGGGTGCTACTTCAACATTGGCATCAATAGGGGGGATTTGATTTGATAATATGCTATTTGAATCTTTTTCCCCCTTGCCATCTATCACTCTGTTATTTGGATCTGTATCCCCTTTGCCGTCTATCACTCTGGTATCAGATTGTGTTGTTTCAGCTATCTCTTGCTCATCAAATACTATTTGTGCTGTTTCTGGTACTTCAGCAGGTACAACTCCGACATCTTTAGGAGATTTGGAAGCTACCTTGTGATGCGCCATACTCAAATTCATATGAACAAACAATCTATTGAGAATAGCAAATGCAATTAGTGCCCATAGAGAGATTGTGCATATATTCTTTGTACCCTCACGCCAATGTCCGTCGGTACTAACACAATCACAACAAACTATATCATCTTCTTCGTCTATAGTTGTTTGTGTATATAGTGGTTGATGATTTGCTTTTGATTTAGGTGCAGCGGATTGATGAGTAGGACTTCTGTGATTAGACCACGCTCTACCAACGTCACTTCTGCTATTTGTATTATTTTGTCTCAATTGAGGAGATGATTGTCTACTTTGAACAAGTGGCTGTATCTCTTCTTGTTGTATTGCTCCATGTTGTTGAATTCCAGTTGTAGTATTTTGACCTGAAGTACTCAGTTGTATTTGGCTCTGACGAGGATTATATTGATTCGTTGCATGCTGCTGATCACTATCTAATCTTTTATTAATACTAGTAGTGTTGTCTCTATTATCGTTTATATCAGCCGGCCAAAATGGCTGCATCTCTTCATGTTTATTTGCAATATGCTGCTGCGGTCTTTTCAATGTTGCCAATATCGCCTTCTGTTGCTCAGCATGCTTCCGTTGTTCATATTTTGACGATATATTGCTTTTATTATTTATTAGAAAAGCATCCATAATCTGATTTGTATGAGATGGTAGTGATGACGACATAATATTGTTTGTGGATGAAGAAGAGAATACTCCTCTCCTCTTTGTTGAAGTCGAGGTGGCATTACTCCTACTACCATTCATTTGTCTAGATGATACTCTCACCGGCATTATAAAGAGTATATTATAGATTTAATATGATATATAACAACAAACTATATCCAATACCTAGCAATAATGACCAAATCACATGAGGAGCGGGGCGGGAATAAAAGGATACTTACCCTCGAACTTTTCCGTTTGAGGATTTGACTGTGTGGCGGCCATTCTATTCCGGCCGTTCATATCATCTCACTTTCCCCTCTTTGACATCACCTGATTGCAAGTCAGTGCAAACGCTGTTATATTCTCTCATCATATCGTGTAGTCATTGCTATTTATATCCACACACATAAGTATATAAAACAACGATGAAGTATTGGACTCTCTTTGCAATCTTCTTTGCATATATCATTCAGTTGATGACAGTAGTTGCAACACCTACCAAGAATATTAATACAAACAAAGGATACTACAAGTTAGAAAAGCGAGATAGAAAAGTACATAAGATATCAGATTTAAATGTAGAAGTTGCAAATCTACGACAATGGGATGAAGATGAATATAATGCAATAATGAGTACAATGTCAGGAGGGACTAACAACTTGCGACATCGACAATTACAAAACAATAACGATCCGTATCAGCAGAAACCACAATATACTAGTACACAATCAGTAACACGGGGTTGGCAGAAAGCAGCGCTAATCTCATGTGGACTTGTTTTCTTTGCATTACTCTTCTATGTTATATCACTGAGGAATGAGTTAGCACATTTGAATCAATATATACCTCTTGGTTATAAATTATTCCCTGATAATGCCGAAGAAGAGTCTGAGGAGAGGCCATCAGCGACTGGAGTTGAAATGTTTTAGTGTATAAGCTTGCTGGTTTTATTGGTAGCTATGTAATATAAGAAGATCTGTATTGTATAAGAAGATATAAGTATCTGTAAATCATCTTTTACACATATTTAAGTTTCTATTGCAAAGTCACAAAAAGGTCTGTTTAGCTAAGAGGAGGCAAATCTAAAGCCAGTGTGCTCTTCCTTGCACTTGTCTTGTAAACCTCCGTTGTGCCACTCTTTCTCCTGTACACATGCCTTGCACTAGCCGCTAAAACGTCTCTCTTTTGCCTGGGTTGTCTTCGATTAAGTTGAACAGGCTTGAAGGATGCATTAAGATCATTCTGCTGATGGCGATTTGGGCCTCTGTTCAAAGACGGTGCTGCACTACCTGAAGTGATGCTTCCATTGACACTGTCACTTCCAAATCTATTCAGTGTAGTTTGCATGAGATTGTCAAACTGTTCTTCTCTTTGTACTTGCTGCATCTGTGAGGCTAGATTACCAGGCCCTGCTTGCGGCGAGACTTTAAACTGTTCAGCAAGCAAACGACGATGTTCAATCTCTGACATTGTCTGGCTAGCTCCTGGATTTGGCATACTTCTATTCATCTGCTGAGGTCTTGGAGGCATACCAGAAGAAGATGGGCTTGTATTGTTCACAGGCATTGATCTAGAGTACGAAGTACGAGATGTTGCACTCCTTTCTGATACGTCGAGATAATTCTTTCCACCTTTCAATATCCCAGCTGGAACAGGAGAATGTTCTTGTTCTGATGATCGCTCTGATATATTCTCTAAAACTGGTTGCCTGTTGTTTTTCGATATTGGTTGAAGCTTGGCAGGCCTAAATGATGCATTAATGTTACCTTGACGCAAGTTTCGCATCATTGACTCTCTGGATCTCTGGTGTTGTTGAGGTGCACCATTCATCATGGACCTTGCTACTCCATTTCCTGCATCTCTTGCCATATCAACTCGTGATTGTGGCATGCTACGGTTCATCTGAGATCGAGGTGCACTTGAACTCGGCAGTGAAGAAGGGTGGAATGATGGGACGTTACGACTCAGTCGGAGATTTCTCTTTGTTTCTTCCTTCTTTTCCCTCGATATTCTCAGCCTCTCTGAAGCGGTCAGACGTTTTGGAGGAGCAACTGATTGTGAGTATTGATCAGTCTCACCAAGTGGAGAAATAGAACGAGGTTTATTTCCTTGACATGTACGTTCATGAGCCAAACATATGTTATAATCATCAAAGACTGCATCACATCCAACATCACATTTCCACTTCTTCGTGCTCACGTTGGATTTAGCACTTCTTTCGGAACGATCAAGTTCATTTGTATCATCATTCTTATCGCCCCAATACATTTCAACTTCTTCATTTGGTGCATCCTCATCGAGTTCATATGGCTTGGGCTTCCTCGCTGGAGCTGCTTGTGGTGCTGCTCTTCCCCTCGAGGTGCGTTTGGCACCATTCTTCATACCGTTGTGTTGTTGATAAGATGAGGCCATTCTAGTCACAGAAGTAGGAGAAGTTTTCTGTTGCATCATTCCTTTTAGATCATGGATCTCAGTTGTAAGAGAACCGACAAGTGATGCCAGCGAACGAATCTCCCTTTCCATTCGTTTATACCGATGATCTTCACTAGTCAAGCTTTTGTTTGAATTTGAGCTAGTCTTGGACTTGTACTGATAAGTGACACCAGTATTTGGAGAAACATGTGACACTTCTTCACTTGGTTCAATATCAACTGTATTCCTTGTTGGGATATTGGTTGGTGGTGGTGGAACATATGAAACTTCTTCACTAGCTTCGACTTCAACCCTACTTGTTGGCACTGCTGTATTTGTTGGTACATATGATGCTTCTTCACTTTCTTCAACTTCTACTCTCAATGGCATAGTATCATTCTGTTTGACCTCTTCTTCTTTATTATGCTCAGGAGTGACCTGGTTCTCTCTCCAAAGGCGTAATGGCACTGGCAAAACAGTTGGTTCCTTGAGATTCCTTCGTGTGCAACATACAATCAAGTGAGTCAGTAGGACAAACTCGACCTCATTCAACTTTCCTGCATCAGGATTTAGTACAACAACATCCCATAACATTCCAATTGTATCTCGATTCAAGCCACTTTTTTCAAATAAGGCAATAGCTGCCTCGACGTAGACATACTGCTCGGCGTGATCACCAACAACTTCAGTTACACAATGTCGAGAAAATGTACCTTGATACGTTAAGTACTCTCCCTGAGACATGAAATACTCATTCTCGACACCGTCATAGGCAATCACTGATTCATCTTGCATTGCTTGTGCCCCGACAGACATAATCGGAGGAAATGCAGAAGATCGTCGACGCATAGCTTCATCACTAGCAGAAGTTGCGGTGACAGAGCCGGCTCCAATTGAACTCATACGCTTCATGGCTCTTGTCCATATAATCTTTTCATTCTCATCTCCAAGGGAAGACCGTCGTCGTCGTACCTTGTTATTATATTCTTGGTCTTTCTCCTTTTGACTCTGTGGAGGTGCATTCTCGGCCGACGGAGTATTGACCTTTTCTGTATTATCCTCTACCACAGATGCAAGTGCCCCCGATATAGATCGCGATACTGACGATTTGGGATCAACACTATCGGGATCAGTCGCCCTGCGTGCCTGGTGTGATCTTTCATTGATTGTACTATTCCTCCTCATCTTTTCTTCACCTGCAACAGAATTCCGCAACTTTGTGGAGTTCCGAAGAGCACCACTAACCCTCTTCTTGGGTAATTCCTCCTCCTCTCCTTCATTAACCATGCCGTTTTGCTCTTTTTTATTCGATACTTGAGGGGTAGCGGCGGCCTCGCTGTCAGGAGGCACTACTGTAGTAGGAGGCACACCCTCACCAAAATCCGAGGGTAGCATTGCATCCTCATCGGGCAATGGTATCAATACACCACTAACCCCCGCAAAGTATGCCGGGCTCATATCCACCCCCTCGTCAACTCTTAACATTTCATCCTTTGCTGTGATGCGATTCTGAAATAGCTGTATTAACCTGACACTTGCATAGAATTGTCCACTAGTCATGGCCGGCGGCGGTACTGTTCCCTGAGGATAAGGCGTAGCAGGTAACACCGACATATTCCATATCATACGCAATCGATCAGATGGTATACCACTTGTTATAAATAATTTAGCAGCAGCTCCCGGTGAAACAATATCGGCAGGAGGCGTAGGCAGGCTGTAGATAGACATACTATCACCGTTGTTGTTGCTTTTGAGGGCCGATCAAATAGAGAGGTTGTGATTGAGCTATGACCGCAATGACCTTGATTATTCGGTATCTTTTCTACTACTCTCCTCGTGGACATACAGCAGTACGCGTGTACGATAGGTCGTGCATAAATGGATTCGAGGTTGCTCGAGCTCGGATGCCTCATGTTGCAGAGGGTTGTTTAGTGAAGAATAAGAAAGTTTAGCCAAAGATGGTAGAGTAAAGTCGAAGTGTACTATCAATCAATAAGTTACTTGGTCTTCTGTTTCTTACGCCTTCCGCGCTTCACAGCGGCCGGCCTACCTTTAGAACCAAATACCTCTAATACTACTAATTCCTTATTACTCTTTGCTTGCATTGCCAGCTGTATCATTCTATCATAGTCCCCCTTCCCTCTCCACTTGCTCTCATTGATACTTTTGACAACATCCCCTTCCTGCAAACCCTTTTCCATTCCCCAACCCTTCGGGTCAACTTCTGTTACAAGAAGTGTATCTTTCTCCGGTTCTGATTCACTTAGAAAAAAGCCTAGCTTTCTATCTATAGATGTGTCGAATGTGCACTTCCACGTCTCTTCCCCCTTCTTTCTATGAACATCCTTTACCTTCTCCAAGATCATACCAGCACTATACTTTGAACGTAAAGACTCGATACTCTCAGCAGCATTTCCTTCAAAGCTGATATCTTCAAGTGTCGTGAGTGAGGAGATATCATACTGGTCTGACAGTACTGCTTCGATGTGTTTCAGATCGTTCGATTCCTTGAGTGCATGCTCGTCCCATTGCTTACGAGCATCTTGTAACTTCTTCAGCAACTCAGCAGAACCAAACTTGGTAGTCAAAGCGTCAAAGATCTTCTTATCGTCTCCTTCGAAAGTAACACCCTTAAGTGAAGTAAGTTTGAAGATATCAACTCCAGTGGAGACAACTACTGCGGCAATGCGACTCAAGTCAAGTGCTTCCTTGAGTTTACTCTCATCCCATTGCTTACGAGCATCTTGCAACTTCCTCAACAACTCAGCAGGACGAAATTTGGCAGTGAGAGTTTCAAAGATCTTCTTATCATCTCCCTCGAAAGTGATACTCATCAATGCTCTACTTCTAAGTTTGGAGATATCATCAACACCTTTTGCTATAACGGCAGCAATGTGTCTCAACTGTCCAGCAACACTAGACAGTTGTTTTTCACGTCTAGCCTTCAACTTCTTCACAACCTCCGCCTTTGTAAGTCGGCTAACTAACTCATTATAAGCCTTCCAATCTAATGGATTTGAAAATGTTTCTTCATTGATCACGGTATCAATGGTGAGACTGCTCAAGTCCTTGTCCACAAGTGCCAATGCTAATACCGCTGCCAAATGTGGAATAGCGTAGAGGACAAGTAAAGCCTCTCGTCTCGCCGCTGCTTCCTCAGGTGTCTCGGTTAAGCCTTTCATCTTAGCACGTCTAAGATAATACAGCAAGCTGTCGACGCCGGGGACCTTGATCTCTACTTCTCCTCTGAACACCAATCCGTCAAGAAACTTGAGAAATGCTGCTGCATGCTCAGTGTACATCTGGATCATGGCAGGTGGATGAAGTGCTTTGTTTGCAAGAGAAGATTGTGAAGCTTGGGCATGTGGCCCATTGTATACAACCAAAACTTTGCTCTTCAATATATTGCCATCTTGATTGTTATGTCCTTCTCTCATGTTGCGGATAGACGCATTCATGGCAGTGAAAGGCTTCCCTCCCGACTTGGCATGAAAGTATAGTGCACGGAATCCAAGGTTGATGCTACCTACAAGCCACCAAAAAGGCATTCTATCGGTATCATCTAAGCCGAATGTCGTACCGTGTGTCTCGAGCTGTTTCTTCATTACTGGCCACTTGTTACCCTCTGGGCAAGCTGTTGTACCTTTGCAGCAGACAGTAATGAAATCCAATAGAGTAATGTGCTCACTGAATAATGCTGCTGCCATGTCTGTTGTGAATTTACCACTGTCTGTTTTACCATCAAGTAGTATACTTCTGAATGTATGCCTTATCATCCTGAGGTGAGAGGGTTTAAATGTGTACAAGTGTAAGAGGTAAGAGACATAAAGGTACACAACAGTCTGAAATATACTCAAGGTTACTCACCAACTAACACAGCAGTTTATAATCAGCATTCTATCATAGGAAGCAGTACCATCATATCCAATGCTTGCGTTGATAGCAAAACACATGACATATGCATGACCCTTTCCATCTAGCTTTTGGCCAAGATTACCGATATTAGGATATATTGCAATGAAACCATCGGCAAACTCCTTAAAGGCAAGCTCAATCTCTTCAGGTGTCGCAGGCGACTCAGTGCCTATCCTATGGAGGAATCCAGTTAGAGTATCAAACGCATTCCATACCAACTTGACAGTTGGATGTGTAAGATGTTGGTACTTTTGACGAAGGTTAACTTGATCTTGAGGAATGAAGAGCTCTGTTGTCATGATATGAGGGTTGGAGTTGGCTGATGAGGATGCATCAGTAGTGTCAGCGACTGCTGTATAATCGTCATCATCTTCACCAACATCATTTCCTTGAAAAATGTTAGATAGGAGAGAGTCGATGTCGTTCCTCTCGGCCACCATATCATTCACTAGTGCAGCGCCCGCACCAGCCAAAGTTCCCACAACGCCACCAGGAGGTATCATTGAGGATACAACATTCATGCCAGCGCCACCAGCAGCCGATCCACTGGGCAAAAAGGGCAAGATCCAGAGAAAACGAGTGAGCACCCACTTGATTCCAATACCGCCACCTCCTCTCCGTGTAGGACGACAACTTTGCTTTGCCTCGGTGGATTGCATGTCAGGCTCTGTTTGTGCAAGGCCTAGATCGCTAGCCAAAGAAGAACGTCTCTTGATCTTGCAGATATAGTTGATGAAGTAGTAACTCAAGACAGAGGATGAGACTGTCTCCAACACGCCTCGTACAGAATAGCCAAGATAAGAGCTGTACCAACCAGATATTGAATGGAAGCTCTCTAGAGGACCGAAACACATGACAACACACCCAACTAACGTTCGACAGGGAGACTTGACGAACAACACCAACGCACGCCAGCACAATCTCCAACCGATGGAACAACATACATTGCTAAACGCAACACGAGTGATATCGCTGTTCAAAACCAACTGAATGTAAGTGGACGCAACACGGGTGATATCGCTGTTCAAAACCATTTGAACGTAAGTGGAAGAGGCCAACGAGGACATAACGTCTGCAGAACAGTTTGAGAGAGTGTCAGGGAGCCAAGTGGCACTAGAATGTAACCATGCTGCTCCAATGTACTGGAAACAAAGGCCAAAGATCCACCCAAATACCAAAAGCATACTCTGGAGCAAAACTCTACAGGCCAAGCAGGTCATGAATGACACCAGTCCATGCACGTAGTATTTACCTTCCAGGACATATAAGTTCACTACCACAACGAAGAGTAATCCTACCATTGCCACAATGTTAGGCAACGAATCTGACAGGACCGTGATCATTTGGAGTAGTGCAAAGCCATTACCACCTAGGAATTGTGGAACTGCCAACGGGAGCATCCCAAATAAGAATGTGGTAGATATCTGAAGAGCCAGCAATGATGTGATCCAAAAGAGTGCTTTGGAGTTATATTCCTTCCAGTTTAGAATGTACAACCCAGCACAGCATACTAACCACAGAGGTTTATGATATGAGATAATGCCGGTGACAGTTGATATACAAAACTTTGCCAGAAATCCCAACACCAGATATCCTATTCCTTTACACAGCCCACGGAGCAAATCCCCAGCAAAGTCACTTCCCCCTCCCGCTACTTTCTTGCTCCGCAAGGCACACGACCCTGATTCATGATTTGGTATATACTCATGCCGCATCAAGTTCTTAAACAGCAGTGAATACTATTGAAGAAGAAGAAAGAGGAGTCGTTACTAACATACTATGGTAGAGTGAACTAAACAATGGACAAGCAAAATAGATGCTCACCTTTCTATGCAACCTATATGAATATGCTGTTTCTTGAGCAACATTCTCATCGTTAACTATATACTCGTCGTCAAAGGTGCAATTGACAAAGCAATTATTAATAGTAGAGTTTGTATGATCAATCGCCCCCTCAACACTAGACTCAGAGGTTGACTCGTTCACAATAAGCTGTTCCTGAGTGATATTAGATACATTAATATCATTGGTGGCGTTGAGATTGACAATAGTTTCATTACCAACTAAATTCAAGTCGCAACATCCGTCCGAAAAAGGTGCACTGAAATTAATGTCGTGTCGACCTACTGACGGTTGCCAATGGTCACCAAAACAAATTGCACCTCCTAAGATTGATCCAAAGAGTAGAATCAAGAAGGAGTTCATTGTTGAGAGATAAGTTCATTATCTGATGTTGAGATTAATAAAAAGTGAGAGAGAAGTAAAAAATGGCGGGTATGTACGAAAATACCGAATCAACTCAAAACACTAACACTCACAATCACAATCACAACAACTCAACCTCTACAATTCCATATCTCTCAATACAAGGTAAGTTCTCTTGCAATAATTAATATATACCTTCCCCTTACCAATGTGAACATTGTTGATTGAAGGAATGGATTTGATTTGTTGTAATTTAATGTCAGCGACTCATATTAATCTCTGTCATTTTTTCACGTAGGAAACAACAAGAACAAGATGACCTTCTCCGAACTCTCAAATGAATCCAAGATTACCAGTTTGCCAACCAATGCTGCATCCAATAAACAGTCCTACCGAGAGGGTACTGAAGCCGGGGATAATTTGAAACGTCGTATGGCTGAGGTTAATCGTATGAAGTCAGATGTGTCAAAAGGCCTTGAAACTACTTCATCAAAGGGATATACGGTAGAAGTCGGAGGCAGATTTAAACTTACCGAGTATTGTGACGCTGAAAAGATGTCAAAGAGGGAGTACAGCTACCTCACTGATCGACTTAGTGGGAAAAAAAAGCAACCTCATGCACTTGCAACCGACAATCTCAACGCAAACGCCCGTCGATACAAGAAGAAGGTGAAGGGCAAGAAGGTCGCCGCAAAGAAGGTGGGTAGGAAGACAGGATTTTGAATGAGCTGCTGGAGGAGTGGTAGTATTGCTTCAAGGAATATCATCTTCTGTTATTAGGAGTCATCCATAGAAACTAAGCTGAAAAGTAGATACCAATTAGAATTGCTCTATCTTGTGACTTCTCTCTTGACCAACTTGTACATAGAGCACTTATAAATGATGTATCCCCGCTCGCATATCAGGTGAGTTATGACTTTTGGCGTATGCACATAACTTTTCATAATATTCCTTCTCGTGGGGTAATGGATGATAGTTGAATTTGAATATTGGTTGTTGATCATTATCTTTTTGGGTCTGTTCATCAATCTCATTTGGCAATTCAACTTGATCTTCCCCGTCCTCTAAATCTACATCCCAGGAGACTCGTTTCTCCTGATTATTATCTTCCTTCTTTGTCTCTTCCTTAGCCTCGACTTCTTCTACAACAACATTCTCCTTCTTGGGCAATTCAGGCGAAACATCAATACCAGCAGAAGATTCTAATTCATTCTTCATAGCTTGTTCCAAGGATGGTGAGGATTCATCCGAAGATCGACGGTTCGTACCCTTTTTTGACTTAGGTACATAGAATTTATTCATAACATGTGTGGCGACGCCGTCAGTTTCTGGAGTTGGAGGAATAACACTATCAGGAGAAATAGTTGTAGATTCTTCTTCTTTTACATCAGCTGTTTCCTCATTTGCAGGAGACTCCTCTTCTATAATAATAGCTTCGGAGTTATTGAGGTCAACACTCCCTCGATGTGATGGCTCTACTATTACAGACTGTAAATATAAATACATATTATGAGATTTAGAATATGTTTAGTTGAGTTACTCCGTATCAACACAAGGTATCAAGAGAGTGTCAAAATGGGACATATTGCAATATAAAAACTTACCCCTCCAAGGTCACTTGCATCTGCTAAATCGGAACCTTCTACATTATTATTTAACCCTTCTCCTTCTTCTTCATCTATAGTTTTTGATGTCATCCGTCCTGCTGCTATATCTGGAGAGTCGCTCATCCGATATACAAAACAATACAAAACCAGGTTCTTTTATGTCTGATGAGAATGACTTATGCTGCCAAATATCAAAGTATTTGATCTCTGTTGCTCAAAATTAGCCCTACCACTACTGCGGCAAGGTCTACACTACCGTATAATGTGTTGCCTGCCCTCGGCTGCTATGATTGCAATAGAGGCCTACTATGAATAACAATAGGCTTGTGTGCCATGAGTTTAGTTTTAGCTATGCTAGTTTTAGGATACCAAAGGACTCTAGATAATGTCGGCAGAGAGTGTATCATGATCTTGTTGATGGAAGGATGCACACGAGCTAGTCAAAGACTTTATTGAAAGGAGCAGTGCTTTAAGTTAACTCTATCCTCCCCTCTAAACAATCTATCCTCTAAGCAAAAACAAGCAAGCATCTATCTCTAGTCTATTCTCAAAATTCATACACATTCAACATTCAAAAAAATCTATCTTCGTGCAAAAGGTGGTGGAGGGTTCTCACCAGGGACAGCTGCCATTGATGCCCTTCTCCTCCTGGGCCTTTGCCTTGATCTAGAAGAGCTGCCACCACTTTGGGCACTCTGTCCCGACCTTTCACTAGCATTATTACTTACAGAGGCGGCGGCGGCGGCGGTAGGGTCCTGTCGCAACAAGAACTCATGTGCCTCTTGACCAATAAATTCAATACTCTCTACGACTGTATTAAAACTCTCACAGTCTTGGCACTGCACGCCCAAGAAGTGCCAACTACGATTTGGCTGAACCTTCTCACAATCATTACACTTGATAGTTACCACCTTGCATAGCTCGGGCGGTACAGGCTGTAGTGCAATCCCCATTGCCATTGCATCCCATGTCGGTTTCATACGCTCATGTGTCTCGGCAGTTTTCTTACACATAGGACAACGAGAGTCATGACTTGCCAACTCACGGAAGCAATGCCAGTGAATAGCGTGACCACATGGCAATTCATGACTTGCATCACGACTTGAGAAGAGATCTTCTTGGCATACTGGGCAGTTACTCATATACTTGCCAACCTTGCAATTATGCCCAGCAAAGAGTTGTTTGTCGATACACATTCCACAATCTTGGCAGTGACGAAAGTTCTCACCCCCGCCGACGCGGCAGAAACCACAGTCAGGACAGTGGTAGGGACGTTCCTCGTTGGACATCCACAGGTTGCATATGGCACAGTGATACTCGCCAAGTTGGATGTGGCAGTTGATGCATTTATTACTAAGATTTAAGTTGAGAGATGTTAAGTGTCGGAAGAATGGTAAGTATCAGATTTCAAAGAGTAAGTTGCAAAAAGGTGCATAAGATATCACACAAGATAAATCATCACAACTCACGTCTTGCTACTCTGCTTCGTAAAGCACTCCCGACAAATAATCTCCTTAATAGCAAATCTATCCACATTATGATGCTCGGGTTCGGGGTGGTGCCAAGCTAGCCTCAAACGATGAAGGCAACGTAGCACGTCGAGGAATACCCTTTTCCTTACTATCTCCTCCCCCCATTTCCATCATATCTGGTTTATTCACCAACATGGGTGGTAATATTGGACAATCATCATGACAGATACGACATCCGAATGTGGCACCGCAGCATGGACTAACAATATGACAATTTCTTTCGTAATGCGTACAAGGTGGTGCTGTTTCAATAGCACGTTTATTCAATTGCATCGTACGTAATTTATCCTTCATCTTTTTATTATTCATCTTTGGATCTTGCGCAGCAACTGCCGGGACCTTGGTACAGGTTGCATTGTACGGATGTTTAGCTGTATAATATTCAGTGGTAGTGTCCTGATGTGCACGTGCAATAGCCGCGGCAGCCTGGGGATCATGATTGGGCACTTCAATAAGTTCATCAGGGTCTTCCTTTTGATTATTATTCTCACCATGGAATGCTCGCCATGCTGCAACTGCTGCCGCGGCTGGAGTATTATTATTATTATCCCCCATACTTACTGACATGTCTAAACAATCATCTTCCTCCTCGTCGTCATCATTATCAATCCCCCCTCCACCATAGGCAAATTCATCAGTAGTACTCATATCCAAGGGACCTTCTTGACTTCTAAAACTATTTCGTAAACTTTCCCTTAAACTATCTGCACTCTCTGGTTCAGCATTACCATTAGTAGTACCATCAGTAGTTTCATTATCAAATGAACTAGAACGTCTAATACTCTCCCGATGTTCTTTTGCGGCAGCTGCAGCCTTGGCTTGTAGGTATGGATTGGTACCATCCATGGTACTCCTACGACGTCCATCCATTAAGTATTGAATAGAACGTCGTTTTTCCAATTGGGATAATCGACCATCCTTCATAATTTCTTTAATTTGGGTACGGCATGATGCCTGTTCTAGGTCTGACATTGATGTACGTCGGATTGGCCCTCCCCCTCCTCCCCCGGAAGTGTCTGTTGTTTGTAGGGATGAGTTAGAAGAGGGTGCATTATTCGGTGATGAGGATGATCGGATGGTATGTTCGGATGCTGATCGTAATTGTTGCTGTTGAGAGTCTAAAGGTTCAATGGGTGGTCTAAATAATGGATCTGATCTTTGTCTACCACCACTTGAAGAGGAGATAGAACTAACATTTCGTGATAAGATTTGCCGGGCTGAAGTGCTGGGGGAATCTATTGACATTGGTAAACTATCCACTGTCGACCGGCGACGTTGCGTTTGACTATCGCCACTGGCTCTGCGCGATGACGATGATCGACGCCGTACATATTGTTGGCCTTGTTGAGCAGCCCGTCCTGGACGTGGTGAGGATGGCGGATCAAAATCCATATTATTATTGTTTTGTTCGAGTTGGAGAGAAGGGCGGCGAAGTGGGGATGTTGTTGCAATAGGCCTGGATAAATTATGTACAGTCGCCGTAGATGTACTATCTTTTGTTATTGATGTTCGTCTTTTAATAATAGATCGTGATCTAATACGGAATGATCGACGTAAAGGTGTGTTAGTTTGGATGACCATTGCAATAATATACTAATACCATATCATTCCCACTTCTCTAAACACAAGTTATGAATGGTAATAACAGACCTCCCCTAACGGGATACACATAATAATACTTACCAACTCACACAAGACAATTCCTGACTTGCCTATTTGATATGAACGGGTATTGTTGTTTTGAAATATTTATTGGGCAGTAGCATATTATCTAGAGTGAGTGAGTGAGGATGAGTTGTTGTTGGGGCGGGGCTGAGCAAAATTGTGTGCGACAAAATTAGATACCGAGTCATAGGCTCAGTCTCATCTGCCATCCTCTGCCCCAAAATGATGTTGAGTGGTGAGCTAGATCTTGATGGGATTGGCATGCTGAGCTAAACCTTTTGGTGATAGACAGGGACACCTTGTCGGTTCTGCTATGACTATGGGACACTGAGTCTGAGCTTTTGTCGGTTCCGACTACCCCCAGCCAGAAGAGAAGTCACCTCGACCTCAATAATAACTAAGTTACTCTTAATCTTAGGTTACTCTTACTCTTACCTATGGCAATAATATCATTTTGCTTTGACTTTGACTCTGCTCTGTATAATGAACACAAACATTACTTGTTCTTCACTTCTCTCTTCTGAAACTTATACTGGTACTTCATAAATGGACATAATGTCTCGTGTGGGAATGTGTTTCCCATTACTAGTGTCAAAACCAGCCTGTTTGAATAGCTCGTTGTACTCAGCCAAGCTCCTCTCTTTAGCTCCAAACTTATTAGCTGCAATCATATTGATACTCATCATCAATCTACTCAATTCCATACTGTCCGCAGCATTTGGTAGATCCGTAATGTGTTCAAAGATCACAACAGAGGATCCTTCTTTGGCAACCTTCTTAATGTTCTTCAAGATTTCAATACATTCTTTATCAGGCCAATCGTGAAGAATAAATTTCATCATAAACACATCACATTCGCCTAGGTCTTTTGGAAGAGACTTGAAAAAGTTACCACCGACTGCTTTGGATCGATTTGATACTCCTTGCTCATTCAAATATGCCTCGGCACGTTTGGTTACCGATTTTTGATCAAAAACTATTCCTGAAGTATCGGGATAATGTTGAAGAACATGTGTCATTAACGTCCCTAGACCACCGCCCACATCACAAACAACAGCATCATCCTTAGCAGGCTTCCAGTCGCTTAGGATAGCCCCAGCATTTGCATAACCAACAGATTTCACTGTATTGAAACAGAGTTGCAAGAGGATAACAAGATATGAGTCATACACAAAACAGAAGGATATATCTTGCACACAACAACATACATATTACACAAATAAAACTTACTAGCACCATCAAATTGTGCGGCCTGCTCTGGATGGTCGTTATGGAAGTCCCAGAACGGTACATTGAAAGCTTCTGTAAAACCATCCACACCTGATTGAATAGATTTCATGCCAGCCATACGCCATGCATCTCTACTTTCTTCATTGATCATGAGTGTGAAGTCTTTTAGAACTCCAGATTCAATATCTGATGTAACAAGTTTACCAGTATCTGTTAGAGAATAGGTATTATCATCAACTGATAGAATTCCCAATTTAACCCCAGCCTTCATGTATTCACAAGTCGGCATGGTTTGATACTTTAGTGAAGCGGCCACATCATTACATGTCGATGGTGATTTGGATATAGCATCAACAATACCCATCTTTACCAAGGTATAGAGGATTTCCGACTTCCAATACGATATGGCTAAATTAATCACTTGAACATTGGGCGGTGTTGTGATCTGTGCCATTTTGATGAAGAATTCGTTCACAGCAACAGCTGGTTTAAATATAAACCATGGTGGAATAATCTCGGTAGGACTTTTATCAGGTACGAGCGGCGGGGTAATTCCCTTATTCGAGAAGATGACACTTCCGATTAGGATGGCGACGACGCCGATAAAAACATTAATGACCGTCTTCATAATATTATATCTTTACTTTTCTTATATATGCAGAATTGGGCTTGTTGTTACAAGGGTGATATTGTTGGTATTGTTTATTTGCAAAACCTAATGATAGACTGTTGCGGTGTTGCACAATCTGCTGAGGTGGACTTGACACAGATATCTTTTTTGCTACTTAAAAGACGTTGACTCGCTGTGATTCACAAAGGAATAAATGATGGCGGTTGGGGTAGCTCATTTGAGCTATATGCTCATGCTGACGAAGAGCAGGGGTTGATATGATGACGAATATTAAGCAGCAAGATAGTCGATCCCAAAAAGGCCTAGAGAGCATAGCATACCTTTGATACGATACATGAGAATATCAGAAGAAGAAGAAGAAGAAGAAGAAGAAGACAGGCAACATAATACCAACTTATCAGAAGAAGAAGACGGACTATAATATCATCAAAGGAGATTTTAGTTTACACATTTGTTTACTGGGATAGCGAGTGGCAAGTATAATCAACACTAAAGTATACTCAAACTAATACAACACAACAATATGGGCACAGTATTTGGAAAAGAATCAGTAAAAGAACCACCATTTGAAGTACAACTAAAACGCAATGATGTTAAAACCTCATATGAATTGAGAAAGTATGGAGAACGATTTGCAGCTTCTGTTGAATACTCTGCTAATGGAGATACGTCATCCCCTTTCCGAACATTGGCGAGGTATATTGGTGTATTTGGTACTCCTGAGAATGAAGGATCAACGTCTATTGCAATGGTAAGTGTGATTATGCAACTTATAACATATGATGTGCACATCTTTTGCAAAAGACTAAACCATACAAACATTCTTTCTAATATATACTAGACTGCACCGGTTGTCATGGAGAATGAGAATAAGCCAGAGGCAATTGCCATGACAGGAAAGTTCGCGTTTGTACTGTTTGATTTTTGAATTCGTGTACTCCACATGATTTGGCTAGTTCATCTGGCCTTCCATTACCCATATTTGATTTCCTTTGTAAATCTCATGTACTAACTTGCTTAAGTTACTTTCATCTCTCTCACCTTCATAAATTGGGGAAAACACATCTTCCAGCACCGGTAGTAATGGAGAACACAAGTGATAATGGTATGAAAAAGATGATGTTTATGCTACCTGAAGAGTATAACTCAATGGATAAGATACCCAAACCATCAAACCCTGCTGTGCATATTGAACAACTTGAATCAGAAACGGGAGTAGTACATCGTTACAATGGAAACTACAATAGTGAAATCAATCGTCAGGTTGCAAAAGATTTGGGTGATCAGTTAATTTCCGATGGAGTACCAGGTATTACAGAGGAATATGTATTAGACAACTTTCAATTCTGGGGATACAACCCTCCCTTCACTATTCCATACTTTAAGAGAAACGAGGTATGGTTAAAGTTAGATGAGAATCAAGTGACTTATTTGCAAGAACAGTATCCCAAACTCGAAGGAGGACTAAAGGGTGGGTCATCGTCTTCACACATGAAGGGAAGGACTATGTTCGGTCTGGGATGTGTTGGATTAGTAGTTGCTGCCTATGCTGTTGGGTACCTCTTCAGATCGAAGACAGATTACCGCAGGTTGTAAATGTTGTTTGTGTATCTTGAATAGAATATGTACTACTGCAATAAAAATTGTCTTGACTATTTGTATCCGCTTCAAATGCAAATCGGTTTTTATATTATCTATCCCTACTATTCCTTCATGTATATTCCACACAGATAGATCTTCTTCTCTTTGTTCCATCTCTCTCATTATGTATCATTTCATTGTGTTCCAACTATCAATATTGCGTCTTCTATATTATGCAAAGATACTCCCGTGAACTTCCTCATTTACTGACGCTTCTTTCTTTTAGCTTTCTTCTCCTTCTTCCTCGCCTCCTCGGCTTCTCTCATCTTCTTCTCTTCTGCCATCCTCTTTTGATTTTGCCAAGACTTATACATAAGTACCAAGGCAACAATAAGGATGATACATATAAAATATTTCACATTTTGTATGACTGCACGAGGATCAAACGTCACAGCGGATGCACCATACAATACTTGATCCAACTCTTCCTTGAGACGCTCCTTGGTAGTGATAGGTTGTTGATTCTCAGCATCCCGTTTGATGAGATCAAACATGATCATCATCATTAAATCATCTCTTTCCGATAACTTGTGAAGACAGGAATCTTTCCACTTACGACAACTTAGCTCTGTTGAAATAATCCCAAATGTTTCATCGGGAGATCTCAATTGAGGAAGAAGTACATTAAATACTGCGAAGCGGAAGAGCTCGAAGTTCTTCTTCTTTATTTGAAGTAATTGATGCGTCAACTCCCTACAGACATCACTTATATCATCCGCTTCTCGGATGATTGTAATCTGAGGAAGATTGTGAACGTCGTTCATAAGGGCTTCCATCTTTTCTGAGAATTTAAGAGGTCCATAGTCCTTGTATAATGTCGATACCATATACTCTACAACATCCCTTCGTTGGAACTTCATTATATCGAAAAAGTTGTTGCTCAGCTCGTCTGCGTCGTGATCATCAAGCATCTCTACAACATCACTTATACGAAGCGAGGAACCTGGCTCGTCTGCCATTGCCCACAGACAAGTGAGGAAATGTGCATATAAAAAAGAATTATCTTTACCGTCTGGACCAGGCTTGGACCCTTCGAGATACAAGTCAACAATATCAGCCGGCCAAGACCGCTTCAACTCCCTTATTTCTTCCATCTCTTCTTCTTTGCGCATTCTTTCGTCATGCTTTTCTTTCATCTCGACACCGAAATTTGGATTATGATCATAAAGTGTGTCAACTATGTACCTAACCACATCTTTACGATGATAAAGCTGATCCAACATATCATCGCCAACCTCGCAGCAGTCATCCCTTCCTAACATTTCGAATACCTTCTGAAGCTTCAGAGGGGAGTCAGGATCCTGTTCTCCATTGATCGGGGCCCCGGTCACTGCTGATCGAATATTGGCTGCAGACAATCCAAGCAGAATTATATTTGACTTCCACTTTTCCATATTTCCTGGGATGCGATACCACTCATCGACAATGAATGTCTTTACTTGTTCATCCTTATCCTTTATTAACTCTGCCTTTGCAACATTACGATACGCTCGCTCAATACAAGTCTCCTCATCCACACCCTCACAGGATAAATCCTCTTCCACAGTATTTTCATCAAGATCAATATCTAGCCTATCATTGGGATCTCCCACGCAATTGTAATGACTACAGAAGTTTTCAGTTGCATTACATAGCGACACATACTTCATTATATTTTCCACATCTTTCAAGGCTAAACCATCTTTTTGCAATTGAAAACCAAGCCGAGAAGCACTCTCTAGTGCTAAAAAGATCTTTGTTTCACTACTTCTCCTGGCGGCTAAACACACCGCATCACGGGCACCAGAATCGACAAGTTTGTGAATAAGCTTGCCGGGTCTTGTATAGTAAACAATATTGACCACTGCCTCAAGAGCTTCATCCTTGGCATTTACTAACGGGGCACCCTCACTCTTCGACCCTGGATAAAATGGTTCTATCTCATCCTCATCTTCTGACAAACCCAATTCAATCAATCTGGTAACAATACCCTTTTCAAACAATACGTCAACAAGGAGTCTATTAAACTCAGCTATTTTTTCATCATCTACTCCTCCAATTAACATAGAATGAATTAGAAAGGAAGCATACCATTTCATGGCCATATAATCATGATTCAGAAGTAATGTCATAAATTCGAAGAACCCTGCATCTTTCATTAGTTTGATATACTCCTTCTGTGAATCTAAAGATAACTTGCCATACATTTGCCAATCATCTCCTGTTCTTTTAATCACACCATTGATCATATCAATAAATTGTGCTTGTATTACCGGGTCATCACCATCTTTTGAAAGAGCTGAATATGTCATCTTGGGGAGATGTGCAATTGCTGTTGATATTGCATCTGAATACTCATCCTCTATACCCAAAATAATACTGCAATGGGATAATAGGAGTGTAGCAACGAATGATAATAATACAACCCTCATGTAAAGATCTCAAGATCTCATGTAAAAACAATACAATCTTATATAGCGAGTCAATATAATTATGCCCTTTGACTAATTAATAACAGCTCCTCGATCCAATATATCCTCGACTCTGACATTACAATGATCAACTCTCATAAAATCTTTAAAAAGCCTAGTAACTGAGGATACCGCACCGTATCTTTTTAATACTCCTCACACTACTAACTGTTGATGATTCGGCATCTTTGTGTCTCGTCTCTAATGATAATTGGCGGTACGCTCCACCTTGACGAGTGTTAAACTTCCCACACAAGCCTACTATCGTGCCGAAGTCATATGTGAGTGCGTATCGTGGTGTATTTGTATTTTTAATTCTATGATAATATGTATACCTAATATCTTTGAGCATATTTTATATGTGACTGTTTGACCACCACATATGCTCATCTTATGCTATTGTTTTTCTTACCACATTTATGCTCATTTTATGCTATTGTTTCTCTTTCCAAATAGTACACATAGTTACAATAAATATGGACGGGGCAGACGTATTCCGTAGATATGTGATTGAGGGGGAAGATCAGGGGAATATAACAGATGAGGAAACATTGGCACTTACACGATTTCGTCTAGAACAGAATTCAGAAACATTTGCAGTAAAAGAGTTGATGTTTGGAGATTATGTTCCAAATGATGAATATACTCCTCATGATGGCGATTGGGCAAGGGACGGTGCTACTATTGGAGCTAATAAATACCTCAAATATCTTTATTTTATGAGAAGTCATGAGGTACCAGAAAAGGATTACGAGAGATTTTTTCGTGGAGTTTCAAAGTCAAAGTCCATTGAAAAGCTTTACTTTGAACGCAATACATATCACGGGGGAAAGATTTTCCAGATATTAACAAGACTTATTGCAAAGAACAAGAACTTCCGCCATCTTGTCATTAAGGATACAATGGATGAACCTTCAGCTATACATTACATTATCGCCATGTTTGAGAATTCCAAGGGATCTACTATGGAACGTTTAGAACTTACAAGTACAAGTGCATTCTGGGATATTGTTGATGGTGGTTTCGGTGATGATGAAACTGGGGAGAGTAATGCACCGTTGATTAACAAGTTCTTCGCTTCATTGCATGGACTCTCATCGTTGATCCATCTTAACTTGAGCAGCAACTGCATTCAAAAGGTTGCATCTACTGCCCTTGCATCCTTTCTCCGGCATCCATCTTGTCAGGTTAAACACCTTAACATTGCAGCAAACGGTATTGATTGTGAAAGTTCAGAGATATTGGCTGATGCCCTTTCCGAGGATAGTAGCACGGTCAGTTTACCTAGCCTAGGTAACTCCAGACACTTTTTGCTGTGTTCCATCCGTGTGTGGCCGATTAAGAATAAAAATTACAGTTTATCGCCAAAATAGTAAAACACCAAAATTTTAAATTTAACTACAGAGGATGAGGCAATACAACCGCTGCTGTAGTACGACTACTCTAGTTTTTCTCGTCGACGCCAGTACTACAACACCCATCAACCCAGGACTACAACCAGAAAATGATCTCCCACACTTCCTCTCCAATTACTCCACAGTGTCAAATGTCTCGAATTCGAGAAGATCTTTCCCTGCTTCAGCAGAGTCAAAGAAACTCTCAAGTAGGTTGTCATCGCTGAGCAGTTCTTCTTTGTTGTAACCTGTATATAATGCCACAAAAAGAGCAACTACATCATCGTCCATGATGTACTTGGATACAGGGGCCAGGTCATCTTGTTTTGAGACCTCTCCGCGGTACACATAGTTCTGTTTCTTGATTTTCCCCATTGTCTTCTTTGGATCTGCCGAGAAATCCGTGAGTAACTTGGCTAGGTTGGTTCCAACGCCCCCTTAGCTTGCCAAGAGCAAGTCTGGCTTTGCAGGGCTGCTAATTTATTCCCATGGCCACCAACTGCCGCTCAAATATAGGGCTTTTCAGTAGGGCTATAGGACCAAGGCAAGACCAAATTAGGCTGGTACAAGACTAAGGCAAGAAATGAAATGAAAATAGGGCTTATGGTAAGATCAGAACAAGATCAGGACTAAAATTTTGACAAAAGCCCCTAATTACAGATAGGGCTATTCAATCAACAATGGACAGCTTGGCATATATTCAATGATGATGAGGAATAATGTAAATGAGGGTTTGGCAGCATCAGAATTGTATAACAACAATCTCTGCTTACTATGTGAGGCCATAGAATTGCAACAAAACACCAACAATAATAATATTTGCAGTGATAAAAACAAAAGGCTGGATAATAAAAATAACAATACATTAATCAACAGTACAACAAACTCAATCAAAAAGAAACACATATACAAAAGAAAGAAACCATGTATTTTTGAAGGATGTACATCCTTAAGAAGAGGAGGAACAAAGTATTGTGTGCGTCATGGCGCAAAGAAGTATAAATCCTGTTGCAGATATCCTGGTTGCAATAGTTTTGCACGGAAAAAAGGACTATGTCAAAAACACCACACACAATATACAAAGGCAAGTTACTGGATATTTACAGTCAACACCAGGTAAACTGCACCTGCAAAAGCGGGCATGCTTGGAAGAGCTAATTATTGTGGAGTGTGGAAGGATTAAAGAGAGGGGATGGGAAGCATTTGCGAGGCTCCTTGAGTCACCCCATTGCAAAATCAAGTACTTCCATTGTGGTATGACGTCTGGTGGAGACATTATATCAAATTCCTTATCAACTAACACAACTTTGACGAAACTATCGCTTGATGTTCAAACCGATGAAGCGGTCATCAGCTTAGTCAATTGGATGTCAACCAGCAACAACTCATTGGTGGATCTAACTTTTGGGGACTTCTCCTCACTGGGCGCACAAAGCTATATAGCTCTCGTATCAAACCTTTCGAGCCCTGGTTGTACATTGTCTAGGCTAGGTATTCATTCTTGGAGTGTTAGTGATGAATCTGCAATAGTTTTTACAGATGCACTCAAAGTGAACAAATCATTATTGTCTCTCGGTCTTTCTGGGCGTTGTAAATGGCAATGGAATCTATTTGAGAATGCATTATGTGATGGGAGTAGTATTGAAGCGACGTATCTATCTAACCACACGCTTCAGAAGATCTCGTATGGACACTCTTTCTGTGATCAAAAACCAAGTGATGAAGTCAGTTTGTACTTAGGCATGAATGAGCTTTCAAGTACCAAACATGCAGCTGCACAGTTAAAGATCTACAGCAAGCACTTCAGTAAAGATGATTTTAGTATGGAGCCTTTTGAGAATATATCTTTGAAAGTCATGCCTCATGTTATAGCATATATGGGTAAAGGTGGAGTGAGATCTTTAATGTACAACTTTGTCAAAGGACTGGCTTCATTTGTCGATCTTAGTAGTACTGCAACGGTTATGTCAAATGGTACTGAATCGGAATCCAATCTTCTAAAGGCATGGAATGCTGCTGGTAAAGACGAGAGAGAGGCGTTTCTCGCTAGTGCCGGGTTGTCATCTACGAAGCCATTATCTATTACATTATGATGAAGCTAGACTATAGCAGTGCATTGCAATAAAATAGGGATAGATTGGAAGATCTTTGTTCATACTCTAATCGATAAACATAGAACATGACCTGCTTAGAGTGAAAGAGGAGGGAGAGGGGAGGTAGAGGGGGAAAACAATGCTCGTTGTATCGCCATTCGTCTTTATGCCATTCCCCATTCCATAAGGTTAGTAGGAGTACTTTAAATGAGGTGCACATTACCGCTATGTCTATAATGAGATGGAGGATAACAACAGTATTCCTAGCATCATCATCTTTGTCAATACCATCATGTGCATTTTTGTTGCATACTACTTCTTTTTCACGGCAGATTCGGAATGTAAAATGTAGTCGTCCATCACTGTATCAACAAAGATCCACATCATCATCAAATAGACGGCTAACATTGGATAGTATTGTACAATCACTAAAAGACGATAAATATAAGAAGATATTAGTCGTTTCTGGTGCTGGAGTGTCTGTTTCTGCTGGTATACCGGATGTAAGTTTATGATGATGCATATCATGTTTATATCTTCTTACTCTGATATAAGAACACATATCATAATATGCATCGTTTGCTTTACAGTTTCGATCTCCAGGATCAGGTTTATATGACAATTTACACAAATATGATTTACCATACCCCGAAGCTATATTTGATGTTGACTGTAAGTGAGTGTACACCATATATCATTCGAATTGCATACTAATGTCGGCGTCGGACTTGATTTTATATCCATCATATAACAGTTTATCGACAGAATCCAATGCCTTTTGTAACTCTGTCAAAGGAGATATGGCCAGGAGTCAAGTACACACCAACGCTCACTCATTGCTTCTTTAGTTTACTTGATAAGAAGGGGATATTGCAAAGAGTTTATGTAAGTTTGTTTGTCTTGACGTGATATGCACTTATACACACAACTACTCAAATTCCAATGCTTCATGTACTGAATCAAAGACACAAAATATAGATGGGCTAGAAGCAGTAGCTGGAGTTGATCCCAAACGACTTGTCGAATGTCATGGACATTTCAGAGCAGCGTCTTGTATCAATTGCGGTACAACTCACGAGGCGGAAGATGTAAAAGCGAGTATGTTGGATAAAGGAGAAGCGCCATTATGTAACAAATGTGGAAGTTTAGTGAAACCAAACATAGTATTCTTCGGGGAGGTCATGCCAAGATTATTTAGTGACATGGTACATTTCGATGTGGCAGCAACTGATCTAGTTCTAGTATTGGGAACGAGTCTCAAAGTTGCGCCGGTGGCCTCAATACCAGACTGGGTAAAGAGTAATGTGCCTAGAGTGTTGATCAATAGAGAGATGGCTGGGACTTTCAGTGAAGATAGAGATGTATTTGTCGAAGGGAATTGTGATGAGAGTGTCAGGAAGATATGTAAGATGGTAGGCTGGGAAGAAGAGCTCGATGAACTGTATTCAGACACTCATGCCAAATAAATAATTTGAACTACATACTACAATACTTTAGCATGATATTTACATACTACGTAAAACAAAGTACACATCATATTATCGAGCTTTTCCTGCTGACCGATGCCTAGTCCTACTTTTCGAACGACTCTTTGACTTACGCTTCTGCTTTGCTTCTGCTGCTGAGCTATCTTCCTCATCTTCTTCTCGGGGTACCGGGCATAAGTCAAGACGAATCTTTGGCAATGGCTTTACTTCTACTGTGACCGGATTTCTTGGTACATCCTCAAAGTTGTTGAAATCTGCAAACTCATCATCAGTGTTGACATTTGATTGAGGCATTGATTTGGGCTGTGATATGCCGACTGTTTTTGAATCAATTCTACGCATGGATGGTGTACTCGGTCTCTCTTGGACTTGACGTTGTTGTGATCTATTTGGGGATCTCTGATTAGCTGAAATCGTTGTATTTGAAGCTCCATTAAACCCAGAGCTTGGAGACGATCGATTCGTTACTGGCAATCGTCGAGGTGAGGTTGAGTTGTAAGCAGCGTTCCTGCTAGCAAGAACACTATCAAATGATGTGATTGAAGGGCCAGGATGTCTCCTCGGAGAGACGGAAGAGTTTCTAAATGATGTGTCTGGCTGACCATCAAATCCAGGAAGGGCATTGTACACATCAAGAAATACAGCCAGCAAACCTTTCTCTTCTGCTCCATACCGCTTCTTCATTTCATCAAGGACGAGAATGAATGCCTTGTGCACGGCCTGTTGGTCAGTAAGATTTTTACCCACGGGACGTATCTCGGTGACAACTCTCGCTTCACATTGCTTGCTTCCATAAGACTGGAGATGTATCCGTGCTTTGACAGAGAATCCTCTACGAGGCATTTGATCGGCAACTACAAACAAAAGCGCCTGATTATCATCTTGTTCCACAGTTACCGTTTCGGAAAGTCTTACAAGTTCACGATTACGAGTTCTGCTGTAGCTAATAGTTCGCTGGGCTCCCAACATTGATGAACGAGCAACAAGCTGCTGTTCCGTTGAGTTGTCACGCTCGAACTCGCGGACAGATCCAGGAGGGAATGTCCATGCACCGTGTCGATAATCTGAATCCACTCGAGCAGCTTCCCACGCTTTGTTAATGGGAGAAGAGGAATCCAAGAAGAGCATTCTGCACATGGAAAGAGGAAGTGGCAGTGAAATGTTTGTAGCAATATCAGTACTGATAGTTTTGCCAAGTTCATACGCCGGACTCTGTGGTGATCCTCGTGGACTTGCCGTTCCACTTGCCAACTGTCTCATCTTACTTCTCCCAGGCATCTGCGAGGGTAGGCCTAGACCTTGACTTGGTGTGGAAGTATCAGATTCTTCTGTATCCTCCTTATCGTTTGATGCCGATTCATCATCACTACTGGAACCTGGTCCCCCGAAAGAAGAGTATTTAGATCTGTCGTCAAGATCTTCTTTCCCTCGTCTTGAAAGATAACGATTCGTATTACTCATTTCAGACTTATCACGTCGATGACTGCTGCTGTTTGTTGCTCCCCTTGCTTCCACGGGAGATATTGCACCGCTCCTCAGCTTACCACCCGGTAACTTGTTGAGTGGCACGCCTCCTCTGACACTAAGCCTTGCAGTTTCACATTCAAGAAGAAGCTTAATTCCGGAGAAGAGTAACTCTGCTTCTCTATTTGAATTGGCAAGGAATAAGATTGATTTACCCGTGACATCATTTATCGATAACACACGAAGGTGTTCTGTCGCATCATCAGGACTGAGACGAATGGAAACTTCTGGATCTTGGGATAGAGTTGTAATATCAGTTAGTGATACGGAATACTTCCTTGATAAGTGAAGACCATCTGGAAGCAAAGTATCATCGTCTACCCTTGATGATGCAACACTGCTTGCAACGGTAACGTCATCCATCCCATTGTCTACTGCACCTTCCTTCAGCTTTGACACGAATCCCAACCTCAGTGATCCCACCTCAGGTAGCATGAGCCATAGCGTGCGTTTTTCTCTCCGTGTCATACCACTTCGAGTTGGTGCAGCATGGGGTAGTAAATGTTGAACTGCAACTCCTCCATACAAAAACTTCTTAAACTTTGTTTCAAATTGGGCAAATCTATCAGCCTCCTCTCTATTAAGCGTCGAGAGGAAGGCATACAGAGGGTATTTCTTCCCAGTTTTCCGGTCTTTACTACCATCCACAATCTCTCCTCTCACGGCGGCAATTGAACGATCATATCTCCAATCATTCATTGAATCTCTTCGTAACATCTCGGGTGGTCGGGGTAATTCTATCATTTCATGTGTATATTCCACACTATGTAAGGCACTGTACAAATCTTCAGCCTCGGGCGGGGGTGATACCAACCCACTCAAGATGTCTTTTGCAGGCATCTCGCTTAACATTGAAAACTTGTATGTTCGAGCATTAATATCATTCCTTGTAAAGAACTTTAATCCATCAACACTAACACCAAAGTATAATCCTTGACTCTTGGCATATGCTACCATGGGTGCAATATCGTTATCCTTCTTCTTGTTATTCTTTGCTGCCGATGCTCGTTGCTGTTTTGCTATTGTACTTTGCATTGTCGATGCATTCGATTGATATGTACTGTCATCAAATGTACTCCCAGCTTCCGATTGATTATCTCTGTTGTGAAGATGATCATCGTCATCATCTATCTGTTCATCTAGTGGAATACTTCCCGTACATGCACCTAAACTAGCAGCGCCATACGCTTCTCGACCACAATTCACAACCGCGGCACCAATATTACCTCCAACAACAAAGTTACCTCCTCGTTTGAAATGTTCCATACCTTCATTCGTTTGTATAATGAACATGAAATCTGCAACCTCCAATCCAAATTGTAATCCAACACCTAATCCATACACACCCATGGCAGATGGTGCCGACCATGTCCCATCGGGTAATCTTGATATTATTATACCGGACCCGCCTTGTAATGAAACACCCACAACTACCTTTGACAATCGTACAAATCCTAATCCGACTGCTGCACCAATCATACCACGAATAGTTGATGCTTCTATATCTTCGCTATTATCATTTTGACGTGTTGTTATTATACTTCCATCACCTACCGTACTTGCATCATCTATATTCCTATCATTAACTGGCGATGACATTGATTTCCTAGTAGGTGGTGCCAATTGACGTATTAATGCCGCGGCACGATCACATTCATCATCCATTCTGAATGATGGTATACCAAATAATGAACCTTTCAATGATAATCCATTTGGTGGACTCCAATACGATGATGTGTTGTTACCACTGCTATTATTTGATGGACTTAGTATACTCTTTCGTTGGACAGTTCGTCTGAATACTAATACTACTGGATATAATGATTGTTCAACTATTGATTCCTCCTCATTTCCATATGTCTGTCGAGACTTTGGTGAACTTGGTGATGATAGTATATGATCATTCTTAATTGGTGATAGTGGTGTATCCAAGGTATGAGAATTTCTCCTTCTAGTTGAGTTGCCATGTTCATCCTCATCATCATAGTCAGCCTCCCCTGTACTTGGTTCAAAGCATCGTCCGACTGAATTCTTGGCTGCAATCATTACACTACGCTTGTCCATCCCCCGAGCTGGTACTCTTCGTGAGGATATATTCTCTCCACTTTTTCTTTTTGTAGATGTATGTTCAAACATCCCACCTACTGAATCTATTAATAGTAATGAATTGGAGATATGATCGTTCAATTGCCGCCGTGAGAGGAGAGATTGTGGATGGTAGTAAAGACCGGAAAACTGGGAAGAAATACCCTCTGTATGCCTTCCTCTCGACGCTTAATAGAGAGGAG